>ERZ1049444.157-NODE-157-length-75906-cov-7.434470_pt1 | contig 75906 bp, 65 predicted proteins | sample MGYA00383101_ERZ1049444 | MGnify/ENA primary metagenome ERZ1049444 (study PRJEB29581, sample SAMEA5548371) | metagenome | biome: marine; feature: coastal; material: water | depth 50 m | study: Short-term variability in the microbial, nano- and picoplankton... | reverse complement strand
TCAATGGCACGTTAGGACCAAGCGACCCTTGGCTCATTTTTGCAAGTTCATTGTGTTCCATCCCTGTGCTTGCCCTCATAGCCTTCCTTCGAAGACCGCGCCTCACACACCTCGTACGCGCCATCGCCCACCCGAGCGGCAACACGGTTCACATGATGAGTCAAGACGACGTCTTACAATCCTCACAACCCATTCAGGTGGTTCACCATGTGGTGCATGACTCTGCCCCGTTGGAAATGCCATCAAGGAAAGCCCTTTGGTGGTTGTTTTTTGGTGGCGTTTTTGCCTCCTGCGTCTGCCTGTTCCCAGTCCTAATCCTTGGATTTACACCATTGACGGCCTTGTTGTTCATTGCGGTGGCCATACCTGCATATTTGATTGGTTTTTCCACGCCAGTGTTCGCATGGTGGGCCACATTAACGCACTACTTTGGATTGCAGACCTCGCGCCGCTTGGCAGAATGGATGTTGATTGCAGGCATGGTTTCGACGGTCCCCGCCATCATGATTAATTCCAATATTTCACCGGTGATCATCGACTTCTTGGGCTTAAGCATGGCCAGCGAAACAAGCCTTGGCTATGGGTTGATTTTGATGGTCTCTGCCCCAGTCGGTGAAGAATTGTGCAAAGCCGCTGCCGTCTATGCATTGGCTCGTTTCATCGATTCACCGCGCCGTGGGTTCCAAATTGGATTTACGGTGGGCCTAGGGTTTGCTTTGCTGGAGAACATGGCCTACATTCTGTCAACCTTTGGAGCCCTTGAAGCGAGTTCAATCACCTTCGGGTTCACCTCGATTATCAGGGGCATCGGCAGCATACCGGGTCACGGTGTTTGGACCGCCATTTCCGGTTACGCCATCGGGTGTCACCTTACCTTGCGACGTCCAGCGCCGCTTCTTCACCTCGAGCCAAGGCAGGAAGGCACATCAGAAGTAAAGCAGTGGATGTTGGTTGACAAAAAAAGCGGTCAAGTGTTGTCGGCATCAAACGCCCCTCAACCCCCGATTATGATTCCAAGATGGTTGTGCAGTTCGCCAAAGGATGGCATTCAACTCCCAACCACGCCCCTGATGGGCATTGGCCTTGCCATCCTTGGCCATGCCCTTTGGAACGGTAGTTCGTGGGGCATCGGCCTTCTCACCGCCGACATTCATTGGGCCGCCCAATTCCTCCTCATCTTTGGGTGGATCTTTTTCCTGATTTTCGCCTTATGGCAGGTCTCGAGGCGGATTCTCGCCTCTGTATTGCTTGATTACCCCTCCTGAAAGAACACGCTGAAAACAACAAAAAGCGCTATCGAAACAGGGAAAGCACCTTTGAGGAGATGGACGCCCGATTCGACTGGAGGGAATGCTATGGATGTGTTCACGGCGGGGCCAAATCAAGGCAATGTCCTTGTCACTGCCGTGATTATCCTCGGCCTTGTCATCGTCTCATCACGAGCAAAAATGCTTGATCGTGCGGGGGTCTTTGCTGCTGCAATCCTCGGACTCACCGTCGGAGCGCTCGGTCATTGGACGTGGTTGCTGATTCTGCTCGGGTTCTTACTCTCTGCTCACAAAGCGACAAAATGGCGTTTTGATGAGAAGCTTGAACGCGGTATGTCTGAATCTGATGATGGACATCGAAGTTACGACAACGTCATCGCCAACGGTGGCCTTCCCGGCATCGTTGCCATCTTCGCCTTTGTCACTGAAGAGTGGGAAACTGGACTCTGGATGTTCAGTGCAGCAGTCGCTGTTGCCGCATCTGATACTTTTGCCAGCGAAATTGGCTGCATGGATGACAACGTCCGCATGATCACGACCTTCAAGCGATGTGATGCTGGCATCAATGGCGGATTTTCCCCCAGTGGACAGATCGCTGCACTGGCTGGATCTGGCCTCATCGGCCTGCTTAGTTTCCCTGCATGGTACCTCACCACAGGGACAACTGACATTCAAATCGGTCTCACACTCAGTGCAGCGGTGATCGTTATTGGGTGGCTTGGATGCCAAATGGACAGCGTGCTTGGAGCAGTATTAGAGAACCGAGGCTTCCTCACAAAGGGTGGCGTCAACGGAATTTCCATCACCTTCGGATTCATGCTGATGAGTTTCTTTGTCAATTACCTCGTGATTTGATGCAAAAGGACGAATCACTTCGGCCATTGTCTTCATGAACCACTACCGATTCGTCTCATCATGCGCAAGCGCTTCGCAGCCATGGCTTTGCTGGCGCTGCTGGCATGCATGACCCTTGGGGGCTTTGCAAGCGCTGCCGAAGACCCTGTGTACGAACCTGGGTACATGGATTGGGAAATCAGCCAGATGGAACGGCTCTTTGTCGAAGGATTGGATTCGGAAGAAGCCGTGCTTCAACGAGGCCGAACCGATAACGCAGTGGGTGGTTTTTCGTTCAACTCAGGTGCAGGTCCAATTCCCGTATTCAGCATTTCAAGCCCCCCAATTCAGCAGCCAATCAACGCCACTGTGAACATGAGCGTGTTCTTTTCCGCCTTCATCGAAACGGGGCCTCTGTCCCACGAGTCATGCACGCGCCAGACACTTGGAATCGACAGCACAACGACACTGACCTACTCGGTCGATGCTGGCGGTGTGCCAATCTATGATGCAGTCGTGACCCAAACGGTCGACACAGCCATTTCGAATGCAGCCATGAACTTCAGCGGTGAGACACAAGAAGCCTTCATTAGCATGCAAGCGGGTGATGTGTTCACACTCTCATTGACTGTGCAAAACAATTGTGTAGGCACCGTTATGCGAGTTCAGTGGGGCGCCTTTGAGCAAAACAGCGGCGGCATCATCATCAAAGGAGACCTCTACGAACCGAAGGCCAGAATCACCATCGATGACGAGCGACGCGCCCACATCGAAGTCGAACCCTTGTTCCCTTGGGGTGAAGACGATGTCAAATCGATCAAATGGGAAATTTGGGGCCCGCTTACATCGGATGAGCGCCTCGTTCGAAGTCCAGATTACCTGATGGAAGAATCAACGGGTCGGATTCGTATCGACCGTCCAATGGAGGGAAACCAAACCAGGTGGGCATGGTCAGGTGTTGAAAAATTAGGACTTGGCGAAGCGAACCTTCAGGTGTGCATCCAAACCATTGCGGGTGATTTGAACAGTGATTGCCACGCCTTTGGAATCGTCCGCTTCGAAGTGGAGCCGGCCGACAAAGGCTTTGCTAACGCCGCAGTCATCCTTACGCTTACCACTGTGGGTGCGCTCTTTGCCTATTCCTACTCATTGTTTAGGATCGATGATTTACCACCGCTTCCAATCTTAGTAGCCTTGGTGCTTCTTGCCATCTTTGTGATTCCGACAGCTTGGGGTCAAGCCAACTTAGGATCCGATGCAAGCATCGGAGAACATGCCCGGGTGTATGACGGGGAACTGTATGACACGATGGGTAACACGGTCATGGTCTCGGACTATCTTGCAGGGAACAAAGCAATCGTCGTCGCAATAACCCTTCCTGGCTCAGAAAACTCAATTCAACAGGCCCTCGAATTAAATAAAACGCTTGACACAAAAAGTGATGAAATCGCCGTGATTCAAGTCGTCGTGGGAATGGATGCAAGAATGTCAGATGCGGCATCGCTCAAGCAACGGCTCAATGCATCGTGGCCGATTCTCTTGGATGAAGAGGGCGTCTTTGCAAACAGCCTACCGACAGGTGTCGCCGACGCAGTGTTGGTGATCGACCCGAGCATGCGTGTGACCCATTCTGAGGGCCCATCGGCATCACGTGAAAACCTTGAATCGGCCATCGATGATGTTTCTACGGGCGGTGGACAGTCCTTCATGCAGTACTTTGGCCTCTTGTTTGGCCCAGGTCTATTCTTGTTCTTCATGGCCCTTCCTCGTGCGGAAGTAACCGAGCCGGAAACACCCCTGCCACCAGGCACCCTGTGGGCATCGATTGCCGCAGCAGGTGGAGTTGGCGTGCTTCTGGTCAACATACCAGCAATCATTGCTACCCTCGCACCTGTTAGCAGCAACTTACTGTTCTGGTTTGACATCGCCATGCTGCTTTGGATGGTTGAGATGTGCCTCGTTACGGCGCGAAAAGGTGCACCATTCGAGGCTCAACTCGCTGGACGTGTTCTTCACAGGCTCTTCCCACAAGCCTTCCGAGAGTGGCGAGAACTCGAAGACATGCAACGAGATGTGCTGCTCGGAGTTTGGCTCGGTTGGTTCGGATGGCTCGCCTTCCCAGCCTTGTTCCCACAGGGCGTTGCATCCTCGATGCTGAGCGGTGCGTTTGGAATCGGGTTTGGTTTCTTCTACTTGCTCTGGCTTGCTCTGTTCGCTGGCCTTGTTGTGCTCATGATCCGATTCATCGCGTCTTGGGGCGGATCCATTTCGAGGGTGTTTGGAGAATTTGGTGCTGAAGTCTTTGCCCAATTCATAGGATGGTGTTTGCTTCCAATCGCTCTTTGGGTCACCATTGACGGCTTGATTACAGCCTCGCAACTTGGATTGTTCTGACCAAAGGCTTGACCACCCTTGACGGTTCTTGGCAAGGTATGCACCACTACACCCCAAGTTGGAGTCGTACGCAACGTGACCTGTTTTTGAAATGCCCAACCGCTTGGGTTCGGGCGTACGGTGCCACCTCCAAAGCACGGAATGCCGCCAACGCCAGTCATGTCAAACCGTGGAACCTTCTCTTGAGATCGCTGAAGGCAACCGTGATCGAACAATTAGAAGCATTGCGCAATGGGATCGGATGGACGCAAGAAGTGGCACAACGCTCGTTGCGATTGCGATTCATGGATTCGTTGAGAGCCACATCCAATCAGATGCCCCACCCTCAATTCGAAGCCATGCTCATTGTAGCCAACCATCGGATGAAATTGCTATGGAGAACAGATGTAATGATCCAATTGCAGCGAGGTATTCACCCTCAGTGGTCTGTGTTAGATCGCCTGGATTCGGAGCACATCGATGGAATGGATCTCTTTGCATCGCCAGATCTGGCCATTCGAGTTCAAGCGAAATGGCTCCTCATTCGTTTTGACATGCAATCCGGCGGAACGAACGCCTCAGAAAAACTTGAGTCACTCGCCATGGTCATGTGGGCTACAAAACGAACCGGTTTACCAAACATGCCTGCGATGTATGCTGTCAGGACCATTGGTTGGCGGGGCGGTGCTTGGGTTCGCACCATCGTTGATGTCAGCACCAAGGAAGTGGAAATGGCGAAGAGAATGATTGGCCATGATGTGGCAGAAATGAAAGCCTGCGTTGATGCTTCAAGATACAATCTACAAGCCATCCCGCTGGCCAAGGACGGTGCTGAATGTGCGTCCTGTCGTTTCAAAGCGATCTGCTTGGGCAATGACACCCTCGAAACAATGCGGAGAAAGCGAATCCTAAGGCTTGCCAGTTCCGGTGTCTAAAGCAAGGAAACCAAGTCGTTGAGCACTGAGGCGACATCAGATGCTTTTGTTACACCGCTGGCTAAGAGGACGCCTTCTGCACCGAGTTTGATCGCAGTTGCAACATCTTGGCCGTTTTTGACACCTGCACCACAAAGCACACGGACATCTGGGTTTGTGGCTTTGACAACAGCGACTGTATCGCTGACGATTGAAGGATCGGCAGTGGTCACTGAGATATCCCCCCCAATCAATTCTGGTGGCTCGACCGCGATAAATGTGGGACCCATTTCTGCAAGGCTCTTTGCTTCCTCGAGATCAGCGGCACATCCACACACCGGAAAATCATCTGGCAATTGTGGGAGCAAACGCTTCACGTGGTCCATTTCGACCTTATGTTCGGCGTGGTTGATGATGGTGCCTTGAGCACCACGATGCATCGCTGTTTTCGGTTCGAGCCAGCCAGTGAACCCACCTTGGCCCACTGGATCAAGGTGCTGCGACCACACTTCAAGCGAGGGGGCTGCACGGCGAACGGCTTCCAAATCAAATGCTGATACAACGGCGACCATTCGAGCTGGGCCGTTGCTGTGAGCCTCCATAGCAACGGCAAGCGTTTCCGCTGTTGCGCCTGATGCTGATGCGTACGTCTTGAAATTGACAACGATGAGCGGTTTGGTCATGCTTTGCCCACCATCGAGCACCATTTGACATCTTCCGTCCGTCGTGAATCAAGACTGGATGTTTGGCCACTGGCCACCAGTTTGCTTGGTACCTGCTGGAACCTTGGAATCATGGTCGACAACGACGCCATCAAGTTCCACGTCGGAACCAATCATTGCATTCCGTCCAACAAGGGAGTTTTTCAGATGTGCCTGTGACCCCACCGTCGTACCAGAAAGCAAGGTGGTCCGCTCAATGGTGCAAGCGTCAAGACGAACATTCTGTTCGATCATTGAATCACTGACGGTCGCTGATGGTGAGGATTGACCGTCTTCATACCATGTGGTGCCTTGGACTTGGCCGCGTTGGAATCGACCTTCTCGAATGCAACGTTGAACGCCATCCATCCAAGCATCTGGCGTTCCTGCGTCGATGAAGTAGCCTTCAAAGGGCAAACCGTTCAGCAATTGATCCTCGGCCAATTTGGGAAACACGTCCCGTTCTATAGAATGACGGCCATGAGGCATCCAATCGAACACATCGTCTTCAAAGATGTATGAACCTGCGTTGATCAGGTTGGAAAAGACTTGTTCTGGTTTTGGCTTCTCCAAGAATCGATTGATTCTCTGATGTTCATCAACGCCCACAATTCCAAACCGAGTTGGATCTTCAACTTCCCAGAGCGCCAGCGTGCCAAGGCCTCCATTCGTTCGGTGCAGTTCAAGCATCGGCTCGATTCGAAGTGAGGAAACAATGTCTCCGTTAAAGCAAGCAAAGGTACCGCTCACCACGTCGCGGCAATTCCCGAGCGCACCGCCAGTCCCGAGGGGTTCGGCTTCCGGGACGATACGTACATCGAAGTCAATGTCTTTGGTTTTGAAATACGACTCAATGAGGTCGACTTTGTAGCCACCGGCTACGATGACTTCGTCCACCATGTTTGTTGGGACCGCTTCCACAACTCGCTCGAGCAACGTTAAATCCAACATTGGAAGCAGTGGTTTGGGGATTGCCTTCGTCCAAGGACGAAGCCGTGAACCTACACCGCCTGCGAGAACCACGACTTGCATGGGCATTCCTAATCTGCTCCAACCTATGAACACACCTCTCTTCAAGGATGCTGCAGGCCGAGTCGCCAACAATGATTGCTGGCGAGGGAGGGAAAGTGTTCAAAGACGGGCATTAAGTGGACGACTCGGAGAGAACAATGAACATCCACGAGTATCAAGGAAAAATGCTGCTTCGAGCCGCTGGTGTGCCAGTCCTCGAAGGTGTCCACTGCACCACTGTTGATGAAGCACTGAATGCTTACGATTCCCTCGGTAGCAAAGTCGTTGCAGTCAAGTCACAAATTCACGCCGGTGGCCGCGGAAAGGGCACTGTGTTCAATCCAGAAACCAAAGATGTCGTCATGGAAGGCGGCGTCAAAATCGCTTTCTCAAAGGATGAAGTGAACACCTATGCAACCAACATCCTTGGCAACCTTTTGGTCACCATTCAAACCGGTGAAGAAGGAAAAATCGTCAACAACCTCTACATCGAAGCAGGCTGCGACATCGCTCACGAATATTACCTCGCTTTGCTCGTCGACAGGGACACAAAGTCCGTCCTCATCATGGCCTCCACTGAAGGTGGAATGGACATTGAAGAAGTGGCTGAACACACGCCTGAATTGATTCACAAAGTCGTCGTTGATGCCAACATCGGAATCCTCGGATTCCAAAAGCGTGACCTTGGCATGGCCCTCGGATTGAGCGGTGCTGCCTTGAAATCGTTCGGAAAGATGCTCTCTTCGATGTACACAATGTTCTGTGCAGAAGACTGTGCAATGGTGGAGATCAACCCGCTCGTTCGAACTGGAGCCGATGAGATGGTCGCCCTCGATGCAAAGGTTTCCTTTGACGAGAACGCTGAATTCCGTCACAAGAACTGGGACGACCTCCGTGACATTTCCGAAGAAGAAGACACCGAAATTCGAGCAAAAGAGACAGGCTTGTCGTATGTTAAACTCGACGGGAACATCGGTTGCCTCGTGAACGGCGCAGGGTTGGCAATGGCGACAATGGACGTCATCAAGCTCTATGGCGGAGAACCCGCAAACTTCCTCGATGTCGGCGGCGGTGCAAACGAAGAACAGGTGAAAACAGCGTTTTCAATCATCCTCGAAGATCCAAACGTCAAGGGAATTCTTGTCAACATCTTCGGCGGCATCATGCGCTGCGACATCATCGCACGAGGCGTCATCGCCGCAACTGAGGCACTCAGCCTCCAAGTCCCATTGGTGGTTCGACTCGCTGGAACCAACGTCGATGAAGGCAAGGCAATCCTCGCTGCATCGACCCTCAACATTCATCCGGCCGATGATTTGGCAGAAGGCGCTCAAAAGATTGTGGCGCTCATTGGAGGTGGACAATAATGGCAATTTGGATTGAAGAAGACGCAAAGGTCCTCGTACAGGGCATCACAGGAAAGCAAGGTATGTTCCATGCAGGCAAGATGGTCGAATACGGCACACAAATTGTCGGAGGATGCACACCGGGCAAGGGCGGCCAGACCGTGGACTTGCAAGGAAAGCCATACCCTGTTTGGCACAGCATGACCGAAGCAATCACCGCCACTGATGCGGATGCAACCGTCATTTATGTCCCACCACCGTTTGCTGCAGAAGCGATAATGGAAGCTGCAGATGCTTTTGATTCCATCAAGGGCGAGGGCGTTATTGTCTGCATCACGGAAGGCATCCCAACCCTCGACATGGTCAAGGCTGTTGCCTACGTTGACAACCGCCCTGGTGTCCGTCTGATTGGACCAAACTGTCCTGGAATCATTACACCAGGAACGACTGGAGGCGCCAAGATTGGCATCATGCCCGGCCACATCCACGCAAAGGGCCGCATCGGCATTGTTTCGAAATCTGGAACCTTGACCTACGAAGCCGTTGCTCAAACCATGAGCATCGATGAAGGTCAATCAACCTGCGTTGGTATTGGTGGCGACCCTGTGAACGGCACTGGGTTCATCGAATGCTTGGCTGCATTCGAACATGATCCTCAAACTGAAGCCATCATCATGATCGGGGAAATCGGAGGAAATGCTGAACAGGAAGCTGCCGCATGGGCCGCAGAGAACGTCACAAAGCCAATCGTTGGCTTCGTTGCTGGAGCAACCGCTCCACCAGGGAAACGCATGGGCCACGCAGGCGCCATCATTTCCGGAGGAAAAGGGACCGCAGAAGAGAAGTTCGAAGCATTCCGTGAAGCAGGCATCGCTTGTGCTATGGACCCATCCGAACTTGGCAAGGTCCTCCTTGAATCACTCAAGACTGCTGGCTTGCGATGAAGCCAATAACCTGCGCTGAGAAGCCAAGGTATGGCCAAAGTGCGGACCTTCGATTCAGAAGTTCTGCATGAGCATTACACAACCGCTGCGCCTCTTGACTTGACGTGGCTTCCAAAACCTTCGAGGCACCAATTTCGTTGGCGATGTACTAAGAATCGGTGGCACACATCAAAGCGTCAAATCCGCAGTGGCGATGTGCTGGCGAAAACTACCCAGCGCAACACACCCCGTGATATGTATGTCTCAACAAGTGCATGGCTCAATCCAGTGGATTTACCAAAAATAAAAGACACAAAATCCCCCCACCCAATCCTCTTAGATCACCTCATTGTCTTCGACATTGACATCCCTCCATTTTCAAGGGCAAACATGGAGAGAGCGAGAAAGGCAGCCGTCGAATTGTTGGACTGGGTGGAGATGTTTCATGACTACGAACGCGTTCATTTGGTGTTCTCTGGAAGCAAAGGCTTCCACCTTATCTTCCGCGAAAAAGATCGCAGTCTGTTTGGAATCGAAGACCCAAGAAAGAGAGAGCATGCTGTAAGAGATGCCCGCAAATCCTTGCTGGACGAGGTGATTGCGGCGGGCCATCCTGTCGACAAAGGCATCACTGCAGACACAAGAAGAATCATCCGCCTCCCGGGTTCCATCCATGGATCAACAGGTTGGAAGTGCACAATCATCGATGAAGAAATCTTACGAACACCGTTCAAGAGGTGGAGGAAAACCCTACCAAGGCACCCGAATTCAATACCTATGCCACGGTGGGCCAGAACGCCGAGCAAGGAGAAAAAGAAATCTAAACCCGCCTATAAAGCAAAGCCTGCAGCGCTTGAACCTGCACCCCACACCTCACTCGAATTATCCTCTCACGTCCCAGGGACAAAAGACAGAAGCGCAATTCTTGGCTGGTTGCCAAAATCGTGGGGCAGCATCGAAAAGACCGTCGAAATTGCAATGATTCACGTGAACGAGCGACACCTCGGGCCTGCCTTCTTTTGGACGGACCAAGAAGCCGTCCTGATGATGCTTCCTCGCGCCTTCCCCAGGCCACAAGCAGCGAAGATATGCAGAAAGATTGGCCTCAAAAGAACAGCCTTCGCAATTGAGACTGGGGACCACCACTGGGTTCGAATTTCACCAAGGCAATGGGATGACACAGGATGGGAAGGGGACATTGAAGCCCTTGGTATCCTTGGTCAAGAATCCATGGATCAGTGTGCAGCCCCGTGGTCTGTAGCTCATTTAGAGATGGCAAACCGGCTTGAACTACCCTTTGAAATTGGTAAACAAGACCGCTCAGGCGAGCCTGTGCCGACAATTCGAGCGGTCCGCAGGAATTAATCGGAGAAGATTATATGCTGCCCCCACAAGCAATAACCGTTCCTAAGAGAGCCGAAAGGCGATGACCTGATGACGACTCGTCGGCATTGACCAGTACAAACACTGGCTGTGGCGCATGGGAACAGCGCCACAGCCGCTTTTCATTCATAATTCAGCCACGCTTAGCCGATAAATGGCTGAAAGACTATGTGCTCAAGGCAAAATCTCGATTCATGGTTCTAACTGGTGTGGGTGTGAATGATGCACCGTTCCTCGAACCAATCGAAGGTTTGTGACATCAATGAACATCTTTGGAACAATAATATTCATTTTTTTGGCTGGCGTTGCTGGTATATTCATCATTCTTGGCGCCACCTCTGATGTCGTCGTCATGCAAACAGAAGGGACGACTCTCGAGGGGACAACCTATGACGAATACCAAGGGAGCAGGGAGGAATGTGCTTCAATGGGCTACTATTACGATGAGTACGGAGAAGAGTACGAAGAATGTGATGAATACCGTACGGTAACCTACTATGTTTGCTCTGTTGATATGGATTTCAATTACACCCTCGCAGATGAACCTGAAGGCGAGATCTTCGAGGGCGAGGACAGATTGCAATGGGGTGAAAGCGGTGGTTCTTGCCTTGAATCAATCAAGAACCAGTATCCAGTGAATGGAACGGTCGCCCTCTATTACCTCTCAGATGATGTCAATGACGTAACCCTCGAAAAGCCCCTTGAGCCAAGTGGGATGTACTTCTGCTGTGGTATTTGCTTTGCCATCCTCGCCATCCCAGCAGGCATCTTCATGCTGACCAACCGTTCCAAAAACGCTGGGCCGAAAACCGGTGGCATGCTAGGAAACTTTGGACCGCAGCGGGTCTCAATGGCACCGCCGGTGAATTATCAACAACAGGGCCAGGCAGCGTACAATCCAAGCGGCCAACCGACCAACACCAACGGCGTAAACGCTGGACGCAGTGGCGGCGGTGGATTCGGTGGCGGCGGTGGCATGCTCATGGCAGGAGGCATGGGGGCAGGCGCAGGTGCAACCTGCTCCACCCCTTCCCAACAAAAAGGAGGATTTTCCGGTGGAAGACCACAACGGCGCAGTGCCAAATCTCGCAACGCACATTCCCCTTCCCGCATTGCTGGTTACAAACAAGTCATGGCAAAGCTCAACATGTCCAAAGGCGTCGAAAATGTCTACGATGGGGAAAACATGCTGCGATCAAGTGGTTTCATGACCGCTCAAGCAGCGAACAAATTCATGGCCCATTCATATGTTCTGAAAACGCTTGGTCTTTCCGCAGCTGCAGGCGCAAGCGCAGGCGCAGGTGCCGCAGTAGGCGCCGCAGTCGTTGCTCAACAAGGTAACATGCTCAACCGCAATGTTCCAAATCCATCCGACCCATCAACCAACCTACGACCTGCTGGCAACAGTGACGATCGATTGCAGAAAATGCAAGAAGAAGCTGCGGCTTTCTTTGAATCTGCAAAGCCAAAAGTAGCGACCACCACGTCTCGGCCGGTCGGAAAGGATGAGGAGGGCGTATGTGCACATCCAACGTGCTCAACAGAAGTCTCGGCCTTTGATTTCAGGTGTTTTGACTGCCGTCGAAGGTTCTGTTCAGCCCACAAGGGGATGACGTTTCAATGCGAGAGTTGCGCATCAAACTGAGTTCATTCGTACACTGATTTTTGATGCAAGCCAAATTCCGGTACGAGGCCATGCAAGTGCGCATGTTCAACCAATTGCTTCCCATTCGCACTCCGTACATACGTCACTTCCCCTGGACTTACATGCTGATTCCAATACCGTTGGTAGACTGCAGCGCGTTCTTTGGTGTTGGCTAAGCATGATGGCACGGCATGATACATCATCACAGAAACTCGTTGCTTTCGGAGGTAAACTGCAACGACCTCAGGCATCAGTTTTGAAAGCCAGGTCTCATCGAAAAATCGAGAGGAACGAGCCACAACATACCTCGGTTTGTTAAGCGGACCGAGTGCTTCGGTCAAGGCCTTACTGAACATCTCTGCTTCTTCTGGTGTTGAATTATGCAGGTGATAACGAATCCAACCACCGCCACGGTCGCCACCCGACGGACGTGCGACATGGGTCATCTCGCCCAATTCGCATAACGAGTCGACAATGGCATTGGCAATGGCTTGAGTCAGCGATGCATCGGTCCAAACTTCCTTCTCAACACCAAATTTGAATCCGGTGGAGAAACCACTGGGAGCCTTGGCTTCAACAGCAGGCTTTGCTTCAATTCCAAACGGCTGGCCAATGCCCCACAACTCACGGGTGTGTGCCCGGCTCATGGCCCGGCGAACCATCTCTTCGTTGAACAGACCCATGCCTTCACTGATCCCTTCGGGCCGAACATCATTGAACGCTGCGTGAACGTGGCCAACACCTTTCTCGATGGCACCGTCATCACAGACCCCGTACAGTTGCTTGTGCTTCTGTTTGAAGCGTTGATAGTCATCAAATCCTTTTGTGAACTCGTCAGCCACGCACACAATGTCCCAGTTATTGGCGACTTTTTCCTGCCACTCCTTGTCCAAACGAATCGAGCGACCACGGAGTTGATTGATGCTCATACTGGTTGTCACGGTGGTCATGTCAATCAGGACATTGATGCGCGAAGCATCCCACCCTTCGCCGAGTAAACCACGGGTACCAACAAGGCACTTTGTGAACCCTTCTTGGAAGAATTCTGTGATCATCAGCGAGTAATAGCGTGGCACCCAATGCTTTCCCCGACCGTGAATCTCGTGATAACCATCGTGAACTTCATCGGTGAAGGTGACCTCAAGGTCACGTTCCTTCACCCATGCTTCGGCTCGTTGCAAAAATCGCTCCGCTAAATCATCATCAACCAGTACAGTGCTCCCCGTCATCAAAATTGGATCGAGGTGATCGCCAGCCTGATGTTTAACGAGCGAACGAAGCACGGCAATGGCTCCACCCGCCTCTTTATCGAGCACACCTTCGACAAGCGCAGTCGCTGATGTTTTCTCGAAATCGGTCACAACCACCGCTCGAATGTTCGGCCCAAGTGCCTGCATTTCAACCGTGATGATCTCATTGAGGGCCTCCACTTTCGAGGAGGCATACGCCATCACTCGACCCACAGGGGAAGCACATGGGCGAGAGCCTGTTTCTGTAATTTGGACACCAAGAAGGCGCAAACGAGCAATGACTGATTCTGCCCGTTTATGGTCGGTTTTGCTTTTCGACAAGCGCAACCCGTACCGAACGTACCTGTCGAGAACCGATCGGAGCATGCTCATACGACTCCATGATTCATCACCTGCCTTGGTCGGAACCTGTGGAACGCCAGGGGGTAACGCCCGTTGATTGGATTGAAGGTACCTTCGAGCATTGTCACAATACCCTTCATTCTTGGAATAAAATTTGGACCATGGAAGGGATTCCCCACGGTGGTTTTTCCGCTCCTGTAAGCTGGTGAAGATCCAGTCGTCAAGTGGGGCGATGCATTTTGAATCACCTTCATGGGGGCGTTGTAAATCAAGCAATAATTCCTCAAAGTCCCCATCAACACCCGCTATGTACTGAAGTTCATGAGGTGCTGGGCGAACAAAATAGCACAGGTCTTGGTATGGGGCCAAATTTGAGGCCCGTACTAGAGCAGGAACCGGAACTTCGTAATCGACTGGGCCGAAAAATTCGTCATATCGCTCTGCATCAGCGCCCGGACTCGATTCTATGTCAGGCGGTGTTGCTGTGAGGCCAAGAACGATCGGATCGCCAAATAACTCCTTCACTTCGGCCAAAATGCGACCCCAATGGTGCAACAGGTGGTGACATTCATCCAGAATGATAAGACCGATACCAACCTCCTTCAACCTCAGCAAATTTTCTTTTGCGCTTTCATGAAGCGTCCAAAGAGCGTTGCCGTTCTTAGCAAAATCATCCCGAACTTTCTTTCGGTACGTCCCCAACCTCGAGGTGTAATACTTTGAATTTGAATCTTTGAGACTGACTTGCCAAGCTTCAGCAGATTCATGGTCGTCTGCCTGCCCATCGGCAATGAGTTTCTCTGCCCAAAGTTGCAGCGCAACCTCGTCGAGATCTTCTCCACCATGACGTGGCATCGTCACAGACTGGTAGGTAAGCGATGTAAGAAGGCCTGGTTTTTTCGGATCGGTGCTGATGTATTCATCCTTGCCATCGAGGTCAAAGAGAGATGTTCGTGCGGCCCATTGCGCTTGAATGGCCGAGTTTGGGGAGAGAACCAGTGCGGGTTTTCGAACTAAATCAGCCCAGACGTAAAGGCCAAGAATTGTTTTTCCAGAGCCCGGCGGTGCGACGATATGAAGGCGTTTTTCACCACGCTCAAGTTGAGGTAGAATGATGGAAGTAGCAGCGGATTGGGAAGGTCGGAGGGTTCCAGAGAATCGAATGGCTCCGAAATCAGGGATTTCACTCGACATCAACGTGGACCCCGTTTAGGACCAGGAGGACCACCTGGGCCGCCCTTGGGTGGGCCTGAACGCTTTGGAGGACCGCCGGACTTCTTTGGACCAGGAGGACCGCCGGACTTCTTTGGACCGGGAGGGCCGCCGCTCTTCTTTGGACCGGGAGGGCCGCCGCTCTTCTTTGGACCGGGAGGGCCGCCAGACTTCTTTGGACCAGGAGGGCCGCCAGACTTCTTTGGACCAGGAGGGCCGCCAGACTTCTTTGGACCAGGAGGACCACCGGACTTCTTTGGACCAGGAGGACCACCGGACTTCTTTGGACCAGGAGGGCCGCCGGACTTCTTTGGAGGGCCACCGGATTTGCTTGGACCGGGGGGGCCGCCAGATTTTCCAGGACCAGGTGGACCCGAGCGTTTTGGTGAGGCCTGAACTTCTTCTTCCTCGTCTTCGAACATTGCGCCGCAATGAGGGCATTCGTTGTCACTTTCCTTGACAAGTCCATCGCAAATTTCACAGGCAAACATTTCCTCTTCATCTTCCGGTTGCTTGTCGAGGTTCTCGACTTCTCCGTCCTTGGATCGGAAAATGGTGAGGACTGGGACAAGATCGAATCCTTTCAGTGCCAACTCGGTTTGGATTGCATGTTCGAAGGCTTGCTTGAGATCATCCGGGGTGTCCAAGACACGCCCGTCGTCAACATAAGTCACGTTGATTTTGAGTTCCCCACCGTCGGTCTTCGCTTGGGGCGTTTCAACTGCCACGCCACGCTTTCGAGCCACTCGACGGACGGCCACTTCACACATTCGGCGGAGCAACGCTTCGTCTGGTGCGTTGGCAGATGGTTGGCCAAGAGCGCCAGCCATGATCTCCTTGGCAGCATTGCTGTCGTCGCCACGCAAATGGGATGGCAACTCTGCGCCAAGTGAAGCAAGCACATTGCCGGCAGGTGTTTGGTTGATGTTGAGCCACTGGCTTCGACGTTCATCTTTCATGGCACGCTCAGCTTCAGCCAAGCGGTTCACCATTGCATCGGTTGGAGATGCAGAGGGGTTGTTGGCAACCAAGGTACCACCTGGGTTGAACGCTGTGACATTTGCTGGATCTTTCTGAGGAACTGCCCCACTGGAAAGCGAGGGGCCACGAAGTTGCTGCGGTAGATCTGATTGAGCACCACCTACGACGTTGTTCGGTTGTTGGTGTTGAGGTGGAAATTGCCCCATCTGGTTTGGAGGCATGCCTTGTTGTGGCGGAAGTCCTTGGGGCGGGAATTGCCCCATCTGGTTTGGAGGCATGCCTTGTTGTGGCGGAAGTCCTTGGGGTGGGAATTGCCCCATCTGGTTTGGAGGCATGCCTTGCTGAGGCGGGAATTGACCTTGTGGAATGTTCTGTTGTTGCTGGACACCCATGGCGATTTGTTGGAGCACTTCTGGAGGAAGTCCACCTGCTTGTCCTTGGCCCATGTCTCGTTGTTGACGGACTGCCTCTCCTGAGACAACGCCAAAGTTTCGGCCACCTGTAACTTCTTGGCCACCGAGGCCAACAGACCCGGTATTTGCGAAACTCCCTGCACGGGAGACTTCTTGACGAGCACCGCATTCAGGGCAGAAAATACTGTCATCAGGAATTTCTTCCGCACACGAGCCGCACTGCATGGTCTACCCCCTCGGGTCCCGGTTGGGTTGACTTAAATTAAAGTCTTGCTTCAAGAACACCCACAAACACAGCACCATTGAGGAAGACGCCTTCTGTCCAACGAAGGTTTCGAGCATGATGCACGCTCCCACAGGGTCAAGAACGGATAGGGATTCGGAAGGGCGGAGGGGCATGAATGAGTGTGTTGGTCAACGCAAAAATTGATGCGCTCCTCGAAGCCACATCGCGCTCGTTTTACCCGACTTTGAAATACCTTCCAAAAAAGATTCGCGGGCAAATTGGACTCCTCTATCTCCTTGCCAGAGTGGCCGATACGATTGCAGATTCCAAGCACGGCGAGACGAAGGTCCTTCTCGACCTGCTCACCTCATACAACGAGGTTGCTCAAGGGCGTTCAGATACCCTCCCTGACTTTTCGCTTCTTGCGTCAGTTCAGACCAATGAAAACGAAGCGAAACTGCTCCAAAACGTGCAGGATGTTGTGAATGGACTCGAGGTCTACGGTCCAGAAGATCAGCAGCGAATCCTCGAATGCCTCGAGGTGATTGTAGCGGGCCAAGTGCTCGACCTTGAACGGTTTGGACCAGCAAATGAAGGCGGTGCAATCTCTGCTTTGACAAACCGCGAGCAATTGGACGATTACACCTACCGTGTGGCAGGATGTGTCGGGGTGTTTTGGACAAAAATGTCCCTTGCCCACCTCATGTCCCTAACACCCGAGAAGGAGGTTATATTTTTCGAGAAAGGCATTCGTTTTGGAAAGGCGCTTCAAATGGTCAACATCTTGAGGGACATTCCCGAAGATTTGCGTTTCGGGCGCTGCTACATTCCAAGTGATGACTTGGCGCGTCATGGACTCAAACCCGAGGACTTGCTTGACCACACCAACATCGATCGATTCCGTCCGCTTTATGACGAATACCTCGACATCGCCAATGGACACTTCGAGGCAGCGGTTGAATACATTCGCATGCTCCCCGAGGGGCAATTCAGGCTCAAGGCCTCCTGTATGCTCCCAGTGCTCATCGGCCAACGGACCGTCACATTGCTACGCACCGGTAACATCCTCGACTCAGAAGAGCGAATCAAAGTGACCCGTGACGAGATCAAGGCCTATGCCCGTCGTCTTCCGAGAGCTCTTTTGATCCCAGGCGGCGTCAAACGGCTTCTTGAGAAAAATAAAGATGCCCCCCCCGTGAATTCACAGAAGAATGGGAAACCTGACTGATGAAGCGTGACTCATCCGATACATCGTGCCGTCTAAACGACGAGTAAATACCACGATAGGCCCTAAGCAAGAAGAAACTCACATTCGTTTTTCGACCACTTTAAAATCCCCTCTTGCCACAAATTTAGAGACTGCTTCGTAAGGAAAGAATGGTGCAAACTTCCGCAGGTCTCAAAAAGGGGAAGTGTCGAGCAAGATTCGTTCACCATGCTCGAGCGCCGGAAACCTCTGGATTTGCTGTTCCCTCTCAAAGGGAACGCCGCAACCCGAGAGGAAGGCGAGCAACAAGAGACAATGACCGCCCTCGACCGTGTCAGGGCAGGTGTGATGTTGGCCAGAGATGCTGTCAAAGCAGTCAGCGTCACAGCCATGGAGGCGCTACGAGAAGGTGCCACATTCATTGGGATCGTTGGAGAGAAGAATGAACTGGTTGATCCATTTGAACACCTTGACGCCCCAATTTGGTCCGACCAACCGCCTCAAGAATTGATGAAGTTGGCGTTCCGGTACTGCGAAGAACTCACCATGAGGGAAGCCGGTAACTTCTATCACTCGTTCAAATATTTACCTGATGAACAACGCCATGCAATGTGTGCCGTTTACGCCTTCTGCCGTCGAGCAGACGACATTGCTGATGGAGACTGGGCAGACCGATTCCCTGGAAGCCAAGGCGAAATGGACCCCGAAGCAGTCGCCTACAGAGAACAACTTGAGAGCCTCCAAGATCAAGGGACAATCCTCGACGAGGAAGCTTACCTCAACAAAATCACACAGTTGTTCTTCTTCAGAAAGAAACTCTCCACATGCTATTCAGACGTGTACTCCACTGACCCAGTGTTCCTTGCGCTTAAGGAAACTGTTGAGCGATATTCGATTGGTAGGGAAGTCTTTGACGACCTCATCTCGGGAATGGAAGATGACCTTTACAACAACCGGTACCGAAGTTTCGACGAACTCTATGTCTACTGCTATAGAGTGGCATCTGTCGTTGGATTGATGTGCATAGAAATCTACGGATATGAAGACCCACGGGCCAAGAAATTCGCCGAATCGTGGGGGATCTTCATGCAATTGACAAACGTACTCCGAGACGTAGGTGAAGACATCCAACGAGACCGTGTGTACCTTCCACTGGATGAACTTGAAGCAAACGGAATCACCGAGCCAGAACTTGGCGAGCAAGTGGTGCTCAACAAGCAATGGGAGCCCTACTGCAGAAATTATGCACGAAGGGCCCGAACCTACCTCAAGGAAGCTCGTCAATTATTGCCACTGCTTCCTCGCCGAACACGCTACTCCCCCGCTGCAATGATTGCCTTCTACGACAGAATTCTTCGTCAAATCGAGAAGGAGCAAGGCGACGTCTTTACCAAGCGAGTCAAACTCAACAAGGTGCAAAAAATCAGCCTTGCTGCAGCCGTGTACATGCGTCATCGCTTGCTTCCTGCCTTCCTTGACCCGGTATGGGGCGGTCTAGCCCGCATCGGTTTGCTCCCAGCAGTCTGAGTGCGTAAGTGAGACATCCTTCTCACAATCACCCAATGCGCACGCAGGGTCCGATCGAAGCGTGTGACGAACAGGCAGGCAGCGATCCCGCCAATCCATCGATTAAGGACGCATGTCCTTCCATGCCCAACGCTGTTTCAATGCGTTGCATCGCCAATCACACAGTTCGTGTGAAGGCTTGGATTCCGGTAATGTATCGGCCGATAATCAAGTTGTGAATGTCGTGAGTTCCTTCGTAGGTCTTGACTGATTCGAGGTTTGCCATGTGTCGCATGACTGGGTATTCGTCAAGGACACCGTTCGCCCCGTGGATGTCACGAGCGACACGGGCAATCTCAAGCGCAATATCGACGTTGTTCATCTTGGCGAGGGAGATTTGTTCGTTGAACCAAGTGCCGTCGTCCTTCTTTCGCCCGAGATGGTAGGCCAGAAGTTGTCCCTTTGTGATTTCTCTGAGCATCCACGCAAGTTTGTTTTGCACCAATTGGTACGAAGCGATCGGATGGTCGAATTGAATTCGAGAAAGTGCGTAGGTCTTCGCGCTGTGGAAGCAGGACATTGCTGCACCGAGTGCGCCCCACGAGATTCCGAAGCGAGCGTTGTTCAAGCAGGAGAAAGGTCCGCGCAATCCTTTGACGCCGGGAAGCATTCGGTCTTTTGGAATCTTGCAGTCTTGGAACACAAGTTCGCTCGTCACTGATGCTTTGAGGGAGTGCTTGCCTTTCATTTCAGGAGCGCTAAAACCTTCATCGCCCTTTTCGACAATGAATCCACGGATGACGCCGTCAAGCTTTGCCCACACAACAGCCACATCTGCAATGGTTCCATTGGTAATCCACATCTTTGCACCGTTCAGCAAGTAGTGGTCGCCCATGTCCTCGGCTTTGGTAATCATGTCACCGGGGTTTGATCCGTAATCTGGTTCGGTTAATCCGAAGCAGCCAACCCACTCGCCTGAAGTCATCTTTGGCAAGTAGTGGTTCTTCTGTTCTTCTGTACCGAAGTCCCAGATGGGATACATTGCAAGCGATCCTTGCACGGAAGCGAAAGAGCGCAGTCCAGAGTCGCCACGCTCGAGTTCTTGGCAGATTAAACCGTAAGCGACGTATGAGAGCCCAGGACATCCATAGCCCTTGAGAGGTGCACCAAGCACACCCATTTCACCGAGCGCAACGCGCCATTCATCGGGGAACACACCCTCAGCGCATGCGTGTTCAATCTTGGGGAGTACTTCTTCGTCAACCCAGTCGCGCACCATGTCTCGAATCATGATTTCTTCTTCAGTCAAGAGACTTTCAATGTCGTAAAAATCGACGCCTTCGTATGGTTCCATGGGAGCCCTCAAATTCCTGTGGACAGAGGCGCTTCAAGAACCTAACCATGCAGGCACGCCGTGAAGCCGAATCAGGATTTAGAATTGCTGCGCCAGTTCTTGTAGAGACGTTGCAAGGTTGAACTGTTCATGTAAATAAGGCCCAATATGGTCCCCGGCACCGCAATCACAACTGCAGCAAGTACGGCCACGGTCATGATGCTGTTGTCAATCTCAACAGCTGGTTCTGGTGAAAAGGACACAATGTTTCCAAAACTTGTGATGATGAACCCCTCCCGTTGTTCGTTCTCCCAGACGACCGAAAGAGTTCGCCCTGCAACGATCGGGTCCCACTCAACGGCGTCTTCTGCCACAATTTGTGCATACGCTTCAGACACAATCGGTTGTTGGCGGACTGTTGCAAAGGGTGCCATGTGAATCAAGGTGGTTCCATCGTAGCCTCTTGAAACTGCGGTGAAATCGCCGGACAGCGTACCAAACTGCATCAGGTTTTCAGTGGTCGATTTACCCGCATCCTGGAAGTCAAGTCGGATGGCTTGTGTCTTTAATCCGCTTGCAAACCCAACGCACTCATTGAGCGTAGGATCGGCGCAATCAGCCCCAATCCATGTCTCTGTGCTTGTGCCAGCAATGAAGGTCAACCCATGGGTTTGGTCAATGGTTGCAAGGCCATCGCTGAGGGTGGCAACAATGCAAATTTGTTCTTGACGATGGCAACTGATGTCCGAAACTGCAGAACTACCTGTCCCCTCGAGTTGAACCAATCCAGTGCCTTCCGAGAATTTCCAAACGCTTCCATCAACGGCTCCAAAGTACGCATAGTCTCCTGATGGGCGCCATTCGACGGCCGTCATGTTCAATCCGAAAATCGCCCCTGAACCATTGACGGGTCCAATGCTGTAATCGGAGGCGACATACCGCATGGCCATGCCAAAATCTCCGGTCATCAGAGCAGTCTTTGCGCCAGGGTGCCAAGCTACGTCTTGGAATGTATCCGAGCGCCCAGAATTGAGTTCGATGTCTTGGCCTCGATCACCAGCGTCTGTGGCCGATAAGAGGTGAGCATATCCATCTTCACCAGCGATGAGAACTCGGAGTCCATCGGGTGAGATGGCACCAGTTTTGATACCAAGGTCGTTGTCTGACAGTGTATCCTCAAGTTTGAGGTCAATCAGTGACTCTGGTTGTGATTGCACGCTTGGTACCATCATCAACAGCATCATCAGCAACGCAATCGAGGCCTTCCGCATAGCAGTGCCAGCGTGCGTTAGGACAAAAACCCCACAGAAGAACAAAATGAAGACTTCAACGACCAACAGCCTTCTCTTTTCACGGTGAGCCTTATGTTCAAGAGCGGTTTGGAGTGGCTATGGAGCGATTTGCAGTCAAGCGTGGCTTAGAGAAAAAAATGGGCGGTAACGCAGGCTTAGCCAAGTTGGCTGCTCAGTATTTCAACGACCTGCAAGTCGATGCAGACGGTGTGTTCAGCGGAACACACGGCATCATGACCCACATCAGCGGCAAATTTGGCACCGATGGCAAACTCGCCCTCGACGTTCAACAACTCAAGGGATCGGACCTCTCTGCTTTCTTGAGCGCCGATGGTGGTCGAGACGAAGCAATGGAATCTCGAAAGCGATACTCATCCTTCCTCGATGAGGCTACTGGCTACACGCCAAAGCAACGAGGCGACAAAGCAAAGGAAGAAGGAAAGAAGTTCTCAAAGGCTAAATCAGCCATCAAAATGGCTCACAAGACCATGGAAATGAGCACAAGTTTGGATGCAGCGACCGTCGAAAAGGCACATGCAATGATTGCTGAACTCGAATCGATGATCGAATCTGGCACAGCTCCTTCTGAAGGCAAGGTCAAGAAGTTAAACGACTTGCTTTGAACACATACAGGAGGAGTAGGAATGGATATCGAAGCCATCCTTCAACCACACACCGAGCAATGCCCTCGCATCCTCGAATTAGACGAGGCGCAAAAAGCACGCCTTGCCATGATGGTCGGCTGCGTGGATGAGACTGTTGGGATCAACCACCTCGTGGATTGCTTGGCCGATGGAACAAGCCTCGGCGGCGACGGAACGATTCGCTGTTACGTGGGTTTTGAACCATCTGGAAAGGCGCACATTGGATGGAAGGTGCTTTCGCTCCAACTTCGAAGAATGTTGGATGCAGACGCAAACGTCCTGGTGTTCTTAGCAGACTGGCACGCATGGGTCAACGACAAGTACAACGGCGTGATGGCAGACATACAAACAACAGCCACCTACATGGAAGAGACATTCCGCGCGCTCTTGGGTCACCCCGAGGAAGGAGATGGCCCCGGTCAACTTCGCTTTGTGTGGGCATCAACGCTGATGAACGATGGAGACTACTGGGCAAGGGTGCTGCGGTGCTCGAAGGGAGCAACACTGGCGATGGTACGCAAAACATTCACCATCATGGGCCGAGATGAAGCCTCTTCTGACCACGACCTCTCCAAATTTTACTACCCAGCCATGCAAGCAAGCGACATATTCGAACTCAACATCGATGTAGCCCTCGGAGGCATGGACCAACGAAAGGCACACATGTTCATGCGAGATGTTGCAACAAAGTGGGGATGGGCAAAAGCCACATGCATCCACACACCAATCATTTCCTCACTCAAGGCCACAGGAAAGCGGATGGAAAGTTTCGACCACAAAATGAGCAAATCAGATCCATCCGGCGCCATTTTACTTCACGATGCAGAAAACATCCTTCGAAACAAGATGAAGAAGCATGCCTACCTCAACCCGGAGGACAACGATTCACCGGTCTACGAACTCGCAGAACACGTCGTGCTCCCTGAATGGGGCGAGATTGTGGTTACGCCAAACCCGAAATTCGGAGAGCCGTCGACATGGACGGACCTTGCTGCGTTCAAAGCAGCGGTCAGCGATGGAACCCTTCACCCATTGGATGCCAAACTCGGGGTTGCTGCCGGCATCAGTCGAGGGCTCGAGGCGGTTGCTGCCCATTTCGAAGCAAAACCTGAAACGCTTGACGCAGTTACCAAACTGCGCAAGTGATTCACTCTTCATGGAGGGAGAAGCCTTCTTCCACACTGTGTATGTCGAGCCGAAGAATCCGACGCGTGTCACGAATGTAATCCCGTGAAGGCAAATGATCAACGCCAATGAGTGCGTTCACAGTGATGCATTGACCCGGGGAAAACTGGTTGACGTATTCATCGCTGACCACAGCGGTGATGGTCGGTACATCATCGGGAAGTTCCTCATCGCTGAGGCATGTTGGATCGAACAATTCGACGTACTGAATGTCCTCGTAGTAATTACGCTCAAGGTCCATTCGGATGTCTCTTGGGTCGGGTAGCTCTTCTCGCTTCGCACCTTCAAGAAGCAAGTCGAAGCCCCTTCTCAAGCACATCGGACAGGCTTCGGCTTTGGTTCGCGCCCTGGCAAGAGCTTCCTTGATAGTCCACTCATGTGTGCATTCATTGCACGTGTAAGCAGAGCGTTTGAGCCAGCCCATGGCGCGGCTTGTGCTGTGTACGACGGCATCGAAGCGCAAAAAACGAGTCCTGTCGCGCATGCGAAGGTCGACCAAGTGGTAGCGGTGGAGTTCTGAGATCCCTACGACTCGGATGATTGGGCGTGGCTTTAGATTGTGATTTCGGAATTGTTCCTCGATGACAATTTGTCCAGAGTGAAGGCATTTTTCCATGTCATTGAGGAAGGATTGCCCAAGCCCCTTGTGCGTCTCTAGCAATGACCACTGCAGCTCGAAACCCCAAACATCTTCTTCGCTTGTTGCCAACGCTGCAAAGTCTGCTTTGCAGTTCTTTTGAAAGAAAGTGCGCCACGCTGCAAGCAGTTTCTTTTCTTCGGGGGTCGGTTCTGTTCCGTTCTTCTTCGACATGGAACTTGAGCCCTATTGCGACGGCTTTCAAACATTTCGCCTGACACATGGCTCTGGACAGTTTGAGTAGGTTGGGCAGGGCTAAGGTTCATCAATCCCATTCATGTCGAGAGGAATGTCCCCTCACTGAGGAGGAGCGTGTGCCCCATGTCAAACATCGTCGTTCTCGTTAAGCAAGTCCCAGACACCAACGCAAAAATTGTCGTATCTGGTGACAGAGTCGATTTGTCGGCCGTGAAGAAAGTCATGAGCCCATACGACGAATTTGCAGTTGAAACAGCCCTCAAGCACCGTGAAGCAAACGGTGGCGAAGTCACGGCACTCACCCTCGGTGGGGCAGGAGCAGACAAAGTTCTCAAGGATGCAAAGGCCATTGGCGTCGACCACATTGTTCGCATCGACACTGAGGGCGAACACGATTCAAACGCTCTCCAATCCGCTCTTGCTAGCGTCTTGACTGAGATCGGTGCTGAAGTGGTTTACTGCGGCAAGTCAGCAGCCGACACCGGTGCAGGTTCAACTGGACCAGGCATCGCTGAGCGCCTCGGATGGGCTTCTGTTTCCAATGTGATTTCAGTCGCTTTTGAAAATGGTTTGACCGTTGTTGCACCAAGCGAAGGTGGCAACGCCCGTATCTCCGTCCCACTCCCAGCCGTCGTTTCTTGCGACAAGGGTGACATGAAAGTTCGAAAGCCAAACGTGAAAGGAATCATGCAGGCTAAGAAAGCAAAAGTCGAAGTCAAAACTGTGGCAATGCAAGGCTCAACCGTTTCGGTCGTAGCCCACAGCATGCCACCTGCCAAGCCCGCCGGAAAATCATACGAAGGCGGCGCTGCTGCTGCCGAAGTCGCACGCTTGCTCAGGGAAGAGGCAAACGTCATTTGAGGTGAACACCATGACAGACACAATTGTAATTGCTGAAATCGCAAAAGGAACCATCCACGCCACAACCTCCGAACTCGTCACCGCTGCCGCTGCAATGGGAAGCGCACCAATCGTCATTGTACCATGCACAGATGCATCGGTCGCTGATGCGGCTGCGTCCATTCAGGGTGCGAGCAAAGTCATCGCCGCAAAATCCGATGCGTTCGCTCACTACGATGCTGCCGGCTGGGCCTCTGCACTCGACGCCGTCGCTCCTGCAGGCACCATTCTCACCGCCGCAACCCCACAATCAAAAGACCTCGCAGCTCGCCTTGCTGCACGTCGCAACCTCTCGGTTGTACAAGATGTCGTGGCGATCAATGGAAACCAACTCACATCACCGGTGTACTCTGGAAAAGCCATGCAAACTGTGGCCCTATCAGGACCTGCCGTCATCAGCGTTCGAGCGAATGTCTTCGACGCCGCTCCAAGCGGTGGCGCAACTGAAGTCGCTGTTGTCGACACAACTGGCAACATGGCAACCGCTGTTCAAGAATTCATGGCCCGTGCCTCTCAACGCCTCGATGTTGCAGAAGCAAACATCATCATTTCCGGTGGCCGTGGAATGGGTTCCCCCGACAACTTCGTCCACTTGGAAGCAATTGCAGACACCATTGGTGCTGCGGTTGGCGCATCACGTGCAGCTGTTGACACATGGGAAGCAATCCCTCACTCCATGCAAGTCGGACAGACTGGAAAGACAGTGAACCCGAACTTGTACATCGCTGTTGGAATCTCCGGAGCGATCCAACACCTTGCAGGCATGCGTTCATCAAAGTACATCGTGGCCATTAACAAGGATGCAGACGCACCTATTTTCCAGCATGCTGATTACGGGATTGTTGGGACTTGGGAAGATGCGCTACCAGTGCTTCAGTCCACGCTTTCCAGCATGATGGCTTGATCAGGCATACTTGCCTCGACCGAACGTTCCACCTGCACCAGCCCCTTCACCGACGAAGGGGTTCGTTCTTCGTTCATGGCCAATTGTTGTCAAAGGTCCGTGACCTGGATACACAACGGTATCACCCTCAAGCGGCCATAATTGAGTATGAATGGACGCCGCTAGAACTTCGAAGTCGCCACCTGTATCTGGCAAATCGGTTCGACCGACTGATCCTGCGAACAAGGTATCACCCACGAACAAGTGGTTGGCGCCGTTGTCGACGAGCAGATTGAGGCAACATCCACCAAGGGTGTGGCCTGGGGTGTGAAGAACCTCGAAATCAAGTGCTCCAAAGGACATTGTCGTTGAAGGCACCAATCCTTCATCGGCGACTGCAGGCTCAGGAGCGTCAAAGCCCCACCGTCGTGCTGAGGATTGCGCAAGCGTCTGCAAGTACGTGTCATCATCATGCAAGTACCACTTCACGGGATAGTGTTTGAGCAAATCGGGAATGTGACCACTGTGGTCGAAGTGAGCGTGGGTGTTGACCAAAGCGATGACGGTTCGTTTAGGGATGTGTTGCTGTTCGGCTTCGCTCAAGTTCGAAGGCCCATTGGACCAATCCGGACCTCGCCCACCAAACCGATCAATCCAGTCAACGAGCCGACCCGGTTCACTGCCACCATCGATGATGACGGTGTCGCCTGTTGAACGGTCCGTCACAACTGAACATCGCATTTGGAGAGCGCCAACAAAAAAGCATTCAACCCACGGGTCGGTGATGGCCATGATGATGCGAGGATGGACCCCTTCATCAGCCTAAGCCTTGGTCAAGGTCAATTGAATGGAATCGCTTGACCATCTTCCATCGCTGTCGCAAATTCTCAACTCAAAACGATGCACGCCCGCATCGAGGCGTACTTTGACTTGCGGTTGTGAAGCGATTTCTTTGCCTGTATCATCAACCCAAGACCACATCACAATTCGATTTTGAACATCTTCTGAGCCAAGACCGTCGAGCACAACCACTGCCGTTCCATCTGAATCACAGGCCACCGCTCGGTCCTCCCCTGCTCTTGGAACAGGTGCGATTGGAGCGACCACCGATTCATTCAACGCATCAAACAAATCTTCGTCTGGTAGCAACGCCATGTTCGAGAGTTCGTCGTTCATTGCCTCAAGCAAATCTTCAGCATCAGCATTCAGCGTCCCCAGATCTGCTGTGGTGTCATCGAGTTCGTCCCCAAGATCACCAAGAGCATCTTGAAGCGATTCAATGGAAGCTCCAACCGATTCCCCCATCATAGCCCGTTCTTCTTCGGTGAGCAGATTCTCGACTGAATCATCGACTCTATAGATTTCCTCGGCAGAGAGTTGGGGCCCATTTGAACCCTTTTGAAACCACTCAGTGAGTTCGGTTGAGTCGACCTCGAGAAGGCCCTCGTCGAGGCGGAAGTACCCAATTGGCTCGGGATCGGTCCAGTCGTTTTGATCATCGCCAGCAAAGAAACACACTTTGCCATTGTGTGATGCAAGGACCTGAGTCGGCATGCCTTGGTGCTCAATCTTCCACAAGCCGTCATCGGTTCGATGACCAAAGAGGTAAAACCATGAGGAGACAATTAAATTTGCACCGCTCATAACAAGCCCTTGAATCGCATAATTCGTCCTCAAAATTTCTTCAAAAACGCCATTCGAGAAGTTCGAGACCAGACCATCATCAAAGCCGCATACAACGCCTGATGCACCAGGGGTGCAGTGGGTGAGCCGGGTTTTCAAGTCAGTTCGGTGAATCAACTCAAATGTTCGAAGGCACCAAACTTCCATCTCCAGTGCTTCTTCTTCCCCATCGACGAGGGCATAGCCTTCCCTGCCGAGAACAAGGTGGCCATCAGCATCTGTTCCCAGTGCTGTGATCGATTCTCCAACATCCCCTCGGACGGGGCGTCGCCAAACAACTGAATTTTTTCGGATTGCTTGCACGGTGCCATCTTCGCAAGCCAACACGAGGGTGTCGTCAATGAAACATGCTCTGAGCACCCCGTCGACAGAAGGTGCGTGATCCACGTTCGCTCCATCGTAACCAATCAGGTGAAGGCGACCCAACGCATCGACCACAGCCATGTTCTCTGAGCCTTGATGCAATGAAAAACCACCACCGGGAACCTCGGAGAACCACGCCACCTCCCCTTTGCCATCTAAACCCGTAAGGCCGTTCAATTCATCCAAAACAAAGAGGCGATTTCCTCTTGAACATAACCCGACAACGGCTGCTGTGTTGTCCCACACCGCAGACACCTCGCTAGGAAGATGATTTTCGAGCGTGCCAAAAGAAACCCGCCCACCTTGTTCAGCCCATGCGAGGAAGGAGGCGTCGCCTGCAAGGCAGAGATGTGTGGTCTTCCGCTCCGGGGTGAACGCAATCGTTGCAGAAAGTGTTTGGACCATACCTAGAACACGGATGGGTGCCACATAACCCCATCCCCTTACTGATGAGGCATCAGCCATCAATCCAAGATTCAGCATCGGCGTGCAATGGATGATGCAGCGGATCTAGGATGTGCCGATGGAGGGCTGCCTTTTCTTCTAGGGTCCAGCCCATCAAGGGTTGAAGGGTGCACAAAGGTGTCGTTTTCACTGAATCCTCACGGTGCATGACAAAGGGCTCTGCCTCTGGTAAAGACATGCCTACTACGCCCCATGCAGGGCGGTGATGACTGGTGCCCGTTTCATCCCGCATCCGAGAACGTCGACCGAGGTAGGGGTCCCAGCGCCGCAAGAGGTCGAGGTAAGCCTCCTTTGTGTCAAGCACAGGGATCACGCGGGTGCCCCGGCGTAGGATCAAAAATGCTGAAAGAAGGTCATCTTCGGACTGGATTTGAGCAATCACATCTCCTTGGACACCGGCAGGTAGGCCTCCAGGCCCATCGGTTCGGGTTTCAAGGTGCGCAATTTGGTTTGGCTCCAGAATCATCCGGTACCAGCGATCTGGCGTCCGTAGGTTCACACGAAGGCTGTCATCAGCATCACACAATGCGGCCCCAAGTGCTGCTGAATAGGTCTGTGTGTTCCACTCGCCCCGTTCACCCAACCTCTTGACTCGAACACCAAATGTTCTGGCCACGCCCCGGTTTAGGTCGTTCTCAAGCAATTGTTCTGCGACATGGCGAGGGTTTGTATCGGCGCCCAAGGTGGTCACACGCTCGAAGGCAGCAAGGCCGAGTGTGTGGGAAAGAAGGGTTTCCACATCCTCGACTGGCGCCGTTGAATAGACCATGTCTTGATGGCGTTCTCGGCCTCGAACAAGAGGAACTTCGCGGTCCACCGCTAATTGCATGAGGTTTTTCCGCAGTGTTTTTTGGAAGCCCCGGCGAACCGCCTTCGACTTTAGACCCAATTCCCCGAAGCGAAGGACCCAAGCATGCTGCACCGACATCACGCTCGCCTCAGGAGCCGTCGTTGTGCATGTCGATGACTTCATCGTCTTCAGAAGATTGGAACTTGGCTGCATCGTTTCGTGAGGCAAAGAGGCGTTCAAGGTAAGCTTCATCAATATCCCCTGTGACATACTCTCCGCTGAAGCAACTTGTGTCAAATCGGTTTGGCGCATCTTCGCCAATTTGGGTTGCTTCGATGAGGTCATCCAGCGATTGGTAAAACAAACGATCGCTGCCAATGATGGTGTTGATTTCCTCAATGGTCTTTCCGTTCGCAATGAATTCTGTGATAGCAGGCATATCGATGCCGTACACATTCGGATGACGCACAGGCGGTGCTGCTGATGCGAAGTAGACCTTTGCAGCACCGACGTCACGCGCCATCTCGATGATTTGAGCGCTTGTCGTGCCTCGCACAATTGAATCGTCCACGAGAAGGATGTTCTTGCCAGAGAATTCGTGTTCGATGGCGTTGAGTTTTCGACGAACCGATTTTTCACGAAGGGCTTGTCCGGGCATGATGAAGGTGCGACCAACGTATCGATTCTTAACGAACCCTTCTCGATAATCGACTTCCAGAGTCTCTGCCATTTGTAAGGCAGCAATTCGGCCTGAGTCTGGAACTGGGATCACTGCGTCAATGTCATGGTCGGGCCATTCCTCAAGAATCCGTTCTGCCAACTTCTTTCCTTGACTGAGCCGTGCGTTGTACACTGAAATGCCATCGATGACGGAGTCGGGTCGTGCGAAGTACACATATTCGAAAATACACGGTGCTGCATCAACGGGTTCAGCGCATTGGCGAGCGAAGAGGTGGCCTGAATTCGAGATGAAAACTGCTTCACCTGGAGCGACATCTCTTACGACCTCAAAGCCGAGGGCTGTGATTGCAACAGATTCACTGGCGACAACCCATTCAGTCGCCTCACCGACTTCTCGCTTTCCAAACACCATTGGCCGGATTCCGTGTGGGTCACGGAACGCAAGAAGGCCATAGCCGGAGAGCATCGAGACACAGGCATAGGAGCCGATAACGGCTTTGTGAACGCCTTGAACAGCGCCAAAGACCGTTTCGATATCGAGGTGTGGTTGTCCATCAATCGACATGTTGTTTGAACGCTGATCGAGTTCCACTGCAAGCATGTTGAGAAGCAATTCAGAATCGCTGCTTGTGTTCATGTGCCGATGGTGGCGATCGGTGAGGAGTTTTTTGAGCTCCGAAGCATTGGTGAGGTTTCCATTGTGGGCGAGGCTCAGCCCGTAGGGCGAATTGACATAGAACGGTTGGGCTTCGGCGCGGGATGAGGAACCTGCTGTTGGGTAACGTACGTGGCCGATGCCCACGTGACCCTGAAGCCGGCGCATGTGCCGAGTGTAGAAGATATCAGAAACCAAGCCGTTTGATTTGCGAAGACGGAATTGGCCGTCAAATTCGGTCATGATGCCAGCAGCATCTTGGCCACGGTGTTGCAAAACGGTGAGCCCGTCATAGATTAGCTGGTTGACATGGACGTCAGGCCGTCCTACAATTCCAATGATGCCGCACATGCTGTTGCCTCAACCCGACCAAATCAAGGCACTTTGTAGCCATTGCGCTTCTCAACGAGTCAGAATTGACTCAAGCCTTAGGGCGGTGAGACTTCTTGGACCAGCTGTGCTTGCGAATGCGTGATGTTTCCCCGTAACCACATGAAGCACAAACGGACTTTTGCTTGTGGTATGCGTTGCGTCCGCAGCGTCGGCAGCGGATGTGGGTGGTCTTCTGACGCTTACCCATGGATGGAGTACCCTTTGACATAGAAACACCTGTTGAACACGCCCACCGACCTCCTCCTTATGAAATCAACGGAGGTGGTTTTCGCTATGCCTGTGGAGAATCACTCTTCTTCAAACACCGTTCGTCGTGGTTTTTGAGCCGTAATGGTCGAAAAAGTGAACCCAAGTGAGAGTGCCAAAGCCAGAAGGATTGCACCGGCTGAAACGAACATGTGGACGATGTTGTAGAGGATTTGCGCCCGGATGGAACCGTTGTCTTCCATGAGAAGTGACCCCTGATTGAGCAACAACACAGTCACCACGATCCCCATGACTGCGGCTGAAAGCATACCAAACAGCGGAGCGAGGGGTCGTTGCCGAGAGTCAGCGTAGAAGAAAAGGTTGCCAAGCAGAACCAATGAGCCGAGCGTGTAGGAAGCCAAGATTGCATTACCAAACCTGGGCAAACTGTCCGTGCCGGAGCCAAGAGAACCGCCCATCGTTAGGTCCATGGCCCATAGCAACACGAGCGGGAGCAAGAAGGCCAACAACATGGCGCGCCAGGTAAACACAAGGCGATCTTCATTCATTCTCGCCACCCCCTAAGTTCGCAGCCACGATTGAAGCGACGTGTGCAAACTCCTTGTCGGTTGGTGGCGCAATGGATTTCGGTTCTGGCAACGACCGTTCGTGTAGGTAAATGATGATACCGAAAACGAGAATTGAAATCGACAAACCTACGGCGGTTCCGAGCAAATCCGCACCAGCGAGCCATAGGTGGTAACGGAAGGTATCTGCATCCACATGCCGTCCATCAACCATCATAGCGAGAAGGATGAGCAAGAGAACAAAGCCAGAAGCAAACCACATCACGTTTGATTCGGTCGCTCTGCGATCACCAATGACACGAAGGGATAACGCAGCTCCTGAAAGCAAGCAAGTCAACAGCAAAAGGAAGGTCGGCCAAAACACAAGCCAGTACTGATTCACCTCACCGTCAAGAGCCGGCGTGAGGTTCCACCAATGCATGCCAATGAACCAAACAAAACCAATGATGAAGGCCATGACACCAAGGCGACGATCGCTCCTCGGGAGGCGTCCAACCGGAACATGGCCCGAGAACGCAATAAGATACACACCTGACAGGAGAAGCGCAGCAGGTCCGAGAATGAAACCAAGTAAATGGCCGGCGGCGCTGGAGGGAGATGCTGGCACGGTCCATGGGGAAGTGACGAGGCCAAGCAGGCCAACCCCTGCCAAAAATCGCCCGAAATTCGTCCCTGCCGATGTCTTAGAAGAAAGGGAAATCCAGGCGCCTAAGGGCACCAATGCGGCAGGAAGCCAAAACCACAGGGCTGCCTGGGCCATCGGATTCATGACGCTGGCTTCGCCGCTGGTCTTATCAAATCAACCCTGATTCTCACACGCAGTGGCGTGATTGTAGGGCAAGGCCCAGTGCGGCATCGCTAAATACCCGACTCTTGTGGGCCGAATGCTTAAGGTGCTCTTATGGTGAAAATGCCTCGTCAAGTGAAGCGTTACAGTCCGTCGGCTGGTAAGCATACAATGCACACAGTGGAGCGCGTAAAGAAGAAGCGCGCCTCCGAACTTCGCTGGGGTCAGCGACGGTTCCGCCGCGTGATGGCTGGTTACCGTGGTTTCCCACGTCCAAAGCCTGATGGCCGTGAAAAGCCAACCAAGCGAGTCAACATTCTCTTCCGTTGTACGGAAACCGGCAAGGCACACTATGCGCCATGCAAGAGAGCGAAGAAATTCGAACTGATTGACAAGTGAGTTGAACACCATGGCAAAACATTTCCTTAAGGTCGCCTGCAGAGATTGCGGCAATGAAACAACCATCTTCTCCCGCGCAACCACTGTTGTTTCCTGCAACGTTTGTGGCGCTACCCTCACCAATCCTTCCGGCGGAAAGGCCGATCTCATTGGTTGCACTGTTGTTGAAGCACTCGAGTAAGGAGGCTGAGCCTCCATGCCCTCTGTGAAATCTACAACAACTCCCTCAGAGGGTGAACTTGTTGTTGTATCAGTCACGACTGTAAAGCAAAACGGCGCCTACGTCTCCCTTGACGAATTCGAAGGGGTCGAAGGTTTCATTTTCATTGGAGAGATTGCGAGCGGATGGGTCAAAAACATCCGTGCCTTTGTCCGAGAAGGTCAACGCCTGATCTGCAAGGTCATGCGAACTCGAAAGGATGGAACATCCCTGGAATTGTCACTCAAATCTGTCTCGGAAGAACGCCGAAGGGACCGATTGCAAGAGTGGAAGAATGAGCAACGAGCTCACCAACTCCTCAAAGTACTCGGTGAAAAGGTCGGATGGAGTGCTGAAGAAATCGCATCCTCTGGCGAAGAACTCATTGATGCGTTCGGTGGACTTTACACTTCTTTTGAAGAAGCGGCAATGAATGAAGGCGCTCTACAAGATGCAGGATTCGAAGGTGATTGGCTCCAACCTTTCATCGAAATTGCAGTTGAGAACATCATTCCTCCATTTGTTGAAATCCGTGGGACATTAACCCTCAGCATCAACTCCACAACTGGGGTTGAGACCATTCGAAACGCCCTGCTCGCAGCAGAAGCGCTCTCTTCACCAGAAGAAGAGATCGAAATCACGTGCCATTACAATGGCGCACCTGAATACAGGATTGAATTGAAGGCACCTGACTTCAAGACCGCTGAAGCCCTTTGGGAACAAGCAACATCGGCAACATTGACCCATGTGGTCGAAGCTGGTGGTGAAGCGGATGCAATCCGTGAGTGAGCATGACAAATGAGGCGATGATATGGCACGACAAATCCTCCAACAATGCCTTTCTTGCCAAGCATGGTCATTATCCACAACATGCCCTGCATGTGGCGAAACTGCTCAAGCAGCAGCCCCTCTCAAGTGGTCGCCGGAAGACAACCGTGCGCAAATCCGCAGGAAAATGTACAACGTTGAATCCAAAGAATGGGCTCAAGAATTGCCAACACTTCCTTCCCTTCAAGAGATGAAGGACAGCCACGTTGTGGCTGAAGAAGAGTGAAGCCTCGCTTGAAGAAGAAGGGCCCCAAAACGGGCTTGATTCGCCCCTCTTCACATCAAACATTATAGCGCGGCGCGATTCGTTCAAGCGTTTATGGGATTGCACATTGAATGGAGAAAGCAGCCCAACACACTTGGCGATCATCGAATGATGTTGTTCGCTCTGCCTGGTGTTGGTAATGTGGGGAAGGCGGCTCTCGAGGGCCTCACCCAAGTCAATGAGTGCACGGAACTGGTGCGCCTTCATCACACGGCTTTGCCACCTTTAGCCATGCTTGACCAAGACGGCCTTCTGACGCCGCCCCACCTTTCGCTGTGCGCTATAGAGTCGGTCACTGGCGTTCGAGTCCTCACCCTCACTGGAACTTCACAGCCCCTTGAACCTGAACATCAAGGCAGCATGGCTCAGGCACTGATGTCTTGGCTTGCTGAACAAGGAGTTGAGGAAGTCTACGTGCTTGCTGGACTCATGGACGCACCCACACGCAAGGAATGCTTCATTGTCCCATCGAGTGTTGACCACAGAATGGATTTGGAGGCCGCTGGCGTCGACGTTCGGCGAGACGAGCCTAAATCAGGAGCGATTGGCCTCACCGCACTCATGGCATCGGTTGGCCCTCTCCATGGTGTGCGTTCAGCGTGTGCAATTGCCACAACCGTTGGATCAAGTGGCGATGTGTTTGCCTCACAACGGCTCTTGGAAGCATTGGATGGTTGGTTTGATTTGGGCATCGCACTCCCTGCTGATGCACAAGCCATGTTGACAGAGAAGCTTGCATCGCTTGCACCTGAATCAAAGGAAGACTATGTCGCCGATCTGACAGAGTCCCCTGATGCCTTCTACATGTGAAGCGGCTGTACGCTCATGAATGTGATTGGCGCCGAGAGAGAGATTTGAACTCCCGTGTCCAGGGGACAGTGGATTTCGAATCCACCGCAATACCGGGCTATGCGATCTCGGCCGCAGACTTCGCTCCAGCGCCACCGTCATAAGCATGGTGCTATGACAAGCAGACATGCAGGTTCAGTTCACCGGCCGAGACCACAACGTCGCAGTGGAATGTGGAAGTGGTACGACGGTCCGCTCAGCACTCGGCGAAGCTGGCATCCTTGCATCAACGGTTATTGTGAGCCACGAAGGCGTCGTTTTACCCCATGCTACAAAGCTCACAAGCGACATATCGTTATTGGTCACAACCGTCTCATCTGGCGGTTAATCGGTTCGCTCGACCCGCTCAGTGATCTGGACTTTGGAATTGCGATTGATTTGACCTTTCACATCAATGGCCCAAGCATCGAGACTTATGTTTGCGGCTACAATCGTGTCGCCCACTTCTGCAAGATCATATTGAGCACCCCAGTCTGCAGCCCACCCTTCGACCTTCATCGAACCATGAGCGTCCATGAGCATCATGCCCTTCCTGTGCCATGATTTGCCGTTGCGGCCAACGCCTTTCTTTTCGAATCGGTAGACGAGCCGCCCAGTGATGTTCCAACGTGCTCTGAAATCAAGCAGCGTTGCCTCAACATGCTCATCTTCGCCCGCATGAACAACAATCGCATGTGGATCCACTTTGAGTTGGAGTTCGCCTTTGTAATTCGCCGATGGAACAACGCCTTCGAGGCGGACTCGATCGCCTTTGGCCAAGTCAGCGGGCCATGCGGGCTCACCATCTTGATGACGATCAACCAACAACTGGAGACTGGCAAAATGGCCGTCCTGTTCAATCTTGATCTTTGGACGGCGACCATCGCCACCGCCCATCACACTGAACACGTCGGCAATAAGCGTCATTCGAGGCTCAAGTGCGTTGATCGGGGTCAAGTCGTAGGAAGCGGTCGAGCCAGGCAAACGGATCGAACCTCCATCTGGTAGCGATTCAGGCCCATCTCCACCCGGACAAACGGCCTTCCAATCACATCGGGAGCAACGACTTTGTTCTGGCGCCTGTGTGGGTACGCCACCCGGCGAGAAACCACGCATTGGCAGAGGCTCTGGTGGGCAGTCGTCGATGGTCGGTTGTTCGGATTTGATTTCTTTCCAAAGCGCCTCTAACTTCGCCTCCATGGCTTCCATTTCTGGAACTGTCGGAACATCAATTTCTTTGATGGCATTCGCTCCGAGGTACCATATTTGCAACGCATCAACTTGCTCCTTACGCTCATGCGTCACCCACCAAAGCATGGCGTACATTCGCAATTGTTCGACATAATTACCGGAGCGGTCACCTGCACCGATGCTGGCTTTCAGGTCAACGATGTTGATTCGTCCATCCCATCGGTAAACCAAGTCGTATTCACCTTGAAACCAATGGTCAGGGTGGATAGCGTTCATTGCAAATTTCCCTGCATGTGGATCGACAAACCAAGGCCGAGAAATCTCCCATGCCTCAACCCATTCTAAGGGTCCATCCTGTGCGAGTGGATGGCGAAGGGACATTTCGTAACGGCGGCCATCTGGAGCGGGCCAATGAGGTCGTACCCCTTTTCGCCATTGTTCAAGTTCCGGTCCGCCATTTGCATCGAAACAACGTTGCACTTCTGCAAGGTGCATTTCAAGCCCCTTCAGGCACATGTCCATGCACCGTGCGGGGTCAACACTTGACCAGTCACCTGCTTTGCGTTCATCTTTTTCCCATTCCTCCTTCATGGCTTTGAGGGCCAAAGGAAGGTGAGCCCCGAGGCGTTGCTGAGCCCATGAGCGCAGGCCTTCGAGATCGACTGGCCACATGTCATTGGGCAAGGCGAGCAAACGGTCTGCTGGCCAAGGCATGTCGGAATCCCTACTCGGGACGCCATGATCGTCCAGTGGAATATTGGACAGCGTATCCGAAGAGGCGCTTGGTGCTAACAAAGCAGGCGATTCTTGGAGCATTCGGCAAAATGCCTCTTCAACAGCACGACCGACAAACAGAACGGGGATCTGAGGCATCTTGAATCGACGCACTTTCTCATAGAACCACATCCTTGAACAGGTTGTGTAGGCGTTCACTTGACTTGCACTCAAGCGGTTGTAGGGACCTACGGAGTCATCGTCGTTCATGGCGAGTCGGACAGGCATACATCGCAATGTTGACCGACGCTTCTTAAACTCTAAGCCACCATTCAATCGTCCTTGATGGTCAATCGAGTTTTCCGGTTGTCGATTCGAAGTTGAGGCAAGCCCGCACGCCAGCCAAGTTCTGCAGCCATGAGGGAGATTCGATTTCCGGGCCGGATCGCTTCCATTTGACCGGAGATACTCGAACCAAAGGCTGCTATTTCTACGACGTGTGCGCCATCCCAGAGGTGCATTGCAAACATGGTCCAAGGTTTTTCATCCAGACGAACGCCAGATCGTTTTCTCAAACTGAGCACGATGCCTTCGACGTTCGCTCTCGTTCGCAAAAGTCCAACTCGGGTGGTGAGATCTTTGAGGTCTTTTTCAGAATCAGCAAAGTGTTCCTCAGCTTCAGCCACCGTCACCAGTTTGCTCTTCGAATCGAGGTAAAGACGAGGGCTGCCTCGCCAAACACCTGGCAGAGCATTGATGATCACGAGTTCCCCTTTCGGGCCGTCATGAAGTGTTTGATATGAACCAGGCTCACTTTCTTCAACAGTGATTTGAGCGCCACCTGCCATCAACATAGCACCAAGCACCGGTTCGCCAAAGTGGTTGGGCAGTGGGCCCCAGGCACCAGTGAATTTCCCATGAACATGAACACGGTTCGGAATTGAAGAAAGCGGTTGGCTGGGAGAGGCCACCTCTAATGAGCGGACTGAAGTAATCGATGTCAACAATTCATCATTGACCAAGGAGCCATCAGAATCTTTGCCGAGGCTGCACCAATGGCATCCGGCGGCTTCGCCTGAACAGGCCTCACCAGGTTGCGCTGGAAGGGCTACTGGCCCTGAACCCATGCCCTGCATGGCTTTGTTGATGGTAAAGAACTCTGAAGTCATGGCTTGAAGTTCTTCCTTTGTAGGAGCATCGTAGGTGATTCGATGAGGGCCTGCAAGGTACCAGCCCTCCAATCCATCAATGGTTTGACCGTCGTGAGTTTCATGCCACAACCACGCATAGAATCGAAGTTGATGTTGCAAGGATGCTGCAAACCGCGACGTTGGATCTCCGGATTTGATATCGATAAGGCGGATTCGACCATCCCAGCGCATCACAAGATCGAGTTCCCCTGCAGCCCATCCTTCCGGATGGTACAATCGCTGGGGTTGGTGGACGCGGGGGTCTTTCACCCAAGGCCTTGCTATTTCCCAAGCTTCATGCCATGAAACCTCTGAACCAGCCTCATTCCACACCATCGGTTCGTCACGAGCCCACGAGCGCATGCCGAAACTGCGGACCTTATCGGGTACCGGGAAGCGTGGCTCTTCGCCCCAAGCAGGTGAAGGAACTTCGAATGGACATTCGCCGCTTCTGTACTGTTCGAGGTACGGCCCCCCATTGGCAATCATGCATTCATTCACTTCTTCCATGAAGAGGGTCAAGCCTGCACGGAGTTTTTCCTCCATTGTTTCGAGTTCAATTTCTTCCCAAACCCAATCAGCGGTTCTCCATAAAGATGCATCCCAATCTGCTTGCCCAGCCTCTTGTGCACGTCGCGCAGCATCGGGTACTTTCTGGGCAATCCAATGACTCAGTTCCGTAAGTGAGTTGATGCTAGCATCGGGGCGATGCATCAGTAAACCGCACAGTTCGTCCTCAATCACAATGCCAAGAACTTGGGAGGGTGTTGTGGGACCGGAAAGCCCGAGTTTCGAGCCGAGATACCACTGGCGTTCGCAACGGAGAAAGGTGGTCAAACCGCTTGCTGAAATTCGTGAACGGGAACGTCCAAGTGGGCCTCCAAGCGGCGGAAGTCCAACTGGCATTCATGTCACCTCATCAATGATTGAAGGAGTAGAAATCTCCAGAAGTTCTCTGCTCTCGATCTTTTCGACTTTCGGTCTTGTTAATCCGTGGACGTTTTGAGTCATGATCTCGGCGGAATGTGACATTCACGCCTTCGAGGAACCGATTCATGCCTTCTTGAAGCCTGAATGGGCCCTGTGCTTTTCCATAACGCCCACCCTCACCTTCGAAAACAAGCAATGAATCACTAACGATATCGATGAAGTAAACGTCGTGGTCAATGACGAATGCAGACTTTTCGTTGGCTTCCATGGTTCTTCGAATCGCTTTGGCGGCTTCCATGCGAGCGTTGGCATCAAGATGGGCCGAAGGTTCGTCAAGAAGATACAAGTCTGCCTCTCGACCAAGACAGATTGCAATAGAAACCGCTTGTCGCTCTCCACCGGAGAGTTTCTTGACGCGCTTCGGAAGCAGCTGGTCGACCCCGAGTGCTCGAATGACGTTGACATTGAATTCACCGCTTCGCCAGCGTGGACCAATTTCACTGTCCAGCCACAACTGAACGCTTCCATCGATATCGACATGGATGTGCTGAGGTTTGTAAGAAATCGAAGCATCCGAAGTAACCCAGCCCTCATCGTATTCATGTTCACCAGCAAGGACCTTGATCATGGTTGATTTGCCAGTACCGTTGGGACCAACGACACCCACGACTTCAGAGCGGTGCACAGCACCCTCTCCAGTTTCGAGTTTGAATTCACCAAGGGTTTTGCCAAGTCCGCCCCAAGAGACCACTTGTGAACCGAGTTCTGAAACACGATCGCTGTGGTTGAGGAATTTGATTGGCTTGTCACGAATACGGACATTTTGTTCTGGAAGGAACCCATCGAGGTAGGTGTTGATGGCTTGACGGGTTGACCGTGCAGGCGTGAAAATACCGAACGCCCCCTTCTTGCCGTAAACGATGTGGACCAGGTCACAAAGCACGTCAAGGACCGCTAAGTCGTGCTCAATGACAATAACGCGTTTTGTTGCTGCAAGGTCTTGAATAATCCGAACAATTCTCATTCGCTCGTGAATATCAAGGTAAGAAGATGGTTCATCGAAGAAGTACACATCGACATCTCGAAGCAGCGTTGCACAAATGGCCGTGCGTTGCAATTCTCCACCAGAGAGTTGCTGAATCGTACGATCAAGCAAATGGTCGATGCCAAGTTTCTTTGTCATCTCATCGAACATCTTTCGTTCATCGACCTTTGAAAGAAGGTCTCGAACGGTGCCTTTCACCCGCTTTGGGAGGCGATCGACATTCTGTGGCTTGAGAGCAACCTTGATTTTTCCATCCCGTACAGCCACAAAGAAATCACGAAGTTCACCTCGAGGCAATGTCTCGATGACACCGTCCCAATCTGCTTCCTTGTCCAACCAGTCACCGAGGTTCGGAATCATGCGGCCCGACAAGGCATTGATAGCTGTTGATTTGCCCATACCGTTTGGTCCAAGGATTCCAACCACGCTTTCCTTTGATGGAGTTGGCAATCGGAACAGCCGGAAGCCGTTCATTGAATACCGATGAATCATATCGCTTTCGAGTTCGCTTGGCAACTGTTCGATGATCAGGGCGTCATGCGGACATTTGTTGATGCAAATTCCACAGCCGATGCAAAGGCTCTCTGAAATGTGAGGCTTGCCTGTTTTGTCATCGAGGATGATGCATTCTTGTCCATTTCGAACAGGTGGGCAAAAGGCATGACATTCATCGTTGCACTTCTTTGGTTGACAACTGTCTTCCTTCAGAACGGCTACTCTCATTGTCTCGCCCCCTCTCCTTATGTTGATGTCATTGGTTAGGACTTATGGAACTCGCGCCCAAAAACACGGAGAACAATTGTTCCCACACGGATTGGGCTCGGCCCAATTCGTTCTCAAATGAGACCCTTGAGGTGCTCGTGTCCCTTGATGAGTCGAACGGTGCATGGGGTTGGAAACTTCATGCTGGCCTTGCGAAGAGCATCACGGGCGGTGAGATAGAACTCTGGGTGAACTTGAATCGAAATAACTCGCTGTCCTCGCTTTACACGAGCAGCGGTTCCGACGTTCTTTCCGAAAGCACAGCGCATTCCTTGTGAAACACGGTCTGCACCAGCACCGGTTGCTTGCTTGTTCTCACGAAGCACGTGGTGTGGGAAGGTGTGAACTCGAAGGGCATAGCCTTGGGTTCCAGCAGCCTTACGGATCGTGGAGTTGGAGATGACACGGGCAGCTTCGAGGGCTGTGTGTCGGATTTGCACGTTGTTATCGGAGCGCAATTCGAGGATGACAGGGAACTTGCCTGTCTCAGCAGCAACACGGTTTCCGACGTGGTACTGGTGGATTCTGTTGTTTGGGACACCGCCGATGAACTTACGTCGAGTGTATGCAGGTCCCTTGAGTCGGCGATACATAGATGCTGGTTTACGTGCCATAATGAACTCTCCAAGCAAACCTGCGACCAATGGTTCCCTTATCATCCCTCCGCCTCGGCTCCTGCGGGAGAAGAGGTGCCAAATCAAAGTGAAACGGCGGCTTGCATGAGAACAAAAGCATTCATGTGCTCCGTTCGTTTGTTTGCATCTATGGCGAACGGATGGCGAGGATACCTCGAAGAGGAATCCGAATTCCAGTGGATTGCCATGGCAGGTTTCCTTGTCTTCATTTTGCTCGGTGCCCTTGCGATTCAAGGCACAAGCAACTTACCTGGCGTCGAGGTTGGTCCAAGCGATTCAAGCCACGCCGGTAATCGAGTGCTCGATATTGAGTATTCAAGCGGAACCACCTTCACCGCCAAGGTGCTCACAGAGGATGGCGTTGATCTCTACCAGCAAAATGGACCAATGTCGGTGACCAAAATCATGAGTGCCAAAGACGGCCTTCCCGCTGACAACATCAACTTCATCACACCCCTTGAAAACGGGAACACTGCCATTTCACCTTCCAAAAACACAGTCCAAGTCATTCATTCTCCAGACAATGAAGCCAACGGCGAGACCACAATTACGACCTTGGACCTCGATGCCAGCAACGGAAATTTCACGATCATGGATTTGGCTGAATCTGTAGCAGGATCCCAAACCTCCTGGATGATGGTCACGATGCAAGGTACATCGACAAGCCTCAGAGGACTCGGAAGCATTTCTGATGCCTCGGCTTCAAGCGAAACCATTGCAACCTCCATGGCATCGAGCACCCTCTCGATGCCAATGGTCAACTCTGCAGGAGCTGTTTGGCAGCAAGTGGCACCCCTTGGAAGCGAACAATGGGTCGCAAGTGGCTACCTCTCATACACAAGCAGCGAGGCTGGAGCAAGCCCCGCCGCCCCAAAAATCGTCCCGACGATTGCCGTGATCGAATGGGATGGGGGCCTAACTGCACCGATTGTCGCATCGATGCACACTGGAGAACGAGGCCTCTACCATTCGTTGATTACGTTGAGTGATGGGACTGTGTTTGCCGCAGGCGACCATGGAAGCACCTACCTCAGCACCTCAGGCTCGATGACCCATCACAATGCACCAAGCGTTGCAGCAACCGTTGATGACACTGACAGAGTGTGGATGTTCGGCGATGTCGGAAGCAAGACCATCCTTCGGCATACTGGAGACCAAGTCGATCAACTGTCACTCGCTCAACCCCTGTCATTCCAAATTGAGAGCACGGGCTTTGGTTCCGAGCAAATCTTCCTCCATGGAACCGATGAGCAAGGCGAACCGCAAACGCTCATCATTGACACCAGTGCGCCCGGCTCTATAGAGAGCGGGAGAGGGTTTCTGAACTTCCTTTTCCTCACTGTATTCAGCGTCATTATGGGCGTGATGATCTGGACCGCAGGATCACGACTCATCAACGCCCGCCGCTTCTGAAGTAGGCAAGCCATAACATGGGCTTGTGCGCATCGAGCATCCTTTCGGTCGAGAACCTTCATTTGCTCTCGGCAACGACAGAAAAATCCAGCGGAAGCAAGGAGGTGAATCGGCATGTCAAAACGAGGGATGATGGACCAATTCATGGATATCAAGGCTGAACATCCAGATTCGGTTTTATTTTTCCGAATGGGTGATTTCTATGAACTCTTCCATGAGGACGCAGTCACTGGTTCAGAAGTGCTCGGCTTGGCCCTGACCTCACGGGACAAAAAAGCTGACAAACCGATCAAAATGGCTGGTTTCCCATGGCATGCATTGGAAGACAACATCAGAACCATGCTCAAAGCGGGTCACAAAGTCACCGTTGCTGAGCAAGAACAGGAACTGAGGGAGGGAGCAAAACTCCTAGAGCGGGTCGTAACTCGTGTCTATACCCCTGGTAGTCTGTACGAAGAATCGCTCCTCGGTACTGAAGAACGCTCGCTCTTGCTCAGCATTTGCCTCGGAAAATCTTCCATTGGCATTGGAATCATTGACGCATCCACAGGCCAAGCATGGGCCTCGAATTTAGACGGCGATGACCGGTTTTCACGGGCTCTGGACGAAGTTCTCCGATGGCGTCCGACGGAGATTGTCGTCGCTCCAAAAGATGCGGACGATGCGACGCTCCGAGCGTTGTTCACGCACCTCGATGGGGTCACAATCAGCCAACACAAGGCGTCGGAAGCAAAACGCAGGGACCGTCTTACCAAGGTCCTCAAAGTCGCAGATCTCGGACACATTGACCTCGATGACGCACCACTTGCCATCGCAGCAGCAGGTTTAGCCGCCGACTACCTCGCTTCCATGCACCTAACTGAGGAAGTTCCACTTCGAGACCTCGAGGTCGTGGAAGAGAACGCTCATCTTGTGCTGGATCAAACCACACTCCGAAACTTGGAATTGACTTCAACGCTTGCAGGTGAGTACGAAGGAAGCCTCCTCTCAACCATGAATGCATGCAGAAGTGCAATGGGACGTCGGCTGCTCAAAACTTGGATTTTGAGACCTCTTGCAGACCTCACCGCAATCGCAGCCAGGCACGATGCTGTCGCAACTCTTTCCCGCTCTGCCCGCCGACTTGACGGGCTTCGAGAAGCCTTGCGGGGATTGCGAGACATGGAACGCCTTGCGACACAATTAGCGTACAACCGCTCAAACGGAAGGGATTTGTTAGCAGTAGCCGATGCTTTGGAACGAATGCCTGCCATCATCAATCTGTGCAACGAGACCGAGAATCCACTGTTGCTCCACCTTTCATCGGACCTCGATGCCCTGCAGGATGTCGCCGAGAACATCCGACGAACATTGGTCGAGGAACCGCCACTCAGCGTTCGAGATGGAGGGCTTTTGCGCCCAGGTTTTGACGGCAAAGTCGACAAGTTGCGAGAAATCGCAACGAACGGCCACATGTGGTTTACTGAATTGGAAACGAAGCTCAAAGCCGAACTCCAAATCCCATCTTTGAAGGTTAAAATGAACAGGCAGATTGGCTGGTTCATCGAGGTCACAAAAATCAATGAAGCTAAGGCACCGGAGCATTGGAAGCGAAAGCAGCAGATGACCAACGGCTCGAGGTATGTCACTGATGAGTTGCTTGAACGAGACGATGCCCTCCTTACCGCAGATACCAAGTTGAAAGAACTGGAGTATCGTGAATTCATCAATTTGCGAGAGGCTTGCAAGGGCCATGCTCAGACATTGGCCCTGATTGCTGGAAAGGTCGCGGCGATTGATGTCTTGCAATGCTTTGGCACCATCGCCCGAAGTCGAGCGTGGACCCGCCCAGAAATGGCTGAGAGCGACCAAATGAAGGTTCAAGGCGCTCGTCACCCTGTGCTCGAACAGCAGTCTGGTTTTGTCCCGAATGATTTAGATTTGACGAAGAAACGCAAGTTCCTGCTGATCACTGGACCTAACATGGGAGGAAAGTCGACCTACTTGCGCACCACCGCACTGATGAGCATCTTGGCACAGAGTGGCTCATTTGTTCCAGCCGAGAAAGCAAAAATCGGCCTTGTTGACAGAATCTTCACACGAGTTGGAGCAAGTGATGACCTGCGACGTGGGCGTTCAACATTCATGATGGAAATGATTGAGGTCGCTCACATCCTTCGTCGTGCCACATCCAATTCACTGGTTCTTTTGGATGAAATCGGAAGAGGTACATCGACGTTTGATGGCCTTTCAATTGCCTGGTCCGTCACTGAAGACATCTGTACACGGATTCAAGCCAGAACTTTGTTTGCGACGCACTATCACCAATTGATTGGACTCGAAGGTGAAGTTGACGGTTTGGTCAACGTCCATGTTCAAGTCGCACAAGCGAATGGAGAACTCCGGTTCATGCACACTGTGGCTGATGGACCATGCGATGATTCGTACGGTGTACAAGTCGCTGCCCTCGCTGGCCTTCCTCGCCCGGTTGTGGAACGTGCCACTGACTTGCTGGCGTTTTTGGAACGCCAAGCTGAGGGGGCAAAGGCTGGAGAAACAGGCACGCCAACCGCCAGAGCGCATGGCCAATCAAGCCTCATGGGTTATTTTGCTGCTGCAGCAATGAACCAAACTACGACCCAAGACGCGGCACCAACAACACCACAAGCACACCACGATGTCATCGAAAGCATCGAGGGACTGGATATCGATGAAATGACACCAAGGCAAGCGCATGATGCGCTTTACCAACTCAAGAAACTCCTCGGAGGCGATGTAAGTGAGTGAACCAAACAGAATCGTCCAACTCGATGATGCAACCATTGGCCATATTGCCGCTGGCGAGGTTGTTGAACGACCTGCACAGGTTGTCAAGGAATTGCTCGAAAACAGCCTTGATGCTGATGCAAAGCGCATCGTCATCACGGTTGAACGAGGGGGTTTCGATCTCATTCGAATCGAAGATGATGGAAGTGGTATTGATGCAGAAGACCTTCCTTTGGCACTCGACCGCCACGCCACTTCCAAATTGAAGAAGCGCGAAGACCTCAATTCCATTCACACCCTTGGATTCCGAGGCGAGGCACTGGCCAGCATCGGCATGGTCTCAGCGCTGAGCATCGCAAGCCGCCCCTCGGACACTGAAGGCAAACGGATTGTGATGGATGACGGCATCAAAGGTTCAATCGAACCATTCGGGATGGCAAATGGAACGAGAATTGATGTCGAACACTTGTTTCAAAACACCCCCGCAAGGCTCGCATTCCAAAGGCGCCCTGCGACTGAAAATGCTCGCATAGTTGATGTCGTTGTGGCCCATGCAATGGCGCATCAAGGTGTGGCGTTCCGACTTGTGATCGATGAACGGGTGGTCCTCGACGTGCCCGCATCAGAAGCAATGACGGATCGACTGTATGACCTCCTCGGGGGCCAAGCGGAATCAATGCTTGAGCTCAATGCCCCAGAAGTCGATGCAAGTGCACCAGGTGAAGAAACTTGGACGGGATGGATCAGCACGCCTGACATCACCCGTGGAAAAGGGGATGATATCCACATCCTCATTAACGACAGACCGGTTGCTTCCGGTCCATTTTTGCAAGCAATTCGAAGGGGTTACAGAACCCGTTTGATGCAAGGCCGACATCCTTTGGCCGTGCTTTCTCTTCACCTTCCACCAAGTGAGGTGGACGTCAACGTTCACCCCACAAAGAGGGAAGTGCGGCTGCGGCATTCATGGAGAGTGCTGGAGCGATTGGAACGCGCCATTGCGCACACCCTCGAATCTGTGCCAACTGAACCTGATGCTGCAGGAGGCATTCCCGGATTGCAAGGATTAAGCCAAAGCCATGTTGCAAGCATCCAAGAGCACTTCAAACCGAAGCCAGCGCCACAAGAAACTGAGGCCGTTGACCCAATGGCTGCTGCGGCAGGAACGACGCCAATTCTGCTACCACGGAAGGAATCCGCATCTCCAAGCCCACCAGCATGGGCGATTGCAGCGGGTGCTCAACTCAACCTCCATGGAGGCGAGGCGGGATCTGCTCCAAAACCTGTGAAACAACGACCACAATCCACGGCGCCGTCCGCACAGAACACGTTGCCAGGAATGGACGAAAAGCCTACAGCACCCGCACTCTCACCTGCGGAGCGAGAACTCCACCGCCACGCTGGTCAAGGCGCACGCTCTTCCCCAAGCGAGGAATCACCACTCGGGCCAATTATCAATGATTTACCAGAAATGGAGCCATTGGCTCAATTTGCCGACTCCTACATCCTTGTGCAAGCGGAAGATGAGTTGTTGTTGATCGACCAACACGCACTTCACGAGAGGGTGCGATACGAGCGATTGCGAAACAACGAATCTATTTGGGCAAGTCAGACCCGTCTCGAACCTTTACCATTGAACCTTGACGCTCGGCAAAGTGTTCGCATGGAAGCAGCTCAAGATACCTTCAGAACAGTTGGGTTTGAAATACAGAGTTCGGAACAAGGATGGTCAGTCATCGCTGCACCTCAATTATTAGAAGGTAAAGAAGTCATACCATTCATGCTTGACTTGCTGCAAGACACATCAGAAGATGGTGCACCCCTTACAACGGTTGAGGATCGCAAGGACCACCTTGCTTTCCTTAACGCATGCCGCGGGGCCGTCAAAGCAAATGAAAAATTGACGTTGCCGGAAATGAGGCGTTTGCTCGACGACATGCGCCGCATCCCAAATCCATGGGCCTGCGTCCATGGTCGTCCAACAGCGCTTCGACTTCCACTCGATGCTTTGGATCATCACTTTGGACGACACGGCTAGTCGTCAAGAGGTGGAAGCGTGACGCGCTCGACGCCGATCCCCGCCGCCTTCAACCTGTCAAGGAAGGGTTCATCGGCCACCAAATGGAGCGTTTGTCCAACAATATCTCCGCCGCATTTTGATGCTAAGAGAACAGCCGTCATGAACAATCGATGATCGTCGTGTGTCTCAACTGGGCGATTTGGTGTCAAAGGTTTTTGACCACCTCCAATCACTAGCCCATCAGTTGTGACCTCTGCCTTCATTCCGAATTGATGCAGAATTTCGGCGGTTCGATTCAATCGGTTGCTCTCCTTGTACGCTGCGTGAGCGGCACCTTTGAGCACGCCACCTTGATTGAGGGCGAGCACTGCTGCCAGCGGAGGAAGCAAATCATTGGCATCTCTTAGATCCAAGTCAACTGGCCCTTCTGCGACGATGTTCGTTAGAGTGGAACTGTCCCATTCAATGCCAAGCGCTCTGGCCTTCTCATGCAGCACTTCGTGGCCAATGGCATCTTCTGCCTTTGGCCAGCCAACCAACTCCACTGGACGACCAAGGGCAGTGCAGGCCAAGAGAGAAAAGGCCGCCATTGAGGCATCGCCGGGGATCGAGTACCGTTCGACTTTGTCCAATGATGATGGTTTGAGGGACAGCCCTCCTGATTCGTTCGAGGCTTGACCACCGAACATGTGGAGCAGCTGGAGGCTGAGTTGTGCATGACGGGAAGAGACGGCCTCACCTTCAAGTTGGAGGTTGACCACACACGGAAGCCCAGGCGCTGCTAGAATCCACGAGGACATCGGTTGACTTGAGCGGCTAACATCGAGGGAAATGCCCTTGCCAAGGCGTTCCGCATCCATCGGCCCGTCAATGAGGGCAGGGAGGCGTTCTTCACCCATTCCAACCGACACCTCAGCACCGCCTTGTTCGAGAGTGCCCCAAAGTTCTGCGGATGAACGCTTTCGAAGCGAACCATCGCCATCGAGCATGACTGGGCCACCAATCATGGCGGCGTGAGTTCCAAGCAGCCGAAGAGTTGTGCCGGAGTTGCCGGCATTCAGAACGGTTGCTGGACGCTTGAAACCGGACGGCCCGGCTCCGTGAACCACCCACTTCACTGCATCCGAGTGGTGTTCAAAATGAACAGGGTTCACGTGTGTGAGGCGTTGCCCATCGATGCCGTAGTCCTCAATGGAAATGCCAAGTTGTTGGAGACATCGGCGCATGGCCCGTGCGTCCTCACCTGCGTGTCGAACATTGAGAAGTTCCACAGATTGAGAGGATTGTGCAGATAAGAGAAGAGCACGAATGAGGTGACTTTTGGATGGAGGAAGCGCCCAGTGAACTGGATCTGATGAGGCACTTGGCGTCACACGCAAGGCATGAACATCGTTGCGGCGATGACCTTTCCCACTTGAGGTCCAGCGCTTCGACCAACGCTTGCCCATGCTGACTCCAGCCTCCCTTTGCCCATCAACCCTTGCAACACAGCATAAAGACCGAGAAGCAACAGCACAGGCCATGGCCCACCTTGATGCGCTGCACCGTCCTTTGCTGGACCTGCGCATCTCTGTGACCGACCGCTGCAATTTCCGGTGTCGATATTGCATGCCAAGGGAGCACTTTGGAGCAGATCACGCATTCCTAAACAAAACGGACATCTTGACCTACGAGGAAATCACCAGCATAGCCTCCTCGATGCGCCCGCTTGGCCTCCGTAAAATACGAATCACTGGCGGCGAACCACTCATTCGGAAGGACATTGCCATTTTGATTGAAATGTTGAGAGCGCTCGATTCGCAACTTGATTTAGCCCTCACCACAAACGGTATCCTTCTCGCAAAACACGCAAAGACACTCAAAGAAGCGGGGCTAAACCGAGTGACGGTGAGCCTTGATGCATTGGATGAGAGCGTGTTCAAAGCCATGGGTGACACAGAACACTCCCCTGAAGAAGTGATTGAAGGAATCGATGCGGCACTGAGCGTGGGCCTCGGAGTCAAAGTGAACATGGTGGTCCAACGAAACGTGAACGAAGATCAAATCGGTGCAATTGCAAAAATGGCTCATGAACGAAATCTGGTCCCGCGCTACATCGAATTCATGGATGTAGGAACCACAAATCAATGGAACATGGAGTCTGTTGTATCCGGTGAAGAAATACGCCAAACATTGTCGAAGTCAATCGGCCCATTAGAGCTGGTCGACCCCCGTCACCCTTCAGATGTAGCCAAACGCTGGCAAACAGAAGACGGGCAACAGGTCGGAATGATTCAATCGGTTACCGCACCATTTTGTGGCGATTGTTCAAGGGCAAGGATTTCGGCAAACGGCTCACTCTACACCTGTTTGTTCGCTACAAACGGCAATGATTTGCGCTCAATGATTCGCCTCGGAGCAGAACAAATCAATCTTACTTCGGCCATCAAAGCAATCTGGACACAACGCAAAGACCGGTATTCCGAGCAACGCAACGAACATGACCGGCCTGTCTCAAAAATTGAGATGTCGTTCATTGGCGGATGATTAAACATCCATCGGTGGTAACATCACATCGACCAACACGCTTTGCGAGTTAGTATCCACTAACTTAAAGCGCCATGTACCTGAATCCGAACCAATCGTCGTTGAATCAATAACAAAATAATCACCTTGGCTGACTGAGTATCCAGCATCACGATCATGGAACGAGACATTTGCACCAATCAAACCATAGACGTCAGCATCAGCAACTTTGCCTCCAAGGGGATTGCCATCTGCGGAAGAATCAGGGGCGAGGTTCCACTGCAATTTTGCAGGGTCGATTGTTTGGTCGAGACTTGTGAGGCGAACCACGTGGAAGCCGTTCGACAGACCGCGAACACTCACCGTAGCCTGAGGTGCGCTTTTTTCGGTGGTTGTAAGAGCGCCTTGCATCAAAACGAAGACCATGCTCGAAAGCATGACGGTGATTGCTAGCAACAAAACGGTCGCAATGACGGGGCTCACAGCCTCGTTATTTTCCGCCCGTCGCATGCTGCGCATGGTAGACCTGTGTCAACGATGGGACTTGAACCAACCGATGGCATCATTGGGATTTGCGCAGTTTTCTGCAACACTCAGAACAGCCAAACGGGTTTGTCGCATTCCATCGCCCGTTTGATGCCTCCAATTGGCCCCAAAATTCGAAGGATTCCTTCGGTAATGAGGTCACCCTTGAAGAAAGCATAACCGAAATTCTTGGTCCTTAACGAATTCTTTAATGCGCGCCCAAGCGAAGCACGTAGCCTGTCTTCATACGCAGTCAGAGGCGCACCGGTGCTCAAGTTGTCGAGGATAGCCTCAGCAGCGAAGCACCCTGAGATGATGGCTTGAGATATACCTCCGCCATTGCTCGGCATGACCAGACCCGCTGCATCCCCAATAGCGAGGGTTGTACCATCGACCATTGTCTTGACTGGACCACCCATTGGGATCCAACCGCCACCCCACGAGAGAACTTCGAAGCCCAACTCGTCACAGAAAGCTTGCAAATGTTCCTTGAGATTACCTTTCAGGTAGCCTGCTCGAACACCCAAGCCGACGTTGGCTGTGTTCGGGCCCTTTGGAATAATCCACGCATAGCCTGATGGGGCGACTGAACCGAGGAACACATCGAATGTTTCTGGAACATTTCCTTGAACTTGCGCGTACATTGTTGGAACTTGGTCTTTAGGTCTATAGCGCTCGTCGTCACCGTGCCGAAGCCGCCCCACGTGGGCTAAAGAGCCACTGGCATCAATAAGAAAATCAAACGTGTAGCGGCCCTTTGTGGTCACAAGTACATCCCTGTTGGATTTACTTTGGTGTTGAATCCGTGTCATTGCTTCATCCATCTGAACTTCTGCCCCCGCATGAATGGCTTTGTCACAGAGGTATCCATCAAAATGTAAACGGTGGCCTGCAAAAGCGTCAAGGTCGAAATGGAAGGCTTTTCCAGATGGAAGAAATACCCTCATGTGATCCAAATTGTGCAACTTGAGTCGGTCGGGAAATTGAAAGTAATCATAGAGCCATGTGTGATCATCGAGGTTCGAAAAGGTGCCAACGACTTCACCCCAGTTAGGGATGCATTCACCACACTGCGCCGGATTTCCAACAATGGAACGCCGTTCAATCATCAGCACATCAATGCCATCCTCGGCTAAGCGTTGAGCACACGCAGCGCCCGCAGGCCCTGCTCCAACAATGATGACTTGGCGATGTTTGATTTCCTTTCGAGCCATAAGATGACCTCACGTATGTCGCTCCATTACATACCCCGTGATGTGGAGCATCAGGCTCTTGGCTTGACTTTGAGGGAAAGCGTCCAATTCCAAAACGGCTCGCTCAAGGTGTGTTTTGACAAGGATCTCAACGTAGCTCAAACTGTCAGAGCGGTTCAAAAGTTGCATCAGTTCATCGAAGTGTTCATCATTAAAGGATTCAATCAGGGTTGCCAATCGCTGTCTTTCCTTTCCGTGAGAAAGGGTCAACGCATGAATCAATGGAAGGGTCATCTTCCCCTCAAGAACATCAGCACCACGTGGCTTGCCCATTCGTTCGTCGCCCCTCAAATCCAAGAGGTCGTCGACAAGTTGGAAGGCAATTCCGAGTTCCATTCCAAACCGACCAAGACCTGCCGCTTGTTCATCGGTCAATCCAGCAACAAGCCCAGCTGCTTGGCAACCTGCTGCAAAGGGACCAGCCGTCTTGCCTCGAACGATGGCGAGGTAATCCTCTGGCGAGGTGGCCAAGTTGAGAACGTGATCGAGTTGGTGAAATTCAGCGACGGCGATGTCAGCACAACATTTCGCCATGAGGCGAACGATGTGTTCATCGTAACGGCCACCAAGACCGAAACCTTGGACGAACAACCAATCTCCTGCAATGACGGCTTTTGCAAGACCGGCCCTTGTGTGGATGGTCTCAACCCCTCGGCGCAACCCCGCCTCGTCATTGATATCATCGTGGACGAGCGTGGCTGTGTGAATCATTTCGAAAGCCAAGGCCAATGGCATGACTTCCTCGGTATCTTGGCCACCTGCGATTTCATGAGCCAGCAAAATAAGCAGAGGGCGGAGGCGCTTTCCACCTGCCAGGAGCATCGACGCACAGAGTTCAGCCACCTGCCCGGCACCCTGTTCAATCTCGTCTTCAACAAGTGCTTCGAGGGCTGCGTCAACATGTTGACGCATCACCTCGAGTTGGTCACTCGCTTCCAAACCAATGTTCGCCACGATGTTCCCTACAACGGTGCCCTTCTTAACCGGTAGTCTCCGCCCTTGTAATGTGAGGAGCAATCCTCGCCGAGGTGAGATGATGACAGAAAAGGTACGCCTTGAGGTCCTCACCACACCGTCAAACAGGGACGGAGTGCGTCGACAGATTGAGAAAACAATCGAAACAAACCGCAACAAATTCGACTTCATTATGAAGCAAGTTCCTCACATGGAAAGCGCAATTGAGGCCCTAAAAGACGGCCATGGTGATTTCCTCGCCATGAGCGCTCATCAATGGAAGAACTTGGACCACGAAGGCTTGAAAATTATTGGCGTCCTTCCTCGAAGGGAACCCACTTGGGTCATTGTCTCTGAAGACAAACCAGAATACCTTCAATCCAAAGCCGTCGTTGTGTGTGATCACGTGCTGCTACGCCGTCAGATGAGGCGGTTGCGTGCAGATTTGAAACTCATGACCTCCCAAGCCTTTGCAGATTCGATCGGAAAGGGAGAGGCGTTTGCAACCATGGATGAAGAAGACCGTGTGCCTTGGCTGGAAGAACTTCGTCAAGACGGCGCCCTGGATGGTTACATCGTGGACCGTGGCGAACATGGAGCCCTGAGATACAAGGCACGAAGGCACACACTTGGCCTCCAACGAGACAACCCAGAACGAACCCATTTTGTTCCACCACCGTTGCATGGATTTACCCTCCTTGTGGCACGAAACGGGTTCCCGAGCGCTACGGTGCAACCGATGTGTGATAACGGCGCTTACATCGCCCACAGAATGGAAGTTGCCTTCCTCGCTTCGATTCCAGAAGAACTCCACTCAATCATAGGGATCTTCGTGGAACAACGCAAGGTCGCAGCCATCCTTCGAGAAGCAAACAGGTCCAAAGACGAACACACTCTTGAGAGTGTGCTTGGCGTCGATAATCGGATCAAGGTTGCTGGACCAAGGCTGGAAATGAGGATTGAAACTCTCAATCACCATGGAACGGTAACGGCAGGTGCCGAGCGAGTCTGTCCTGTCGAAGAAAGCCACATGGGCATGGTATCTGTGCTCAGAGAATTCCAAAATCTCCTCGATTTCATGCAAAGTGAACACGAAGAGATTCCAAGGTTGCATATTGGCCTTCCAGAAGAATTCACCGATGCAAGACCTGCACTGCTGAACCTCAGCGAAGTTCACTCTGATTCATCAGAAGAAGAGTGAGCGTCACCGAGTAAGACGCTGTATCCTTGACTGGCAATGTATGTTTCAAGTTCAACCATTTCTGCAGGCTGATTGTCTTGACAGAGTTCCATAATCGCATCATCGATTTCTCGACCATGACGCTCCCATGTGCCAGCGGAGCGTTGCAAATCCGAAGCAAAACGTTCCACCACTTCAACTGCTGAGAGGGTTGGATTCAGGACGGTGCCGAGCGAAGCAACAACCTTGTTATTTGTCGAACGTAACTTTCCAAGTTTATTGGAGAGGGAAATGAGGGTCGACCGCAATTCTTCGACATCATTGGATTTTGAAAACTTGCGTTGAGCACGATCTAAATCCTTCCGCATGACACCAACGCCAGCGATAATGGCCACTTTGGCCTTGGCTGATTCGAGGATGACATCTTCGGCCATGTCAAGCCGGGAGGAAAGCGCTTCCTCAAAACCGGACCGTTGCTTTCGGATATCGGCTTGAATCATTTCCTTCAACGAAGCAACCATTTCATGAGCGTCCCTCAGCCCTGCTTTCGTTGCCTTGACCGTCTTGCCCATAACCACCCATTTGGTCGACGGGTATTGAAACCATTGCCTATCATTAAATTCGTGCTCGGTTTTGCTCTTGAAGATGAATCATCCATCGAGGAAACAGCAATTTGGCCATCGCATCACGGCGAAGGCACATATACCCCTTTGAGCCGAAACACAAAGGAAGGTGCTGTGATGGTCGACAAGGGGGAACTCCTATCCGAACTCTATCAAGCCCGGTTTGACGGTTTGAAGGAAGTCGCAGTTGCCTACAACCTTCCAAAAACTGGTTCAGTAGAAACCCTTCGAGCAAGACTTATCCAACACCTCATTCTTGATGAATGGGATCTTTCGCCTGAAGGTATTCGGAACCTCATGAACAACGAACTTGGGGAACTCCTTGGCGTCTTTGGAATTAAGAAATCAGGTTCACTCCGAGCACGAAGGCAACGGCTCTATCTTCACCTCAACCACGATGCAAAGCGCCTTGTCCCCGAATCACTCGATTCAATGACCCGGGATGAGTTGCATGCGATGTGTAAAATCTTGGAATTACCTCTTTCTGGTGCAAAGCAAGCACTCTTGGTCCGTGTGGCCGGTGTTCTTGCCTCACAAGATGGCGGATGGGGCAAGGTCAAGAAAAGCCTGCGCCGACCAAGATCGAACGCCAAAGCATTGCCCTCCCCTGCAACACCTGTTCCATCGCCAGTGGCGCCTGTACAATCCTCAAGTGATGCCCATGAAGCTGTAATCGAAGCTGCTGAAACATTCGTTTCAGAACATCCAGAAGGTTGGACGTTCGAAGAGGAAACGGAACTTCGCACAGAATTGGCGCAAGAAGGCATTCAAGTTTCCAAAGCACCAATTGCCTCAACCCTCGATGAAGCCCTCCGACGGGGTGGGAACGACGGTGCTGAAAGCGAACCTGCACCTTCGATGGTCCAAGTCGCTGAACCCGGTGCAGAGGAACACACGCTCGAAGTGGAATCATCCTTGCTTGACCTCAAGGCACGCCTTCCTGAAATTGAGGCAGCCGGTCGAGATTTCTTGGCAGTGAGCAGCACAAGCGAACCTGATGACCTGAACGCCTTCATTCAAAGTCTCAAAGCACATGGTTTTGCCACAGAAATTCCTGCGGTTCAAGACACAATTCGGACCACCATCATGGACCTTGAATACCGATCTCAAACCGAGAAGGAAGCCATGCATGCGATGCCCAATTCGTGGCGAGAACGAGAAGCGCTACGTGTCTTTGAAAATTCAAGAGAGGGACTTAGAGGTCAACTCGATGACACGCTTGCCTCCCATAGCGGTGACCTTGTCAAAGCACGGATGGCCTTCGAAGATGTTGGTCGTTCAATGGGCCTTGACCTTGCGATTCCGAGCGTGTCTGGGCGCTTGCATGCATTGTTTGACTTGCATGTTGACATTAACCAAGCCCAAGCACTCCAAGACCCGGCCATTGCAAGAAGGAATCGCATCTTACGCATCCTTCAGCATGGCGCCGTCCACCTCACGACCACGGAACGAAGCACGCTTGACCGACTGGAGCGAAACATTGTTGCGTTCGAAGAACTCGTCGAAACCATTCTCGAAAGCAGTGAGGGGACCTTCAGCGAAGCACAACAAGCGCTCGTCATTCGATTCCTTGAATCACGAGGCTACGAAGTCAACACCGCCGACCTCCGACCCCGGATCTTAGCATGCGCAGGAATCATCGGGGCTGAACTTGGTTTCATTTCACCTGCTGAAATCCCTCGGATCGCACCTGGAATCATGATTTCAGACACCCAAGTGGACGCCATTGTGACAGAACTGAAGGCGCTTGCTGAAGCGTTCAAGCCAGTTGACCACACGGAAGAGGTCGAACCTGAGATGGAAGTGGCAGCATCGGTCGCAGACGCAGCAGATCGTGTCAAATCTGCTCGAAGTAAAATCGATCACATCGATGACTTACTCGCACGTTTGCGAGGATAATCAGCGACTTGCGTAGAAACTCTGGATGAGTTTTGTCACTCGTTGAATATCATTGACATCTCGTGCAATCATGTCACGGAGAATCTCTTCACGCTGGGAGACATGCTGTTCAAAGACATCTGGTGAAATTCCCGCAGCCTTGCAGATTGTTTCTCTGAGCTTGGATGGAATGCCTGTTTCTTCGATTTGGTCTGTTGCTGCATTGTACTTCCATATGATGTTGAGACGGGGCTTGTCGCCTTCCATTCCTGCAACTTCGGCCACTTCAGTGATCTTACGAGCAGTCTTTCCATTGACGTGAAGGCGGGCTTGGATGATAATGAGGTCCAATCCACTCAACATGATTGGTGGGACGCTCATTGGAGGGTTGATCATTCGAGTGACGGTCTCTTGAGCGGTGTTTGCGTGCAGCGAACCAAAGGAACCATCGTGGCCTGTGTTCATTGCTGTGAGCAAGGTTGCGGCCTCTGGGCCTCGAACTTCACCAACGATGATTCGATCTGGTCTCATTCGGAGGCTGGATTTTAAACAGTCGTTCATGTCGATCTCAGATGTACCGTCAGGTCGCTCCCTTCGAGTTTCCATTCGCAGCCAGTGGTCGTGGTAGACTTGCAATTCAGCAGTGTCTTCAACGGTGAGCAGGCGACGGTCCCATGGGATGTACATGCCGAGGCAATTGAGGGTCGTGGTCTTACCAGAACCCGTACCACCTGCAATGACAAAGTTAGCGGGGCGGCTGTCAAGCCCTTCAATCCAAACCCACATCATAGCGGCAAGCCGAGTGTTTACGGTTCCGAACTTGATGAGGTCAATCATGGTGAGCGGGTCTTCCTTGAACTTACGAATGGTCAATGTTGGGCCATCTGGAGAGACTGGAGGGATTGTGCCGTTGACACGGGAACCGTCATGCAATCGTCCATCAAAAATTGGCACCATACCAGGCCCGTCACCGAGCGGGACGTTTGTGTATGAGGCAATGTTCTTAGCAATTTGAAGGCCCGATTCGTTATCGATGGTGAGGTTTGTTCGGCACATACCAAATTTACGGTGAGCGACCTTGACTTCCTGTTGCCCGCCGTTGTACATGACTTCTTCGAGATTATCGTCATCGAGAAGGAGCTGAAGATCTCCATGCGGATTTGGATCTGCAACACCATCGACATGGTAAATTGGAGAGGGATGATTCCCTTCGGTGTAAATCGTCACTCGGCCATACTGTTCTAAAATCGTTTGAGACATTGTTTAACCTCCAATCATGACAACTGCGCCGAGGTACAAGCCCATCGACAGCGCAATCCACAATGGCATCCACCATAGCGCATCTCTGAATCGCCCAAGCATGCGTCCTGAGACGCCGAGGGCCACCGCTGAAGCGGCTCCAAAGAAGAGGGAAAAGGTGCGGTTGAAACTGTCAATTTGGAAGCCGCTCGAGGCTGGTGCGAACAAACCGACAATGAATGCAATGAGAACTGGAAGACCAATTGAAACGAACATCACAATCAGGAGTCCACGTCCGAGCAATTCTTCTTCGCGAGTGTTCATCAAGTCGTTCAACCGCTCGTAATCCATGGCCAAGTCAGAGAGAATCTGTTGGAGCGGTGCGTCTTGTTCAATCGCAGTTTCAATCAAGACCATCACTCGCTGAACTTGAGACGATCGGGTCTTTGCAGCAAAGGCTGAAAGAGCAGCCTCAAATGAAGACGAATGGCTCTCTTCAAGCGTTTCAAGGAGTAATTTTCCAAGTGGGCCTTGGACATTCCGTGATTGTTCCATCATGGCCTCTTGTATACCTCGTCCAGCACCGACAGTGTCTGACAAACCTTCGAGCAAACCGGGCAGTGCATTCTCTATAGAACGGCGCTTCTTCCGCTCCATCATTGGTGGAATACCACCTGCAGCACAAGCCAATCCGATAACGGAAAGATAGAGAAGGAGTGGATTTCCATTGAAGGTCTCAAGCAGTCCAAAGATCATCGAATCACAACCCCGGGTCCTTCGTGTGGGCCTTCAAGCCAATGAGCATCATGCCGATGAGGGTAAACACCAATCCACCGTTCACAACAGAATTGATCATACCCTGGTCGATTGCACCAACAATGGCTTCCGCCCCATCGCCGAGCAACTGTGGAACGAGGCCGACAATTGCCAGAATGATTGGGCCAATCATACCGATTGAAAGAAGCGTTTCAGGAACTGCACCGAGCTCTTCGATGTATTTCTTCACCGCTTCAGTGCGTTCATTCTCCATTCGAACACCCTGCTTTCGCAGCGTCTCGACAATGTCGGTGTTTTGAGTGACGTTGGAGTACATCGTATTCAACAGTCTGCGATACCCTTCGGATTCTGCTTTCTTCAGCAAACCTTTGAGTTCGCGGTCGAGGCCACCTGCCGTCCCCTTTCGCAACCGCTTCATCATCGAAGAGAAGTCTTCTGAAATAACCCCGTAGCCGCCACTTCCAATCGTGTGAATGGCTGCTTCAAGACCCACGCCAGATGACATTAGGACGTCAAGCGTGCGGATGACGTAGAGAATTTCTCTCTGCTCATCCAACTTTCGCATATCAACACCTCAAACAATGTCTTCGATCAACTCGAACATGAAGGCCTCGCTGGTGCCTTCGTATTCCATCACGGCAAACAAGACTTTGACATCTCGTTCTTCGAATGGGTCGTGAATGTAAGGCTGGCCACTTCGGAACATGCTGAGAATGCGCTTGTAATTCTCCAAATTCACTTCGCCCTTTACGGTGTAAACAGTTGACTCTGAGCCCTCGTCGTGGAGGTTGTCACCTTCTTCACCACGGATGATTGTACGGGTCAATCGACGCGTCAATCGCACATGTATGTCACAATTTGGAATTCGTACCCAATCTGAGCTTGATGTCCCAGTTGCGGGACGAATAAAGAAATCTAATCCAGCCATGCAGTTGACCCCTATGCTTTGCACGCACTGAGAAGGTCTTCAATGTTGGGGGAGAAACAAATCACGATACGATTCTAAACCATCCAAAGCGAGGTTCGTGAAGCGTGCCTTCATTCGACAGTTCATCCAACTTGGCTTCGGCCAGTTGACGATCGATGCCTCTTGCGTCTGCGTTGGTCAAAACAGTCTCAAAATCAACACCGTCGCCTTGGTCGAGTTGACCAATGATTGCAACTAGTGTCTCTTTGACAGCATCTTCATCCGAAGCGCCTGCAGTTGCAGGAGCATCATCCAATGTCGACTGTGGCGGTGGAACCGGTTGGCTGGCTGCTTCCATTCGCCCCTCTGCAATGTCAAGCGCTTGCATGACGTTGAGGGTGTAGGTCTCAGTATCGAACTCACCGTAGTGGTTCCTCGAAAGAAGGAGTCCGTCGACCATGTGATCTGGAACACCTGCAGCCTTCAAGCCTTCAGCAGTCGGTTCTGCAGAAAGGGAATCATTGCGCGTCTTCATGCGCTGAAGCGTCCCCTCACAGGCTCTGGTCAACCAAAGAGCGTATGTTTTGGCATCGATTTCACACGCTTCTTCTGGGCGCAGTGAAGTGTACACCGCACCCTCGTCAGTTTGGTACCAACGTGATTTCGCAGTCATCAGAAGAAGCACTGGCTCGCCGACTTCTGTCTTTTCAACAAGAGAGAGCGTCAGTTCGCGCATTGATTCGGAGGCGTAGTCCCCAACGGAGAAGTAATGCAACCCCGATGGGTCCCTCATTTGCCCTTGATAGAGCGTTGAACCATTGGACGTCTCTCGCACTTCAAGGCGTTCAAGGAGACCTGCAACAATCACGCGGTTGACTTTCGCCCCGAGTTTTGTGATGACAAAGGATGGATCATATTCACCAGATCCTTTCTCATTCAATGTCGCTTCACTGAACTCTGAAGCAAGCATGTGCCATGCAGGTTGTCGGCGAACTCGTCCACTTGACTGCATCATGACACCCCCCAGTGAGCACGCAATTCAGTCGCAAGCATTCCTGCATCCTCTTCGACCACAGCAGCGCCATCTGCCAGCATCATTGCACCTTGCTCATCGACAATGGTTCGTCCTGTTGCTTTGACGGTGCGTCCAAGAAGGGTGCCCCGAAGGGTTTGGACAAATGCCATCTGACCATCTTCATCGACAGCCGCCTTCATCTGAGCTTCATCCATTCCAAGCAATGCCAATGTGGCTGCTTTGTTGGTCAAAAGGGAGACACTCGATCGCCCGTCATCCATAACCAATCGTAGGCGAACATCGCTGTTGCCGTCGTTCGGTCCGTGTTCGGCACACGCACCATCGCGAAGGACCCTGCGACATTCTGTGCAGCGTTGAATGAATCCTGAATCCTCTCGCACGCTGACAATGATTGCAGACGTGGAAACACCAACTCTGCTGGCGCCAGTTGCCAAGTCATGAAGATCGACTTCGGCCGTGTGGTTGGTCAAGTCAAGCGATTCATCCCATGGTGTTGCATCGAGAAGTTCGACTTGGTCCACGTTGTCAACTGTGATGTCTGGGATCCCCTGCCAGGCACGAACACGCACGCCCTTGAGGCGAACGGTCATTGGCAGTTGACCTTCTGAGATTGGCAGTTCGCTCCATGCACTCATTCGGCATCGGCCAGTTGGGTCGGCAATTTGCCCCGACCACAAGAAGCGCTCTTCGCCATCACGCGTGAACGAACGCTTGGCCCATTCGGTAATTTGTACAACGACGTCAACATCTCTTGCGCCATCCCTTAATTCAGAGATCGTGAGAACGGTTTGTTGAGACAGGGATTCTGCATCAGCGAAGTTCTTGTCATGATAGATTTCAACCTTGGTGGTGCGGCCGAAATTGAGTTCGGGCGTATCCCTGAAGGTTCTAACTTGAGCACCATCGATCTTGAGAAGGCTCCCCACTGCATGGTCGAAAGGTTCCCATGAAAGGAAGCCAATCGTTCCACTTTCATCCGCAATGCGACCTCGAACGATGTCGAGTGAACCCGAACCATCCTTCTTGTGGATTTGGTCCGGGCGAGAAGCGAGCACACGGCCCACAACACAGACATAACCATCGCCAGGAAGGCTGTTGATGTCTTGAGGTTCCCCCGGTGCGACAACGGGACGGGTTCCCTCACGCACGACCGCAATCCGAGTGGATTGGTTAATGTTGAGGGACATGCGACCTTGGTATTCGTTCACCGATGCGCCTTCAATTCGGACGATTGAACCTGGTGCCAAGTTCGCACTTGGACCCCAGTCCTTGTATTCCCAACGGGTTTTGTCGCCTTTTTCCTCCCAAGGATTGTCTTCGAGAAGACCAAAGGCAATTTGTTTCTGTTCACCACGAATGGTTTGCTCTCGCATGTTATGAGAAATGATTTCGACTTCGATTTCGACTTCTTTGTCGTTCCCATTCAATTCACTCAGCCGACTGACTTTCTTCGTATTTCTCGGGGCGGATGAACCGCCTTGAGAAGGGCTGCGGTTTGTTGGGACTGGCTGTTCACCCTTGAAGCGACGCAGGATTGACCGCATCGCATCTTGTGGCGGGATGTAAAATTCAGTTTCGTATTTTGCAAACGCTTCTGCAACATCTTTCGGATCTGCATCCGGGCATTCTGCCAAAATTGCGTTGACGTGAGTCTCATACTTTTCAGACATGAGCAAGTCCTCCGTCTGACGTGTTCGTTCGGTGCCTGTACGGAGAACAGGCTGCGGGCTTTCGTGCGGATTGGTTGAGTCTATACACTCCCTTGACCTCCATGGTAATGAACAAAGATGACGACGGGACTTAAACAATACCGTGTGAATTTCTGTGAAGTCGCCTTCACTTGACAAAGCACCGATGAACTTCAAGCGGGGTTCACGCGCAGTCCTTGCAACATCAGGACATCTGGAAGGTGCATGCTTCCCGAAGAATACGAACCTTGTACACGAACATCGTCACCGAGCCGAACGCCCTCGGAAAGGGCTTTTGCAAGGTTGCCAGAGAGTCCAGCTTGCTTCACTGGGCCAAGAATTTGACCGGCTTCAACCCGCAGAATCGTGCTCGTTGTCACTGAGAAATCACCGCTTGTTGGATTCGCAGTGTGCGCACCCATTACGCTGTGGACGATGTATCCATCTTCCATCTCTTGTAGGAGCGCATCTTGGGAATGGCCTCCATTTTTGGCAGTCATGGTAAAGTCACTGCAGCCAATACCGGGCGGCGATTGGTGACCGCCACGAACGGCATTTCCAGTTGTTTCAGCGTGTTCGATGCGCCCTTCAGCAACCTGTTGTGCTGCATCCCTTGTGCCCCACATTGAGCCAACAAGCCGACCGTTTTCGACAAGTGTTTGGCGACGGCTCGGTACGCCTTCCCCATCGCGGGAACTTGCAGATTTACCACCATCCATTCGACCATCATCAACCAGTGAAAGGTCAGATGCAAGCACTTGGGTGCCTTCTTTGCCGGACCAGAACGATTCATTGCGAACCAATCGGTCACCTCGTAAGGCGGTTGGAACGACCATTGAGAATAAGGGCGAGAAACCCTCACTCGTCATGAGCACAGGGGTGTCTTGTGGCTGACTATCAACTTCGATCGGGCCACGTGTGACTTGAGCCCAGTGCACTGCGTTTGCGATGCAAGGAGGCACATCTGCCAACAACTGCCGGCCGGAGTCCCCTTCATAGGAACTGGTGAGTTCATCATCAGCATCGATGGAAACTTGGACGCCAAGCCCATGAGAGGTGGTGATGCCAGATGATTCAATGCCTTCACTGGAAAGAATGGCCGATGCTGTGGCACCAACGCCGAGGCCTCCGCCAGTCACAACAGCCCGCTTGTCAAGTGAAGCCACTTCACTCAACACTGCATCTGCCTGTTCCAACAGGTCTTCTGGACCAATGTCAAGAATGCGACGATCGCACAAACCATCGACTGGTGCTGCCTCTTGAGCACTTGGGAGAACAAAACCTTCGATGGAAGGTGAGGCACGTGCCACATCGAGTGCTTGTTGGATTGCAGGGGTTGCTGAACTTGCGTCGACGAGGTAGGCGTAGCCAAATCGGCCTTCTTCCACCACGCGGATTCCATATCCGCCCTCGCCACCACCAGCAGCGAGCGAAATCTTCCCTGCTTCAATGTCAAGTTGGTGACCATAAGATTGGAACGCCACAACTTCCCATTGTGAAATTCCTTCCTGCTTGCAGAGGTCGCCGATGCGCTTGCACCCTTCTCCGATTCTCTCAACAGCGTCGTTTGGTAACATCTTCATCCCACCAATGCGTTTGAGATTCTCATGATGGGACCGCCGTCCCCGACTGGGACGGTTTGTCCCTTTCCACAGAAACCAGGTGCTGCAAGGCGAGCATCTTTGGTAAGTCCGTCAACATCCTTGAGAATTTGAAGGGTCAACCCGCTCACGCTGACATCTTTGAGCGGCTTGGTGAGTTCACCGTTTTCGATGAGCCACGCTTCTTGTGCAGCAAATTGGAACGAGCCTCGGCCCGTGTCCACTTGCCCGCCTCTGGAACCGCAAGCATAAACACCGTAACTGATGTCTTCAATCAGTTCATCCAAATCGTTGTGAGTTCCGCCCTGAATCATGGTGTTCGACATACGAACGAGTGGGTGGTGAAGGCCATCTTGGGCACGAGCACCTGCGTTCGGTGCGATGCCGAAGTGGTGGGCAGTCTCCCGATGGTTGAGGTATTCGGTGAGCACGCCGTTCTTGATGAGGCATTTCTCACGGGTGTCAAGACCTTCATCATCGATTGGATGGGCTCCGTAGCCACCACGGATGGTTGGGTCGTCGACCACGGTGACGATGCTGTTGCCAATCGTTTGGCCTAACTTTCCATCGAGGCAAGAGTCGCCTGCTGCGACTAAGTCTGCTTCACATGGGTGGCCAAGTGCCTCGTGAATGTACACACCCGTGAGGTCACGGTCAGCCACAAGCGGGAGTTTTCCAGATGGGGCACGTTCTGCTTTCAAAAGTCGAAGTGTGGCGATTTGAGCAGTGCGGCCGAGTTCACCAAGATCGCATGCTTCGATGACTTCGAGACCCCCTTCGCCCCCATGGCGCGTTCTATAGGAGACGACGTCCCCGCCATCGCGGCCAGTGACGGTTGCGTTGATGAGGGAACGTTGGAACGACCACGTTCGATTCATGCCTTCCGAAGTCATCAACTCGGTGTGGAGGTGTTCATCATGCCAGCCGCAGGTCACAGAGACGATTCGTTCGTCTTCAGCAGCGCTGTCATGCAGATTCATGAGGTGGTGAAGTTTGGTGTCTAAATCGGTGTTCCGTACATCTTTCTTTGGCTTCCAATGGACTTCATTTTCCAAAATTGGAACCTCTGCAAGGGCCACAGGTCGGTCTTTGGATGCCCTGCGAGCGGCCACAGCCTTGGCAAGTTTCACAGTTGACTCAACTTGGCCTGGGAGCGAAAGAACATCCGTTGTCGAATGCACGCCCCACGCTCCATCAGCTAAGATTCGCATCGTAACGCCGATGTCTTGGCCAGGAATGGCTCGCTCGAGTTTCCCATCCCTAATGGCCACTGATGAGTCAGTAATCGCCATCAAACGGACTTCTGCATAGGAAGCGCCGAGATCTTGGGCATGGTCAAGAGCGGCCTGAATTTTCGATTGCTGAAGGTATCGACCGGTCCCTGAAGTACGGTCATCGTTTGGGCTAGCACTCATCACCATGGAATCACGGAGAAGCCAGTAGTGCTTGAACCCTGCTCCGATGCGTGTTCAAGAATGGAACTCTGAAGAGAGCACATGTCCAATCAAGAGATCGCACGATAAGCCAACCTTTTCATCGAATTGAACACCCAAACGAAGGGCGCCTTCTGTATTGCATTCAAGGTGAACAGCCTCAAGGTTGAGCCCCATGAAGTTCGCTAATTCCTCGGACTGTTGAGCCCACTCTTGGTTCAAATCAGATTGGGATGGAGATTGCGATTCTATTTCGAGGTCGGTAGAGGGGAGCACGAGAAAGAAGCCTGTTTGATCTCCGTCTCTGACACCTGCACGCTTGAACGCTTCCGAAACATGGTGCGTACCTGCAAGGTAGCGGAGAAACTCCGCGTCAAACGAACGAGCGAGAGAGGTCCCCCTTCGCTGACGGCGTGCGGCACTGTTCCAAGCGGTCCAGAGTTGCATGTGACATTGAGCGATGCCGTCGCCAACGATCACCCAATGGTCATTGGGGCGGTGTTCAAGGAAGGTTTTCGTGAGGTCACCACCTTTGACTGGCGAAGAGGCCCGCCAAGTAAAGCAAGGAAAATCCCCTCCATCCATGACCATGCGAAGGAGGGGGGAATTTTCAATCATCCGATTGACGTTCACCTGAGAGTGGGACATCATCTTCGTGAACTCGAGGGGGTGAAGAGCGATGTGTTGCTTTGTTTTCCTTTTCGACAACCTTCTCGACTTCTGTAAGAATGTTCTGCAACAACACCGGCCCCCAACCACGCAGTGCCAGCAAATCACTTCGCTGCTTTCGTGACATAGCAAGAACATCTCGAGGCGTTCTTAATTCGATTTTAGACATTTCACGAGCACGGGCTCGGCCAACATGCTTGATGTTGACTAGATTGAGGAGGTCGGGTTTACAACCATGGCGAATACGTTGACGCAGGACGTCGATCATGGATGATAACTGATCGATTTCAGCGAGGTGATCTTCCGAAAAGACATCATCTGTGAGCAGCACTTGTCGAGCTGCTGCCAGCAACCACCCCATGAGGTCAACTCGGTGATTCACATCCCCTGGGCTCACATCTAAGTCGGTCTCAATCTCCCGGAGGGTCTCTTCTTCGATCCATTTTTCCAGCATCCACGCTGATTTCACATAGCCAAGAAGACGCTCTTCAAGCGTGATATCCGTCAGGAGTTCCTCTTCGATTGTGTTGGTCTTTAACCAGAGCAATGAATTGACTTCCATGTCACTGTTTTTGGCCCATAGGGAATTGAAATCCGGCGTGGTTGTCGCCAGTTGCAACAAACTGAATTCCGTCACTGGCCTGTTTTGCCGAACAAGCCTTCGGACAGCTCGGCGAAGGCCTGTGCGTAATTGAGAGGCTGAAAGTGGATCAAGGTACATTTGCGTAATGCGTTCACCCATCATTGTCGCTTCGTACACCATGCCGTGATGGTCGACCCCTGTGGGTTGGTCCCAACCGCCAACATGGACGAGGTCAGTGGCTTGCGTGAAGCCAAGAGAAGCCTTCGTAAACGCTGATTCGTTTCGAGGCTGACGTTGAGTGGTGGGGCTTTGTGGTGCTTGGAAATCGACGCCACCTGTGCTTTTTGCAATGCTTGCCCAAATTGGCAACTCATCATCCCAATCTTCTTCCGAACTTGATGTGGCAGAAGAGTCTGCTTTTCGAGCCACATAGTCATCATCGACGCCGACCCTTCGGATGAACCGCTCTGCGACGAGCCAATCGAGCATCCGATCGAGTTGTTCCTTGAGGTAGGTTGGTGAAACTGAGGCGCCCAAGAACGTCGCTTGGAAAAACTCACCGAGTTCACCTCGATGTCTGAAACCGCCTGCCGCAATCGCGGCAAGCAAGTGTGTTCTGAGCGCTGGCTCGCTGGACAACTTCGAAGAGATTGATTCAACGGGGCCAAAGAAATACCTTTGACTGACATCATCCGCAATCGCCCATCCATCGGTTCCTTTGCAAAGCACCCATGCTTCACCAAAATCATCGTATTTTGGACGCCCAGCCCGGCCGAGCATTTGACGAACTTCCATGACCGGAAGGGGACGGCTCATTCCGTCATCCCACCGCTTGAGGTCCCTTACCAACACCCGCCTCGCTGGCAGGTTAACGCCCGCTGCAAGGGTTGGTGTGGCTGCAAGACCAATCAACAATCCATCTTTGAACGCACCCTCGATTGCTTTTCTTTGCCCATGCGTCAGTCCTGCATGGTGAAACGCAAAACCGCCACGTATCGCTGTAGCAAGCCGTTCTGCCATCGCAGTCTGTTGACCGCCTTCCAGACGGTCTGCAAACGCCGCAAGCCGCTTTACACGGTCAGGGTCTTCTTTTGTCAGACGCTTCAACACCCGCTTGGAGAGTTTGAGTGCTTCGGATTGGGCGCTGCGCCTTGTGCCTACAAACACCAACACTTGGCCTTCTTGGTCGATGGTGTCGTTGACCACGACCCATGTGGGGTGTGATTTCGGCCCTTCAAGGTCACGCGGAGGTTGAAGCGCATCGCCATCTGAACTCATGGCTGATGATTGAACAAGGCGTGGTTCAAGGTGCATGTCATGGAAGGTGCTGTACTCCAAAGCAACGGGTCGCCAATCCGACAGAACCAGCGTCGCATCGAGCCACGTTGCAAGATCTTGGCAATTGCCAACCGTTGCTGAAAGGGCAATGATTTGGGCCTTTGGACGAAGGTGACGAAGGCGTGTCAAGTTGATTTCAAGGGTTGGACCACGTGTTGCATCGTTCATGAGGTGGAATTCATCCGCCACAACAATCGATACATTGGCCATTAATTCTGAACGATTCCTCATGAGCGAATCTAACTTTTCAGAAGTGCAAACAAGCACGTCGCATTCATCTATTTTCTTTGCTTCAGCAGAAGCGTCACCGATTCCGAGGCCTACGCTTAAGCCAACCGCAGCACAAAGTTCGGAGAGGTCATCGAACTTCTCACTGGCAAGCGCTTTCAACGGGACAATGTAGACGGCTTTTGAACCGGGTTCATCAACGAGGACTCGCTTCATAATTCCGATGTAAGCAACCAACGACTTACCACTTGCAGTTGGAATTGCCAACAATGTGTTCAATCCACCGAGAACACTTGGCATGGCTTCAAATTGAGGTGGATGGAGGTTGACAATGCCCCATGAAGAGGTCAAGAATTCTGTAACCTTGTGGGGCAAATCCAGCTTCGAAACCGCTCGCTCTGCCCCCTCCATGAGTGGCCTTCTGCGCCAACAGTCCAAAAGGACAACGCTCAATCTTGTTCAATGCGACAGCCCTAAGACCCGCCTCTGTGTGTCAAGGTGCATGAGCGACGATGTAGAAACGATGGTTGACGAGCGCCTTTCGGTGTTTGATGACGAACCTGATCTCAACGACTGGGTCGAAGTCATGTGCGGTGCAGCCATGGTTGTCCTCGGCATGTTCCACCTTATTCAGCCCGGTGAACTCGTGAATCCAGATGTCATGCGATGGTTTGCTGCAGCCGTTGTTGCCGCCGGTGGAGTTTGGGCTGGCCACGGTCTGAAGGACATGGCCGTCAAGGAAATCCGACGATCGATCGCCATCCTCGAGATGTCAGAGTCTGAAGAAGGGCCTGACCACGGACTCATCCGGGATGTGCTTCTCAACCCAACTGCCTACAGTGAATTTCTCTTGGAATCATATGCTGCTGCATGGGAAGACGGAATTATCACCGAAGAAGAACTGAAAGAACTTCGCTCCTTCCAAGAAATCCTCGGAATCACTGACGAACAGGCTGCAAAGATGAACCTCGAAGCAGCCATCTCCTCCGCTGCAAAGGACGGCAAGATCACTGCACAAGAAGAAGAGCAAATCAAGAAGGCTGCAGAGGAAGCAAAGGAAGATGCTGATGCGGTTGTTGAGGATGTCAAGAAGAAGACAAACAAGGGCAAGTGAGACCAACTCAGGCCCACTTTGCAGAAGACCCGAACATCGATTCAGCAAGCGTTCTCGCTTTCTTACGCCTCACGTACTCAATCCTCGATGAAAGAGAGAGGAGCACGAGACCAAGCATTGCGATTGGTGCATTCGCCTGGATGAAGCCTGATGCATTCCGCAAACCAATGGCCTTGGGAACATCACTCGAATCAAAACCCGTGGATGGGATGAATCGGACATCGAGCAAATCCAAATCACAATCGCAGAGCGTCACAGAGATCTGTTCCGGGAACAGCGAAGATTGGAGCAACACCCAATCATTGGTGGAAATCGACGAAGGGCGGGTCCCCCAAGCTGGAACGCTCACTGAACCAGTCGCTGGAGCGGAAACCATGTCCACATCAAGGTGGAACACACTTGAAGTTGGTTTATCATCGACAACAAGCAGTCCTTCAAGCATCAGCAAGTCAAGCAGCAGCGATCGTCCTGCTAAGAGGATGAAGCGAACCGTTTGATCTTCGAGAAGCCCTTCATCAGTGGTTTGCGCACCACCTTTCGCAACCTGCCCGAAAATGGCTTGATCAAGCCGGAGTGATTCGAGTTCAGGTACAACAAGTTGCCAACGGCCATCACCCATTGGCCGAGCTTCTTCAACCTCCAATCGGAGTTGCAAACGTTCGCCATCAAGCATGCCCCATGTCGCTCCAGTCTGCTTCACAAGGACTTGTTCAGGTACACCCGGATAGGAGACATCCCAGAGTTGCTGCAAGCGATATTCAACCAATTCTTCGAGCGTGTATTCTCCTTCTAACTGCACTTCATCCGCTCCAGCCCACAACGGGTGGAAGATACCTCCAACGAGCATCAGCACAACACCCGGCGTAAACAAGCCGAATCGAAGGGCAGAAGAAGTCGAGTGACGCAGGCCATCAACGCCGAACAGAGCAAGGATGAAGAGACAAGCGATCAAGAAACCGTAGGTCACTGGTTCGAGTTGAATTGCTTCATCTGCATCGCCCAAAGAAGCAGCACCCACAGGGTAGTATGATGTCCCTGAAAAGCCACTTGGATCAAGCGGACCAAGTCCTTCAAACGCCAACTGACCAGTCCATCTGTAGGGTTGGAATTTTTCTGCAACCCCTCCAATGCACATCGTGTAATCACCAAGCGGAAGGGCACGCCAGCGGTAGGTGATCCTCGTTTCCGAACCATCGTCTGAGACAATTACCTCTGGCGCAGGAGCCTCCCTCCCGTTTGGCATGTAGAGGTTAGGAAGTTGATGCGGTTGTTCAATTTCAATTGGGACAGCCTCCCATATGACAAATACGCTCAAGACTTCATGCTGCTCTATTTCAAACTCCCAACAGTCCTTGTCATTCTCGACAAGGGCCCCTTCATGTGAAGTTTCAAACTCAGTGCTGCGGGGGTTGAGTGAACTCGATGGTTCATCGGTGTTTCTTGCATTAATGTCTTCAGACCACTCGATGTCGAGTTCAAGGAAGGAATTTCCACGCATGTGGAGTTCCCATGTACCGGGGCGGTCGAGCGAGAAGGTCAAGCGAAGTCGGACAACATCATCAGGCCAGAGCACCCGGTTTCCATTCAAGTTCAATGGTTCATCAACCAGCACATATGGTTCGTTCAACGCTTGACCGGGAATTGGTTGAGCCTCAAATTCCCAGTCCGTCACCGATTGACCGAGAATGAGGGAGGCGTCCAATTGGGGGCGTGCTGCCCCTGTTGCATCACCTGTGAATCGAAAATCAACCTCGAACTTAGCAAGCGTTGTAGGCAAGAGAGCCAGTTGATCTTGACCCGGTTCTAAGTCAAATTCAAACGTCAGGCTTTCCGGTTGAGCAGGGGAAGCAAAGACACTGTCCGTAACGATTTCTTCCCCGATTGGAGTTGGCGAGAGGAGGCATTCATCATCTTCGATGCATGAAAGAAACATATCGCCTTGCTCTGTTGTCAATGACGCAGAGGCCAAACCAACTGGGTGCAAGACCAACGTGGCCAAGATGGCGACGAGAACCGCAGCGGGAACACGTGACCCTCTGCGTGGTACAATCCCCATGAAGTTCGGAGCAACTCCCCCTGCATGAAGACAATGGTGCATTGGTTCAGGTTTTGTCAGGATTGACTTGGTCGGTTAGCACTGTTGAACACGCTCGACATCGAAACCTTCCGCCGGACTTTTTTTGCCGTGGGTAGGTGTTCTGGCAAGTGGCACAAACCCAAAGCCAATCTGCTCTGCTCCGACGCAGCATTTCTGTGAATTCTTTCGCATGCTTGGAAGCCGTGCGACCCGGCCATGCGGCTTCGAGAGCCCTGAACGTTGAATCATGACCTCTGAAGCCAAGGGCATGGATGTATTCGTGGTGGAGAACAAAAGCCCCATATGGCCTCCATTTGGCTTCGAGAAGCCTCGGATGTAGGTCGATGACTTCCACATCGTCAATGTTCATTGCATCGAGGTTGACACCTCGCTTCCACCGAGTGACACCGTGACGTTGCGTGGCATTTTTCCGAAGGACTCCAAGAGGAATTGCACCCAAATTACCAACTGGGGCTTCCGACCAGACAGGCATGTCACGCATGATTTCGATGACATCATCCCTGAGTTGCTCAAGCGCTTGCTTTGCCTCAGCGCTTGGTCGAACCAACAGACTCAGCTCCATCGATGGTATGCAGGATGTCCTTCTTTGACGGCGACAAACAGGCCTTTTCCAGTGGCACAAACTTTGCCGTTTGCTTCGAGAAGCAGTTCGATGTTGACCTTGTTTCCTTCGATTGAAGTCACTTGGCTCGTGATATGGAGAGGGGTATTTTGAGGCGTTGGCCTTCGGAGCTGTACCGAATACGAAGCCGTGACTGTGCACGGTGGTTCACTGGCAGCATCGCGGTCCATCAAGGCCACTGCAGCCGTCCAGTTCCCGTGACAGTCAAGCAATGTTCCAATAATGCCACCGTTGATCATGCCAGGGAAAGCTTGGTGGTGAGGTTCTGGTGTATACTCCATTCGTAGTCCGTTTTCAATTCGATGGCTGTCAATTTGTAGCCCTTTTTCATTTGCTGGACCACAACCGAAGCAGATCGATGAAGGGGCGTATTGGCGTTGCACTCCGAGTTCGCTCATACCCCTTCGGTCAGCAACAAAGCACTTCTTTTCTTTGCTGTTTTGTCCTCAAACAAACGCAGTGTTCATGTGGGGTGCGGCGTTGAGCATGGCATGGGAGCAAAGAAATCACGTCGTAAGACGAAGGTTCGTGTCGCCCATGAACTTCCAAAGCGAAGACGAATCGCTATTCAAGAAGCGATGAACGCCCACAAATTGGAAGATCGACCCGATTGGGATCGCAGTGCTGAATGGGGCAATGTGAAATTCTATAGAAAGACAATCAAACCCGGTACGATGCGCACAATTTCGATGCCATTGCTGGAAACCGACCTCGGCGATCCTTGGCCGATACCGGTTACAATTCTTCACGGTGTTCGACCCGGCCCAACAATCACTCTTTTGGGAGGCGTCCATGGTGACGAACTCACGGGCCCATCGGCGTGCACGCACCTGCTCTCAAATGCCTTTACGGACCTTGGCAAACCGCTCGACCCAGCACAAATGGCAGGGACAGTGCGCATTGTTCCGATTATCAACCTCCCTGGCTATCGATCCAAATCCCGCTATTTCCCAGACGGGCGAGACCTCAACAGGCAATTTCCAGGGGACTTCAAGGGATCCACAACCCGAAGGGTGGCGGCTCAGTTGTGGAAGTACCTCTTGGACGACGTTGACGCAATCGTTGACCTACACAGCGCAGGAAAGGGACGCTCAAACATGCCTCAGGTCAGAGCTGACCTTGCTCACCCGGGGTCAAACATTCTTGCCAAAACCTTTGGAATCGAAATCATTCTTGATTCCAAACCACCATCAGGCTCGTTGAGGAAGGTTGCAGTTTCGAGAGACATTCCTTCCATCACCTACGAAGGAGGTGGCGCAAATTTGCTCGATCACGAATCGGTCAATGTGGCCATTCAAGGCGTGATCAATGTGCTCAAGTCACTACGAATGATTCCAGGGAACCCAACCCGCCCAAGGTTCCGAATGTTGGCGAGTGGTTCTCACTGGCTTCGTTCAGGCGAAGGAGGGTTGCTCGACATGTTCGTCAGTTCCGGCTCAGTCATGCGAGAGGGTGAGGTCATTGCAACGGTCTCGGACCCAGCCAACCCTGGTCTAACGGTGGATATCGTCGCCCCTGAAGATGGATTGCTCATTGGCGCTGCAACCAATCCATTCACTGCTGCAGGTATGCCAGTTGGCCACTTCCTTCCGATCTCCAAACACATCAAATTGCTCGAAGACCAAATCGACCAACACGGACGTTTCCTAGTCTGTGGCTCTGAAAATGATGCCGTATGGCGAGAAGAGACTGAGATCGATGAAGTTGCGCTCGATGGTGAATGGAGCGGGGGTGGCATTGATTCAGAATGGGTCGGATCAAAGCCAACCCTTCACCAAGCATCAGAAGATGTCTTTGCCGAGCAAGAAGAAGAGAACGAATCCTAATCAGGATTGGAAGTCCGCTACTGCGGCATGAACTTCTTCATCCGTCATGTTTCGACGTTGACTCTTGGCCACTTCAAACAAGTGCGCCACAAGGTCATCGCTTGCTTCATGACCGTTTTGCTCTAGCCACCAAATGATGTTTGAACGACCTGCCATGTGTCCAATACGAATCACTTGCTTCAGTCCGAAGTCGCCGGCTGGAACACCTGAGTACACACGGTCTGCGAGCCAATCATCGCCCTTGCGCATGGCCTTGATGACGGCTGAGGCGTGAACGCCCGTCCCAGTTTCGAACGCATCGACACCAAACACTGGGTAGTTACGAGGGAGTGGAACTTCGATGTATTCGTGAGCCTTCTTGACATAGGCATCGAGTTTCGTGAGGTCATTATCGATGGCACCCATCAACTTTAGATTGACAAGTGTTTGATCGAGAGGTGCGTTTCCTGCACGCTCACCAACGCCCAAAGCAGTGCCGTGAATGACATCGGCGCCGGCTTCGACTGCAGCGATGTTGTTGGCAACGCCAAGACCACGGTCTTGATGACCGTGCCAGTTGACTTCAATCTCGCTTCGCTTGTATCCGCCGTCTTTGATGACTTCTTCATCGATGAAGCTCAACAACTGCTTCACGCCGTTGGGTGTCACGTGACCACATGTGTCACAGACGCACAGTCGGCGAGCACCGAGTTCCATAGCTCGAAGGTAAATTTGCTTCACATCTTCGGGCTTTGAACGGGTTGTGTCTTCGGTGACAAACATCACCGGGACATCGTTGTCAACAGCGTAAGAGACCGCCTTTTCCATTGTCGTGAGCAGTTTTTCCATGGTCCATCCTTCGGTGTATTGCCTGATTGGGCTTGTTCCCAAGAAGGCACTTGCTTGGATTGGCACACCGTACTTTTGTTGAAGTTCAACCAACGGTTCAATGTCACTCATCAAGGTGCGAACGGCAGCACCAGGACGGATTTTGAAATCATGATCGATGATGTGAGCGACCATGGCTTCGATGTGTTCCATGTGAAATGGTCCTGCGCCGGGCAGCCCAAGGTCGACTTTCTGCATGCCGAGGTCTTCCATGAAGGTCAACAGTTCGATTTTTTGCTCGATGGTCGGGTTCCGAGCGCTTGGGCTCTGGAGACCATCTCGAAGTGTCTCATCGTCGAACCAAACACCGTGAGGGTGATTTGCGGGGTTTCGAGCAAAATCATACTCGACTGTGTTCCAATCATAAATCAGTGAACGCTCATCCATAGAAAATCACCGCGCTGGCCAAATCAAGGTCGGCGCATTCCGCCACAGACCGGAGTCATGTTTGAAGGCGTCGCTGCGCCATCATCACTCTTCTTCGCTCGATTCGATTGATTCAGCCGCTTTCGCAGCTTCAAATTCTTCACGTGAAACAACGCCATCACCGTCGGCATCCATGGCTTCAAATTCGTCCTCAACCAAGATGGATGGAAGGCGT
>ERZ1049444.152-NODE-152-length-76515-cov-7.587994_pt1 | contig 76515 bp, 75 predicted proteins | sample MGYA00383101_ERZ1049444 | MGnify/ENA primary metagenome ERZ1049444 (study PRJEB29581, sample SAMEA5548371) | metagenome | biome: marine; feature: coastal; material: water | depth 50 m | study: Short-term variability in the microbial, nano- and picoplankton... | reverse complement strand
CTTAAGAATAGGCACCCACAGCGAAATTTAACAACCAGTTTCAAAAATAAATTTTCAGAGGCCCTTTATAATGTGGGGCAGTTGGTGGGGCTGTGGGTGGCTTATTTACATGCTGCCCAGAACATTACCTTGAGCGGTGGCAACGATGGTTGCGCCAGTGTCGGCAGATGCTCCACCTCTTAGCTGGTCCATGGCAGCCATTGCTGTGGCTTCATCTGGCCAAATAGTGACTGACCGAGCGGTGGTATCGCTGGTGGCTATATAATAGAAGTGCAGAGCGCCAAATTGTTTGAACATTGGGAGATACTTTGTGTCCATAAGTTCTTGCATGGCATCGGTCCAGCCAGTGTGTGACCAGTCGGTAGTTGTCGCAAACATTATTTTTCTCCTTGTTGTGTTCGTTTATGATACTTTAGTTGGCATTGAGTCACCTAAAGTAATTAATAATTTAAATTCAATAGGGTATAGCAGTGAGATGATCTAAAAAAATATTGTATTGCTTTTCTCTTAAAGTGTAGAATCCGCTTGGATGCCTCATTTAAATAAAGGAGAAATATCATGGATACCGCAACAATGGACAGACAAACTCGGGCCATAATTGGCAGCACAATTGGTCGGGATTTTCAGTGGGTGACCTTTACCGGCGTACTTTCAAACTTGGTAACGCTTTATATTATATCGCAAGGAACCGAGGCGCTTTTAGCCACTTCAGCATTAGTTATAAGCACAGCAATTTTCGTGTTTCTGGCCGGAAATAATCAAATGGACCAATTCAAAAACTGGATTGCAGATATGGATGAGCAAGATGCCGCAAGCCATTCTGGTCAATTTGCTAAAGCGGCGCCTTTTGGATTTTGGAAGGCGATTTATTCGCTATGCTTTATTGCTGTTGCACTCAGTCAGCTTTACGAGCTTTGGGGTTAATATATCCCGTCGCATTCCTCAGGCCGATATTCCGCGCCGGCCTGAGGTCAATATCATTTGTATGTTTAAAACCCAAATCAGATTTGAATTGTAGAAGCGTCTTTAAATGCCGATATTTTAAAGGCTTCTGATTTACCTTTGACGGTTACATTTTTTTCATAAGATGCTTTCAAAGAAAGGCCCGAGCGTTGATATAAATCGGAAGTGATAATTAACTGGCATTCTTCTTCTTTGGTCAATTGTTCTAAACGGCTGGCAACATTAACGCAGTCGCCGATGGCCGTGTCAGTGATATTTTCACCATACCCCATAGCGCCTACAACAGACGTGCCCGCGTGAATGCCAATGCCAAATTTCAAATCCGAGCCAAAGTCGCTGCTGGTTTCAGTGCTCAGCTCTTTTATACCTTCTGCAAGCTTCCCGGCCGCCAGAAGCGCATTTTTGGAATTTTCCTCAACCCCACTGCCATCGGTAAACAAAGCCATGATGCCGTCGCCGATAAATTTATCAATTCGGCCGCCCGATTGGACGATCGCTTCACCGGCAATTTTGAAATACTGATTTAGCAAATAAACAGTGTCATAGGGCAATAGCTTTTCTGAGATCGCTGTAAAGCCTCTTAGATCAACGAACATAACCACGATCTCTTCTTCTCGCCCGCACAGAGTTTCTCGGTCTTCGGTGGTTAGAGTTTCAACTGGCGCATTCACCAAGGGGCGCACTTCCACCGCGCTGGTTGGGCGCAATTGGCAGGCCAATCGTACATTGTCTTGCAGCGAAAGCCGCTCGGCCACAAGGCTTTCAATGCCGTTGCGGGGTGGCAGCGTTTCAATATCCGACATCACGCGCACGCGGCAGGTCGAACAACGCCCCCGCCCACCGCACATCGACACATGACCGATACGATGCTCTCGGCTGGCCTCTAGAATGGATGTGCCTTTGGCCACCCTTACTTCTTTGCCGTTGGGATAGGTGATTTTAATTTTGCGAAAGGCTTTGCGGACCTGATGTAACACAAACACAAAAAGAGTAACGCCGAGTAAAATAAAAAGATAATTAACCATGAGCATATCGCCCGTTTGCATTAACTCTGCTTCCAGTTCCTTTCCAATATTGGCCTCTGCATAAACCTGTTCCATTATGATTTTGTTGTTTTCTATGTCGGTCGCCAACTCCTTACTGGCGGTTACCGCCCCAAGTACGGCTAAAATTGGCAAAAGCCAGGACACCACTAAAAATGCGTTTTTGTATTTTTGGTAAACGGGATGGAACTTTATCATTGACGTGATGCCAATAATGCCATGCACCCAAACAAAAATCACAAATAAACCCATGAAATAAATGCCGCCATCTTCAAGCATGCCGTCCAGAACAACCTTGTAGCTTGTTTGGGCATCTTTAAATCGCGGTGTGTAGCCGCTCGCGAACATATGTGGCAATAAAACAAGCGGCAGAGCAAAGCTGGTGACCAATTGTGTCCAGTCTTTTGCCGACATTTTAAATGACCGCCGGGTCAGCAAATGATGAAACCCCAACAAGGTATGAACAAGTAAAGCACCGTATAAAGTCAGTGAAACGACGATGTTTCTATTAAATGCACTCACGCGTTGTCGCAGGCCTTCCATAACCTCAAGACTGATTAAACCCATTGAGTGATTTACAAGATGAACAGTCACATACAAAAATATGACAAGTCCGCTATACATCCGCGCACGGCGTATTAGATTGTCTGGGGTATTCAAACCAAGTTCCTTAAACTATAGTTTCGTGCCAAATTTTAATATTTATGGCATGAAATACACTGAATACAAGAAATTTAAATATTTTCTCGTAGTATAGTAAAAGTGTGTTTGGGATATTTAATTTTAAAAGTTAAGTTAATAAATTTTATTACTAATTTAAATAATTAATAGTTTTCATAAATGGGCGAAATTAAAACTGGAAGTGCGGTTCTAAATATCAAGGATCGCCATAATCAATTTCATTGATTTGCCTCTAGCTTTCCCAAACAGGAATTAAATCCCGCACCGGGGTAGCCCGTCCATCTATGCTATTTAAATTAGACAAAAGGCACAAATGGAATGTCGCAGGCACAAAGAACTGTCAAAGACATTAGGAAAATAAAATTGCGCATTTTGGCCTCCTGCCATTGTGTACCGAGCGGTCTGTGTAAACAGCAGAAAATCACAAAGATCAATTCGGTTATTTAAGATATTCAGATCATATGGGATCTTGGATAAAGTACAAGTGCTTTGGCAAACCGGATATGTTATGGCACATCCTTGATTAAACTCCGCTTGCAGTCTTTAAGAGCTACAGCCTAAAATACAAAATACAAAATACAAAATACAAAATACAAAAGACAAAAGACAATGCTGTCACCACCTGTTCGCGCTATATCGATGCCGGATCTCGAGTGCAAAAGATGATAAATAAGCTGATCCAATTTCTGAGCTTTATCTTTTTAGGAGTGATTTTCGGATTGCTCTGTCTTGTCACGGCCGATCAAATGGGACTGTTTATTCAAAAATGGCGACCAGAGTTTGCACTCTTGAATCGCGATAAAATGCCTAAACAGTCACAAAACCAAGATACTATCCAGATCGCTAAGCGCTCAAAAGTAGAAACCGAGATCTTGGTCACCAAAACCCCAAAGGTCTATCAAGGAGTATGGACTGAAGTACGGCCAAAGTTGTCCAGTCAGCCTTTGGATGTAACCCAAACGCTTCAGGTTATCTTGGGCGGTTACCCTTTTGAAGCGCTGGTTTTTGCTGAAAAACTGGATGAGCTTGCTGCGAAATCTCAGATTTGCCCTGAATCCAAATTAAGCGCGTGGAGCGACTGTTTCGGGGTCTATGAATTTCCCTGGGGCGATAGATATATAGGCACTTGGGTCGGTGATAAAATCAATGGCTTTGGGCAAATTATCAAGAAAAATGGTGACAAATATATTGGTGATTTTGTCGACAACAAATCTGATGGCTGTGGCATCTATGTGTTCTCTGATGGCGAAACGGTATCGGGTTTTTGGAAAGGCGGCGACTTAATCCAAGAACAAAAGCAATGCCGACGGCTATAATTGCGAAAGTTTTTTCATTACGGCCACCAGTACTGCCATGGAATTAAGCTCGGAATTGGAAAGATGGGGTCGTAAGGCACTTTCCACGGCGGTGGCTTCGCGCTGCTTTCCATTGGCCCGATACCAGCCATAGAATTCGGCGGCATTATGGTCTTTGTAGACGTTAAAGCAGACATAACAATAAGCGGGATCAAGCGTATAGAATTCTTGGTCCAAAGGGTTCAGTTTCAGCAGTGGTAGGAATTTTTCGCGCCCGGTCGAGTTTTGCACTTGGTGCAACAAATAAAACCGATCCGGTGATGAAAACGAGACCACATTTTCATGCTCTGTGCTTTCCAAAAACACTGGCTCTGAATCTGTCAAATGGCCCAAAGCAAAACTGGCAATTTGCAAATCAGAAAGACCATCAGGAAGGTCAAGCAAGGTCAAAGGAACCAACATTTTTCACTCGATACAATTTATAGGCTGGCCAAGATATGCGTGCAGGATATTCCAACGCGCTGACTTGATCCACAGTTAGTTTTTATTTTTGCATTTTCGACCTTCTGCACGCGTTAGATTGAAAACTGCAAAAGATTTCCTTAGCTGGCTCATATAATTTCAAAAGTTCTGCATAATTTCTGCACGCCGGTCAGGCAAACCAAAGCCACGCCCTCGAAGCATTGATGCGGACGGTTTGAACCCACCCTGTTGCCTCTACTGTTTCGCATTCAACTGGCCTGGCGGCTGAAACACTCAAAAGCCGTCAGGCCTTTTTTAAAATACAATGGAGTAGATAATGAAAACACTAAAATTAACGGCCTTGGCAATATTGATAGCTGGCGCGACTTATGCAGGGGTTATGCCAGAGGTGGTAGCAGAAGTCCCAATAACGGTTGAAACAACAGTGGGGGCCACACCAGAGGCAGGAAATGGATTAGACCAACTATTACAGTTTCTCTTTTCGGTGGTATTTTTGGTTTTATAAGGCCAGTTGGACATTCAGCAGCCCGCTCGTTTAAAGATAAAAAAACCGCGCCGGAAGTATGCTCTGGCGCGGTTCAATGTTTCAAGCAAACAGAAGCTTTATTTGCGTATCAATTCTTTCCAGTTTCCGTCCTGTATTTGACTGATGACGACTTTGTCTGCGCCTTGGTGGTCATCGGCTGAATAGTCCACCTGAACGTCAGAGATCGTATCTTCAAAGCTCAAAGACTCCATACCCGTTTGGAAGCTTTCGGGGGTAAGATCATGCCCTGCTGCTTCAAGTGCCCGAACAAGAGTTTCGGCTGCAGAGCGCCCTAAAAGCGCGCCAGAGCCGGGAAATTCACCGGTTGCGCCCTGATAAGAAGCCACCCATTTGGCCACATCAGGATGGCCCATTCTGGCCAGAATGTCGGACCAACCAGCCGCGGCATAGAAACCTTCTGTGACCCCGCCAGGAACTTTTGCGATCGCTGTATGGAACGAGGCAGAAGATCCAATAAATTTAAGATCTGTCAAACCCATTTTTTTAGCGGTTGCAACTGCCGTAATGGCTTGGCGCACACCAAGGGCTACTGTGATGACCTCACATCCCTGACTGGCGAGTTTTGATATTGAGCCAACAAAATCCAACTCGTCCGGTTTGTGCTTGGTCTCACCACCAAAGGTCAGTCCGTTAGCTTTTACCGCATCATGTGTTCCTTCGGCAATTTCCAGGCCAAAGTCAGATGGAATATACATTGAACAGATTGTTTTTGCGCCAGTCTGTTCTGCCAGATAAGGCACCGCAGCGAGCATTTGTGCGTGATACGATGATGTGCCAGCATATTTGATGTTTGATGGTGGTTCAGCCATTTGGCGCGCAGCGGTCAAAGGGGACACATTGGCGATTTGTTTGGATTCTAAGAGTGGGAACGACGCAATGTTCATTGGAGTTCCAAGGCTCAGGAGCATCGCAAATACTTTGTCCGAATTCACCAGTTTATTTAGGCCGCTCATGGCTTTGGGCATTTGATAGGCGTGATCTTCGACCACCATACGGATTTGCCGGCCATGAACGCCGCCAGCGGCATTGATTTCGTCAAAATAAATTTTGGCTGCTTGAACCGCAGGTGCACCAAAGGCTGCAAATGGTCCTGACATATCTTGGTTGGACCCAATTAAAACTTCGCTGTCTGTGACGCCTTGGGTTTCTGAAATGGCAGTTGTGGCTGTGAGCGCCACGATTGCCATTGATTTAAATAGAGTTCTCATGTCTTCTCCTCAGTTGGTTATATTTTAGTTTGTTTACTTGCATTGGAACACTCATTGATACATTTCGTCAATCAGGGTTTGATATTTTTGCTCTACAAAACTGCGTTTTAATTTCATTGTTGCCGTTAGCTCATCATCTTCTGCTGTCAAAAGCGTATCAATTAGTCGAAAGCTTTTGATTTGTTCAACCCGAGCGAAACTCTTGTTCACCTCGCTTATGATGCTTTCGATCAATTCAATTACCGGCTCGGCACGACAGAGCGAGGCAAAATCAGAAAATGGAACCCGCCGGTCCTGGGCAAATTTTTCGACGTTTTCTTGATCAATCATGATCAAACAGGACAGGTATTTCCGATTATCACCTATTACCACACTATCGCTAATATAGGGTGAGAATTTTAACCGATTTTCTATTTCGGCAGGGGTAATGTTTTTGCCGCCCTGCGTGATAATAATGTCCTTCATCCGCCCGGTGATGGTCAGGTAACCTTGATTGTCCAATCGGCCAATATCGCCAGAGCGAAGCCACCCATCGCTGGTAAAGGTATCCTTGGTTTTTTCAGGGCTTTTCCAATACCCCTTAAAGCAGTTGGCGCCCTTATATTGAATTTCGCCGCCATCGCCAATTCGGACCTCTGCGCCCGGTACGACACGCCCAACGCTGCCCAAGCTTTCAGCTTCTGGCAAATTGATCGTCATAACGCCCGCGGTTTCACTCATCCCGTAGCCTTCATAAATTGGTACACCGATGGCGCGAAACCACTTCAAAAGATCCGGAGAGATGGGCGCAGCGCCTGTGCCCCCTCGGCGCAATTTATCCATGCCCAGCATACGGCGCAAATTTCTAAGCAGCACAAAATCCCAAAACCGATAGGTTAGGGGGATCGGTTTATTGGCTTGATCAGCTTTCAATCGCCTATGGCCGGCTTTGAGCGCTTGCCGGAATGCCCAACGTCCAAAAGGCGTTGCATCTTCCATCATAATCGAGGTGCGGGAATACATCTTTTCCCATACCCGCGGAACGGCTGTGAAAACGGTTGGGCTAACCTCTTGTATATTTTCAAAGACGGTTTCTGTGCTTTCTGCAAAATTGACCCTTGATCCGGCAAAAATCGGCAGAAACACTGATAAAAGACGCTCTAGTATATGGCATAAAGGTAAAAAGCAAAGTTGTTCATCTGTATCGAAAACTTGCAGGGTTTGAGGGCCAATTGACATCGAAAACATAATGTTAGCATTGCTGATCTCAACCCCTTTGGGATCACCAGTTGTCCCAGAGGTGTAAATCAAAAGGCATGTATCCTCTGGCTCGCCTTTGGCTATTTCATCTTCAAATTCAGTGGGGTTTTCGATGGCTGCCTCAGCGCCGATCTGATAGAGCTGCTCTAAAGATATCACGTTGTCATCTTTAAAATCATGCAGCCCATCAAGATCAAAAACGATGACCTTTAAAAGCCCTGGCATTTTATCTGCAATCGACAAATATTTGTCCAATTGCTCATCATTTTCCACAAACAAAAAGCGGCTGTCGCTGTCATTCACCAAATATGCAAGTTGGCGCGCGCTGTCAGTGGTGTAAACACCGCTGGCAATACCGCCAACAGATTGAATGCCAATATCGGCATAAATCCATTCTTTACTGTCTTCGGCGAGAATAGAAACCACTTCTCCGCGTTGAAGCCCCAGACGGCGCAGACCAAGACCAATTTGCCGCGCGCGGTCATAAAACTGATCCCAACTAAAAGATTTCCAGATTCCGTATTCTTTTTCGCGATGTGCTGTCCTCTGGCCTAAATTTCTGCAGCGTGTGCTCCATAGTTTGCACAGCGTGTCTGCCCCATCAATAAAATGCGGTGGTTGGCTTAAGTCCTTGTTGAGCTGGAAGCCATCAATTTCATGTTGCTCTGGTATTGCACCAGTCATTTTTCGCCAACTCCTTAATCACCGCCAGGTTTTATTTTGTTTCCAGCGCCGTTGCCCACGCTGAGAGGCCTCAGAGGACTGTCCTAAGTAAAACTCTTGAATATCTTTAGACGCGGCAAGTTTTTCTGCCTCTCCGTCCATCACAATACGGCCAAGCTCCATCACATAGCCAAAATGGGCCAGATCAAGAGCCACTTTTGCATTTTGCTCGACCAAAACCATTGTAACACCCTGTTCTGTGTTCAGGCGTTTCACGATTGAGAATATTTCTTTGACCAAGAGCGGGGAAAGGCCCAAGCTTGGCTCATCAAGAAGCATTATTTTTGGGCGCGCCATAAGACCACGGCCAATGGCGACCATCTGTTGCTGGCCGCCCGAAAGTGTTCCCGATTCTTGGGCGCGTCGATCACGTAATATTGGAAAGTAATCATAGACAATTTCCAAATCCTGAGCGATGGCCGCAGTATCTTTGCGGGTGTAGGCCCCCATCATCAAGTTGTCTTCAACGCTTAGCAACGGAAACAACTCACGGCCTTCAGGCACGTGGGTGATACCTTTGCGGACCACTTTATCTGGTTCAAATCCTTGGATAAACTCGCCGTCCAGTGAAATTGAACCCTTTTCGGGATCCATAATACCGGAAATGGTTTTTAAAAGTGTTGTTTTTCCCGCGCCATTTGCCCCTAAGACAGTTACGATTTGCCCTTTATGCACCTCTAAGCTCACACCTCTGATGGCCATAATTGGACCATAATAGCTTTCAAGGTTGTCGATTTTTAAAATGGCAGAGCTCATGTCAGAGCATCCTCTTCGTCGCTCCCGATATAGGCCTTAATGACATCTGGATGGTTTTGCACCTCGCTCGGCGTGCCAATGGTCAGAATTTTACCATCTGCAAGAGCCAGAACACGATCCGAGACCGAGTTGACCAGATGCATGTCATGTTCAACCATCAACACCGTAATCCCCATGACCTTTTTGATGTCTTCGATCCAAAAAGCCACATCCTGAGTTTCTTCTGTGGACAGGCCTGACGCCGGTTCATCCAATAACAGAAGCTTTGGTCCAATTGCCAACGCACGTCCCATTTCGACCACTTTACGAATTCCATAAGGAAGCCCGGAGATGAATTTATCGCGGTAAGGCTGAAGATCTAAAAAGTCGATTACATGCTCAACGGCTAGACGGTGGTGATGTTCCTGCTTGCGCACTTTGGGCAGAAATAAGATTTCTTCAAGCACATTCGAGCGTCTGTGTCGCTGGCGGCCAACCAATAGGTTTTGCAAAACGCTGGCCTGTTCGAAAAGTTCAATATTCTGAAATGTTCGCGCAATGCCCAAATGTGGGATGTCATGGCTCGCTTTTTTCAAAATGCTTTGGCCTTGAAAAAGAATATCGCCTTCAGCTGGATCATAAAACCGGCTGATCATGTTGAATATCGTTGATTTGCCCGCACCATTTGGCCCGACCAGTGAAAAGACCTCGCCCTGTTTTACGCTAAAGCTGACATTATCTACCGCAACCAAACCGCCAAAGCGCAAGGTAACATTTTGCAGATCTAGCAAATTCATCGCATGCGCTCCGTTTTGAGGTAGGATTTTTGACGGCGGAACATGTCGCGGCGATAGAATGGAAAAAGCTCAAAATAGCTGCGTATTTTTAACCAGCGGCCGTAGAGCCCCATGGGCTCAAACAGAATGACGAATATCAAGATCGCACCAAACATGCCGCTTTCAATGCCCGGTATGATGGCGCTGTTTGAAAAAAATGCATCGCGGGAAAAGCTGATGACGCTGGGCAAAAAGGTGACAATAGCGGCACCGATAAAAGCGCCTTGGATGAACCCAAGCCCGCCGATAACAATCATCAGCAATAGGTAGATTGAAATAACGATATTAAAGGTTTCATTGGTGAAAACCAAACTGAAATGACCCATTAGTGCGCCCGAAATACCTGTAATGGCACAGGAAAGCGCAAATGAAATTGTGCGTGTTCGGGCAATATTTACACCCATTGCCTGCGCCGAGATTTCACTGTCTCGGATGGCCATAAAACTTCGCCCCAAAGGTGAACGCAAAATATTTTTATAACCTAAAACAATCAAACAGGTAATTCCAAGTATCAACCAGTAAAGCCCGGATACATTTCCGTAACGGTCAAAGTTGATCCCGAAAATCTCTATTGAAGGCGCGAATTTACCACTGACACCGCCTGTCCATGGTGCAAGGATGACGATTAAATCTTCTGCTAGAACACCAATCGCAATTGTGGCAATGGCCATATAAATGCCGTGTAGTTTTGTCGTCGGCATTGCAACCAATACACCGGCCAATCCCGCAAAAAATCCAGCCAGCGGTAAAGACAGGATAAAAGGCAAGCCGTATTCCTGCAAAATCACATTTGAATAGGCCCCAACAGCCATAAAGGCGGCGTGACCCAAGCTGGCCTGCCCTGAATGGCCAACCAACAGCATCAACCCCATGCCGGCAATCGCCCAGATAAGCATCAAAGTAAATTCACCTAGCCAGAATTCATTGATGATAAATGGTAAAGCGATCGACATCAGCAAAAGCGCCAGATACCACAATGCTGGTACCCGATTGCTAAAATAGCGTATATCGGCATCATAAGATGTTTTGAAAATAATACGCATTGGTTAGACTTTCTTGCTCTGAACTTGAGACAAGATGCCATGCGGGCGGAAGACCAACACCAAGACCAATAACAAATACGGCATAATTCTCGCGATGTCGCCCTCGATATACCGTGCTGCAAACGGTTCAACTATCCCCACAAGTAAGCCGCCTATCAGGGCGCCCGGCAAACTGCCAAGCCCGCCAATGACGGCCGCAGCAAAGGCCTTTATGCCCAAAAGCCCGGTAGAGGGATCAATTGACCCTTTTGATGCAAATAGAATTCCGGCAATAGCGGCGATCACGCCGGATAGGGCCCATACAAGTGAGTGCATTCTTTTCACTGGAATGCCCATATAAAAAGCCGCCATTTGGTTCTGGCTAGCGGCCTGCATCGCAACGCCAAGCTTGGTTCGGGCAAAGAAAATATAGAGCGCGCCGGTCAAAGCAATGGTTACAATAATAACCATCAATTCATCGATCCCAAGCGCAAGTCCTGCAAAACGGAAGTCCAGCCCCGCGATGGGACTTTCAAGGCTTTGCGGCTCATAACCCCAAATCGCACCAGCAACAAAACGTGCCACAAATCCAAGGGCAATGGTTACAATCACCACTGCGATCTGACTTTGTCCAAACATTTTTCTTAAAATAAGTGCATCAAGAGCATATCCAATAGCCCCCATAAGCAGCATCGCCATCGGCACTGAGACCCAAAACGGTAAGTCAAAATACTGCTCATTCGTCAGACCTAGCGTGATGAAAGCTCCAAGCATCATCATATCGCCTTGAGCAAAGTTGATCGCTTCAGACGCTTTGTAAATAAGTACAAAACCCATTGCGATCAAACCATAAACACAGCCATTTGATAAACCGCTTAATAGCAGTTGAAGAGCATCCACTAACTCGTCCTCCTACATTCGATGGTCACATATTAAAGATAGGGTCGATCAAAACCACATAAAATTATACTTATGGTCATCTCACCTTGTCTTTTGTCAAGGCGCTAAGTCGGGGTTCGGGGGGATAACAAGACATTTAACGTAACGTCGGAAATTTGTGATTACTGTATTCGCTTGCGACACAAAGGGCAGGGCGCGCTATTTTCCATCATTTAACCCTAAAGAGTAAAAAAATACCCCTAAGGCTATACAATGTAAAAAATGACCGTTATGATTATGCAAGCTAAAGGTTTTTTTTATGAATTCATTTAACGTTTACCAATTTACCGCGTTTCAAGCACAACTTTTAACCGAATTACTCGCCCAGAGGTTTTTGACCGAGCTTAAACGCGCGGCAAACAAGAAACCCGAGGAAGATCGCCGCTGCCGCACCATCGCCAACCCTGAACCGGCTGTTGTAGTTGAACTGAGTGACAAAGCCCGAGAGCTCTTAGAATACAAAAAGGCACCCTATCTATAGGTGAAATCAAGCCAATCTTTAGGTGCTGCTTAGCCAGAGCAAGATGCGCCGCCCAGAACACAGAATTTTGCGCAATGAGGGTGGTTGAGCCAAACTTTGCTCTCCGCTTCTTGTAATGTGTTGCCCATTTCAAATCGCCGATCATAGGCCAATAGGGTGCAGGCAACCACACTCGGGGAATCTGCGCCTTTGCGTTTCACTACCATACGCGACGAAGCGCACATCGGACTATCGGCCGGTTTGCCAAGAATGTCCCAGCACGCCGTTGTGATTTCAGGAACTTCAACAGTTTCATCCATTTCCGGGAACAGGACACATTGAGCGGGATCGCCGGCGTTAATTTCAAAGCCATTCTCGGCGAACAATTGCGCGTATCCCTGACGGGACTGGGCATCGCTTTCACCCCAAACCGTACGTCCGGCAACGGTCATCCTTATCCCATTGTCACGCAGCCAGCACATGCCTTTTAAGGTTTTTAAAAAGCTGCCTTGACCGCGTTCGCTGTCATGTTTTGCGGCAGACCAATGATCCAACGAAACCCGTAGCGTAAGTCGCTCTGCAAAGTTGTTTTGTAATGTAATCAAACCGTTTTGCATTGATTTTCGCATCATCGGTTGCATTGCATTTGTCAGGATCAAAACCTCATAGCCCCTAGATAACGAAACCCGAGCGAGATTAATCATTTCAGGGTTCATAAACGGTTCCCCACCGGTAAAGCCGATTTCATGCAGGGGCCAGTTTCGATCGCTTACCTGATCTAGAAAATCTGTGACTTCTTTACTGGTTATGTAAACCAAACGGTTATTGGTGGGCGAACTGTGGATGTAACAATTTGGACAGGTGATGTTGCACAATGTGCCGGTATTGAACCAAAGCGTTTCAGGCTTGCTAAATGCCACTGATGCGCGCTGCGATCCGTCGGCTGTAATTTCACGATGTTGGAATTTTTGTCCCTTTAACTGGACGGGCAGTAATTTATTCATTTGCTCTCCAATGGTCTTATGTGTGTTTTTAACCATCCTTTGAAACAGCGCAACCTTAAGGTGCCTATTTGACGCATTTGTGAACTGACAAGAGCTGTGGACTTTGATCCATGGGTTCGGTAAACACCCCATACGTTAGCGCTAACAATAACAGGGTTGATGGCCGTCGAGCATTGGCTAAACTAACCCAACAAAAGAGGGCCTAAAAATGGTTTCACGCGTCATTCCGGTAGAACCTTTTGATTTGGTGATTTTTGGCGGAACGGGTGACCTTGCTCGCCGCAAGATTCTGCCAGGTTTGTTTCGCCGTTTCATCGCGGGTCAAATGCCGCAGGATGCCCAGATTATCGGTGCCGCGCGTGCTGAGTACGATGCCGACGGCTACCGTCAATTTATCAAACAATCCCTTTTTGAATTTGGACCTAAAGACGTTCCAAATGATGTGACAGAGGCATTTCTGAGTGGTTTGGATTATGTGGCTATAGATGCCAAAGGAACCAATGGCTGGCCAGAGTTGGCGGCAAAAATGCGCGATGGTCATGTGAGGGCATTTTATTTTTCTGTTGCGCCGGCCTTGTTCGGAGATTTGGCCGAACGGCTGCACAGCCATGATATCGCGCTTCCAGATAGTCGCATTGTGGTGGAAAAACCCTTTGGCCATGATCTTAAATCGGCCCGATCACTCAATGCAACGCTGGCGCAGCATTTTTCCGAAGATCAGATTTATAGGATTGACCATTATCTTGGTAAAGAAACCGTACAAAACCTGATGGCGGTGCGTTTTGGGAATATGCTTTTTGAGCCCCTTTGGAATGCACAGTATATCGACCATGTCCAAATTACTGTTGCTGAAACTGTTGGGGTGGACGGGCGCGGCGGTTATTACGACACCTCTGGGGCGATGCGTGATATGGTGCAAAACCATCTGATGCAGCTACTTTGCTTGATTGCAATGGAACCACCTGCAAAGTTCGACCCAGATGCGGTGCGTGATGAAAAGCTTAAAGTTATTCGCGCTCTTGATCCCGTATCACCGCATCATTTGGTCCGTGGGCAATATGGCGCTTCATCTGACCATCCAGATTATCGCGCCCATGTGGAAAATCCCCGCTCGCGCACCGAAAGCTATGTTGCCCTGAAAACGCATATCAGCAATTGGAGATGGGCCGGCACGCCGTTTTATTTGCGCACTGGCAAGCGGCTGCGCGCGCGCAGCTCGGAAATTGCTGTTGTGTTCAAAGAAACACCCCATTCCATTTTTGGCCCTGAAGCGGGAAGCCACCGAAATGCTTTGATCATCCGTTTGCAGCCTGATGAAGGTATCACAATGGATGTAACCATCAAAGAACCGGGCCCGGGCGGCATGCGGCTGATTGATGTGCCACTTGATATGACCTTTGCTGAGGCGCTTGGCCCTGAAGTGGGTGAAGTGCCAGACGCCTATGAGCGCTTGATTATGGATGTGATCCGCGGCAACCAAACTTTGTTTATGCGCGGCGATGAGGTCGAGGCCGCATGGGCTTGGACCGATCCAATTATAAATCATTGGGGCGAAACAAAAGATGTGCCAAAACCCTATGATGCGGGCGGTTCAGGACCTGAGGATGCCTTGATGCTCATGCACCGCGACGACAGAAAATGGCGGGAAATCCGCTAATGCAACTGATCGAATACCCAGATCGTGAAAAACTTTCCATAGAACTTGCTTCAAAAATTGCAGGTGATTTAAATGCTGCATTGCTAAACCGGACGCGGGCCACATTAGTGGTTCCCGGTGGAACTACACCTGGCCCTATTTTTGATCTTCTGTGTGCCACGTCCATCAACTGGAGCGCAGTTGACATCATGCTTAGCGATGAACGCTGGGTGCCGGAAACCAGCGAACGCTCAAATACACGGTTGCTGAAAGAACGTTTGTTTGTAAGCCGCGCTGCCAAAGCCGGTCATCTTCCGCTTTATGCACCGTATGAACATCCTGAGGACGGGCTTGAAGAACTCAGCACGCAAATCCAGTCTCGATTACCGATTTCTGTGTTACTGTTAGGAATGGGGGCAGATATGCACACCGCGTCTTTATTTCCCGGTGCCGATCAGCTTGAGCGCGCGCTTGCCCCAGATGCGCCGCCACTTTTGGCCATGCGCGCCCCTGGTGCACCAGAGCCGCGGATGACCCTATCGGCGCCTGTATTGGATGCGGCAATGGCCAAACATATCGTTATTTTTGGCGCAGAAAAGCGTGCAGCGCTTGAACAGGCGCAGAATTTATCTGCCTCTGAGGCCCCTGTGCGTGCGGTTTTGAATGGCGCGCACATTCATTGGGCGGCATAATAGCCGCAAAACTGGGTGCAGTTAAATAAGGATCAAAACATGTTTGAAACCCTTGCGGTGAATTGGGCGGCGCAAAAAGAGCGCCCTATTTTGTCATTATTTGCCGGTGGTGATCGGGCGAGTGAATTTTCGGTGCGGGTGGATCAACTACTTTTTGATTATTCAAAGACCAATTTAGACAGGGAAGCTCGTCAGGCTTTATTAGAATTGGCCGAGGCCCAAGGGTTGGCTGAAAAACGTGCGGCAAAGTTTTCTGGTGCACCGATTAATGCCACTGAGGGCCGCGCCGTTTTGCATAGTGCATTGCGCAATTTTGGAAGCGATCCTGTTTTCGTCTATGGGGCTGATGTAATGCCCGATGTGCGTGAAAGCCGTGCCGGGATGGCGCAGTTCGCAAATGCCGTACGCAGTGGTGAATATCGCGGGCAGGGCGGAAAAATCACGGATGTGGTCAACATTGGCATTGGCGGATCGGATCTTGGGCCTGCGATGGCCTGTTTGGCGCTGGCGCCTTATCATGATGGCCCGCACTGCCATTTTGTGTCAAATGTGGATGCCGCCCATATTGCCGATACTTTGCAAGGCCTTGATCCTGAAACAACTTTAGTGATCGTGGCCTCAAAAACTTTCACCACAATTGAAACCATGACCAATGCGCGCAGCGCGTTGAAGTGGATGGCAAGCAAAGTTAGAAATCCGGCTGAGCAGTTTGCAGCGCTGTCGACAGCGTCGGATAAAACAGCCGAGTTCGGCATCAGCAAAGAGCGCGTGTTTGGTTTTGCCGACTGGGTTGGGGGGCGCTATTCAATGTGGGGGCCTATTGGCCTCAGTTTGATGATAGCTATCGGCCCGCAAAACTTTACCGACTTCTTAAAGGGCGCTGAAGCGATGGACCAACATTTTCAGTCCGCGCCTCTGGTGGAAAACATGCCTGTGATGCTCGCGTTGGTGGGTCTTTGGCATCATCAGGTGTGCGGATATTCCAGCCGGGCGGTGTTGCCTTATGATCAACGTTTGGCGCGGTTGCCGGCGTATTTGCAGCAGCTTGAGATGGAAAGCAACGGAAAATCCGTTGCCATGGATGGCAGTGATTTGGATTTTGCCTCTGGTCCTTTGGTATGGGGCGAGCCGGGCACAAATGGCCAACATGCCTTTTATCAGCTGATCCATCAGGGCACGCATGTGGTGCCTTGTGAATTTATGCTGGCCGCCCAAGGACATGAGCCGGATATGGCCGAGCACCATCAGCTTTTATCGGCCAATTGTCTGGCCCAGTCGCAAGCCTTGATGTGCGGCCGATCCCTGACTGAAGCTCGCGCCATGATGGAGGAAAAAGGGTTTGAAGGCAATGAGTTAGAGCGGCAAGCTAAGCACCGCGTTTTTGCCGGAAACCGCCCCTCAACAACGCTGATCTACCCAAAGCTGACACCAAAAGTGCTGGGCCAGATTATTGCGCTCTATGAGCACCGGGTGTTTGTCGAAGGGGCAATTTTGGGGATCAATAGCTTTGATCAATGGGGTGTCGAGCTGGGCAAAGAGCTGGCCACATCGCTTGGTCCCATCGTTGCGGGGGCGCAGCCGGCAACGGGTCTTGATGGCTCAACGCATCAATTGATTGCGTATTTACACGCCGCCAAATCATAAAGCTTTGCGGCGTGGTTTTTGCCGAAATTAGCACATCGGTATCGGGTCGTTATCGCGGCAGTATCGCGGTGGTGTCATTGATCGCCTTTTGGTGTCCATTTTTCGTCGAGCACCTCAATCGCGGCGACCCGATCTTCGACTTTTGGGTGGCTCATCAACCACGCGGGCATGCGACCGGTTTGACCGGTCAGCGCGTCCAGTTTGCGAAACAATGATTTTTGCGGATCGGTGCCAATGCCGGCTTTGGTAAGCAGGGCAGAGGCATATTCATCGGCTTCATACTCATCGCTGCGTGACAGCCCTGCCATCAACAAATTTGCAACGATATTGGCCAACCAGCCTCCAATCCCGGGCAGCAAGCGTCCAAGCACCATTCCAAGCGCCACGCGAACCGCGTTTTGGCCCGAAAAATCAATCATCCGCCGCCGCGAATGACCCAAAGCCACATGGCCAAGCTCATGGGCAATGACCGATGACAGCTCGTCGCCCGACACTTCTCCGTTTTGGTATTTTTGATAAAATCCGCGGGTGATAAAAATACGCCCGTCCGGGGCAGCCAATCCGTTCACCGGTTCGATTTCATAAATATATACAGAGATTTTTCCCACATCCAGGGCCTGCGCCATGCGTGAAATCACCGGCTGCAATTTTGGGTCCATCAACTCGACCGATTGGGTGTCCAGTGTTTTGTTTAATCGAGAGGCAGAGAACCGATACATTACCAGTCCGTAAATCAGCGCCAAAAAGATCGGGGTTAAACTTAGCATGGTTAAGATATGGTAAAGAGCGGCTTTAAACGCAAGGTTTAACGCACCAACTCTTTCATTCCGTTCTGAAGCCCCGCCAAGGTCATTGGAACCATGCGATCTTCAAAAATCTCACGGATCATGGAAATCGAATGCGTATAGCCCCAATGACGTTCGGGCAGGGGGTTGATCCAGATATTTGATGTCCATTGATCGCGCGCGCGCTCAAGCCATACCTGACCTGCCTCGGGGTTCCAATGCTCATTGGCGCCGCCGGGATAGGCAATTTCATAGGGCGACATACTGGCGTCCCCGACAAAGATACATTTGTAATCCGGCCCATAGGTTCGAAATACTTCTTCGGTTGGCGTTTGATCATTCCAGCGCCGATGATTGTCGCGCCATACGCCTTCATAAAGACAATTGTGAAAATAATAGTATTCAAGATGTTTAAATTCGCTGCGCGCTGCAGAAAACAACTCTTCGACCACACGGATATAGGGGTCCATTGATCCGCCCACATCCAAAAACAGCAGGACCTTGACCGCATTGCGGCGCTCGGGGCGCGTCTGCACATCAAGATAGCCGTTTTCAGCGGTCGATCTGATGGTTCCATCTATATCCAGCTCATCGTCGGCGCCGTCGCGGGCCCAGCTGCGCAAGCGCTTCAGCGCCACTTTGATATTTCGCGTGCCAAGTTCAACCGTGTCATCAAGATTTTTAAATTCGCGCTTGTCCCACACTTTTACCGCCCGTTTGTGGCGGCTTTCTTTTTGCCCGATGCGCACGCCTTCGGGATTATAGCCATAGGCGCCAAATGGGGATGTGCCGGCAGTGCCGACCCATTTGCTGCCGCCCTGATGGCGTTTTTCTTGTTCTTTAAGCCGCTCTTTGAGCGTTTCCATCAGCTTTTCAAATCCGCCCAGCGATTTAATCTCGGCCTGCTCTTCAGCGCTCAGATGCTTTTCGGCCAGTTTTTCCAGCCAGTCTGCCGGTATATCCACAGCATTTAGAACTTCAGCTGCGGAAATTTTCTCAAGGCCTTTGAAAGTGGCCGCAAAGGCGCGATCAAATTTATCAAGGTTGCGTTCGTCTTTGACCATGGTCGCGCGCGCAAGAAAATAAAACGCATCAATATCATAGGTCGACAGGCCGGCTTTCATCGCTTCGAGAAAGCTTAAAAATTCGCGCATTGAAACGGGAACACCGGTTTTTCGCAAGGTATCAAAAAACGGCAAAAACATTGCTTATATCAACACTCGTTCAATGAAAATTGTAAGCATCAGCCCAAGGATCGTAAAAAGAATGCCATAGGCGGCAGCATATTGCGCGATATCGGCCGCGCGCCCTTTACGCCGTTTTGCTGTCATGCCGCCGATTGTTGCGCCAATTAAGCCAAAAAGTAAGTACATTTTGTCATCCGCCGTTTTGCATACCTGCGCTTAGCTCACTGATAGCGCGCCGCTTCGTGTTCCAAGCCCGTTCTGAGCCAAACCCGTACCCTGCCAAGTGCGAACTGTCCAGTCGAACGCTGCGTGCTTCATCGCCGCGCCCAAGATTATCCAGAGCTTCGGCTTTTAACAGCAAAAGTGTAGCAAGCAGGGTTGCGTTTTCAAATTCCCATGCAATTTTAATATTCGGCTCGACCATATCAAGAGCATATTGCGGGCGGTTGTCGATAAGAGCGTAAGAGGCAAGATGCGAAGCGGTATAGGCTCTATGCAATCGAGATTGTGGACTGCGCCTAAAGTTTTCCATGGCTGCCTTAAAAAGACTTTCGGACTTTTTTATATCTTGGGATTGCGTGATCAAAGCGAGCGAAAAATAACTCAGACCCAAGCGATGGTCTTGCCAGCCGTTGGTTTGGGCCACTGAAACAGATTGACGGGCAGCGCTATGCCGTCTGCTGATGGATATATCAGGGCTAAAAGAGGTTTGGATCAAATTGATCCAAACGCGCGGAGTTGGCTTTAAATTGCTTGGGCTGCGTGAAATACCGCGTGGATTGATTTTATTCAGAATCGCAGGCAGGCGATCTTGAACCTGCGTTCGGCTCATGCCGCTGTGCAGGTCTGAGGCATAGGTGATCTTTAAGATCAGCATATCAAAACTGGTCAGGACCGTATGAACATTATCGTCGTTAAAAACAGAGTTGGGGAGGCGGTAAAGGTCATTGAGCGGCCCAAGCGCCTGCGCGAACTCTTCATGCAAACAATCGCGCACTTCTTGGGGGGTGGCATCAGATGGAAGAAATATCATAACTTTATGGCGCTCGGTTTGATGGGACCAGCTTGCGGCCTTGCTGTTTCGTCTCAGCTGGAAATCACGCAGCGAGTTGACATTTGGAACAACAAAACAGGCCGCGTTTGGCAGGGCTTTGCGAAGCTGCGCCCGCGAAACCGATTGGATAGTGATATTTGCTGCCTTTGATTGGGTTAAAAATATTTCCAAACCCGCCTCGGTACGCAGCCGGCGGATCAGTCGATTCAAATCAGAAGGAAGTGATTCGGCCGCATGTTCGGAAAGATGAACCGAAATAGGTCCTTCGAACCTGGTAAGCATTGGCAAAGCGCGCCCGCTTTCCAAAGAAAAGGATAAATCTAGAAAATCGCGTGCCAGATCAGCATTGGAATTTGGCAAAACCGGCAGATTGGGTGCTGGAAAGGGGTTTCTAAATAGACTGTCCTGCCAGCGGGTGTTCGCCCGGCTCACAATGTCATCCTGCGGCATCTGTATGCAGCTGCAAAGCAACAATAAAACTATAAAGAGAAAGTGTTTCATTTGCTTTTGAACCTAGGCGAGTTTTGCAATAGGAGACCTAGTCCAAGAAAGGAGTGTAGGAAAAAAAACAAAGATAGAAACCTAGTTTTTCCGAATGTGTTTAGACAAAGAGCATAAATCATTCGAATCGTTTAAAAATTTTTTGGGGCCAAAATGTGACCCCGCTGTGGTTAACTTCGACTTAATTGCGACAGCAGCACATCACCGTTCGCCGCGGGCCATAAAGGCCAGGCGTTCAAATAAATGCACGTCTTGTTCGTTTTTTAGCAAAGCGCCGTGCAGTTTGGGCAGCGCATTTGCGCCGTCGCGTTTTAGATCCTCGGCGGTAAGATCCTCGGCCAAAAGCAGCTTGAGCCAATCGAGAACTTCTGAGGTTGACGGTTTTTTCTTAAGACCGGGTTGTTCGCGCAGCTCAAAAAACTGCGTCAGAGCCGTGGTCAAAAGTGATTCTTTTATCCCCGGATGATGCACGGTGACAATCTGTTTTAAGGTCTCGACATCGGGAAACCGGATATAATGAAAGAAACAGCGCCGCAAAAATGCGTCCGGCAATTCTTTTTCATTATTCGAGGTGATGATCACAATCGGGCGGTGTTTTGCAGCGATCGTTTGGCCCGTTTCATAGACGTAGAACTCCATTTTATCGAGTTCCTGCAATAGATCATTTGGAAATTCGATATCCGCTTTGTCGATCTCATCTATTAAAAGCACGACTTTTTCGTCGGCTTCAAAGGCCTGCCAGAGTTTGCCTTTACGGATGTAATTTGACACATCATGAACTTTTTGTTCGCCCAGCTGACTGTCGCGCAAACGGCTGACTGCATCATATTCATAAAGACCTTGTTGGGCCTTGGTGGTGGATTTGACATTCCATTCGATCATTGTCAGCCCAAGCCCGGAGGCCACCTGCTTGGCAAGTTCAGTTTTTCCGGTTCCTGGCTCGCCTTTGATCAGCAGTGGCCGCTCTAGCGTGACCGCTGCATTCACTGCAATGGTCAGATCGTCAGTTGCGATATAGTCTTTCGTTCCGGTGAATTTCATAGCCTGCCCTATTGTGTGCTCGATGTGGTTCGTGGCCCTGCGCCCCGCGGGCGAACCCTAGACGGAATATCATTTTGCTGCAATGCGTTGCTATTGGCTAGTGACAATGACGTTGTGTTGCGTTAGGTGCGGTGCAGAAAATCGCTTTTAGTCAAAAGGAGCTGTGCATGTCACATGCTGACCTGCATGAAGGAGAGGAAATGAAGCAAGACGCCTTTCTTCCTGAGGATTATACTCCTGCAGAAGACGAACCGTTTATGAATGACCGGCAACTTGAGTATTTTAGCCGAAAGTTGCTGGCCTGGAAAAATGACTTGCTCAGTGACAGCAAGGAAACAATCGAAGGTCTGCAGGATGGGACACGCAATATCCCTGATATAGCAGATCGCGCCAGTGAAGAAACCGACCGCGCGCTTGAACTGCGCACCCGCGATCGGCAGCGCAAATTGGTCACCAAAATTGATTCCGCCTTGCGCAGAATTCAAGAGGGTGAATATGGCTACTGCGAGGTGACGGGCGATCCCATCTCCCTCAAGCGGCTGGACGCCCGGCCCATTGCCACCATGAGCCTAGAGGCGCAAGAGCGACATGAACGGCGCGAAAAAGTTCACCGCGACGAATAAGCCAAGTGCAGAAACCGAAGCAGTGCTTCGGTTTTTTGTTTTCGGTGACCTATGATCAAAGATCAGAAAGTCTCAGTTGTTGGCGCCGGCATTGGCGGTTTGGCCACGGCGCTTGCTTTGCGCCTTCGTGGGGCTGATGTACAGGTTTTTGAGCAGGCTGAAGCGCTGGGTGAAGTGGGCGCGGGGCTGCAAATTTCGCCCAATGGGTTGGCCGTGCTCAAGGCACTTGGTGTTGGGCCGCAGTTTCGCGCTTTAGGGGTGCGGGCAAAAGCAGTGGATTTATGTGATTACCGTCAGGGCCGTTTGGTCTGCCGGTTAGATTTAGCGCGCTATGTGCCAGAGCTTGAATATAGCTTTATTCACCGCGCAGATTTGGCGCAGCTTTTATATGAAGCCTGCCTTGCCAAGGGCGTTGAGTTTGAATTTTCTCAAACTGTCATCGATGTTGGCGGCTCTGATGCGCCGCAAATCACCACCCAAAGCGGTCTGTCCTGCGCGCCGGATTTTGTGGTGGGGGCTGATGGAGTAAAATCAGGGATGCGCCGCGTGCTTGGCAATGAAAGCGCGCCGCGATTCTCTGGTCAGGTGGCCTGGCGGGCTATTGTGCCCAACATCTGCAATCATCCCGACCATGCCATGGTGCATATGGCGCCGCGCCGCCATATGGTCAGTTATCCGCTGCGCGACCGCTCTGGGGTTAACCTTGTGCTGGTGCAAGAGCGGTCTCAATGGGCTGAAGAGGGATGGGCACAGCGCGATGATCCGCACAATGTGCATGCGGCCTTTGCTGATTTTGGTGGGATGGCAAAGCTGTTGCTAAGCGGGCTTGATACAGTTCATCTTTGGGGGCTCTTTCTGCATCCTGTGGCGTCTTGCTGGGGGCAGGGCCAGATGGCGCTGGTGGGGGATGCCGCGCACCCGACGCTTCCGTTTCTGGCTCAAGGGGCAACTATGGCCCTGGAAGATGCCTGGGTTCTGGCCCATAGCCTTGATACCCAAAGGCCTTTGAAAGAGCGATTGACTGCCTATCAAGCACGGCGCAAGCCCCGCGCCGAACGGGCAGTGCGTACTGCCGCTGGCAATGCATGGAAATATCACATTAGCGCGCCGCCACTGCGATGGGCCGCGCATTCATCCATGCGCATCATTGCGGCCACCGCGCCGCGGCGACTGCTTGGCCAGTTTGACTGGCTTTATCGCCATGATGTCACAATGCACGGTGGTTAAAGATCAAGACTGACCCAGATCGGTACATGATCAGAGGGTTTTTCGCCGCCGCGGATTTGATGGTCAATTTGGCAGTCTTTCAGCAGATCAGCACATGAAGGCGTCAGCAAGAAGTGATCAATACGAATCCCATCATTGCGATTCCACGCGCCGGCCTGATAATCCCAAAAACTGTAGTGCCCGGGGCCATGATGACGCGCCCGAAAAGCATCCGTAAACCCAAGATTTACAATTGTGCGAAATGCATCGCGGCTTTGGGGTAAAAACAGCGCATCTTCTGTCCAAGCATCAGGTCGTGCAGCATCTTCGGATTGCGGGATAATATTATAATCGCCGGCCATAAGAGCCGGCATCTGATCTTGGATCAGCTCTTGGGCGCGGCTATACAGCCGGTCCATCCAGGCCAGCTTATAGTCATACTTCGGCCCCGGTACCGGATTGCCATTGGGCAGATAAAGCCCGCAAATGCGCAGCGCTTGCGTGCCAACAACCGTTGCTTCAATCCATCTGGCCTGTTCGTCGTCCGCATCGCCGGGAAGCCCTCTTTTCACATCCTCAAGGGGCAGCTTTGATAAAATAGCGACGCCGTTAAAGGATTTTTGGCCATGGGTGACTACATTATACCCACGATCTTCAAACAGCTCGGACGGAAAGCCCTCGTCAACAGATTTAATTTCTTGCAGCAGGGCAACATCGGGGGCAGCTTCGTCCAGCCAATCGCACAGCGCAGTGGCGCGGGCCTTGATCCCGTTAATGTTAAAGCTCGCTATTTTCATGAAAAGACCCTTTGGAAGCGGTTGTTTCGTATTTATCGCCGAAGCACTTAATGATGCAAGTGCTGCTTGCGGAAATTCTAATTTTTGCCCGAGGTTTCCAGATATATCCGCTGATTTGATGCAGAATTTGAATATAAATTTAGATAAAAATACATGAAAACAAGGGATTAATGGAAAAAAATTTTAAATACCCTAAAGAGAAATAAATACCTTGCAAAACAACTAAAGGTTGTATATGGTGAAATTACCAGATAGGAGAAAATCATGTATAGTCAATCAACCCAAATCCAAACCGAAGAATTTTTTCAAGAAAGTGAAAGCCTTTTTACCGGCGATCATGTTGATCTGTTTGTGTCTGCATCCTCACCATCTGCCCAGTCAGAATGCCTGATGGGCGATGAGGTTGGTCTTTTTGTTTCTGCCTCAACCCCAAGTGCGGGCACAGATTGCCAAGCTGGCGACCGTGTTGAACTTTTTGTTTCTGCCTCTTCGCCAGAAACCGGCGTGAGCTGCACATCAGGGGATAATGTTGCGCTGTTTGTATCAGCCTCATAATTGTCCTGCACGTTCTGGGGAACTATCTCCCTTAATCATAGCGTGCCCAACGTTTCTGCTGGGATGCCTCTCGGGCTCTCAGCGGCCTTTCTTGTTTACGAGCGAAGCAAGAACGGTGTAGCCGCAGATGGGCATCCCTTAACCCCACCCCCAGCCCATCTGCGGTATTTAAAAGCTTCTGCGGGTCATCCAAGCCGGCACTTAACAATCTAAGCCAAAATTAAAGGAGTACTGTGATGTCAAATGTCATTCCCTTTAGCGTGCCCCGTGCAAAGTCACAAAGCGGCCAGATTGAGGCACTGATTAGGTGTTTTGCCACACAGCGGCGCTTTGGGGATGATGTGTTCTGGCTTAAGGAAAACGCCGAACTCTTGAATATTTTATATAGCAGCGGCCTTAACGTTGATCCCGAGCATCTCGCGCCGTATCGCAGCTTTTATGCGAGCATTGAAAAACGGATGTTGTTCTTTCCGCAATACTACAGATTTTTACTGTCCATAACACAAGATTTAGAAGCGCTTGGTCTGGCGCGCGGCAAAGCGGTCCCATTGGCCAATTGGGTTGATGCGCAGTCTTTGGTATCTGCAGAACTGTCAGATTTGCAACGCGCCGAAGCGAACCGACTTTTGCGCAGAGGCGGCCTTAAAATAGCCTCACGTGAGGATGGGCTAAATGAAAGATTGCACAGATTTATAAACCACAGCCAAACCTTTGCCGTGCCAAATAAAAAGGCAGCCTATGAACTGACGCATATTGTTTTTTATCTCAGTGAATATGGCCATCAGGATCCTAAGATTAGCGCAGCAGCCCTTATCTCGCTTGAATTTGCCGGGCTTCTGGCCTTGCTTGATCAAAATGTTGATCTGCTGTCTGAAATTTGCATTGCCATGCGCTTTGCAGGGGGCATCCCGCCATCGGAATGGGAGGCTTGGATTGCAAAGGAACTGGGCGATTATCAAATTTCTGAATGTGCGAACGGAGCTGTTCAGGATGATTATCATTCTTATTTTATGTGTAACTGGTTGGCCTCCCTACGCGATTCCCCTGTGTTTCAGGGCAAGATGCTTGCCCGCGCAATGAGTTTCCAAGCCGCCCGAAAGTCGGCCTCTCCGCTGCGTGGACTGTCCGAGAGTATTTTTAAAATGGATGCGCATCGCAGCGCTGAATGGACAAAAATGCGCGGTCGGGTCACGGTCGACCTGTCCTCCGATGCCTATGATGTTCTAGAACTGGCGGAAAAATCCAGCCCCCGATTTGAAGAGTTTTTTGCTGGATTTGCGCGCAGCAGCGCAGTGCTTATGCGCTAGCATATTCTGCGCATCCGGTGGCAGCATGGGGTGCCGCAAGATTTTACTAAATTGAAAAACTTGTTCCGCATCCGCAAGAGCTTGAGGCATTGGGGTTTTCAATCACAAAGCGCGCGCCGATCAACTCTTGGGAAAAATCAATCACGGCATTTTCCAAAAAGGGCAGCGAAGTGCTGTCAACGATGACTTTTTGTCCATTGCCCTCAAGCACAAAATCATCCGCTGCTGGCGTGTCCAACCGGATATCATATTGAAACCCGGAACATCCGCCGCCTTCAACAGCAACGCGCAAGGCCTGCCCTTCGCCGCCAGCGTTGATTTCGGCAAGCCGCGCAAAGGCGCGTTCGGTAACTTTCGGGGGTAGTTGCATTTCAAGACGCTCCAACCGGTTAACTCTTGTCTTTTTTTACCATATAAGCCCTTTAAAGCGCTACGACAAGAAAGGCCGATCAATGGCTGTTGAATTTAGATCAAACCCTGAAAACAGCCGTGGGCGGTTATACCGCGAAGACGAAAGCACCTTTCGCTCTTGTTTTCAGCGCGACCGCGATAGAATCATTCACTGTAGCGCGTTTCGCCGGCTGAAGCACAAGACGCAGGTGTTCATTGAACATGAAGGGGATTATTTTAGAACCCGCCTGACACATTCCATCGAAGTGGCCCAAGTTGCCCGCACAATTTCGGGTGTTTTAGGGCTAAATGGCGAATTGACTGAAGCGGTCGCGCTGGCCCATGATTTGGGTCACCCGCCATTTGGCCACACGGGTGAGGATGCGCTTAACGTTTTGATGGAGCCCTATGGCGGGTTTGATCATAATGCGCAGGCGCTGCGGATTGTGACCAATCTAGAGCGTCATTATGCGGATTTTGACGGGCTCAACCTGACATGGGAAACTTTGGAAGGAATTGCCAAGCATAACGGACCCGTGACCGGCGCATTGCCCTATGCTCTGGCCGAATACAATGCTCTGCATGATCTTGAATTGCACAGCTATGCCAGCACCGAGGCCCAGGTGGCCGCATTGGCAGATGATATCGCCTATAATAGCCATGATCTTCATGATGGTCTGAGGGCAGAATTGTTTTCCACCGATGAATTGGCCGAACTGCCCATCTTGCGGGACTGTTTTGCCGAGGTTGACCGCAAATATCCCGGTTTGAACTATTATCGCCGCCGTCATGAAGCCTTGCGGCGGTTTTTCGGTATTCTGGTTGAAGATGTGATCGCTGTTAGCCAAAAAAACCTGACGGAACTAAATCCTCAAAATGCCTATGATGTTCGTTTTGCAGGTCGCGCTATGATAAAGTTTAGCAATGGGTTATGGGCTGATCTTAAAGTTGTACGTAAATTTTTATTCCACCGAATGTATCGTGCCCCAAGTGTGGTCAAAATGCGCAAAGAGGTCACCGAGGCTGTGACCACGTTATTTCCGCTTTTCATGCAACACCCCGATCTATTGCCTAAACAATGGCGCAAAGATGTGGAAAAGGCAGATGATGATATCGCACTGGCACGTATTGTGGTGGATTATATCGCGGGCATGACTGATCGCTTTGCCCTGCAAGAACACGAGCGGCTTATCCAGACAAAGACACATTGACCTTGCCCCTGTGCATGATAAACCGCAGCGCAAGATAAAGGATGTAGAGTTATGAACCTTTTTAGCGAAATCCGTGCGCTGGTTCTTGCGGCCCTTGAAAAAATGGCCGCAGATGGGGATCTGCCCGCAGGGCTCAGCTTTGACGCTGTGGCGGTCGAACCGCCACGCGATCCTTTGCATGGGGATATGGCGACCAATGCCGCTATGGTTCTGGCCAAGCCGTCCGGCCGCAAGCCGCGCGAGATCGCGGATGTACTGGCCGCAGCCTTGCGCCAAGACCCGCGGATTACGGCGGCAGATGTGGCTGGTCCAGGATTTTTGAACTTGCGGCTTGCGCCTGCGGTTTGGCAGTCGCTGATCAAAGAAGTGCTTGAACATGGCCAGAGTTTCGGCCGCTCCTCGGTGGGGGCAGGTCAACGGGTGAATGTCGAATATGTCAGTGCCAATCCAACCGGACCTTTGCATGTGGGCCACACCCGCGGCGCGGTCTTTGGTGATGCGCTCGCCAGTCTTTTGGATTATGCCGGCTATGCGGTGACGCGTGAATATTACATCAATGACGGCGGCGCGCAGGTCGATGTTTTGGCCCGCTCGGTTTATCTGCGCTATCTTGAAGCGCATGGCCGCGAGGTCGCCTTTGAAGATGGCACATATCCTGGCGATTATCTGATTTCTGTCGGTCAGGCGCTCAAAGACAAAGTGGGCGCTGAGTTTATTGATAAAGGCGAGCAATTTTGGCTGGCAGAGGTGCGCGAGTTTGCAGCCACGGCCATGATGGATATGATCCGAAAAGACCTTGCGCTCTTGGGCGTAAAAATGGATCATTTCTTTAGTGAAAAATCTCTTTATGGTACTGGGCGGATTGAATCAGCCATTGATAAACTGCGGGCCAAAGGCCTTATTTACGAAGGTGTTTTAGAACCGCCAAAGGGCAAAAAGCCCGAAGATTGGGAACCGCGTGAGCAAACGCTGTTTAAATCTACAGAGCACGGTGATGATGTTGACCGCCCGGTGATGAAATCGGACGGCAGCTGGACTTATTTCGCCCCTGATATTGCCTATCATAGCGATAAGGTTGACCGCGAATTTGATTTGTTGATTGATATTTTGGGCGCCGATCACGGCGGCTATGTCAAACGCATGAAAGCTGCGGTTTCGGCCTTATCGGACGGCAAAGTACCACTCGAGATAAAATTGACCCAACTGGTGCGGCTTTATAAAGACGGCGAACCTTTTAAAATGTCCAAGCGGGCAGGGACGTTTGTGACCCTGCGCGATGTGATTGATCAGGTGGGCGCGGATGTCACCCGCTTTGTGATGCTGACCCGTAAAAACGATGCCCCACTGGATTTTGATTTTGACAAAGTGCTTGAGCAATCGCGTGAAAATCCGGTGTTTTACGTGCAATACGCCCATGCGCGTGTGTGCAGCGTTCTGCGCCGCGCCAGCGAGGCGGGCATTGCAGTGGATGATGGCACATTACGTGGGGCGGATTTGACACTTTTGGCGTATCCGGCTGAACTGAGTGTTGCCAAGAAACTGGCGGAATGGCCACGGTTAATAGAAATAGCGGCGCGCACCAATGAACCGCACCGCGTGGCGTTTTTCCTTTATGAATTGGCCAGTGAACTGCATGCGCTGTGGAACAAAGGCAACGAAGAGCCGTCTTTGCGATTTGTACAGGATGACGATCCCGGCACCTCGCAGGCAAAAATTGCCCTTGCACGCGCCGTTTCTGTTGTTATTTCCGCTGGTCTTGCTATTCTTGGCGTAACGCCTGCAGAAGAAATGCGCTAGTATAAAGCCTAATCTGCAGAACCGAGGCAGAGAACCGTAGGAATGGGCAATGTCCGTTCCAAACCGGAGGGCAGTATGATGGTATATTCCCGGAGCGATCAAAGCACCCCTGATCCACAGGGCGCAGAAGACGGCCGCGCGCTTGGATCTGTGGCAAATTGGATCGGGGCTATTGTTAGCTTGGCACTGGTGATTGGTGTTTCGTTTTGGGCTTATGGGTTGGTGGTGCGTGATGTAAGCGGTGTGCCGGTGATCAAAGCCTCGGCCGAGCCAATGCGCGTGGCGCCAGAAAACCCCGGTGGAACAGCCGCGCTGAACCAAGGTCTTTCGGTCAATCAAGTGGTTGAGGCCGGTGATGATACCCAGCCCGAGTTTGTGACCCTGGCGCCAAGGCCCGTAGCGTTAGGTGACGATGATATTCCAACTGCGCAAATCGAACCGGCAAGCTCGGCCGTGATCGCAGCGCCCAGCCGTAAAACCACACCGCTTGATATTCAATCTCTTGCCGATCAGATCGCAGTAGAAGTTGCTCCGCTCGATGGTGAGTTGGATACAGCTGAAATTGTTCGCCTGGATAGCTCGAGCATTGAAAATGCGCTCAAGCAGGCATTGGGCGAGCCGCAAACCAGCGTCGAGTTTGTCTCATTGCGCCCTAAAAAACGCCCTGATGGGCTGCAACGCGCTGCGGCTTTGCCAAGCAGTGAGCTGGCCGCATTGGGTGAAATTGCTCCTGACAAAATTCCTGTGGGTACAGCCTTGGTGCAACTGGGTGCTTTTGCCTCGCCTGAAATTGCCCGCTCGGAATGGCGCCGCCTGAGCGATAAATTTTCAAGCTTTATGGCAGGGCGTGATTTGGTCATTCAGCGCGCTGTCAATGGTGGACGTATTTTCTACCGCTTGCGCGCGGCGGGTTTTAGTGACCTCAGTGATGCGCAACGGTTCTGCTCAGCGCTTATAGCGGCCAAAGCCGAGTGTGTCTCTGTTGTCACACGCTAGGCTGCTCGCCCATCCCACGACAGCTCTCGTCGCCACAGGACAGGCCAAGAGGCACATTATGCGCTCTCTGAGACGATATTATTTTCAGTGCTGCGCTATGGCTGGAGGCAAAAGATGAGCGAAACCCATGCCTCTTTTGACCTGCAGCCTTCAGTGGCTGAACGTGTCTCGGCCGAAGCGCTTATCGTCGATGTTGACGGCTACGAGGGGCCGCTGGATTTACTGCTGACCTTATCGCGCACACAAAAAGTGGATTTGCGGAAAATATCAATCCTTGAGCTGGCGCGTCAGTATTTGGCCTTTGTTGAAAAGGCCAAAGAACTACGCATTGAACTGGCCGCTGATTATTTGGTGATGGCGGCTTGGCTGGCCTTTTTAAAGTCCCGCCTGTTGTTGCCGCCCGATCCAGATGAACAGGGACCAAGCGGCGAAGAACTGGCCGCGCATTTGGCGTTTCAGCTTGAGCGCTTGCAAGCGATGCGCACGGCCGCAGCGCAATTGATGGCGCGCGATCAACGCGGGCGTAACTTTTTCGTTCGCGGCCTGCCTGAAACCGTCGAACGTGTCCGCCATGTCAGTTATACGGCCAATTTGCTTGAAGTGATGCAGGCCTATTCGCGGATTAAAACCCGCGATGATTTTCGCCCCTTTGTGATGGACCGTAACAATGTGTTTACCCTTGAGGCTGCGTTAGAGCGGATGCGGGGGCTCATCGGCTATGCCGGTGATTGGACAGATATTTCAAGCTATCTGCCCGACGAATGGCTTCACCATCCCGAACGGCGCCGGGCGGCCACAGCGGCCACCTTTGCGGCCTCTTTGGAATTGGCCAAAGCTGGGCGCGTTGAGCTGCGCCAAAATGAGATATTTGCGCCGATCGAGCTTAGACGAAAAGGAAACCCCGATGACTGATATCCCATCGGACAAAAGCGGTGAAAACGAAAGCCTGTTTGAAGCGCCTCCTATGGGCGAGCAGGAGCGCATGGTTGAAGCGATTCTTTTTGCCAGTGCTGAGGCTGTGACGGTGAGCGAATTAAACGGCCGCATGCCGCATGGCTGTGATGCGGCCGAGGCTTTGGTGCATTTGCGCAAACGCTATGAAGGGCGCGGCGTTCACGTGGTTAAAGTCGGGGACGCCTGGGCAATCCGCACGGCTGCTGATCTTGGGTTCTTGATGCAAAAAGAAACCGTTGAAACCCGCAAACTCAGCCGCGCGGCGATCGAAACATTGGCTATTATCGCCTATCACCAGCCTGTAACGCGCGCCGAGATAGAAGAAATCCGCGGTGTCTCTGTGTCGCGCGGCACAGTGGATCAACTGCTTGAAATGGAATGGATCCGCTTTGGGCGACGCAAAATGACCCCCGGGCGACCCGTTACCTTTGTGGTGACACAGACATTTTTGGATCATTTCGGGCTGGAAAGTGCGCGTGATTTGCCGGGCCTAAAAGAACTGCGCGCCGCGGGGCTTTTGGAAAGCCGGCCGCCTTTGGGCGCCGTGCCGGGACCAGAGAGCGATGAGGATGAAGATGCCGGTGCCCCGGGACAGAGCGAGCTGTTCGAAGATTAAACCTGCAGCGCCATAATTCTGGCCAGTTTTACCTCTATCCTTTCAAAGATTGGTAAAGGAATCGAGTGTGGATTTAGCTAGAATTTTAAAGATGATATTGAATATGGCAATGCGTCAGTTGATGCGCCGCGGTATTAACAAAGCGATATCTGCAACTGACCGTTCAGCAAAGCGGGAGCAGGCGGGTCAACAAAATCCAAATAAACCATCCGCTAAAGTAGATGCAAAGCGGATGCGGCAAAGCATGAAAGCCGCGCGGCGCATTAGCCGCTTTTAAAATGCTTGGACAGTTTAAGCCCTTGGCCTTGATAATTGGATGCAATCCCGGCGCCGTAAACCTGAGCCGGCTCTTTTAACATTCTTTCATAGACCAGCCGTCCAACAATTTGCGCATGTTCAAGCACAAACGGGGCTTCGTGGCAGCGCACTTCAAGCACGCCGCGCGAGCCGCCGCCACCCGCGGCTTGATGGCCAAAGCCGGGGTCAAAAAACCCGGCATAATGCACGCGAAATTCACCGACCATCGCCAAGAAGGGCGCCATTTCAGCGGCGTAAGCAGGCGGGATATGAACCGCCTCGCGGCTCACCAGAATATAAAACGCACCGGGATCTAAAATGATCTGGCCGTCAGAGCTGTGAACCTCTTCCCAAAACTCTGCCGGATCATAAGCGCCGATCCTGTCAAGGTCGATCACACCTGTGTGCGGTTTGGCGCGGTAACCTACCAAAGTGCCATTGGCCGGTTTTAAGTCAACCGAAAACCCAAGCCCGTCACCGATCACCGCCTCGCCGCTGACAAGGCGATCGCTGCTGTGCAGATCCTTCAGTTCACTGTCGCTTAGAACAGCTTGCCCCTGACGAAACCTAATTTGGTTAAGCCGCATTCCGGGGCGCACCAAAACCGAAAAAGACCGTGGGCAGATTTCTGCATAAAGCGGGCCTTTATACCCGGGGCGAATGCGGTCAAACTCGGTGCCGTTATCCGTGATGACCCGGGTTAACAGATCAAGCCGGCCTGTTGAGCTTTTAGCGTTTGCTACAGCTTGGATATTTTCGGGCAGATCAAGCGATTCCATTAAAGGAAGCACGTAAACACAGCCCTTTTCCAATACCGCGCCCTGACGAAGGTCAATTTCGTGCATTTCAAAATCTTTAAGCCGGTCGGCAAGCAGGCGCTCTTCACCCGAAAGAAATGAGGCCCGCACTCGCCAGGCGGTGTTGCCGAGGCGCAGGTCAAGGCTGGCAGGCTGAATTTGCTCGGATAAAATGGGCGGCTGTGCAGAAATGGTCGCGCTGTCGATCATTTTCTGGATGCTCTGGTCAGGCAGTACGCCGCTCATCTTATATCCTCCACTGCTCGGTGGTCTGCCAAAAAAAAACGCCCGGGACCGGCACGGCCGCGAGCGATTTTTTGGTCGGGCTAGCAGGACTCGAACCTGCGACCTTCCGTCCCCCAGACGGACGCGCTACCAGGCTGCGCCATAGCCCGTAATTGCACAATCTCTTAGCGGTTTTGACAGCAGGGGCAAGGGAAAAAAGTATCATTTCAATGTTGATCGTTAGCCCTGCGCCGTTCCAGCTCTGCTTTTAGCTCAGCACTGATCGCGTGTAGTTTGTCGCCCGGCTCTGAGGCAATGGGCGATAACCGCTTAATTGCTGCGATCAAACCTGCCGTGTTTGCAACGATAGGCTCGTTTTTTGGCTCATCCCCGTTCGGGTCTTCATTAGACCAGAAGTTCAAAGCAGTTTGTGCCTCTTGGTCATCTATGTTTTCGATATCGGTTGGGATCTCTGATTTTCGGTCCAGCTTGATAACGTTGTCTTGGGGCGATGCCGGTTCACTTTGCTCTATTGGATCTGCCTGCTCTGGGGCCTGCTCTGATTGCGGTGTCTCGGCCATGTCAAGGCTGGGCGACAGGCCGCTTACATGTTTGATGCCTTTTTCACGCAGTATTTTTTGCGCCCCTTTGATGGTCATTCCATCTTCATGCAGCAATTTGCGAATGCCGCCGATCAGCAACATATCGCTTGGGCGGTAATAGCGCCGTCCTCCGCCGCGTTTAACAGGTTTGATTTGGGTGAATTTGCTTTCCCAAAACCGCAGCACATGGGTGGGAATCCCAAGCCATTCGGCAACTTCGCTAATGGTTCTAAAGGCCTCGGCTGATTTGCCCATTCCGGCGCTCCGGGTTACTGTTTGTTGCCCTCAGAAACCTTGTCCTTCATCAGATGTGAGGGCCGAAAGGTCAAAACCCTGCGTGGGGTAATGGGAACTTCTTCACCTGTTTTAGGGTTGCGCCCCACTCGGGCGTTTTTATCACGTACGCTAAAAGTCCCGAAGGAAGAGATTTTAACCTGTTCTCCGCGCACAAGAGATGCTGAAATATGTTCCAAAACGCTTTCCACCAGTTCGGCGCTTTCGCTTCTGGACAGTCCGACCTCGCGAAAAACAGCTTCGCTTAGGTCCATTCGAGTCAAAGTTTCATCACTCATTTTGTATCCCCATTTTGTATATTTGTAATGTGTCGTGATTTTACGAGTCAATAACAATGGCTTATTTAAAAAGGCATTTTTTTACTTTTATAATTTTTTCGGCGGTTTTTAGCAATTTAAATTTGCTACCAACGCAAAACAACTGCGCCCCAGGCCAATCCGCCGCCAATTGCTTCTGTGACAATCAGATGATTTTCCTTTAGCTGTCCAGCGGCTTTTGCGACGGAAAGTGCAAGCGGAATAGAAGCGGCAGATGTATTGCCGTGGTCTTGTACGGTGACTACAACGCGCTCTGTTGGAATGCCCATTTTCTTGGCTGTTCCGTTGATGATCCGCAAGTTGGCTTGATGTGGTACGACCCAGTCGATATCATCTGCCGTCACGCTAGCTTGATCCATAGCGGTTTGCGCTGTGATCGCAAGTTTTTCGACAGCGTGACGGAACACTTCTTTGCCTTGCATGCGCAAATGGCCCGTGGTGTGCGTCGACACGCCCCCGTCGACATATAAAATATCCCTGTGCCGGCCGTCAGAGTTTAAATCAACCGACAGGATGCCGCGATCAGCCGTGCTGCCGCTGGCTTCTTGGGCTTCAAGAATAAGCGCCCCGGCACCATCCCCAAAAAGAACGCAGGTCGAGCGATCACTCCAGTCCATCAATCTGCTGAAGGTCTCTGCACCGATGACCATAATCCGTTTGGCTTGTCCGGATAATATCTGGGCATTCGCTGAAGAAAGCGCAAAAATAAATCCGGCACAAACCGCCTGAACGTCATAGGCAAAACCGCGCTGCATGTTTAGCCCCGCCTGAACCATGGTTGCCACCGATGGAAAAGTCAGATCTGCTGTGGACGTGGCAACAATGATTGCATCCATATCATCGGCCGAAAGCCCTGCATCTTTTAGTGCTGCATTGGCCGCTGCAATTGCCAAATCTGACGTTGTTTCGCCTTCGGCTGCAAAATGGCGCCGTTCGATGCCCGAGCGGGCTTTGATCCATTCGTCAGATGTTTCAAGAGAGTCTTCAAACTCAGAGTTTGGAACAACACGCTCTGGTAGGTAATGCCCTACGCCCCGTACAACGGCCCTGATCTGCATGTGTTATTTTGTCCCCGGTCCAGCAGTTGTTGCATCGTGCGTTATTGGTGTTACAGATGCAAGACGCGCTGCAATTTTTTGCGAAAACTTTGATTGTGTCAACTGCACAGCTAGTTTGACCGCCGAAGAAACGCCCAATGCGTCCGCTGACCCATGCGATTTGACCACTGTCCCGTTCAGCCCCAGAAACACACCGCCATTAACCTGCCGTGGATCTATGCGTTTTTGCAGTCGCTGCAAAGAGGTGGCAGCCAACAGTTGCGAAAGGCGTGACAGCGGAGAATAGCGAAAAGCTTGCCGCAGGAAATCACCGATCAAACTGGCAGTGCCCTCACCGGTTTTAAGGGCTATATTACCGGTAAAACCATCGGTGACGATGACATCGGCCTTGTTGCCGGGAATGTCTCCGCCTTCTACGAAACCAACAAACTCATACTGACCACTGTCACCATGCTGGGCGATCAAATCATGCGCTTCGTGCAGCTCGGGCCGGCCTTTGTGTTCTTCGGTTCCAACATTTAGCACACCCACACGGGGCACTTTGAGTTGCAGTCCGTTCCGGGCGTATGAGACCCCCATCAGCGCATATTGCAGCAGATCATTGGCATCAGCGCGAATATCGGCGCCCACATCCAGCATGACATTAAAGCCCCCAGCGCTGCGTGAGGGCCACAATATTGCTATCGCAGGACGGTTCACGCCCGGCAGCTTGCGCAAACGGATCATGCTCAGAGCCATTAGGGCGCCGGTATTGCCGCACGATACGCAAACTTCGGCTTCCCCGTTCCGCACCGATTCGACAGCTGACCACATTGATGTGTCTTTGCCTTGCCGCAAAACATGGCTGGGCTTGTCTTGCATCGAAACCACATCGCTGGCGTTGCGGATATCACAGCGCCCCATCAGAATGCGCCGCCGCGCCACGAGTTTTTTTAACTCGGTCTCTGGTCCATGCAGAATAAAATGCAGATCAGGATTTATTTTGGCCGATCGGGCGATCCCTGCAACCACCGGTGCAGGGCCGCGATCACCGCCCATAGCATCAATACTGATTACTGTGCGCCGAGGCGCGTCAATCGGTGTATTATGTGCTGTGGTCATGAACCCTGGGCCTAAAAGCTAGGCCGCGTCTTCGTCCAGATCGATCTCGTCAACCATTGCAACAACCTCACGGTCGCCATAGTGGCCACAAGAAGCACAGATATGATGCGGACGCTTTAGCTCACCGCAATTGCTGCACTCGTTTGGGTTCCCCGCCACCAGTGCGTCGTGGGCCCGGCGATTGTTGCGCCGTGATTTTGATACTTTATTTTGTTGGACAGCCATGTCTCAACCTCAATTTATCAGGGCATCTGCCCTTGGTTCCATCCGTGTATCCGTGGCGCATACATCTAATTGCCGCTCAGATACAAGCCAATTTCGCAAGAAGGCGCGAAAATACTGTGATTTGTCTGTTTGACAAGAGCTCACAGCACGAATTCAGCTATCTTTTTGCATTTTTTCTTGCAGTTTGGCTAGCCCCGAAAAAGGTTTGGCATCCGCATCGGTCATTGGAGCAACACCCGGTTGGCTAAAATTGGTTTCGCTCAAGGCTGCCCCCTGTGCCCGCGGGTAATCCGGCGCTTCGATCGACAGGGCCTCGGCCAGCACTGATAATAGGTCGATTTCTTCTGGCAATGGCTCAAGCGTTTCATCGCTATCCATTTCGATTTCATCCATCGGATCTTCCATTGGCGCCAAATCCGTTTCGGGCACAAACCGCCGACGTACCTGGCTGTCCACACGCGTGATCACAGGCCGTAATGTGATAACGCAATCTTGTTCGATGGTGGCCCCGAGCTTGGCCTTGAGCGCCCAGTTTTTTTTACCGCTTGCAACCAGTTGTCCAGTGAGTCGCAGCTTGCGCAGCGCGCGAAACCCTAGTTGTTTTGAAAGTTGGCGGCGTTGGTTTGCATCGGGGCTGATATCAAAGGCGGTTGGGCGCTGGTGATTGAGGTCGGCCAGACGAAAAAGGCTCTGAGAAGAGGGTGGCGGCGGCAAGGACAACAGATCTTCCTTTTCAAGACAAGTTTGCGTGTATTGACAAAATGGAATAAAGCCCAATCTATAACAAGACAAGGGTCGGTACATCTAACTATGAAGAAATCAAGGTTTATAATTGGGGCGTCGGCAGCGTTGATTTTGCTTTCTGCCTGCTCTGCTCAATATCGTGCGCATGGATACATGCCGCAGCAAGAAGAAGTTGATGGGCTGGTGGTTGGGGTTGATAACCGCGACAGCGTTGCCAAATCCTTGGGTGTTCCATCATCAGGTGGCGTTGCCCGCGACAATGCATATTTTTATGTGCGAAGCCTGATACAGCAGGGCGCGCTTGGCCGTCCCACAGAAGTAGACCGTGAGGTTCTGGTGCTGAGTTTCAACAAGCAAGGGGTGTTGAGCAACATAGAGCGGTTTGGATTGCAAGATGGCACTGTTGTTTCATTAGAGCATAGAGTGACCAAAACTGCGGGACCTGAATTAAGTTTGATCCGGCAAATCATTGGATCAGTGGGCGGAAGCGCCCCCAACCTTTGATCGCATTCACCCCTTAAGATGCGTTATTTTGTGTTGCGAGATTATTACGTGCAGTTGGCTTGGGTGGTTTTGGAAAAGTAACTTTATTTAAGGATGCATGATTTGGAAAAGCAGGCCGGCAAAAAATACAGCGTTCGGTTGACTGATACTCCAAGTGACATTCTCGCAGCGCAAAAGCTCCGGCATCTTGCATTTGGGTTAAGCGCGCCGAGCGGCATTGATGCGGATAATTTTGATCCCGTGTGCACTCATGTTCTGGTGGAGGAGCAAAAAACAAACCGTTTGGTTTGCTGTTATCGGTTGCTGCACTTGAACGGCGGCTTAGAAATCGAAAAAAGTTATTCTGCGCAGCACTATGAGCTTTCTGCGCTGCAGTCTTACAGTGGCAAGCTTGTGGAAATGGGGCGCTTTTGTATTCATCCAGAGGTCAAAGACCCCGATGTGCTTCGGATGGCTTGGGCAGAGCTTGCCAAATACGTCGATCAGGAAGGCGTCGAGCTTTTGTTTGGCTGCGCGTCTTTTCAGGGCACCGACACAGCAGACTACCTTGATGCTTTTGCCATGCTTCGGGATAAATATCTGGCCCCAAAACGCTGGCTTCCAAGGGTCAAATCCCCGACAGTTTTTCGCTTTGCCGCACGGCTGCGCCGTAAACCTGATATGAGGCAGGCCCTGCGTAGGATGCCGCCGCTGCTGCGCAGCTATCTGATGATGGGGGGATGGGTAAGTGATCATGCGGTGGTTGATTCGCAATTAAATACGCTGCATGTTTTTACCGGAATTGAAATTCGATCAATGCCCGCTGCGCGCAAAAGGCTTTTGCGCGCGCTCTCTTGACCTTTTGGGATCGGGCGCTTAGCAGCGCGCTATGGCACGCGTCCCATTATTACAGCTTAGCGATATTGCACTGACATTTGGCGGAGATCCGGTCTTTGACAGGCTTGATCTGGTAATCCAGCCCGGTGAACGGCTTGCCTTGGTGGGACGCAACGGGTCGGGAAAATCCACTTTGATGAAAGTGATGGCCGGCTTGGTCGCACCAGACCGCGGCGCGCGTGTCATCCCGCCCGGTTTGGTGGCCGGGTATATGGAGCAAGATCCGGTTATGACGGAATTTGCCACTTTGGGCGAATTTGCCTCAAGCGGGCTAGAACCGGGGGAGCTTTACCGCGTAGAGCGCGCTGCAGAGGGGTTAAAATTTGATCCAGAACGATTGGTTGAAACCGCATCCGGCGGAGAGCGGCGCCGCGCGGCTCTGGCCAAATTGATGGCCGAAGCACCGGATTTGATGTTGCTGGATGAGCCAACAAACCATTTGGATATTGAGGCCATTACCTGGCTGGAAGCTGAGTTAAAGGCGACCAAAGCAGGGTTTGTTTTGATCAGCCATGATAGGGCCTTTCTTAACGCGCTCAGCCGGGCAACCTTGTGGATTGATCGCGGCCAGGTGCGGCGCAATGAGCAAGGGTTTGACGGGTTCGAGGCGTGGCGAGATAAGCTGTGGCAGGACGAAGATATGCAGCGTCACAAAATGGACCGCAAAATAAAATCTGAGGGCCGTTGGGCCGTGGAAGGCATTAGCGCGCGGCGCAAACGCAATCAAGGACGGTTGCGGGCGCTGCAAAGCCTGCGCGCCGAGCGCGCCGGAATGATCCGCCGGCAAGGCACGGCCGCGATGGCGCTGAGCGCAGGGCCAAAGTCCGGCCGTAAGGTCATCGAGGCCCACGATATTGCAAAATCCTTTGGCGATACGCTCATCCTGCGACGGTTTTCGATCACCATTCAGCGCGGTGACCGGGTGGCGCTTGTGGGGCCGAATGGAGTGGGCAAAACCACCTTGCTGCGGCTTTTGATGGGCGAGATTGATCCCGACCAAGGTCAGATTAAACAAGGCACCAATCTGGTGTCTGCTGTCTTTGACCAAAACCGCACGCAACTTGATCCGGAGATGACCCTTTGGGACAGCCTGACAGGTGATCCGGCGATGCGGGTGTCGGGCAAAGCCGATCAGGTGTTGGTGCGCGGCAGGCCAAAACATGTGGTGGGGTATTTAAAAGAGTTTCTGTTTGACGAAGCGCAGGCCCGCGCGCCTGTGCGCTCGCTGTCGGGTGGGGAAAAGGCACGGCTTTTACTGGCCAAGATTATGGCGCGTGAAAGCAATCTTCTGGTGCTGGACGAGCCGACCAATGATCTGGATGTGGAAACGCTTGATTTGCTGCAAGAGTTGCTGGATGATTATCAAGGAACAGTGATTTTGGTCAGTCACGACCGCGATTTTCTGGACCGTGTGGCAACAACGACCATCGCCATGGAAGGCGGCGGCCACACGGTGGCCTATGCCGGCGGGTGGTCAGATTATCAAGCCCAGAAGCAGGTTGCGCCGCCCCCCGCAAAGCCCAGCAATGCGCTTAAAGTCAAGTCGGAGGTTAAACCTGACCGGCAGTCAGAAAAACCGGGCCTGACATTTACCGAGCGGCATCGGCTTGAAAACCTTCCTGCGGAAATTGAAAAGCTGGAAGCTGAGATTGCAAAGCTTGAAGAGTATCTGTCTGCGCCAGATCTTTACCAGCAGGCGCCGCTTAAATTTCAAAAAGCCAGCGGGGCTCTTGTTGAACGGCAAAAGGCGCTGCAGGCTGCTGAGGACGACTGGCTTGCTTTGGAAGAAAAAAATCCCTCATAGAGCCTGCAGAGGCGCTGTGTGATCTATTTATCAACGCTGGCCCCTGAGAAAGATATAACCAAAAGCTTGCCCTAAGCTGCGCAGCTTAAAGGGAGTATTTGAGCAAAGAAAAAGAGAAAACCCTGGGGCACTGCATGCGGTAATGCGAGTTTTGCGAAGGCTTACAAGGGATGGCGCAGTTTGCGCCCGCCTGTTCGGCAAAGTCAGTTGATTGACATCAGCCTTTGGAAGGCAAATGTCGTTGCAAGGCATGGAGCGCGAAGACGGTCAGTATTATCCGGTACATATGATGCAAGCTGACCAAAGCGGGATTGGCATTCAAGCTCAGAGCGATCAAAGACATTTCGGTCAGCCCCCCCGGGGCAAAGCTGATCAGTAAAACATCAAACGGCAAAGGTTGAAATGTCCGCAGGATTAAACAAATTGCCAAAGCAATCAGAAGCATGGCTGTCACACTGGCAAAGCTAAGTGCAATACCGCGGACCAGCATATCACCTTTAAGTCCTGCAAATCGGGAGCCAAGCGCAGTGCCGATGACGAGTTGCGCTGTGATAATCAAGACTTCGGGGAGTTGCAGTGTGGCCAGCCCAGAAAGGTTGACGGCAGCAGCGATCAAAAGCGGTCCCATTAATTGACCGGCAGGGATTTTAAGCTTGAGCCCAAACACCAGACCAATAAGCACAACCCCAGCACCGATCAGGACCTGTTCTGGAGTGATATCCGCTTGAACCCCGCTGGTAATTTGCACGCCAGCAGCGCTGCCCAAGGGCGCGCCGATCCACACCGACATCAGCATGGGTACGAGCATGATCACCACAATAATGCGCAAGAACTGCTGCACAGTGAGAAGTTTGATATTGCATCCATGGGCCTCGCCCATAGTAATGCTTTCCATCAACCCGCCAGGTGCGCTGCAAAAAAATGCCGTGACGGGATCATAGCCGCCCAAGCGGCGAAAAATCCACAAATTGGCAGCAAAACCAAGCGGTACAAAAACACTCAGGCCGATCAAACTCATGACCATCAAAGGCGCGCGCGCCACCAGCTCTGGTGTCACCTGAGCGCCGATCATCACGCCGATCACGGCAATAAAGAGCATGCGTAGGAACATTGGGAATTTATAGGTGTGGGGCAGGGCTTCAGGGCGCGCAATTGTAAAACTTGCGGTCGCAAGCAAAGCGCCCAGCATCCAGGGAAGGGGCATTACTGTAAGACTGGCCAGAAACCCACCGAGCCCTCCGAGCGCCAGCAAGGCAAGGGTTGGTATAAAATTTCTAAAATCCATACGACAAATTCTCTTACCCAGCCAAACCGTGATGCGACAAACCGGTTTGGCTGTCAAACAGCTTTACTCTTCGCGGCCATGCTTTTTAAGAAACTCAAAAAGCTCTATCTGAAGTTCATGATTGCACTCGAGGGCAAAAATATAGGCTTGGGTGGCAAAAAAGCAGGCGCTGTCAAGCGTTTCGGCGGCGCGGGCCGCTTGGCGGTAAAGGTCGGCCAATGCTTTTTTGTCATTGGCCGCATGCGCCGAAAGGATCCGAGCGTTCAGCGCGCTCATGCGCTTTTATGGCTGGCCGCGCGATGCGCCTGAATGTTTTTTGCGGTCCAGTCGTGAAAGCAGTGTGTCGGGGCATCCATTACTGGTGAAAACCGGCCGCCGTCAAATTGTGCCCCGTGGCGGCCGCGCTGCATGCCTTCGACGACAAAGATATCCTCTTCAAAGACATCTTTCCATTGTGCTGTGTTTTTCGAACGCAATGCCTTATCGGTGGAGGTTGAAGGATAGTAAAGATGAACCTGTTCAACGGTGCTTTCCGGACCATCGGGTATCAGCAATATGGTAAAGGCATGATCGCGGTGCACACCGAGCAGCACATTTGGATAGATTGCAAGATATTCAGCCGCAGTTTGCCATTTGTCGCTGAGCCCGGTGAAATCGGGAAAGCGCGCGCCGTTTTCACCCTCTAGCTGGCGATAAACCAATGTCCCCTGACCGGAATAGTGATTGTAGCTTTCTATATTATAGTGATCTTCGAGCCGTGAGTAACTGTTGAGACCGGGGTGCACCCATGGCAAGTGGTAGCTTTCACAATAATTTTCAACGGCAAGTTTCCAGTTGCATTTTACGGTTAGATCAAACCGGCTGTCGGCGCCTCCGTGGTGCATTGGCTGTTCAAATTCCGCCCATCGCTGAATGGCATCTTTCATTGCCTGTTCAAAAGGGGGCGCTTTTCCGTCGACATTGATCCAGACAACATCGCGCCATATATGAGTGCGTATCTCGGTGAGACCAAGCGTGGTGCGATCAATGTCCTTGTGGGTATTTTTACCCGGGCCGCCCACATGCGGGGTGCTGATCAACCGGCCATCAGTGGCATAGCACCAACTGTGATAGGGGCAACGGATAGCGCCTTCTATTTTCTGGGCGGTTTCAACAAGTATCATACCGCGATGGCGGCAGGTGTTTTGAAACACTCGAATGCGGCTGGATCGATCGCGAATTAATAAAAGAGGCATTCCCAAAAACGTAATGGGAACCGCGTCACCGGTTTCTGGAACATCAGCGCCGACAGCTAAACCAGCCCAGTTTGAAAACAACAAAGCGTGTTTTTCTTCTTCAAAGATGTCGTGATTGATGTAATGTTCATTCGGAAGGCCATTCGCCTCTGACACAGGGCGGCGCACAGATGATAAATTCGTGGTTTGCGTCACGGTGAACCTCATAGCTAGCATCACGATAGGATAAAACTAGCAGTTTTGGGAGGTTTTGTTTGCCGATCCGCGACCTTGAGGGCCGGCTTGCGACACCTTTAACAAAATGCCTCATCCGGGCGCAACAATGTCCGGTGAAAGGGCCAAAGACTGTCAATTTCACAAATACCGGCTTGTCTTGCCGTGGCCATGACCTCAGAGCGTTTCTGGCCCAGATGTTCAAAAACCAGCCGTGTCACGCGGGTGCCATTTAAGTGCTCTGGAACGGTTCTTGTACTATATCCAAGCCAGAAGTTGCCTTCAAAAGAAGGTGTAGGTGAAAGATAACTAAAGGAACATGACGTAGATCCACGGCGAAAAGCAAGCATTGCAACGCCGCCCTCCTGGGCGATGATAAACCCTCTAAACTCACGGGTTTTGGTGTTTGTATCCAACCCTTGACCGGCGACCGCTTCTTTGGCTTCCATCCCGCGAAGGAACCTCTGAGAATCCCTTTTGTAGATATAAATTAAGCCCTGAACAAAGCGTTCTTCTTCGAGAAAGCTCTGCCTGGAAAAGCGAAAAAAACCAGTGGGAAAGACTTCGAGTGAGATGTCAGTCTCTTTTGGGCCAAAATACGCACGCATTTCAGGATGTATCAGCGCATTTGTATTCTTTGCTTCGATCTGGTCAAGCGGCTCAAGTAAAATGCGTGCATCGGTTTTGAAGAAACTACATATTTTGTGCAACACATCCGGCCGGGGAAAGCTTTCTCCGGATAGATAGCGATTAAATTGTGTGCGATTAATTTCAAGTTCTCGGCAGATTGATGAAATTGTGGAATGACCTTGGCATAAAAGGCGCAGGTTTTGCCCGAAAACGGCGCGGAGTTGGGTCGGGGTTGTGTTTGTTTCACTTGTATTGGGCGACATGAATTATCCTCCGGCCTAAATATTAATATTCGAAACGATTTACGTGCTAAAAAAACGGTTTTTCTACAAACTGATGCCAAATAGATTCAGAGCTGACACATTTATACACTCTTTGTGGGAGTTTTAGACACAAAATACAAGGAAATGTTGATAGATAAATATGGTTAATAAAGGCATTTTAAAACAAAATCAGGTAATGAAACTACAAAGGGTGCTGCTATGTATGGTGTTATCTTATGGAGCGATCAAGATGCCCAAAGAGCCGTAATATGGTGTGAAGATCATGGGAAACTTGCCTATTTCAACCCTCACACTGACGCGGTTGCATCGGTGGCGGGCGAAAACCCGCCCCTAGGGGTCGGCGATCTAATTAAGTTTCATGTGCGTGACTGGTGCACTGTTCGGCGGGCATCCAAAGTTGAACTTGTTTCCGCTGCGCAGTTTCCCGATTTGGCTGGCGGCTTGGCGATTGCGGGGGCTGAAGTAAAACAAAGTCAAACGATGGATTTGGGAAATGTGATTGCGTTTCGTAAGTCGCCTGAACTCAGCCAATGCGCGACAGCATAGTTTGACGCCAGACCAAATTTGCCCATTTCAGATCAATCCGTTTGCTCAGTGCCCCCACGAGACAGCGCCGCAACGCCGGTTCTTGCGATTTCGCTTAGGCCAAGAGGGCGCATTAAATCCGCAAAAGCATCCACTTTATCGGGCGTTCCAGTGATTTGAAAAACAAAACTTTTTAGGGTGCTGTCAACGACATGAGCACGAAAAATATCTGCAAGACGCAGGGCTTCCACGCGTTTTTCGCCTTTTCCGTCAACTTTCAACAGCGCCAGTTCACGTTCGACCGAACTGCCTTCTACTGTAAGATCATGCACCTCGTGAACCGGCACGATCCGGCCCAGTTGAGCTTTGATCTGCTCAATAACCTGAGGGGTCCCGGTGGTGACAATGGTGATCCGGCTTAGATGGCCATGATGATCCACTTCTGCCACTGTCAGGCTGTCGATATTATATCCGCGCCCAGAAAATAACCCTATCACGCGGGCCAGAACGCCAGCTTCATTATCAACCAGTACTGCCAGTGTATGGGTTTCGTTTTCTTCCCCAAAGTTTGACCTTAGGTTATAGGCCGAATGCTTGGACGAACCTTTTTTTATTTTCAGAGCGGACATTTTTTTGCTTTCTGTTTTATAAAACAAATTATCAAAGGGCGGTTGCAGGTTATACCATCACGGCGCCGCTGCTGCCGATAGCATCTTTGGTAGTAGCTTCACCCAATAACATTTTATTATGCGGCTCGCCCGAAGGGATCATTGGGAAACAGTTTTCATGTTTTTCCACCAAACAATCAAAGATGACAGGGCCATCATAGGCGAGCATTTCCATAATTGCATCATCAAGATCATCAGGGTCTTTGCACAAAATACCCTTGGCACCAAAAGCTTCTGCCAGTTTTACGAAATCTGGCAGGGCTTCGGACCAGCTGTGCGAATACCGTTCGCCGTGCAGCAGTTCTTGCCATTGGCGGACCATTCCGAGCCGTTCGTTGTTTAGGATGAATTGTTTAACCGGCAGCCGGTATTGTACTGCAGTGCCCATTTCTTGCATGTTCATTAACCAGCTGGCCTCGCCCGCCACATTGATCACCAAAGCCTCTGGATGGGCCATTTGAACCCCAATTGAGGCTGGAAATCCATATCCCATGGTGCCAAGCCCGCCCGAAGTCATCCAATGGTTTGGATCCTCAAAGCCTAAATACTGCGCGGCCCACATTTGGTGTTGTCCAACTTCGGTACAAATAAACCGGTCTTTTCGATTTTTTGTCAGCTCTTCAAGCCGCATCAGAGCGTGCTGCGGTTTGATTGTTTTTGCGCTCGGCTTGAAGTCAAGGCATCTGACTTTCTTCCACTCTTCTATTTCGCTCCACCATGATTTTAGGGCCGCTGAATTGGTTTTGCGGCCGCGCGCTTTCCAGATGTTCAGCAGATCTTCTAGCACATGGGCAATATCGCCAATGATCGGGATATCGACGCGGATCACCTTGTTGATCGAAGAGGGGTCGATGTCGATATGGGCTTTGCGCGAATTGGGGCTAAAGGCATCAAGCCGGCCGGTGATACGATCATCAAAGCGGGCGCCTATATTGATCATCAAATCGCAATCATGCATCGCTAAATTGGCTTCATAAAGACCATGCATGCCCAACATTCCAAGCCAGTTTTTGCCCGAAGCGGGATACGCGCCAAGCCCCATGAGGGTCGAGGTGATTGGAAACTGAGTTGCTTCAACCAATTCGCGCAGTAACTGGCTTGCCGACGTACCGGAGTTTATCACCCCGCCGCCGGTATAAAAAACCGGCCGCTCAGCGGTTTCCAGCGCTTCTACCAACGCGGTAATCTGATCAAGGTCACCTTTGGTGCGTGGTTGGTAGTGATTTGTTTTTACTTTATTTTTGGTCATGTATTCGGCTGATGCGAATTGCACGTCTTTGGGAATATCCACCAAAACCGGACCTGGCCTGCCAGCGGTAGCAACGTGAAAAGCCTGATGGATGATACCAGACAGTTCAGCGGTATCTTTGACCAGCCAATTGTGTTTGGTGCAGGGGCGGGTGATGCCAACGGTATCAGCCTCTTGAAAGGCGTCTGACCCGATCATAAAGGTGGGCACCTGTCCGGTCAGAACAATTATTGGGATCGAATCCATCAAAGCATCAGTAAGCCCGGTGACCGCATTGGTAGCGCCCGGACCCGAAGTGACCAAGGCAACGCCGGGCTTGCCGGTCGAGCGGGCATAGCCTTCGGCGGCATGAACCGCTCCTTGCTCATGGCGTACAAGAATATGGCGTATATCGTTTTGCTGGAACACTTCGTCATAAATCGGTAGCACAGCGCCGCCGGGATATCCGAAAACTGTGTCAACGCCTTGATCTTTCAAGGCTTGAACTACCATTTTTGCTCCGCTCATCAGGCGTGTCATACTCTTGCTCCGTTTTAACTGCCTGACCCAAAGGGTCATAATTCATTTTGTTGCAGATATAAAAAAACCCTCGAAGTTTCGAGGGCGCATAAGGTCTAAAATGGTACGTATTACCGACCCATGCGCTTTCGTCCCACAATGACCACTAGAGGCTCTAGCATCCAGAGTTCCTTTCATATCCACGGCAAGACAATATGAACCCCTTGGGCAGAGGTCAACAGCCAATTCATGGATAAATGCAAAGAAAATCCGTATTTTTCTTTCTGAATGTTGCGCTAATGGGGTGTTTGGTGAAATTTTACAATATTTAGAGGGGCCAAATCACAGGAAAGCAACCAAGGTAAAGGTTCATTTGCAATCTACATCACGTGAGTGGATGAAAAAAAGCCCACAGCGAGGGTCGCCGTGGGCTTTTTTTTGTTTTCTTGGTCACCAAAGGGTGGGGACATTTAAAAATTAACTGTCCTCAGCCGGCACTTCTTCTGTCGCCAGATCGTCTTCGGCACCTTGATCATTATCGGCTTCAAAGTCTTCTGATGCAGCAGCGCCCATATCGTCAAAAAGCTCTGCAATCTCGAATTCAGCGGCAGCTTCTTCTTCTGCGGCCAATTCTTGGATGGATTTGCCGTCTGCCTGAAGCTCGGCCTCTTCGGCAGAGCGCGCCACGTTTAACACGATCGTTGCAGAAACTTCCGGATGCAACCGGACGTTCATTTCATGCAAACCAAGTTCTTTGATTGGCTTAAGAGATGTGATTTGCTTGCGGTCAACGCTGAAACCACCCGCGCTGGCCACGTCTGCTGCGTCGCGCGGCGTCACTGAACCGTAAAGCGCGCCGCTGTCTGATGCAGAGCGAATCACGATGAAGGTTTGACCATCCAACCGTGAGGCAAGATCTTCTGATTCAGTGCGCGTTTCAAGATTGCGTGCTTCCAGTTGAGCCTTTTGGGTTTCAAACTGGGCAATATTGTCTTTTGATGCCGTCAGGGCCTTGCCTTGGGGCAGAAGATAGTTGCGCGCGTAGCCTGATTTCACATCGACCACATCACCCATTTGACCCAATTTGGCCACCCGTTCCATGAGGATAACTTGCATTCCAATGTCTCCTTATTTCACAGCGTAGGGCAACAGCGCCAAAAACCGTGCACGTTTGATTGCGCGGGCCAGTTCACGTTGTTTTTTTGCCGAAACTGCAGTGATCCGCGAGGGAACAATTTTGCCGCGCTCTGAGATATAGCGTTGCAACAGTTTGGTGTCTTTGTAATCAATCGCTGGTGCGTTCTCTCCAGAGAAGGGGCACACTTTGCGACGACGAAAAAATGGTTTATTTGTCATGGTTTAAGCGTCCTTTTCTTGGAATTATGCGCGCCGTTCGCGGCGTTCGCCACGTTCCTCGCGTTTTTGCATTTGCACTGATGGTCCTGCATCATGTTCGTCGACTTTGATGGTAAGAATACGCATCACATCGTCATGCAGACGCATCAGGCGTTCCATTTCTTGGATCGCTTCTGCAGGGGCGTCGGTTTTAAAAAACGCGTAATGCCCTTTGCGATTTTTGTTAATTTTATAGGCCATTGTTTTGACCCCCCAATATTCGCTTTCGACGACTGTGCCGCCGTTGTCTGCCAATACTGTCGAGAAATGTTCAATAAGGCCTTCTGCCTGCGTGTTGGATAAATCCTGACGCGAGATAAAGACATGCTCGTAAAGCGGCATGTGAGCTCCATTCATGTTCTGGCGCGTTTCATAGGGCAGGTCATCTTTCCGCCCCCACCCACGAGAGACCGCGCGATACAACCGATATCGCGGAAAGAGAGGCCTCTTCTACACGAATTTCGAAGTCACGCAAGCGCTACTTAATAGCCGAAAATTTTTACAATATTTTTCTGGTTGTCCCAAACGTTTCATACCGATGTCACAATTTTGACGCAATCGGGTAGTAATTATACCCATAAGGCTGAGAGATGCAGTTATAATGCAGAAGAATATTTTAGGGGTGGGCAATTTTCCGCCATATTTTAGTACCAAGGGCGGCAGTTGTTCTGCCGTCCATATTTTTTTTAAACGGCTATGTGCACTTGCCTTTGCTCTGGCGGCAATAGGATTTTGGTTTTTCCCGTTTCCGCCTCTTACACCTGCATTAGAATTGATCAGACTAGGCATTTTTATTGGACTTGCCCTGAGCGCACTTTGGCTGTTTGCCAAATAACTTTGCATATTGTAACGATTTGGCACGATTGACAGATAATATTACTGCTTTTGGTTGGACAGGTTATGGATTTGGCCATGAGCCAGATGCATAGCGGAAATGATGAAACCCCCTCTGCTCATTTGTAATTGATAGAATTATCTCACTTATATCAATGATCAAAGGATGAGCCAGATGGACTTCAAAATTTCTCAACAAGAATTACAAGCATATGAACTGCGTGCGCGCAAATTGCGTTCGGACGAGTTTCGGCGTTTGGTTTCCGGACTTTTCAACACTTTTAAAAGAAAATAGGCCACTGTGGGCGCGCCCAACTTAAAGTAAACCAGTGCTGATCGGATTTTTGGTTCTTCGAAGCAGTAAATATCTGCGCGGTCTTGCTTTGCTAAAGGGCCGCCTATCCTAAGAGCGTCCGCAGGGGAAAGGATATTTTTCCTGTCGGGCAATATTCCTGCTCGATGAACATTTCCAATTTCTTAATAAAGCAATGATGCTTAACATCTTCTTTTCAGAAAATCGGATGTGCGTTGCGCTATTACGCCGCTGGCATGCGCTGTTCAATAATTTCGGCCCACCAGCTGCACCCGGCAGGGATCGCATCGTCGTTGAAATTATAGTTGGGGTTATGCACGGCAGCGGTATCACCATTGCCGATCAGGATATAAGCGCCGGGCCGTTCTTCAAGCATGAAAGAGAAATCTTCACCCCCCATGACCAGATCGGCTTCTGCGCAGGAGCCCGATACACTTTCTGCCACCTTTGCGGCAAATTCTGTCTGGGTGTCCGAGTTGCTCATCACCGGATAGCTCCGGCGGTATTCTGCCTCGGCACAGGCGCCAAAAGCTGCTGCAGTGCCTTCGGCAAGCTCGATCAAACGCCGTTCGGCCACATCGCGCATTTCAGCGCTTAATGTGCGTACCGTTCCGCGCAGGTGAACCGATTCCGGGATCACATTAAATGCTGTGGAAGAGGTTTCAAAAGAGGTGACTGAAACCACCATTTGATCCACAGGATTGGCATTTCGGCTGACAATGGATTGCAGCGCAAGCACCAGATGGCTGGCAACAATTGTTGGATCAATCGTTTCTTGTGGTTTGGCCGCGTGGCCGCCCTTGCCGGTAATTTTTATATCGAACATGTCCGAAGCTGCAAAAAAGGCGCCCGGGCGAATGGCAAACTGACCCACCGGCATTTGTGGCCAGTTGTGCATGCCGTAAACCTCATCAATGCCAAAGCGCTCCATCATACCGTCATCGCACATTTCTTTGCCGCCGCCGCCACCTTCTTCGGCGGGCTGAAAAATCACCACTGCAGTGCCGTCAAAATTTCGCGTCTCGGAAAGGTACTTGGCCGCGCCCAAGAGCATCGCCGTGTGGCCATCGTGACCGCAGGCATGCATCGCGCCCGGCGTTTTGCTGGCGTACTCTAGCCCGGTTTGTTCCTCGATCGGCAAAGCGTCCATATCTGCGCGCAGTCCAATGGTTTTGCCCGAGGCGGTCGTTTTGCCTTTGATCACTGCAACAACGCCGGTGCGTCCGATGCCGGTCACAACCTCATCCACCCCAAAGCTGCGCAGCTTATCAGCCACCAGTGCAGAGGTGCGCTGCGTGTCGAAAAGAATTTCCGGGTGCTGATGAATGTCGCGCCGCCATTCGGTTATTTCGGGGTGCAATTCGGCCAAACGATTTTTTACGGGCATAGGTTAATCTCCTGTCAGCCTTTCAAGCAGTTTTTGCATAAATTTATGCCCTGCCTCAAATTGTGATTTTTCAATAAATTCATTGGGTTGGTGCGCTTGCGCAATGTCGCCCGGGCCGCAGATGACAGCAGAATATCCGCGCTCTTGAAACTGGCCGGCTTCGGTTCCGTATGACACCACATGCAGGGCATTATCCCCGGTTATCTGGCGTACCAAGGTTTCGGCTTCCCCGTCTTGTTCGGGGCGCAAACCGGGTACAAAAAACCGTGGTTCAATTTCAATATGCGCTTCTGGATGGGACGCTTTCATATCCGCTTCCAGCGCGCGCACTTTGTCTTCAAAGCGGCCTCTCCAGTCGGCTTCTGTTTCATCGGCCACAATTCTGAAATCCAGGCTAAAGTGGCAATCTTTCGCGGTGATATTATGCGCTGTGCCGCCGCTGATCATGCCCACATGCGCTGTGGTATAGGGCGGGTCGAACATAGCCGCAATTTCAGTGGGTTGCGCGGCGCTGTTGGCGGCATTGACATGATTGGCCCAGTCAATCAGCTTTGCGCCGGACATGATCGCGTTGACCCCTGTGTGCAGGATCGACGAATGGACCTCAAAGCCGACAAAATGAGTGCTAAAACCCAAACCGCCCTTGTGACCGTTGACCGCCAGCATGGTCGACGGTTCCCCCACAATCACGGCGCTGGCTTTGGGCAGGGTTTTCAGCATTTGATCAATCATTGGCGGCGCGCCGGTACAGCCGACCTCTTCATCATAACTTAAAGCGATTTGCAAAGGTCGGGTGAGGGGCAGATACGAAGCTTCCACCAACGCCCAAAGCGCCAAGGCATCAAAGCCTTTCATATCACATGTGCCGCGGCCGAAATATTTTCCGTCACGTTCGATCACTTCATAAGGATCACTGTCCCAGGGCTGCCCGTCAACCGGAACAACATCGGTATGACCCGACAGCACCAGTCCGCCTTCGATATCGGGGCCGACATGGGCAAAAAGTGATGCTTTGTCACCAGCCTCATTATAGTGGCGATGCGATGTGATATTATGATCTGCCAAATAGCCTTCGACCCATGCCACCAATTCGAGATTGCTATCGCGGCTGACTGTCGGAAAAGATACAAGTTTACGCATTAACTCTAGAGGCGAAAGACGGTCTTGGCTCATGATTAGTACCCGCTATCAGTGGTTAAAACAAAATGTCCCGCGGAAACTTCACGGTACTCAGAAGCTTCGGCTACATAGTCCAGATCATGGATCGGTGAAGGGATCGGTTTAAAGTTAAGATCTTTTTCAGACTTACGTTGGGTAGGGTCTGCGATCGGAACCGCTTTCATCAAGGCCTGCGTATAGGCATGTTGCGGTGCCTCAAAGACTTTGCTGCGCGGCCCTATTTCAACCAACCGCCCCAAATACATCACGCCCACATCATGGCTAACCCGTTCCACCACAGCCATATCGTGACTGATGAATAGAAATGAAAGCTCCAGTTCTGTCTGCAATTCCATCATAAGATTAAGAACTTGAGCCTGAACCGAAACATCCAGTGCGCTTACTGCTTCGTCTGCTATTATCAGCTTTGGATTGAGCGCCAGAGCCCGCGCAATGGCAACCCTTTGGCGCTGACCGCCAGATAGTTCATGCGGATAGCGCCGCAAAAAGCTGCGCGGCAACTCGACCCGGTCAAATAGCATTTCAATGCGTTTTTGCAACCCATCGCCGCTGTGCGTGCCATAATTGCGCATGGGCTCGGCCACTTGATCCATCAGCAGCATTTGCGGGTTCAGCGATGCAAAGGGGTCTTGAAACACCATTTGCATGTCGCCGCGCGCCGCACGTAATTCCTCAGGCTTCATGGCGATGATATCTTTGCCGGCAATGCTGACTTCGCCGGATATCGGCTCAACCAGACGCAACAATGATCGCCCAACTGTGGATTTGCCGCAGCCAGATTCGCCCACCAAAGCCAGGGTGCGCCCTTTCATTAATGTAAACGAGACATCCTCGACAGCATGCACATTGGCCACTGTGCGCCGTAAAATACCACCCTTTACCGGAAAGCGGGTCACAAGGTTTTTAACCTCTAGCAGCGGTTCATTTGTGCCTTTTATAGGGTTGCGAACGGTGTTTTCATCGCCAAAAAGGCGCATGGGTTCCGGCAATTCCTTGCCTGCCATCTCGCCAAGTTTTGGAACCGCCGCCAGCAGCGATTGGGTATAGCTATGCTTTGGGTCTTTGAAAATCTGCTCAACCGGGCCTTCTTCCACTTTATTGCCGCGGTACATCACAACAACCCGGTCTGCCATCTGTGCCACCACCGCCATATCATGGGTGATAAACATAACGGCCGTGCCGGTTTCATGCTTGAGCCGGTCAATAAGGGCAAGGATTTCGGCCTGAATGGTGACATCAAGCGCTGTGGTCGGCTCATCAGCAATCAGCAATCTTGGCTCGCAAGCCAGTGCCATGGCGATCACCACCCGTTGGCGCATGCCGCCCGATAGTTCGTGCGGAAATTGCTTTAGCCGGCGCTCGGGTTCGGGGATGCGCACCTGCTGCAGCAGATCAAGCGCCTGCTGCGTCGCTTGTGATTTACTCATTCCCTTATGGACTCTGAGGCCTTCGGTCAATTGGCGGCCCACAGTAAACACTGGGTTAAGAGCGGTCATCGGCTCTTGAAAGATCATGCCAATTTCGTTGCCGCGAATTGTGCGCATTAACGACTGATCCACCTTTGTGACGTCAACCAAACCAGAATCTTTTCGGTCAAATTCAAGTTTGCCACCCGCAAGACGTCCGCCGCCAAACTCGACCAACCGCATCATGGACAGCGATGAAACCGATTTTCCGGAACCTGATTCTCCGACAACACAAACGGTTTCGCCTGCGTTAATATCAAAAGAGACATCCTCAACTCCAACCACAGTTCCGTCTTTGGTTTCAAATTCAACCCGAAGGTTTTCAAAGTTTGCGATGGGTGTTTTGGGGTGATCCAGCATTTTAGTGTTCCTATACTTTAGAAAGTATTGGTAGCGAATTGAGTCTATTGATGTCAAACACATCGCTAAAATTCTAAGTCTTGCGATATTGCAAAACAGGAATTTTATTCCGTCAACCTCTTTATTGATGATTTCTTGTAGCATTTGGGCTTGCATTTTGGGAAAAGTCTGTTTCGATAGTCCAATGGTCGTAGTCCAAACAGTTAGCGCTCACATGCGCGGGGTTCGGAAAGCAATACGATCGAAAGAAAATGGGGAAAATTATAACTTATGTTTAATGTTTTGCCTGATGTGAAAACCGCAAGGAGGTTTAAATGAAAATCAAATCACTTATGATGGGGGCCGTGGCTGCCTGTGCTTTTGCACCGGCCAGTTTCGCTGAGCGTGGCTCAGATGGCAACGTCAGTATCATTTACTGGCAAGCTCCGTCGATCTTGAACCCATATCTGTCCGGGGGAACAAAGGACATCGAATCATCTAGTCTTGTCATCGAGCCATTGGGCCGCTTTGACCAAACAGGTGCTATGGTTGCATATTTGGCAGAGGAAATTCCTACCGTTGCCAATGGCGGTGTGAGCGAAGATTTGACATCGATCACTTGGACGCTGAAAAGTGGCCTGGTCTGGTCTGATGGATCAGCCGTCACTGCAGCGGATGTTAAATTCACGGCAGAATACTGTATGCACCCAGAAGGCGGTTGTGCGCAGCTGGCGAAATTTGATGGTGTGACCTCGGTAGATGTGGTTGACGATTTGACTGTAAAAGTCAGCTTTAACCAACCAAAGCCCAACCCTTATGGGCCTTTCGTAGGCGGTCAGACTCCGATTATCCAAAAAGCACAGTTTGAAAACTGTATGGGTGCTGCAGCGCCAAATTGTACCGATGAAAACTTTGGTCCAATTGGCACCGGTCCGTTTGTGGTGACAGAATTCCGTCCAAATGACGTGATTCAAATGGAAGCCAACGACAACTACCGTGATGCAAGCAAGCCTGCATTTGCAACGCTGACATTTAAAGGTGGCGGCGATGCCATGGCAGCCGGTCGTGCGGTGATGGAAACAGGCGAATTTGATTATGCTTGGAACCTACAACTTGCACCGGACGTGATTGCAAAAATGAAAGAAGGCGGCAAAGGTACTCCGATTTCAGGATTTGGGGCGCTTGTTGAGCGTCTGGAAATGAATATGACCGATCCATCGCCTGATCTGGATGCTGATACGCGTGCCACACGCAAAGCACCGCACCCGTTCCTGAGCGATATCAATGTACGTAAAGCGCTGTCTATGGCGATCGACCGTCCATTGCTCGTTGAAATCGGCTATGGTCCTGCAGGTCGTCCAACCTGTGATCTGGTTCCAGCACCAGCCATCTATGCAACAGGCAACACCGATTGTTTGACACAAGATATCGCAGGCGCAAACGCATTGCTCGACGAAGCAGGCTGGGCGCGCGGCGGTGATGGCATTCGCGCCAAAGATGGTGTGCGTCTGTCGATCCTGTATCAAACATCGACCAACGCTGTGCGTCAGGATTTCCAAGCTCTTATCAAAGAGTGGTGGGGCCAAATCGGTGTTGAAACCGAATTGCGTAACCTGAACGCGTCTGTGTTCTTTGGTGGTGATCCAGGTTCGCCTGACACATTCCAGAAGTTCTATGCCGATGTGGAAATGTACGCCAACGTGTTTGACGGAACCGACCCACAAGCCTATCTGGCTGCCTATCGCTGCGGCAACGAGCCGAAGCCTGAAAGCCAGTGGCAAGGTGAAAACATCAACCGTTTCTGTGATCCTGAGTATGACAAGATGATTGATGAAATGGCGCGTACCAGCGACATTAACCGTCGTGGTGAACTTGGCCGTATGATGCAAAGCATGCTGACCAACCAGAGCTATACGATTGTTCCTCTTGTGGATCGTGGTCGTATTTCTGCACACGCCAACTCGCTTGGCGGTGTGGTTCTGAACACCTTTGATTCAGAACTTTGGAACGTTGCCGACTGGTATCGTATCGACTAAAGACTAACGTTACTGGCTGCGCCCTTCATTTTGTCGGGCGCAGCTTTCCTTTGATCTGAATTACTAAGGCGTCACTAAATGCTGACATTCACTATTCGTCGTCTGCTGATCTCGATCCCGACGCTTTTGTTCATCAGTTTGGTTATTTTTCTGCTGCTAAATCTTGCGCCAAACGATCCGATGGCACAGGTGCCATTGACCGTACCCCCAGAAGTCAAAGAGAAAATGCGCGAGGCCTTGGGTCTTGGCCAACCTCTTTACATCCAATTTGCCAAATGGTTGATGCAGTTTTTCTGGATTGAACCGCAGGTTTTGGTTGATCACTATTTTGGAACGACATTTTCCGAAGGCGATCTGCGCGTGATCAGCTGGCAAACCCGTAGCCCGGTGATGGATATCGTCATCCAAAGAATTCCGCAAACCCTATGGGTGGTTGGGATGTCCTATGTGGTGGGCATTTTAATCGCGCTGCCGATTGGAATTTATTCTGCCTATCGGCATTATTCGGTTTTTGATCAGGCCGGTACGTTTATCACAATGATTGGCTATTCGATCCCGCCATTTTTCACTGGGCCCTTGGTTATTGTAATCTTTGCGGTGCAGCTTGGATGGTTGCCGTCGACCTATGATACATTGCACCAAGTGATTGATTGGGACAGTTTTGTTGTTCAATTACAGCAGATGGTTTTGCCGGTGATGGTGCTTGCGCTGCAAACCACTGCCCAAATCAGCCGCTATATGCGTGCATCCATGCTTGATAACCTAAACCAGGACTATGTGCGAACTGCACGGGCCAAAGGCCTTAGCGAGTGGACAGTGGTGATGGTTCATGTGCTGCGCAACTCAATGATCCCCGTTGTGACAGTCATTGCGCTTGGTCTGCCGGCTATCTTTGGCGGCGCGATCATTACGGAGCAAATTTTTAAAGTGAACGGTATCGGCCAACAGCTCATCGGTGCAATCTATGCCAATGATCTGCCAACGGTTCAGACGCTCACCTTTATATTCGCATTTCTGATTGTGTTCTTTAACCTAATCGCAGATATTTTATACGGACTTTTGGATCCGAGGATACGCTATGACTAACACCGCCGAGCCACTTCCTCAGCAACCTGCGCGCAGCAAATGGCGTGATGTTTGGGACCAATTTATAAAGCACAAAGGCGCCTTAATAGGCGGCATAATCTTTTTCACAATTGTTCTGTTGGTTATGGTGGGGCCTTGGGTTTGGCCATTTGAGGCCAATGAAGTCAACATCCGCCTGCGCAATCAAAACCCTAGTTGGGCCCATCCGTTCGGAACGGATCAATTGGGGCGTGATACCTTTGCGCGTATGATTGCAGGTGGCCAGACGTCTATTTCCGTTGGCATTGCTGCGATGGCACTTTCGCTGACACTGGGCACTTTGATCGGGGTGGCGGCTGGATACTATCGTCGTCTTGACGGCGTTTTGATGCGCTTTACCGATCTGTTTCTTTCACTGCCGATTTTACCTGTGCTGCTTGTGATGATGCTTTTATTCCGTGAGCCGCTAAGTGAGGCTTATGGACCCGAAAACGGCATGTTTGTTTTGATCGTTGTTTCCATCGGGATCACCAGTTGGATGCCAACAGCGCGCATTGTCCGCGGTGATGTGATTGCGTTGAAAGAACGAGAGTTTGTTCTTGCTGCCCGTTCAATAGGAACCAAAGACCGTCAGATTATATTGCGCCATATACTGCCCAATGTGCTTTCGCCGATATTGGTCTCTGCGACCTTGGGGATTGCCAATGCGATCATTACTGAAAGCGCACTGTCGTTCTTGGGTCTTGGGTTTCCACCCGACTTTCCAACTTGGGGCCGCTTGCTCAACGATGCGGTAAATTATCTACAGCTCTATCCCGAGCGTGTCTTATGGCCCGGCTTGGCAATTTCTTTGACCGTTCTTAGCATCAATTATCTTGGCGATGGCCTGCGCGATGCCATGGATCCGCGTATTCGCGGCAGATAAGCATAAGCTAATAGGGGGCCAAGGAAACTGGGTTCTTAAATGTTAAAAGAACTTGGGCCAGTCATGTCATTTGATTGCGTATCCGCCGCATAGCCCACCAGACCAATGCCACAACTGGAAGGGTTAAAGCTGCGGTGAGCGTCCCTTTGCTGACCCCTAAATGAGCGGCAAGTGGATAGGTCAGATAGCCGGTCAAAGAAACTGCGTAATAGCTGATCGCCACGACTGATAGACCTTCGACGGTTTTCTGCAATCGCAATTGTAGATCAGCGCGTCGATCCATACTTTTGAGCAGCTCTTGGTTTTGCGCTGAGCGTTCAACATCAACACGGGTCCGAAGCAAATCACCCGATCGCATGGCACGATCGGCCATTGTTACAAGCCTTTTCTGACAGGAGGCTACCGTGCGCATGGCCGGATCATAACGTCGAAGCATAAATTCACGGAAGGTCTGCCGCCCTTGGAAGCGCTCTTCACGTAAAACGGCAATTCTCTGGTTCACAATGGCTTCGTAAGCTCCGGTTGCTCCAAAGCGAAACGCGCTTTGAGCGGATATATGTTCAAGTTCAGCTGAAACGTTTAACAACGCTTTAAGCGTCACTTCAGCGGAGCTTTCTGGATGTGTCATGTCAGACATCAAGGCGCTGAGTTTGGTGTTAATCTGTGCCATCTCGTTGTTCATATTTTGCGCGGCTGAAAAGCCGAGCATTGACATGGCTTTATAGGTCTCAATTTCACAAATTCTTTGGACAATTCGGCCAATACGCCGACTGCCGGTACCTTTTGAAATAAAGACCGCAAAGCGCTGATGGCCACTTGCATCAAGACGAAAATCACCAGCGACTACCGCCGCGCCGTCTAGTACTGAGCTTACGGCGACACTCTCTTGGACAAACCAATTTTTTAGACACTTCTGAATTGTAGCATCATCGGGTCGTTGTTCGACACGTAGATTAATCGAGGTTACACAGACGTCCTGTAACGTTGAAACCCATTCCTCTGGAAAGCCGGAAAATTCTGCAGGATCAAAGGCGCGCTCGGAAAGGCCGTCGTGAAATAAGGTATAGGTTACAAACTCGGTATGTTGTTCCCATTTAAGATTATATCGGCCCAAAGTTTCGGAATAATGCGTTGCATTGGGGTGGGGGTGTGGCGCGCCAAAACGATCCAGCAGTTTGATCAATTGGGCTCGATCAAGAGCACGGTCCCGCGTTGCTGCCTCTGTTGGGTGCATCAATGCTAGAAATGCCACGCTTGAGGGCGCGCTCAAAGATGGAAATGGGCGCGCGTGCATCTCATTTGCCATTTCAATTCGTAAAGGATGATCTTTCAAGAGAGGCATGAAATCAAATTCTCCTGCCGTGATGATAGTAATTTTGGTTATTTACGAACAAAACATCAATGCTTCACTCTGCGGATTGACTTTCAGAAATTCCCACAGGTTTTCCGTCAGTTTAAATCAAATATATTTTGACCGATGCGCTGAAAATACGTTCAAAGGCCTGCAGCTAACAATAAATGACAAAAGTATCATCAGGGGAAGAGCTTTAAGTGCGGCAAAATGCTGCAACTTAAAGCATAAGATATTTGCACTTAGATGGCTCTTTAGACGCATTTATAGAACTATGGGAAAGCAGCGGCTTTGCCAGCATTGCATTTACCGCAATTGTCCTTGCGATGCCTTTGCGACTTGATTTAGTTCCTTCACAGATTGTTCAAACTCAACAGGTTCAAGGGTTGGGAAATAACGCCAGTTTCCGCCTGCCTGAAAAGTGAACTGCACTTTTTTAACATTAAACTTGCAAAAAAAACCATGCTTTGAGCGCGCATCAAACGCTTGCCATAACTCAGCATGGGTTTCATCCGTTCGAATGTTATGAAATGATCCCTTGGTGCTGAAAGCCATATACATATCCTGACAAATCCGAATTTGTTCGGCTTTGTCGGATTGGCCAAATTTTTCTACAGGATTGGCGAAACCGATCTGTGCAAAGCAGATCAAAGCTAAAAGTCCACTGCTTGTTATTCGGATCATAAATACCCTCTGAATTGATTTGCGTCATGAAATCACATTTTATTATATAAAAACAATCCTGTTTGATAAAATAAATACTAAATAAAAGTAAATTTAGCGATTATTAAATTTTATTTCCGAACAATTTTATAATTGATGCAATTTTCAATATAAAATCAATAATCAAAAGCCAAAGTGAATATGGCTCTTGATCGAATTTTAAAATTAGTTTTTCAGGCCATTCCGTGGATTTGAATAACCGAGCGCATATTAACATCAATTGCGGAATATACCTTTTGCACTGCCGGGTTTGAGGGCAGCGCATCATAGGCATTTTGAATGGCGTCCATCGAGGGGTAGGTAATGCCTAATAAGTATTGGCCGGGGTTGTCACCTGTCAAAATTTGGCCAAAGCGAAAGGTCTGAGCGCCGCTCTGTGCAAATACACCGGTGCAATCTTGCATCATGGCAGTCAATTCAGCGTTTGCGGTTGATGATTTACCTTTTGTCATCACCAGATAATTTGGCCTTGGGTCCAATTTAGGTGTATAGGCGACATCGCTCAATTTAGCTATGTTACGCAAATAAACCTCGACACCAAGGTTTAAGATGCCGGCATAGGCTGAGGAATTTGCAAACGCTCCCATGACATTTTCAAAACCAGATAGGCTATCGAAAAACTGAATAAAAACCAAAGCGCCGGGATTGAGCCCACTTAAGGTGGCGCCATAGGTGACGCGGCTGGCTCCGGCTGATTTTGCATCTTTGGCAACTCTTGCCATTTGCTCAAGCGCAGCAGAACGATTTTCTGCAGGGCAGTTTGCGGCGGTAACTGTGACAAAATTTTCAGACATTAGTGTCTCCTATTGTTGATTTAATTTAATAATTTCAGTTAATATAAAAATTAATAAAAAATCTAATATTATTTAAAAAGCGTTAAATAACCAATAATCTGTCAATACGTGAACCTGTGTTCAGCAGCGAAGCTTCATTAATTTATTTGTTTCAAGCATATATTTTAACATTATCTAGAGACTGATATTTAAATTTGGGTACAGTCTTGACGTTTGGTTTCCGAAAATTATTTCTTTGGTTCTTAGGGAAATTTAGATGAGGTAAACATGATGAAATTGATCTGGACTGCGGCGTTTATCATATCGCTTGGCACAACTTCTTTGGCTGTTGGAAGCTCGGATTATTCCTCGCCCACTGTGGGTGTTTTGCAAGCAGCAAACCAATTTCTTAAGCAAAAACGGTATGCTGATGCCTATCAAAGCCTACAAAGTATCGTTGGTGCACCTGAGGATGATCGTCAAAACTTACTGGGGTTTAGTGCGCGTAAACAGGGGGAATTTGAAATTGCTGGTCGGCATTACGAACAGGCCTTGGCCCTTAACCCCCGGCATCTCGGGGCCTTGGAATATCAGGGTGAGCTGTTTCTTGAATTGGGGCAAATGGAAAATGCAAAAAACAATTTGTCCAAGATAATCCAGTATTGTTCATCCAGCTGCGCCGAAGCCAATACCTTAAGAAAGGCCATTGCCAAAGCATCGCAGTAAATCAGGACGGCGCTTTCATGTGCACGCGACTAATTGTATTGCTCGGGGACCAACTGTCCCCGTCTTTACTGCGTTTTGCGGATCAAAAAACAGATCAGGTCATGATGGCCGAGGTTTTGGGTGAAGCCACCTATGTAGCCCACCATAAAAAGAAAATAGCATTTCACTTTGCGGCTATGCGACACTTTGCAAAAGAGCTTAGGGCAGATGGGTGGACAGTGTCTTATACAACCATCGATGCTGCAGATAACAAGGGCGATTTGCGTGAAGAAATACAAACCAGAATTTCCGAATGCCGCCCTGATCTGGTGGTGGGTATCGAGCCGGGCGAATGGCGCATAGAGGAATTATACGCTGAGCTTTCAAAAACGCTGGCGGTCCCATTTGAAGTTCGACGCGATGAGCGTTTTTTTTGTAGCCGCTCTGAATTTGCAGAATGGGCGCAGGGCAGGCGGCAGCTTAGGATGGAAAACTTCTATCGGATCATGCGCAGAAAAACCGGCTTTTTGATGGACGGCGAAGAACCCGTTGGGGGACAGTGGAATTTTGACCATGACAACCGAAAAAAAGCCCCCAAAGGGCTAACGTTTCCCGGTCCGCTTACTTTTGTTCCCGATGCCGAAACCGAGTCTGTTCTTGCATATGTTGGTGCGCATTTCTCAGATCACTTTGGCGATTTAGAACCGTTTGAATTTGCCGTCACGCGCGGGCAGGCGCGGCAGGCTCTTGAGTATTTTATCCGCTATTCCCTTGCCAATTTTGGTACATATCAGGATGCGATGTTGTGCGACGAAAATTATCTCTATCACAGTTTGATTTCGCTTTATCTCAACACGGGGCTGTTAGAGCCAGATGAGGTGTGCCGGCACATCGTTCAAGCGTACTATGACGGCACGGCTCCGCTGAATTCTGTGGAAGGTTATTTGCGCCAAGTGTTGGGGTGGCGCGAATATATGCGTGGCATCTATTGGCTGCGTATGCCGGAGTTTAAATCTGAAAACTTTTTAGAGGCTCATCATCATCTGCCATCCTTTTTCTGGACGGGTGAAACCAAAATGGAATGTGTGCGCCAAGCCGTGACCCAGACAAAAAAAACCGCCTATGCGCATCATATCCAGCGGTTGATGGTAACCGGCAATTTTGCTTTGATCGCGGGCATAGATCCATTTCAGGTGCATGAATGGTACTTGGCGGTTTATGCAGATGCCATTGAATGGGTTGAATTGCCAAACACAATGGGCATGAGCCAGTTTGCAGATGGCGGTGTGTTGGCATCTAAACCCTATGCATCCAGCGGCAATTACATCAACAAGATGTCAGATTACTGCGCGTCCTGTCATTATAATGTCAAAGAAAAAACCGGCCCGGGGTCCTGTCCGTTCAATACATTTTACTGGGACTTTCTGGATCGAAATTCAGACAAGCTTCGGGGCAATCCTCGGTTAGGGAATATCTATCGAACCTGGGATAAGTTTGATCCGGAAAAGCAAGCGAGCTATCGCGCCTATGCGGATGTTTTGCGAAAAGAGCTGCTTTAGGGATTTGATGGCGATTAGTCCCGCCGTCGCCGTCTGCGGCCGCCTTTGCTGCTTTCTGAGCCCGTGTTGAACGAAACCGTCGGAAGGCTGACAACTTTAGAAAGTTCCTCGAATGCATCTGTTTTATGTGGAATTGCATTCGCGGCGACAAAGTGCTCTTGAAATTTCGGCTCGATTGCGGTTTCAACTTTGACGATTTGGCGCACAATACGCTCGATATCAGCGCGGGCCTGTTTGTTGCAAAGCGCGATGCGCGCACCTGTGCCAGCGGCATTGCCTGCCGAGAAAACTTTATTCAAAGGGACATCGGGTATCATTCCCAATACCATGGCGTGTTTGCTTGAAATATGCGCGCCAAAGGCGCCTGCCAACACTACCCGGTCGACTTTATCGACACCCATTTCATCCATCAAAAGCCGGGCGCCGGCATAAAGCGCCGATTTGGCAAGCTGGATGGCGCGAATATCGCCTTGTGTTACCGAAATCATGGGGCCGCCGGTCGCGCTTGCATCGTGAACAACATAGCTATGGGTGCGCCCATCCGGGATCATCCGCGGCGTGCCTGTCGCCTCGGCTGAGCCCAGTAAACCGCTATCGTCCATCAAGCCAGCCATGCGCAATTCGGCCACCGCTTCGATAATGCCAGAGCCGCAAATACCGGTAATGCCCGAGCTCGCCGTAGCAGCGTCAAAGCCGGGCTCATCAGACCATAAATCACAACCGATAACGCGAAAACGCGGATCTTTGCTCGCAGGATCAATTTCAATTTTTTCAATAGCGCCTGGCGCTGCACGTTGGCCTGAGCTGATCTGTGCGCCTTCAAAAGCGGGCCCTGTCGGCGATGAGCAAGCAAGAACCCGCGTTTGATCCCCAAGCAAAATTTCTGCATTTGTTCCCACATCGACCACCAAAACCAAATCTTCCGACTGGCCGGGCTCTTCTGACAGGGCCACGGCGGCTGCATCTGCGCCCACATGTCCCGCGATACAGGGTAGGATATAGCTGCGTGCAGACCCATTTACGGCGCTTAGCTCTAAATCTCTTGCCGCAAAGGATAGGGCCTCGGATGTGGCCAATGCAAAAGGCGCTTGGCCAAGCTCAACCGGATCTATGCCTAGCAAAAGGTGATGCATGACCGGATTGCAGACAAAGACAATCTCAACGATTAATGCGCTGGCGATCCCGGCTTCGTTTGCGATCTCTGTGATCAGTGTGTTCATGGCCTCGCGCACCGCAGCGGTCATTTCAAGATCACCGCCGGGGTTCATCATGGCGTAGCTCACGCGGCTCATCAGGTCTTCACCAAAGCGGATTTGAGGGTTCATCAGGCCAGAGCTGGCCACAACCTCGCCGCTGCGCAAATCTGTTAAGTGAGCCGCAATTGTTGTTGATCCAAGATCTATTGCCAGTCCAAAAATCCCGTCTTCGTGCAATCCTGGCCAAAGCTCGATAATCTGTCCGGTATCCTCTTTGTGATCTTGAAAAATGGCAGCAGTCACTTGCCACTTGCCTTTGCGGAGCGTCGGTTGCAATTTTCCGATAACCCGTAAATCAGCCGTTACATCACCCAGTCCCCACTGGGATTTTAACGCTTCGCCCAAACGTTCAAGATCACCGCTGGGCTCATGCATATCCGGCTCGGCCACCTCGACGAAATATAGCTTTGTTGCTGGATTCATTTCGATTGCGCGTTCGCTGGCGGCTTTGCGTATCACTTGTTTGTGAACTTGACTTTCTGCAGGAACATCAATGACGATATCGTTTTCAATTTTTGCCTGACAGCCCAAGCGGCGGCCTTTGGCAAGCCCGCGCTTATCATCATAGCGCTGCTCAACGGCATTCCATTCAGACAGCGCGCCTTCTATGGCTGTGACCCCGTGTTTTGGAAATTCCCCATAGGACGGCGTAATCTGGCATTTGCTGCAGATGCCGCGTCCACCGCACACACTGTCAAGGTCGACACCAAGCTGGCGCGCCGCCGTTAAAACAGGTGTGCCCTTTGGAAAATACCCACGTTTTCCCGACGGTGTGAACACCACAAGAGGATCTTGGCTCATGCTGGATGCCTTTTACTTGCGACAATATTCTGAGAGCAAATCATAGGGTGTATCTAGGACAAGGAAAGATCGCAAACGTCATAAAATAGATCATTGGCGGCATCCTTTGTTATGGGTTGGATTTGGCATGGAAAATAAACCCAAGTGTGTTTAGCAAAAGCTGCGCCGCCAAGATGCTGGTTGACCCGCTCGGATCATAATCTGGGGCAACCTCGACAAGGTCTATGCCGATAATTTCATGCCTTTGGGCCACATGCTGCAAGATTTCCAATACTTCATAATACAGAAAACCCCCATGACTTGGGGTGCCCGTTCCCGGTGCGATTGACGGGCAAAAAGCATCAATATCAATGGTAAGGTAAATTTTGGCGCCCTGCGGCAGACGCTCGGTTACAGCCAAAGCCCCCAATTGACGCGCTTGACGGACAGACAGAATATCCGATCCCATCTGGCGCGCATCTTCATAGCCTTCTTTTGCGGTTGAGCTGACATTGCGGATGCCAACTTGCGTAAGTCCGGATACATAGGGTTTTTCTGCAGCCCGACGCATCGGGTTGCCATGGCCGAAGCGCACGCCATGGCGTTCATCGACAAAATCCAGATGGGCATCAATTTGCAGGATATGAAAAGGATCATGCCCATCAAATGCGTTGATACAGGGGATGTTTACCGAATGGTCTCCGCCAATAACAACTGGCACAGCCCCTGCGGCCAAGGCAGCGCGCACGCCGGTTTCAATATTGGCGTGGCTTTTAAGCGTGTCGGTATGAACAATATCCGCATCGCCCATATCAACAATGCGCACGTCGCCGGGCAAATAGGTGGCGTCATCTTCGTGATCATAGGCTCCGGCATGGCCAAAACTAAACAGGGTTGAAGCCTCGCGGACGCCGCGCGGGCCAAAGCGCGCTCCTGCGCGCCATTGTGTGCCGCCATCAAACGGCGCTCCAAGAACGGCCACATCTGCATCAAGAGCAGACCAGTCCGCCACATAGGGCCGCTTGCCAAAGGTCGATATACCCACGAATGGCAAATCCAGACGCCCTTTTGAGTAGCCGTGTTCGCTCATATTGTGTTCCCTCGCCTTGAAAGTGCTTGCCTCACCATGATGTTTGAGCCTTTTAAGTGCAAGCGCCGACTTGGCGCAAATTATAAAACCGCATTTAGGGCTCTATTGCCTCTTTTCTTTTTGCCATAACCGTGAAATAGGAAACTGCCAAGTGTTCCCTGCCATGAGGATAGATTGATGCAGATTCGCGAGGCTCTTACTTTTGATGATGTATTGCTGGTGCCAGCCGCTTCGGATGTTTTGCCCACCACAGCTGATACGCGTACTAAAGTAACCCAAAGCATTTCGTTAAACATACCGTTGCTCAGCTCAGCGATGGATACCGTCACTGAGGCTCAAATGGCCATTACCATGGCTCAGGCCGGAGGCATGGGGGTTATTCACCGCAACCTTGATATCGAAGCGCAGTCCCGCGAGGTGCGCCGCGTAAAACGCTTTGAAAGCGGGATTGTTTATAATCCGATTACCTTACGGCCAGATCAAACACTGGCAGACGCAAAAGCCCTGCAAGAACGCTATAATGTGACCGGCTTTCCGGTTGTGGATAGTGACGGGCGCGTTGTTGGCATCGTGACCAACCGAGATATGCGCTTTGCCAGTGATGACAAAACCCCTGTTAGGGTGATGATGAGCGCCGATAATCTGGCAATTCTACACGAGCCGGCAGACCGGCAAGAAGCGATCAGCCTCATGAAGGCGCGTCGGATTGAAAAGCTTCTGGTGACGGATCAATCGGGAAAATTGACGGGTTTGCTGACCCTGAAAGACACCGAACAGGCGGTTTTAAACCCAACTGCTTGCAAAGATGATCTGGGCCGGTTGCGTGTTGCGGCGGCGTCAACTGTTGGAGACGCCGGATTTGCCCGAAGTGAAGCCTTGATTGATTCTGGCGTGGATATGGTAGTGGTTGATACAGCGCATGGTCACTCTGATGGTGTTGCCATAGCGGTAGAGCGGATTAAAAAGCTATCAAACACGGTTCAGGTGGTGGCGGGAAATGTCGCAACCGCAGAAGCCACGCGGGCGCTGATTGGTGCGGGTGCAGATGCGATTAAAGTGGGCATCGGGCCGGGATCGATTTGCACAACGCGGATGGTGGCCGGGGTTGGGGTGCCGCAGCTAACAGCGATTATGGATTGCGCGGGGGCGGCCGGCAATAAGCCGGTCATAGCCGATGGCGGCATTAAGTTTTCCGGTGATTTTGCAAAAGCAATCGCCGCCGGAGCATCCTGTGCAATGGTTGGCTCAATGGTCGCCGGGACCGATGAAAGCCCTGGTGAGGTGATCCTCTATCAGGGGCGGTCATTTAAGTCGTACCGTGGCATGGGCTCGCTTGGGGCAATGGCGCGCGGCTCTGCGGATCGCTATTTTCAAAAGGATGTGGCGGGTGATAAATTGGTGCCCGAAGGCATTGAAGGGCAGGTGCCCTATAAAGGGTCAGCCAATACGGTCATTCACCAGATGGTTGGCGGGTTACGGGCGGCCATGGGATATACCGGATGCAGAACAATCGAAGCGATGCGGACAAACTGCTCGTTCGTGAAAATCACCGGTGCGGGTCTGAAAGAAAGCCATGTGCATGACGTTCAGATCACCCGCGAAAGCCCCAATTACCGGATCATGTAGTCGATGACGCCCGCAGCCCGTGTTCAGGCCGCTATTGAGGTGATCGATGACTTTCTGACCGGGCGGTCGGGCGAGATGGCTTTGACCGCGTGGGCACGGCGCAGCAGATATGCCGGATCTGGTGATCGCGCAGCGGTGCGCGATCATGTCTATGACGCTCTGCGCCATTTAAGGTCATATGCAGCTTGCGGCGGCGGTATGAGCGGTCGCCCTATTATGATTGCTGCACTTCGCCAGCAAGGTATTGATCCCCAGAGCATATTTACCGGTGATCGGTTTGCGCCCGAAACTTTGTCTGCGAAAGAACAAGAGCAAAGCGATTTCAGCTCTGAGGCTGAACAGTTTGATATCCCAGACTGGCTTTGGCCAATTTGGTGTCAAGATTTAACAGATGATGCACAGCTGGTGGCCGGCAATTTGCGCCAACGTGCACCGGTTTTCCTGCGGGTCAATATCGCCCGAACAACGCGTGAAGCAGCCTCCCAAAAGTTGCGTGATGAAAGTATAAATACCGAAATCCACCCCTCTGTGCCGACCGCGCTTAAAGTCATAGATGGGGCGCGAAAAGTCGCTCAGTCAGACAGTTACAGGCAGGGATTGGTCGAATTGCAAGATGCCTCTAGCCAAGCCAGTGTCTGTGCGCTGATATCAGAAATTAAGGGGCCGGTTCTTGATTATTGCGCCGGCGGAGGCGGCAAGGCTTTGGCACTGGCCGCTTGGCTGGGTAAAAAAGTCCATGCCCATGACGCGTTGGCGTCGCGGATGAAGGACCTTCCTGTTCGCGCTAAGCGCGCCCAAGCAGATATTATGCTCAAGACTACGGATCAGATCCAGCAAACAAAATACGGTTTGGTTTTTTGCGATGTGCCCTGCTCTGGCAGCGGGGCATGGCGCCGAGACCCAAGCGGCAAATGGAGGCTTGGCGCGGACCAGTTGAATGATCTTTTGATAAGCCAGTTTGACATCCTGTCCAATGCGGCCGCTCTGGTGAGCCCAAATGGCGTTTTGCTCTATGCCACATGCTCGGTTCTTGATCGGGAAAATGGTCAGCATATCAGTCGATTTTTAAAACAGCACAGCCATTGGTCGCTGGTGAAATCGCAGCAGTTTTTTCCCGGTTCTGACGGGGACGGATTCTTTTTCGCCGTCTTGCAAAACGGATAATTTGCAAAAAACAATTTAAAGTTGTATTTAAGGCGTTAACATCAGCTTAACCATTGGCTGGCCTTATGGGACTGAAGAATCAAGCAAGGATACCACATGCAACGCAACATTGATAAATCGGCCGTCCTTTTTGAAAAATCAATTCAATTTTCGCTCAGCGTCCCAAAGGCAGATTGCACCAAGTCTTTCGATGGCTTTTGCACCGTGGACCGCAGCTGATGACAGAAACGCGCTTCTTTGATCATGTTCCCAGTTTGACGGTAACTGCGTCAGGTGAGGTATGGCGCATGAACTCTGCCGCGAAAAAATTAATTGGATCCAGTTTAACTTCGCTGTCGGGATTATTTTTTGATGTGAATATCCATTGGGGCGCTATTAATTATGTAAAGACCCAATTCGGTACAGAGCAATATTTTGTCATGCGCCAGCCTTTAAGTTCCGGGCGGTTTCAAATTTTACTGCTGACGCCAGACAGCGATGTTGCGCACTCAAATGGGGGGCAGGCGGATATCGAGGCATTGCCGGTTCCAATGATCAAACTGGTGGCCAGCGGGCGCATTGTCTGCGCAAATCAAATCGCCTGTGATCTTTTGGGAATTAAGGCAGATGAGGCCCCGCTTTTGTCGGAATTGATGGAAGGCCTAGGGCGTTCGATTGCAGATTGGCTGGATGATGCGCTTTTGGGGCGGGGGTTGAAACATCCCGAATTTCTGCGCCTGACGCGCCATGCTTCGGAAATTTATGTTCAGGTGGCGCTTAATCGAAGCTCAGAACCCGGTGATCCTTCTTTGATTGCGGTTTTAAGCGATGCCACCGAACTTAAAACTCTAGAGGCACAGTTTGTTCAAAGTCAAAAAATGCAGGCCATTGGACAATTGGCTGGCGGCGTTGCCCATGATTTTAATAACCTTCTCACCGCCATTTCTGGCCATTGTGATTTGTTGTTACTGCGCCATTGCCCAGAAGATCAAAATTACTCTGATCTGATGCAAATCAACCAAAACGCCAATCGGGCCGCGGCCTTGGTTGCGCAGCTTTTGGCGTTTTCGCGCAAACAAACCCTGCGTTTGGAACATTTGGATATTCGGGAAATGCTGTCGGATTTTACCCATTTGCTAAACCGGTTGGTTGGTGAAAAGGTTGAGCTATGCCTTAATTATGACCCGGCTTTGCGCCGGGTTCGGGCCGATAAACGGCAATTGGAACAGGTGCTTATGAATTTGGTGGTGAATGCGCGTGATTCAATGCCGCAAGGTGGACAAATCGTTATTTCAACGGCCGAAACCAACATTACTGCACCTGTTTCGCGGGACCGTGTGGTGGTCGAGCCTGGCCAATATGTATCCGTAACTGTATCGGATCAGGGCTGCGGGATTGCGGCAGATAAACTTCAAAAAATATTTGAGCCGTTCTATACCACCAAACGAACCGGTGAAGGAACGGGCCTAGGGCTGTCGACAGTTTACGGGATTGTGAAGCAAAGCGGTGGTTATATTTTTGTCGACAGTGAAGTGGCAAAGGGTACGAAATTTACCTTATTGTTGCCAGCCAGTGCTGCCAATTTACCCCCTGTACCCATGCCTGTCGCTCGGTCGCCCAAGCCGACCCGTGAAGTTCGTGAAAATGTAATTTTGTTGGTCGAAGACGAAGCAACCGTTCGAACCTTTGCGGCGCGGGCTTTACAGTTGCGGGGCTTTAAAGTGATCGAGGCCTGCTCAGGCGAAGAAGCGTTGAGTACGCTCAGCGATCAAAGTCTAAAAATTGATGTCTTTGTCACAGATGTGGTTATACTTGGTCTTGATGGGCCCAGTTGGGTCAAAGAAGCCTTGGCCGATCGGCCCAATGTCGGCGTGGTATTTGTTTCGGGCTATGCAGAGGATAATTTTCAAACCCATCAGGCACGGATTCCCAATTCGGTGTTTTTGCCAAAGCCATTTTCGCTTGAACAATTAACAGCCACGGTTAGCGATCAGATGCATTAAAGCTTATGCGGACCGGCGTTTTGCCAAATATCAAATTGGCGCCGGCATTTTTTGTGCAGTTGGTCTTCGATTTCGGGCCGCAGGATAAGGTTTTTTTTCGGGGATACGTTCTTTTTTTCAAGCTTAAATGTAACCTTCAACCGCTGTTCTAGAAACTGCTTAAGTCCTGACTGATCTTCATATTGAAATATATGTGTGATGGGCGCGGCATCTTTTGCAGGTTGCAAAAATTTTGCCTGATCTCCGACTTTGGCAAAATCTGGTGGGCTTTGGCGCATATACTCCTGCACAAAGGTGTTAAAGCTAATATCTTGTGTGGAATTTTGTGTATTTTTAATCGCATCGCGCTGGCGGTAGCGATACCAACTTCCAAGCCAGTCAATCGGATGACGAATGACTGCCAATGTCTCGAGCTGAGTTTGCTGTTTTTTTTCAATAAGGGGCCGAATACGTTTGTCGAACCGCCTTAGACCCATGTGCTTTACCCCAGGTGGTGATTTTATGATCATCGATGCAAAAGGCGTCAATGCGGCAATAAAGGCAGTGGATGCCGTTTTCGGCATGGACAGAAAAACTAGGTTTTTTTCAATAAATACAAGCATAATGTGATGCCAAAAATTAAAATTGGATGCTCTACATTACTCTTTAACATTTTTAGTTGAAAGTCTTTTTATTAAAATTTTCTTGAAATGTTCTTGTTTTGGGCTCATAAGGGGAACAAGAGCGGAACAATGCAGTGATTGCCCTAGGGGTGTGGCTGTGAAATAAGAAAGGCGAAACAAAATGGCAGATATACTTTCAATGAGTAATAAGAGCGGCACAGAAAAACAAAAAGCGCTAGACAGCGCACTGGCACAAATTGAGCGGCAGTTTGGCAAAGGCTCGATTATGAAGCTGGGCGGAGACAATCCGATCCAGGAAATCGATTCTACATCGACCGGGTCTTTGGGATTGGATATCGCTTTGGGTATAGGCGGATTGCCCAAAGGCCGCATTATCGAAGTTTATGGCCCAGAAAGTTCCGGCAAAACAACGTTGACATTGCACTGTGTGGCCGAAGAGCAAAAAAAGGGTGGCGTTTGTGCTTTTGTAGACGCCGAGCATGCACTTGATCCGCTCTATGCAAGAAAACTGGGCGTGGACCTTGATGAATTGCTGATCAGTCAACCGGATACCGGTGAGCAAGCTTTGGAAATTACCGACACGCTTGTTCGCTCGGGTGCCGTCAGCATGGTTGTGGTCGATTCGGTTGCGGCGCTCACGCCAAAATCCGAACTGGAAGGCGATATGGGCGACAGCAGTGTGGGCGTTCAGGCCCGTCTGATGAGCCAAGCTATGCGTAAACTGACCGGATCGATCAGCCGCAGCAATTGCATGGTCATTTTTATCAACCAGATCCGCATGAAAATTGTTGTGATGTTTGGCAGCCCTGAAACCACATCAGGCGGCAATGCATTGAAATTTTATGCCTCCGTGCGACTTGATATTCGCCGCATTGGTGCGATTAAAGACCGCGATGAAGTGGTTGGCAATGCAACCCGGGTAAAAGTGGTTAAAAATAAAGTTGCACCCCCGTTCAAACAGGTTGAGTTTGACATCATGTATGGTGAAGGCATTTCAAAAATGGGTGAACTGCTTGATCTTGGTGTCAAAGCCGGCGTGGTGGAAAAATCTGGCGCTTGGTATAGCTATGGCGATGAGCGCATTGGGCAGGGGCGTGAAAACGCCAAAATATATCTGAAAGACAATTCAGAAATCGCTTATGAGATTGAAGATAAAATACGCGCAGCGCATGGGCTTGATTTTGAAATTCCAAAATCTGAAGCGGGCTCAAAGGGCGATGACGTGATCGAAGCCTAACGCAGTCCGGTCAAATAAAGGTCAATAACAAGCCGCTGTTGTATTTGCAGCGGCTTTTTCTATGCACAAAGCGGCAATCAACGGTTAACTGTGGACAATTATGGGCCTAGGTTATACCTCGTCTACACGAAAAATACTTGTTTGAAAGCCAGCCAAATGCCCAGTTTAAACGACATCCGCTCTACCTTTTTGAATTATTTCTCAAAGCAGGGGCATGAGATCGTTCCATCCAGCCCTCTGGTGCCGCGCAACGATCCCACCTTGATGTTTGTAAACTCGGGCATGGTTCAGTTTAAAAATATGTTTACCGGGGTGGAAACACGTGACTACAAACGCGCCACAACAGCGCAAAAATGTGTGCGCGCTGGCGGTAAACACAATGATTTAGACAATGTTGGATACACCGCCCGCCATCATACATTTTTCGAGATGCTGGGAAACTTTAGCTTTGGCGATTATTTCAAATCCGATGCAATTCCTTTTGCCTGGGAATTGATTACCAAAGAGTTTGGGATCGACAAAGATCGCCTGTATGTCACCATTTTCCATGATGATGATGAGGCTGCTAAAATTTGGAAAAAAGCGGCCGGGTTGCCCGATGATCGGATCATTCGTATCGCAACAGATGATAATTTTTGGCGCATGGGACCAACCGGCCCTTGTGGGCCCTGCACCGAAATTTTTTATGATCATGGCGATCACATCTGGGGCGGGCCTCCGGGGTCCCCAGAAGAAGATGGCGATCGGTTTATTGAGATTTGGAACCTTGTCTTTATGCAAAACGAAGAATTTGCAGACGGATCCCGCGTGCCGCTTGAAATGCAATCAATTGATACCGGCATGGGGCTTGAGCGTATCGCAGCGCTTTTACAAGGCAGCCATGATAATTATGATACCGACCTGATGAAGGATTTGATTGAGGCCTCGGCCGAAGCAACTTCGGTTGATCCTTATGGCGATATGAATGTCTCGCACCGGGTGATTGCGGATCATCTTCGCTCGACATCATTTTTGATCGCTGATGGAGTGATGCCGTCAAATGAGGGCCGTGGTTATGTTCTGCGCCGCATTATGCGCCGTGCGATGCGGCACGCGCATATGTTGGGGTCCAAAGATCCGGTGATGCACCGACTTGTGCCGGCTCTTGTTAAGCAAATGGGGCAGGCCTATCCCGAATTGCAGCAAGGGCAGGCGCTTATTGAAGAAACGCTGCTGTTGGAAGAAACCCGCTTTAAAACCACATTGGATCGCGGCTTAAAGCTGTTAGAGGATGAAATTGTTGATCTTGATCAGGGCGCGACCCTGTCTGGCGGCACTGCGTTTAAACTCTATGATACATATGGTTTCCCGCTTGATTTGACCCAGGACGCGCTGCGTGAAAAGGGATTGCAGGTGGATACGGACGGATTTAATGACGCCATGGCCGAGCAAAAAGCAAAAGCGCGGGCAGCTTGGTCCGGATCGGGGCAAGCCGCCGATGCAACTATTTGGTTTGACATAGCAGATCGCCACGGGGCGAGTGATTTTCTGGGCTATGATACAGAAAAAGCCGAAGGCCAGGTGGCCGCTTTGGTCAAAGATGGCGCAGAAGTGAAATCTGCCGGCCCGGGTGAGGCCGTGCAAATTGTACTGAACCAAACACCGTTTTATGCCGAAAGCGGCGGTCAAATAGGCGACAGCGGATTTTTGAAAGCCGATGGTGTGCTTGCCAAAATCACCGATACCAAGAAAACCGCCGATGTGTTTATCCACTTTGCCGAGATTATCGAAGGCGATATCAATTTGGGTCTTGGGGTAGAGCTTGAAGTTGATCATGCACGGCGCAGTGCAATCCGGGCCAATCACTCGGCCACACATTTGCTGCACGAAGCGCTGCGGCGCCGCCTTGGCGATCATGTAGCGCAGCGTGGTTCGCTCAATGCCGATGATCGGTTACGGTTCGATTTTAGCCATGCCAAAGCGCTCAGCGCCGAAGACTTGCGCGCCGTTGAAACTGAGGTAAATGCCTTTATCCGCCAAAATACGCCGGTGGAAACGCGCATCATGACCCCTGATGACGCCCGCGGGCTGGGCGCGCAGGCGCTCTTTGGAGAAAAATACGGCGATGAGGTCCGGGTAGTGTCCATGGGCCATCTTGATGGCTCTGGCAAAGGCAATGATGGGGCGACCTATTCGCTTGAACTTTGCGGCGGCACCCACGTGAAGCAAACCGGGGAAATTGGCATGTTTGTAACCACCGGCGATAGCGCCAGCAGCGCGGGTGTGCGCCGCATAGAAGCGCTGACAGGGCAGGCGGCTTATGAGCATCTTATGGCGCAAAATACGGCTTTGACTCTGGCCGCTGCTGAACTGAAATCACCTTTGTCTGATGTGCCCGATCGGGTAAAGGCGCTCTTGGATGAGCGCAAGTCGCTCAGCAACGAGCTCGCCCAATTGCGCCGCGAGCTGGCGCTTTCTGGCGGCGCATCAAACGGCGGCGCTGAGGCAAAAGATATTGACGGCATCGCCTTTGTTGCCCAAGTTCTTTCGGGTGTTTCGGGCAAAGAGCTTCCGGCGCTTATTGATGAACATAAGGCCCGGCTTTCCACCGGGGCGGTGCTGCTGATTGCAGAGGCTGATGGAAAAGTTGCCGTTTGTGCAGGATTAACTGCTGATTTGACAGACAGCCTTTCTGCAGTTGATTTGGTTCAGGCCGCAGTGCCGCTTTTGGGCGGCGCGGGCGGCGGTGGTCGCCCCGATCTGGCGCGCGGCGGCGGAAATGATATAAACGGGGCTGAGGCCGCTATAGCAGCGGCGCAGCAGATACTAGAAGGAGCAGGCTAATGCCCGCATTATGGATTGGTCACGTTACGGTGACAGACGAAGAAAGCTACGCAAAATATGCCAAACTTGCCGGCCCGGCGATCGCCGCCCATGGCGGTCATTTTATTGCCCGAGGCGGGCGGTATGTTCAATTGGAAGGCACCGACCGGGCGCGCAATGTTGTTGCCCGTTTTCCAAGCTTAGAAGCCGCCGAGGCCTGCTATCATTCAAAAGAATATCAAGCTGCGCTTGATCACGCCCGCGGCGCTGCCGAGCGTGAATTGATGGTTGTTGAAACCACCGA
>ERZ1049444.138-NODE-138-length-79811-cov-8.825844_pt1 | contig 79811 bp, 68 predicted proteins | sample MGYA00383101_ERZ1049444 | MGnify/ENA primary metagenome ERZ1049444 (study PRJEB29581, sample SAMEA5548371) | metagenome | biome: marine; feature: coastal; material: water | depth 50 m | study: Short-term variability in the microbial, nano- and picoplankton... | reverse complement strand
CACCGTGTTCCTCAAAAACCCTCGACGGTAAGGGCAGAGGGGAGGGCGTACAATGAGCGATGATCGATTACCTTGTACCATTGAAATGCAGCCTCCAATCGAACACTTCCCGTCTTGGCTCACGCAAGCCTTTCTCGAGGGAAAAGCAAACGCTCTTCTCATTCTCTACCCAAATGAAGAAGCCCGCAAGCAGGCCTTGAACCTCCTTTCTGGCCATGATTTGGCGGTCGATACCACTCACCATCTAACGCTTCCACGCCTTGTAGACTTGCTTCATCTCGATCTCAAATTACCTCGGAAACTCGAAGCCGGCCCTGCGCTGTTCAATGTGGTCCATGAACTGACAAAACAAGCTGCAAACAAAGGAGAACTTCCACTTCTTTTCGCTCCAACGAGCGAAAGCCGCACATGGCGGCCATACAATACCGAACGCCTCACTGCTCTCCACAAAGCACTCATGGATTTGGATCACCCTTGGCGCTGGGATGGTGATCCAGGTGCAAGAGAGTTCCACAAAATCCTCCAAGATGTTGGAAAACGACTTGAAGGCACACACCCTTCACTCATCCAAAAAAACCTAACGAAGGCTCTCGAATCCTCCACTACACCGTTCACGATGAATGATGTTGATGGGGTTCTCCTTCTCGACGCCGCACCAGATTATACCGAATCGGAAGTATCGTTGCTGCGGGCGCTCTTGCTTCACCGCCCAATTCACCATTTGTGCAACCCAGGTTCGTTCCGACTTGGCTTCCATGGCGCATACATCGACGATGTCCCCTATGTGACTCAAGAAACACTTCCTGAATGGATCCCTCACCACAGCGTCATATCTGATGCCTCTGTTGAGGCTGGGGAAGGGCCGGAAATCCGGAGAATTCAACTTCACCAACGCGAACATGCCCTTGACGCAACGTTGGAGTTGATTCGCTCCTATCGAACATCGGAGGATGGAGCCATCTTGATTGTCGATGGTCAAGCAAACGACCGGGAGGGCCTCTGGCGCGCTCGTCTCTCAGAAATCGGGATGGATGTAGCCCATTCTCCTGATCCACTTTCGGCGGTTCCTGGAATCAACCACCTGCTTCGTTTGACGCGGATCGGTGTTGGCAGCAATGCGTGGTCAATGTCCCATCTTCAGAGCCTCATTTCACACCAGAGCATCGCACTCGTCAACGGCGGCGTCGTACCAGCGACTCACCCAGTGAATGATACTTGGTTGCCTCGCGCCCACATTGAGGTCCTCGAAGGGATGGCTCGCTCCTTCCACGTCCGAGGAGGCCCGGGGGCGCTGACCCGTTGGATTCGTACCCTTGCAGCCGCAAAACCACAACTCGGTCGTGATTCCGATGAGGCACGTCAAGCGCTTGAGGAGACTCAATGGTGGCTTGCCTGTGTGGCACGAATATGGGCCCCGTTCGTAGATGGTGAAGAGCAGCGTGTCCTTTCTGAGCGCGTTGAGGGGTGCATCACCCAAGCGACTCTACCATTGCCTCAACCGCTGGAAACAGGTGCTGCTTGGTTGAATCACATGCTTTCCAACTTAGATTGGGGCACCCTTCTTCAGCGAACAGGCGCCTTTGATCGGACGGTGTCGGCCTTGCAATTGTTGGCAACTGCTCATGCGACCTCTAACGGATTATTGGAAAAGGCAGGCGTCATCATTCCATCCATAGGCGTGGATTTCATCGAACACATCGAACGCCTTGTGTCTGAGACCAAGATGCCAAGCGGGCGCGCTACAAGCACTGACGTGAAGGTGCTCACACCTGAAGACGCACATGGGGTAACGGCCGATCTTGTCCTGCTTGTGGGCATGGATGTTGATTCGTGGTCGATGAAACTCCCGAAGGTGCCATGGCTTGACCCTCCTACGAAGCTCCAACTCGGTATGCTTCACACAGATTTAGTTGTGAGAAAAGGCCGACACCACCTGCTCCACCTGCTCAGTGCAGGAACAATCATTGTTGTCTTCGACAGCACTTTGGAAGAAGGCGGCGGTCCAGCAGCACCCCTTTCTGAATGGTTGAGTGACGCCCAGCGCTCAGGCACATTTGAGGCTCTTCAAGGCACACCAAGTTTCCTCTCTGAAGCCTCTGTCACCGGCCAACACCCAAGTCGCTGCTGGCAATATGACCCAACAACGCCTGATCACAATTGGCTTTCGCCACGACCTTTCACAATGGAAACGGTTGGAGGGGCGGTTGCAGGATACCGGTCAGGCCATCGAAACCGTGACGCCCGCCAACGCTTGGGACTTGCCTTGAGGGAAGGTCGGATTGGAGAAGGGCAAGTCAATGCTGTTCACGCAATCGCAATGGCGTATGAAGCGCCAATCACCAACGATCGAATCCAACGTCAACCGACCTTCAAGGACTTGGAAAAAGGCGAATACATGCTTTGGGACACACAAAACGCCCTTGCCACGACTGACCTCCTTTCGCTAACGCCAACATTTGCTCAAGCCAAAGTCGGCTCTCGGTCTCAACCACAATGGCCCCATTTAGGAATGAAGAAAAACGGAAACACAAGGGGTGTTTCAATCGATCCAAGACCCCTTCCGCCTGCCCAGTTCGAAGGCACGGTTGTGTCTGAAATATTCGGGCAAACCGCGGTTCCAATTCGCCGGAATGTGTGGTCGGCAAGCCGTCTTCAACCATGGCTCGCTTGCCCCCGTCAGGCATGGATGACGGGGCACTTGAAAGCACAAGGGGCCGAAGAGGAACTGGAAGACATCGACCACCGGACTCGCGGTCAAATCATTCACGATGCTGAAGCTGCAATGCTCGAGGCTCATGGCATCCCCATTGGCGGCGAGGCAAGTGAAGCAGCCTCCCCCCTCCATCTCGGGCCATGCCCAACGGGCCAAGATGGTTGGCAAACCATCCTTGTACATCTCGAAGAAAATGTGCCGTGGCTCTCTCGTAATGATGCCATCGCAACGCATCGATGCAGGGACTTGATTGGCGTCACGCCATCCGTTTGGAAAGCCCATTTGGATGGCGAACAGAGCATCGCCCCAGGTGGGCGGCTTTGGCGGATGGTGCAAGCAGACTACCAGTTGGAACATGCTGCGCCAATTGCGTGTGAGTGGGCGGTTGCTGAAACGGGGGCGTTCTCAATCGAACTTGATGCCTCAAACGATGAAGACCAAGCAGCTCCGTTCAGCATCCGCGGGAATGTAGACCGCGTGGATACAATTCGTCTTGCTGAAGAAGCACATGCCGCCGCCGTCCAAGCGGGTCTGTTGTCAGATACAAACCATGACGAGCCACTCGATTTCCGCAATCCTTCCGCCTCCGGTGGCGCTCGCCGTTGGGTTATCATTCGGGACTTGAAAACGGTGAATGGTCCAAAGAAAGGGAAAAGCGGTCTCCGCCATCTCAAAGCACTGTTCGATGAAATTCAACTTGCAATGTACGCCCGTGCATGGGAACTTGCCCACCCTGGTGACAGAGTGGTTGGGGTTGGTGTGATGGAAGTTGGTGAGACATCGACTCATTACGTCGAACTTGACCCTGAAATCGAGCCCTACCTGCAGGGCTTGTCGCTGGGTGAACGAACCGATGTTCTTAGAGATCAATACCGTTTCATTGATGATGAGTCCTACGAAAGCAACGGGTTCAGAGCGTGGATGTATCAGCGCTTGCAAACGGCCCGCCGCGCTGTGGATGTGGCTGATTCAGGGCTTGTTCATCCGACGCCGAGTGCTGGCTGCTCGTTTTGCGATGTGCGTTCTGTTTGCCCATCGTCCATTCATGGAGGTGAACGCCGATGAGCAACAGGCGAATTCCATTCAACCATAGTCAACGCTTGGGACTTGATATCGATCGTCACATTGCATTGGATGCCGGAGCAGGTACAGGAAAGACCACCGTCATGGCAGAACGGTATGTCCAACACCTCATTGCTTCGATTCAACGCTCCACATTGGTTCTTCCTCACGGGCCGAGGGAGCCACTTAGTGGTCATGGCTCATTGCGAGCACCGGCTCGGGAACGAACCGATCGCAAAGAGTGGCAAGGACTCCTTCCGAGCGAGGTTGTGGCGATTACCTTCACCAAAAAGGCGGCTTCTGAATTGAAAGCACGCATTCGTGCACGTGTCGCTGCGACGAGTAAATCACCGGTTGACCCAGACGACCCAGTTCGCGTGTACGACCCTCGGATTCGGTCAGATGCTGATGTCGAAATGCTTCTTTCTTCACTGGATGAAGCACCCATCTCGACCATTGACGCCTTCCTTTCTCAACTGCTTTCCCCCCATCTCGACCTCGTAGCGGTTCACCCAAGCAGGGAACAAATTGCACAGGAACGAGCACCATTGTTGATTGAGGAAGCCCTCCATTCTGCTTGGAGAGTTCGTACCATCTCTGATGCACAAGAAGCCGGCGTCCTTGGTTACGTCAACTCTTTCATCGAATCAAGAGATCGCATTGCTATCGCGCTTGGCGGTCAAGAACAGGCATCAGTGGTGCTCTCCGGAATGCTCAACAAATCACTCTTTGTCGAAGAATCCAAGCGTTCGATTGAAGCCCACGCACACCGACTTGGCACACCGTTCCATCACGATGAACCACTTCCTGAACAACTGTTCTTGGAAATGTTCCTCGAACCTGTAGCGACAGAGATTGATGCCTTCGCCTGCCAGCTTCACGAGCATTTGAATGAATTTGTCGATCTGTACCTTGGACACAGTGCAGCATACGTAACGCCTGCGGAACTTACGACCCTCGGCGGGACTCAAACGCGATTCAGACACCTCGTCCATATGGCGAGGCATGCGTTCCCCGAAGATTCGATTCTTCGCATGCAATGGGTGTGGAACGTGGCCATCGCAGCTGCAGGTTCAATCAAATCAGACGGAACCAAAACGAGTTATTTCCAAAACGCCTCCTTGCCCGCTGCCCGCCAGACTGGATGGCACCCTGGACTTGTCACCAAATCCAAAGCCAATCTGCCGAAACCTGAGAAAGATGCCATCAAGGCGGCCGCCGATCTCATATGCAACGAAATGTCGGATTTGCTCAATTCCCAAACGGGCCGCTTGATCTGTTTCATGGGGAGAAGCGCCACGCTGTTGGCGCCACGAATCGAATCGCCTTACTTGCCGGAAACCAGCATCCATAGTATGACTGAAATGGACGTTGAATTCTACGACACAGCCGAACTTGGTGGTCCGTTGCGAATTGGTTCTGCATTGCAATCAAGAATTCTGATGGATCTTTTACGGGTGCATGGCGCCTGCAAGGACATTTTGGCACAGCTTAAAGCCCAAGAAGGCGTTCATGATTTCGACGATATACAGAACATGGCCGCTGACCTTTTGCTCGCTCGCTGTCCGGACATGGTGCGATTTGAGTACCCTCCAGAAGTTGTTGATGCACTCGATTCACTCGGAGACGAGCCCTGGACTGACCATCATATTTCACGAGCCCTCGTGCTAGCCAATGACGATGAAAAATGCGCAGCAGATTTGCAACGCCGGTTCCACATTCTTCAGACCCTCCGTCGTCAATACCGGGCCTTCATCATCGATGAATATCAAGATACGAACCCCGCTCATTTCCGTTTGTTGGCCCGGCTATGGGGCCACCGTATCTTGCACAGCGGTGAGCCTGACCGGCCGCTTGGCCCATGGGATCCGACAATCTGCATTGTCGGGGACATGAAGCAAAGCATCTACCGGTTCCGGCAGGCAGAAGTTTCCGTCATGCTCCGTGCTGTTGAAGCCATCCGAGAAGCGAACCTTATCGAAATGGTTGAAGATCGTTGGACTTCCGGTGTACGGCGTGAAGGGTTTGGTCGCGACCCTCGGCCAATCGGAGCCGGAGGCGAAACGGCGGCGTTCATTGTAGGGACGGCGATTAAGCCACATGAAACACTTTCAGCCCCTCACGCCCACCTCTCCCTCGGCGAAGACCTCGATGGTTTTGCGCCAGAATTTTCAGGAACGGACCGGCAACAAGCACGGGCGGAAGGCCTCATTGATTTGACGAGCAATTACAGAACAAAACCAAGCCTCGTACATACCATGAATGGCATGTTCCGTGATGTGTTTTCTCCAAGGCACCACCTCTTGCCGGGGAATTGGCATGCTTCTTCTCAAGATTTGGTAGCGGGTCGAGATGAAGGCGACACGCCGGGTGTGCTCGAATGGTTGATGCCGTTGTCGACTGAGGAAGGCGAGCAGTCTTCGGACCTCTTCGTCCCAATGGATGTGTTTTCAAATTCGAAATCGAAGGACGTCCACCTCGAGCATGAATTGATTGCCGGGCGAATCGCAGCCCTGCTGGCCGGTAATCCGACGCGAGTGTGGAGCGCAACCACCCAATCATATGAGCAAGTGGAAGAACTTGATGAGCCTGTGACGGCTTCTGAAATCATGATTCTCGTTCACTCGAGGACTCACGTGCCAGATCTCATTCGTCGATTACAAAATCGAGGTATTCCTGTTGCTGCTGACCGGCAAGGCAGCCTTCTCGACCGCCCAATTGTGCAACCACTCATGGCAACACTCAACCTGATTGCGAACCCCCAATCCCGCTCTGCAGTGCTTGGTCTCGCTCGCTCGCCTGTCTTGGGCTTTACAGACGGACAAATCGAGGCTATGATGGCCACGACCCCAGAACATACTTGGTGGACGCACATGGCTGAACATGCACCAAACCAGCAGGTTGGTGCTCTTGTCAGTCATATTGGTGAAATGGTTGCAAAAGGCGCCCTCTACGAGGCCATCGACGCCATTCTTGACCACTCGGACCTCCTTGTCGCCTACCCTGAAGATGCAGATCGTCAAAACGCTGAGGCTTGGTATATGTTGGTGGCTTCAATTGGCAATGAACTTGGTCACGAAGCTGCAGCGATTTATTCTCGCTTGTGCGAACTGCATCGTCTTGGTCATCGTGGGCCACCTGCCACCACCGTTCCTGCCGGTGGAGCGGTGAGAATCATGACCGTTCACAACGCAAAGGGTTTGGAAGCCAGCGTTGTGTTTGTCGCTGGATTGTTCAAAGCGGGTGCTTCGGATTCTCAACTGAACAGCCGAGACAACATTCTCGTGACGCCTCAAGTGATTGCAGGGCGCATCAACCCATGGCGTTCTCAAGACCGCCCGAATGATGGCTTGTGGGAGTTCACCCAACGGCTCGATCAAGCACAAACTCAAGCGGAGCGCCGTCGCTCGTTTTACGTCGCACTAACCCGCGCACGAGACCGCCTTGTTCTCGTTGGCTCATACGCCAATGATGCATCCATTAACGCTGATACTGGGGAGATTGAAGTGAAGGTGAAAGCCTCACGAAGCACCATGGGCGGCATGCTGTTGGAAAGCCTTCGAAGCTTAGCCTATGAGGCACAGGACGAACATGCACCCTGGCTCTTGGAAGGGGATCATGGTGCTAACGAGTTGCCATTCTATGACAAGCGAACGCTTTCCCTTGATCCGTACAGCCTTCTTCACGACTCACACCTTGGGCCCTCTGCAATCCAGTCGATACGGCTCTACCACCATCCAGATTGTTTCGAAACGACACAAGTGACGACACCGCTCCAAGACTGGACCGCCCTCGAACAACGAATTAACGCCATTGATTCTGAACCAGTTGAGGCAGCACAACCGCTTGCAGTTCGACAATCTGTGCGGATGACTGCTCATGGCTTGGACACGAGCAGCGCTTGCCCAAGGCGGCATTGGCTAACCGAGGTCAAAGGATGGATTCCAGAACAACTCAAGATGTTCGGGGCCCATCAAACCGGCACCTCTTCTTCAAGCCAATTCCCTCCAGCTACTTCTTTTGGAACAATGATGCACCGCCTTGTAGAACTTGGTTTAGCCAATCCGTCAAAGGCTGCATCGCCACATTCGACACCGCTACCTGAGGCTTGGATGTTTGACGGTGCTGATGGACTTGATGATTCCGAAATCATCGCTAATGTTCTCGGCGAGGAAGGGTATTCTGTGTTAGAAGATTCGATGGAGCAAGCCATGGCCATCCGCACGCATGAGCGCATGGGCGTCCTCGGCAGGCTTGTTCGAGAAGGTCTTCTGGGTCGCTTGGCGGCTGGTGAAACTCACAACGGCTTGACGGTGGAAGGCCTGCGAACAGAACTTCCATTCTACCATCGACATGCGGTTGCAGTCGATGGAATCGAGCGGTCCACATTCAGCATTCAAGGAGCGATTCCTCACGCAGTGCTCAGCCAGTTGAACCTCATCTTCGATGGACGAGCAGATCTTGTACTTGCACTTCGTAACGAACATGCTGATGGCTTCTTACAGGTGGTCGATCTCAAGACCAAAGATTGCCGGGATGGCTTCAATCCGACGGACTCGAGCAAAGGTACGGCGTTGCAGCAGTATGCCGGTGACCGCCTCGTTCCGTACCCTTCGACACCGTCCGAGCGTTCGATATTGGATGAACATCGCCTTCAGTTGACGCTCTATTCGATGGCGTTGCAGGCGGTTGAAGCAACCAAACCCTCCGAGGAACAACGAAGCATCCTCCCACCCGCTCTTCTTGTCGGTGCTTCGGGACGGATGCTGCAATTGACTGTGGAGGAATTTGAGGAAGCCCAACAAGAACTCAACGAACATCTCCAGTGGATTGGCCATCTTGCCGCAGCCCCACAATCGCTCGATGAGCCAGATCGCCTCAGTCCCGAAGCGGCAGAACCTTGCAAGACATGCCCGTTCTACCGTGGTGACGTTCGACTGTGTGCACCTGCAGGTGAGGCGCTCGGCATCCCGCTTCCAATGGAAGAGGATTAATTGGAAGCCTTGGTTCCAATCATCACCAAGGTGCCAACGAAACCGTCCTTTGCGGCAACTCGGTGCATTTCGACATCGGTGAACCCTGCGGCGACCATGGCATCTTTCCACTGGACTTCGCTCAGCATTGTCATGTGCACATTGAGTGCTTCAGGCCATCCGTGGCTGTCCTCATTTTCGAGGTAGTGATCGACGCCTGCGACCATCACGCCTGCTTCATTCAACCACTCGTCGTGGATGACTTTCAGCATGGTCGCTGGGTCGTGAAGGTAGTAGAGGAATTCCATGCTGTGAAGGAAATCAAAAGCCGTGGCTGGTTTCCATTCAGGTAAAAGAGCGAGGTGAAACTCACCATTTCCGAGGGTTTTCGCTTTCTCAATCATCGCTTCGGATCCATCAACGCCGACGGCTCGTAGGCATGTTTCGTGCGATTCCAAGGCTCGACAGACCCATCCGTTTCCGCATCCAACATCGACGGCAGAATACGGCGTGTTGACTCTTGGTAAGGCCAAATCCAACATTGCCTTGACCGAAGCAGCATGGCCCCGTTCCATTCCCTCATCTTTGTTCTTTGTCGCCCATTCAGAAAACAACTCGGTGGCGGGTCTTGTGCTCATGGCTTGCCGTTTGGTGGGCATTTCTTGAACATGTCCCCAAACGAAAGGAACATGGTTGGCCGTTCTTTGGACAATTCATGCTCGACACGACCACGACGATTGAAGAGGTGCTGTATTCGCCGATTGAACCCTACGATTCGGGAATGTTGCAAGTCACAGACCTCCATACGATTGCTTGGGAAAAATCTGGAAACAGCGAGGGTGTCCCCGTCGTTGTCATCCACGGCGGCCCAGGCGGTGGAGGCCAACCAGCCTACCGACAATACTTCGATCCTGCGAAGTTCAACATCATACAATTTGACCAACGTGGATGCGGGCAATCAACGCCTCATGCAGAGTTAAGAGACAACACAACCCAAGCCATGGTGGCCGACATTGAAGCACTCAGGGTGTCGTTTGGCATTGAACAATGGCATGTCTTTGGCGGTTCTTGGGGGTCGACCCTCTCGCTCATTTACGCCCAAACATATCCAGATCGAGTCACGAGTTTAGTCCTCCGTGGCATTTTCATGTGCAGGAAAAGTGAACTTCAGTGGTTCTACCAAGACGGCGCAAGCCACATCTTCCCTGATGCGTTTGAGCCGTACCGTGAACACATTCCTAAATCGGAACAATCGAACTTAATCGAAGCCTATTACGCTCGCCTCACGAGCGAAGATGAGGATGTGCGCCGAGCAGCAGCAAAAGAGTGGACACGGTGGGAAATGGCAACAAGTCGCCTTTTCCCTGACCCATCGTACCTTGAAAAAGCAGAAGACTTGGATTTCGCTGTTGCGTTTGCACGCATTGAATGCCACTACTTCATCAACGCAATCTTCGTTGAAGAAGCTCACATTTTGAATCACGCATCAGTCATCGAACACATTCCAACTGTGATCGTCCAAGGACGATACGATGTGGTTTGCCCAACACGCAGCGCATGGGAACTTCACAAGGTTCTGCCGAATAGCAACTTGATTATTGTCCCAGATGCGGGCCACTCGATGGGTGAAGTGAGCATTGCGCGAGAATTGGTCGCTGCAACAGATGCCATCTCTTCATGATTTGAAGGCCGATTTCAAGCCATTTCGCAGGGTCGTTTAGGCGTCGGCTTGATAGGGTGGAGTTAAGTGGACTTACATGGAGGCTTACCTCCCGGTGATACCATGACAGAAGAAGGGACCGTCACGCCAGAGATTCGAATTCAACAACTTGAGGAACAACTCGCAACTGAGACCGACCGTCTGCAAAAGTTGTTCGCAGCCTACGAGGCCGTGGAAAAGGAACTCTTCGATGCTCGAACTGAAAATGAAGTCCTCGAGAAGGAAATCATTGAACGGGAAATCGAAAAGGAAACTCAAGAAGCACTGCTCAACGAGCGGGAAATCAGGGTCCGTGAACTCGAACTCCGTGCAGTTAAGGCTGGCAAGCAGGTCGAACACCTCAAGCCAGAACTTGAAAAGATGGAAGAGAAGTACTCCCGTGAAAAGGATCGACTCGGCAAGGTTTTCGGTATCGCAGAAGAGTTGGACAACGACTTGCGTCTTGCCGTTTCAGAGATGAAGGCACGTGACGATTGGTACGTCGACCACATGCAAATTTTCGAAGACCTCAACAAGGCCATTAAGCAACGCTACGACATGATTGAGCGAGCGGTTGAAGCCGAGCGCAAATCACAACACATGTCTCGAGCGTTCACAGAGCGAATGGACGACATGGTTGAAGCTCGTGCCGCTGACATGACCATCGAAGAGGCTGAACAAATCACCGTTGAAACTGAATCCGCATCCGTCGAAATTGTTGGCGAAAACGCTGTTGAAGACCTTCTTGACGGTGGACAACTCAACAACAGCAACACGGCTCCAGAAGCAGAAGCAGCAGAAGAAGCAGAAGCAGCAGCAGAAGAACCTGCAGACGAGGCTTCAGCAGAGGAGCCTGCAGTTGAAGCTCCAGCAGAAGAAGTTCCTTCCGACTGGTCCAATGGCGAAGACCCTTGGGCAGAGTGAGGCGTTCGAATGGCTGGCTTGGCCCATGGAGGCCACGCACCCGTCCTGATAACCTTCATGATGGGCGTTAGCTCAATCATTGTTGGAACCCTCATCGATCCGCTGAGTGGGCTCGTTCCACTGTTCGGTATTCTCTGTATCATGGCCTCAGCATTTATCGTCAACTTTTGGCGAGATCCTGACCGTCCAATACCAAAGCAGCCAGGGGTGCTCGTCTCTCCTGCTGATGGCCACGTGATGTTCATCCGTCGTGAGCGAGCAACTGGTCGCAGGCCCTCAAAGGAAGCCTATGCATCAGGCGATGTCGAGCATGATGTTCTTACCGGCGACTGGGTGGCCAAGCCATGCGACAAACCCCTCGAATTCACGACAGAACAGCGATTTGAAGCCGTAGAAAAAGGCGATGAATCCGATGAAGATGTGATCCGGATGGCCATTTTCATGTCGCCACTCGATGTCCATGTGAATCGTTCGCCAATGGCTGCAACCATTGAGCGGATGGAGCACCGAACTGGAAAAGGCATGAAGCGAGGACCGTTCAAGGCCGCCTACAAAAAAGAAAGCGAATTCAATGAACGAGTCCGCACTGTGTTCCTCAATGGTGAGGGCCACCGAATCGAAGTCATGCAAATTTCTGGCGCACTGGCTCGCACCATTGTGCCGTGGCAAGGTATTGGCGATCAACTGCGTCGTGGGCAACGGTTTGGTATGATTCGCCTCGGATCGAGGGTCGATGTACGCGTTCCAGCGGTTGATTTCACTGCCGCAGTGGTCTCTGCGGAGATGAAAGACGAAGCCCATCCGAAAGGCCAATTCGTCCAAGCTGGAACAACTGTTTTGTTCACGCCTGAGGCATAAGGCGCGTCGGTGGATTGAAACATATTCGGCCAGCCACAGAACCATAGGGGGGCTTTGATGGCAAACAAAAAATCACTCACACTCGTCGGCGATGGCAGCAAAGGCGCCCGTATTCACGACATTGTGAAGGCCCCTGCAAACACCCCATGGGCCAAAGCAAGGCAGCAGTCTTGGGACGCCAGCGAACCAGCGACGGTGTACTACACTCCAGAAACCATGGCAGATGGAACGCCATGCAGCGCCGTTACGGTCATTTTGCGAACCAAAGGGTGCCACTGGTGGTGGTCGAGTGGTTGCACATTCTGTGGGTATTTCAACGACACAAGAGACGACGTGACCAACGAGGATTTGCACGCTCAGTGGGCCTATGCCAAAACCAAATTCGATGATTTCAAAGGCCATGCAATGGTCAAGGTGTACACCAGTGGTTCATTGCTTGAGGACCGGGAAATCCCAGTTGCTTTCCAAGAAACGGTTCTTCGTGACTGCCAAACACTGGGGAAGGAATTGATTGTCGAGTCGCGTTGCGAACAATTGACGGAAGAAAAACTCGCATGGGCCACATCGATCAACACAAGTTTTGCAGTCGCCATTGGACTTGAAGCGTATGACGATGAAGTTTTGAGGTTTCACGTCAACAAAGGATTCACCACAAAATCTTGGGACAGAGCGGTTGCTAACCTCAAGAAGTTCGACATTCGCGTGAAGACCTATTTGATGTTCAAACCCCCGTTCATGAACGAAGCAGACGCGCTTCTTCACGGCGTAAAATGGATTGAAGATGTGGCTGAACAAAGCGATGAAATATCGGTCAACCCGATGAACATCCAGCGTGGCACCATCATCGACCGGTTGCACAGGCACAACGAGTACCGCCCACCTTGGCTATGGTCACTTGTCGAGATGATCCGCCGAGCGCACCCGACCATTCATCCCAACGACACGGGCAATGGCGGCGAAGGTCAAGTGAGTCGTTTGATTGTTCACCCAACCGCTGGTGGACGCGTTCGAGGGGCTCACAATTGCGGTGCATGCGACTCGCATGTGGTTGCTGCCATCGAACGCTATGCCGTATCAGGCGAGTTACAAGAATTCGAAGGTCTCGCTTGTGAATGCGAGAAAGCGTGGGCAGAAGAGGTCGCATTGGAGCACGCCCTTCCAACGCCTCTCGGAATTTCAAAGCCTCGTCGAGGCAATGTTTTGGATGCCCTCCGGGCTCCATGATTGGCTTCCAGCAATCCGTCGGATTGCTGTTGTGAGGGTGTCAATCTTTATGACCGCTGTACCAGTGGGCGGAATGACCCCTATGGGGTCACGTTCGGGTGAACCTCATGACAAACACAACCAGTCTTCCTGATGTAACCGTTGGAACCGGTGAACCGGCCTCCAGTCGAATTCTACTGACCCTCTTTGCAGTGGGCGTAATCGGCATGCTCGCATTGTTCTCGAACGTCTTCGGTTGGGACAACATTCCATTGCTTGGCGAACTCGTTCCGCTCATCGGTAACCTCGGTGGAAGTGGCATCTGGTACTACCTCATCGGCCTCTTGGTTGGTATGGGTGCAATCGTTGCCTCGCTCTTGGCAGAGGTCATCGTCGATTAGGAGGTGTGATGTATGGAAACTGTACTCATTATGTCCGGCCTTTTGGTCGCAACCCTCCTCGTCACTGCAAACTACCTTGTGAAAGGCATTGGTGGCATGAGCGCCCCTCTGCAACAAGTTGGCCTCTTCCTGCTCAACAAAGCCCCAGCAGGCATCATCGATCTGTTCAGCGATGAAGCAGGTAGCGGCAGCAAAACATGGATTCGCTTCGGAATGGTTTGGTTCCTCCTCGCATCAATCGGGGCCTTCCTCGGACTCTGGCACAGCTACGACGGCGCTGCCTTGGATTCCCTTGCAAGCATTGGCTGGTCATATGACGACGGATCCATGCTTACGGATTACACAAACGTCTTCTTCAACACAGCGCTCAACTACATGCTTGTCGGTGGCGCTTTAGTGGCCGTATCTCGCACGGCACAAGGACGCCTCGCCAGTGAAAAGAGCGCATCAATGGTGGCACTTTTGCTCACCGCATCAACCGCTGCGTACTTGATTCTCCCAGCAATTCTTTCCTTTGTGACCCTCGATAATGAGGCTGCATTGATTGAAAACATCACCAATGTGTCCTCGCTTGTTGTTGGCTCTCTGCTCCATGCAGCGATCCTCATCAACGTCCTCATCACTGTGGCCAACCGTGCATCGGACAACATCGCACCAACCACCTGGTTCCTCGTGCTTGCCTTGGTTGCCAAAATCTTCGCAGGCTTGATTGCCTTCTTCGGCGAACTAGCATCCTCCACACAAACGGTTTGGATGGCTGAACATGTGCTCACCGGATGGGTTCCATTGGCCCTCATCTTCGGACTGGCTTACCACGTCATTCCATACACCACTGGATCACCAATTTGGTCTGAAAGCATGCTAAAGGTCAACATGGCTCTTCTGTTTGTGACGGTTCCGCCGTTCTTCATGACCGCAGCAACGAGCGCTGAGTTGTTGCAAAACCTTGGTGCCATTCTCCTCACACTTGGCATGCTGCCACTCTTTGCAGGTTCAATCAACCTGCTCATTACTGCAAAGTCGAACGCGGCTGCAGTGGTCAAGAGTCCTGGCGCCTTCGCTGCAACCGGTGCTATGCTCCTCATCCCAATCTACACCATTGGCGGTTACTTCACAAGCATGGATGTCTTTGTCGGTCTCGGCAACCTTGGCACCATGGCTTCAACCGTCGATCAAGGCTTCATGTACACCGTTGGTGGATTGATGATGCTTGCAAGTGTCTTCACGGCCTATCCGTTGGCAAGCGGGAAGCAACTTGCGAATGCCTCGAATGCCCAACTCGCAGTTTGGCTCACCATGATCGGTGGTCTCACTTCGACCATCGTTCGCCTCATGGGCGACTTCACCTCACAAGCCGTGCTCAACTCAGGTGTTGAAGAAGCAGTGGCCTCAACAGGCGGCTTCCTCCTTGTTTCCTCTGCTTTGTACTACCTGTGCGCGATTGCAGCCATCATGGCGGCCTTGGTGATGATTCGCACCGGCACCCGTGGCAATGCAGACGCTGTTGCCACAGGCGCAACCAGTGACATCAATGCCTACTCCTTGGTTGAAGGCACCACCACCATTCGCACCCTTCTCAGTCGCGGCGTCGGCATCGACACCGAACTCAAGGTTGGTCACACTGAGGATGAATCTGGCGCCACAATCATTGCAGTGAGTGCTCATCTCCACAACGATGAGGTCACAGAGTTCCCAGCAGATGCAAAGGAAACGCCAGAAGAACTTGTCATGCTCGCAGACTACCTTTCGGAATCTAACCAGTCCATCTTCCAGTTCTTCCAATCCATTGACTTGGACAACTCCGGCACTGTTGACGGGTTCGAATTCCAGAGAGCCCTCAAGAACGCAGACATCGCGAACCTCCCCCCATGGGAAATGGGAGCCTTGCTCGAAGCAGTCGACCTTGACGGTGATGGGAAGATCAACTTGCCTGAACTCGACATCGCATTGACCATGATTCGAAGCAAGCAATCCTCCAACGAGGAAGAGTAAAGCTACTGAGGGCGTGAACAAGGTGCGTATCGGCCTTGTCGGCAAACCAAACGTAGGCAAGTCGACCTTCTTCAGCGCTGCAACCTTAGCCAAGGTTGACATTGCCAACTATCCGTTTTGCACGATTGAACCAAACGTCGGTGTTGCTTTTGTCGCTGCTCGCTTGCCCTGTCCGTGCAAGGACATACGAGAGAAGCTCGAACAAGAAGGGCGCATCGAGCCAGCATCCCACGACGACCCTCGTCGAGGAAGTTTGTGCGAGCCGAGAACTGGTTCGTGCATTGGCCACAGGCGCCTCGTTCCTTGCTTCTTGGTGGACATTGCTGGCCTCGTTCCAGGTGCAAGCGAAGGGCGAGGTAGAGGAAATGCATTCCTCGCCGACCTCGCTAACTGCAACGCACTGATTCAGGTTGTTGACGCAGCAGGAAGCACTGATTTGGAAGGCAATCCACAAGGGCACAACCAAACCACAGAGGTGGCACGCGCTCGCGTCGTTGAAGAGATTGAATTCCTGGGTTTGGAACTCGATGCTTGGATTGCAGGCTTACTGATGGATGGGTGGGTGCGAGGTGTTCGACGCGTCCAAGCGGAAGGCGACAAGGGCCTCGTTTCGTTTATTCATGAACGCCTTACGGGGCTTGGAGCAACCTTGCAATCCGTTGGACTTGCCTATGAAGCGTTCCGTTCGGAGCACACAACACTCGGCTCACCTTGGGACTGGGATCTCACAATCATTGCCTCGCTCGCCGTGCACTTGCGCAAGGCGTTGTTCCCAATTCATATTGCAGCCAACAAATTCGATGTTGCACCGGCAGAAGTGTTGGAGGGCGTGGTTGCAAATGGATGCATCATCCCATGTATGGCTGATGTTGAACTTGGTCTTCGTCGGGCTGCTGGAGCCGATCTCATTGAGTACACCCCAGGCTCAACCACCTTCTCATTCAGTGATTCGGACGCGCTCAATGAAGCCCAACTGAAGGCGCTTGCTCACATGAAAGAGCGGCTTGAAGCAAATGCTGGTACTGGAGTGGCGACCGTGCTTGACACAGTTCTGTTTGACGAATTAGAACATATTGTGGTTTATCCCGTTCAAGACGAGAACCGATGGACAGACGGTGATGGAAAGGTTCTACCCGACGCGTTCGTTGTACCTGCAGCCATACAAGCCAAAGCATTGGCATACAAAGTTCACAGCGACCTCGGTGACGGATTCATCCGTGGCGTTGATGGCCGAAGCCGAAGGGTTGTCGGTGCAGACTACGAACTCCAAGACGGAGACGTGTTGAAGATTCACGCTAAATCGTGATCAATGGCCTTTGGGTCGGTCGTAGGCTGGTGTTAAACGAGCCATGTCTCCAGAGTACTGGCCACCTCGGTAGATGAACCAGACGGGGGTTGCCAATGTGATTGCCAAAAGAAGGAGAAGGAAGTAAACACCCCACGGTTGGATGTCCTTGAGCACCATGATCCACAGCGTCCAGAGCAAAGGGATGTAGAGGAAAATGCTGTAGCGACGGGCCATGATATGAAGGCGAGCGCTGCCTAATCCACCATCATACATGTTTGCAGCATCGTCTTTTGAGACGAGGCCCTGTTCGATTCCACATCGGACACAAACTTGTGTGTTTGGCCCATTTCCATGGATGAATTGTTCACGTGGGTACGTGCTTGAACAATGACGGCAGGTTGGCATGGTCTTCCCTCAATCCGTTCCACTCGCTCACGATTCTTCAAGCATCCGCTCTCATCCCGAGGAAATTGCTCAGCACATTGATTCCATTTTCCGACCCAACGGATTCTGGATGAAACTGAATCCCAAAGATTTGCTTTTCCGGATGTTGGACACCCATGATGTCCCCCGTCGTTTCATTCCATGCCACTTGATTGAGTGAAGAAGCGCCTTCATTTGCCAACACGAGGGAATTGTAGAGTGTGAATGAATGAGGCGAGGTGAACCCCTCGAACAAACGCCCATCGCTATGTCGTATGCTTCTTGGTGAGCCATGCACCGGCCCTGTTGGTACTTTGATCAAATCCATTCCGGCAGCCAGCCCAAGTGCTTGGTGACCCAAGCAAATCCCAAGAACAGGTTGTTCGATGTGCCCCTCGATTGCAGATGTGGCGATTTGCATGGTGATCGGCGAATCCTTTGGTTGCCCTGGCCCGGGTCCGAGTACAATGTGGCTCGGATTAATCCTCGAAAGAATGGATTGCGCCTCATGAGCTTCCAGTGAGGCGGTGGAAGATCTCGACTGGTGAACGACGACATCGTGACCCAATCCTGCAATGGCGTGTGCTATGTTGTGCGTGAACGAGTCGAGGTTATCGACCAAGAGCACGGCGCCATTGGTTCTCATTGAACCGTCATCGATTCGGATTGAACCTTGCTTCGTTGCAACAGGTGCCGGTTCCACTTCGAGGGAATGAATTTCCAATTCACCAGTTGGGAGACTTTCCCGCTCCTCAACATGCCAACCACACGCATTGCGAAGGGCAGCTGCTTTCCATTTCGCTTCCTCTACTTCGCTTTCAGGTGAAGATCCGATGGTGATGCCTCCACCGGCTGCAATCGCCCCAAACCACCGAGTTTTGTCTTTTGTAGCGATCAACGTTCGAATGAGGATGTTCCAAGCGCACGCGCCTGAATGGAGGTCAACCCAACCGATGGAACCAGTCCAGAACGAACGCGGTCGTTGTTCTAGTTCGTCGATTGTAGCACAAACGACGGTTCTTGGACACCCCGTGATGCTTCCACCGGGGAACACCGCTTGAAGTGCATCGAGGGAAGTTTGTCCTTCAGACAGCGTTCCAACCACTTGAGAGACAAGGTGCTGAACATTGGCGTATGCTTCGACATCGAACCGTTCAATTCGAACGCCTCCAACATCACTGACGGCTCCCAAGTCATTGCGCATGAGGTCCACAAGCATTCTGTGCTCTGCTCGTTCCTTCTCATCGTTGAGCATTTCATTTCTCAGCAGTACCTCTTCCTCTTGAGTGGAGCCACGTGGGCGAGTCCCCTTGATGGGGGCTGTCCGTACGATGTTGCCATCAGATTGAAGAAGTGATTCTGGCGATGAACTGACAAGTGCAAGCTCAAGGTCTTCAGCACAAAGATACGCAGAGAATGGTGCGGGGTTTGTCGTGCATAATTCCTCAAAGATGGTTCTCGGGTGTCGACTCAATTGCCCTTCCCACCATCGCCCGAGGTTGACTTGGTAGAATTCACCCGCCGCAATCCCTTCTCGGATTGCCTCAATGCCTTGTTGGTGCTCTTGATCTGTTAAGTTGGAAGTCTCTGGATGGGGGTTTTTATGCGAGTTGACAACTTCGTCCGGTTTGACTTGAACGTTGTTCGCAAGCGCCACCCACTCATCACCATCGCATGCGAACGCCGTGATGCACCCATCGCTCTTTCGTTCTGCAGCGAACCGCTCGATCAACCACAGGACTGCCAGTATTTCTCCTTCTTTGGGCGGATGCTGCAATGCGAGTGGCTGGGTCCATTGCACGAGGTCATAGGCGAGGGTGCCGGACCAGAATGGACGGGTTGGTAATCCATTGGTTGGTGTTGGAAGAAACGGTTTGGGGTCTGATAATTCCTGTAATTTCCCCAGCAAGTCTGCCATTGTTTCTCCAAAAATCGATGTAGCATGATACCAGGAGCCGTGTTTCCATTCCTCAACATGACCGACCAGTGGCTGTGTTTGCTCTGTGAGGTAAATTTCACCTTTGCTCGGTTTGTGAGGAGGTGCTGGTGTGATGGTAGGTTGACGAACGATGAACCTTCGTTTCGATGGGCCACATAGGATGGAATGTTGGGAGAGATGAGATGCAGGACCGCCCGAAACCATGATCATTTGATCGGGGCCACCGTAACGAATTGCCTTGTCACCGAGCAAACCAACCTCTTCGAGTTGCCTCATGAAGGGGAGAATCAGTTCTTCGATGCTTAGGCCCCCACATCACTCCATGCGTTCTTGTTTTCATAGTGTTGGGTTAGCAAACTTTGACATTTTATTGCAAAACCGTGGTTTGTGCTCATTTGTTCACCATCGATGGACTCGATTTGTGCCACTCCAAGCCCACTTCCTACAGCAATCACTTCAATCGCTCGTGCAACCAAACGTTCGTTCAATCGCCCCCGTTGCACTGGAATACCCTGTGCTTCGAGAAGAGGTACGAGAATTTCTGCTGTAATGCCGGCGACGCCTCCATCCGAAGCGCTGGACAACCACGCCGTGCCGTCCTCATCAAACACGATTGGAGTGGCGCGGTCGCCGTCGACAATGGCGTACTCATGAACAAGCAGGGCCAGGTCTGTTCCAGCATGATCTGCCTGTTTCATTGCATCTCGGTATGGTTGCCAATCCCCGTGTTTCGTTCCGTTCACTTTTGGCGACCAGCGGGGCGCTTGAACTGTGATTGCTTCGACGCTTTCGTTCCGAATTGAGAATGGGCGTGGTTGTACGTTGATTGCACCATCACGGGCCAATTCCAACCGAAGAAGCCCCATCGGCTGGCAAGGGGGGTGCAACTCGTCGAATTCGAGCGTAGCAATGGCTTCTGTGATTGATTGTTTCATGTCCGCCGGCCACTGAATACGTAACCGTTTGGCGTGATGCTCCATCCGCTCAATATGTGCATCGAGGTCGGCGATGCACTGCGCTTGATCCCAAACCATCGTGGTGAAGACCAAATCACGAGGACTTGTGTCGACTCCTTCGGACATTGTCAATCCTCAGAGCAAATCATCAAGGAACGAGGTGTCGATGGCTTTGGTTTGCTGCGGTGGAGCAGTTCCAACACCCAATTCGTTGAGTAAATCATTGTTCTGAACCGGTTGCATCACCGGCTGTGCAGATTGGTAGGCTGGACGGCCATAGATGTCCTGTTGTGTGGCTGGTTGAGCATACATGTTCGGAGCTGGCGTTGTTGGTGCCGCTGCCGTTGGTGGTGGTGAAGTTGGTGGAGCGGCTGAAGCAGGTGCATCGTTCCAGCTTTGGTCATCTTGCAATCCCCATGTGGCTTCTTGGAGTTCCCACGACTTTGCTTTTCGTTGTTGACTGCCTCTTGTCCGCACCACGGCGATGAAGAGGAAGATGGCCATGATAAACAGGCCAGCAGCCAAGAGATTTGGCGTCGTCAATAGTGATGAGTAGTCAGTTCCATCGTTCGCATTATCGTCACCCGGTGCAGCACCATCATTCGCTTGGAAAGCGCCCAGTTGAATCGGATTGACCGCTTCCTTGCTCACGAGTTCGTCAAATGGCGTGACTGCGATGTACCACGATGTAGCGTTGGTTAACGCTGCGAATTGATCCACCGTGATGATGAATGAATTCGAAGCGATTTCATCGCCAACCATTGTTGCGCTCGAGATTGCATCGAAACTCTCCTCAGCGATGTACACTTGGTAGCCTCGGACCCGTTCGTCGGTTGATGGAGACCATTCAACAAGGATCTTGCTTTCCTCGATCCATGTGGCACTGAGGCCAGACATCTCAGGCAGGTACGAGCCTGAAGCATCGTAGCCATCATCGATGGATTGGGAGGACACGGCGGTCAAATCGGTTGTGAATGCGTTTCCAGAGGTGTCACGTACCACCACAACGACCCAGATCTCTTGACCTGGAATCACCGGTGTGTCGCCTGCCACTATGTCGATTGTGAGCGGGAGTTCAGGAGCTCGTTCGAGCGTTGCAATTGGTGTGCTTGGGCCGAGTGTACCCTGTCCTACGCTTGTGAATGACCAGGTTGCGGCATACACTTCGTACGAGCCAACGTCACTTGCGGAACTTAACTCAAAGTCCAGCAAGAGCGCGCTTCCATCATCGAGCGCTCGGTCGGTGAGGCTCAAGACTTCAAGGCGGTCAGGGGCAGTGGTGTCGAGGGCGTTATCGATTGGTGTCACTGTGGCCTGTGTAAGGTCGGTAAGGAACACGTTTCCTGCCAAGTCATGAACGGTGACGACAACATACAGTTCTATATCGGGCTGAATCGGCTGGGGTGTGGTTTGTGTGAGGTCCATAAGTCCACCAGAACCACTGTACAGCGCTGTTGTCAATGTGACTTCAAGCGGACTGAATGATTCGTCAACCCATTGCTTGTTGACTTTCAGACAACCACATCGAGTTGGGTCATCGCCAAACAAAGCCCATGCCACTGAGAGATCGGTCAACGGCTGGTCGGCTGCCCAAATTGTGTAGTGGGAGAAATCATCAGCATCAGAAACAGACCACAAGACATCAATGGAGGTTCCGTCATCGTTTGGATGATCAAATGCTTGAACAAACTCGGTTCGGTCAGGAGGTGTAGGTTGGCCGTTTTGATTGCGGAGGGGCGTCACTTGCACGAGGTCGACATTGTCCAGATTTGCGTTCAGCCAATCATCGTACGCAACCACGCCAACGAGGTAGATTTGTCCGTTTTGGAGTCCTTCACCGTCGATGCTCGTGACCAAGGTCGAGTTTTCATCGCAATCGTTGATGATCTTCGCTTGTGTGAAGCCCATTTCAGAATTCACATTGGAGGATGTTCCATCAAAGTCCGGTTGGATGTTTTCAGCGTCACCCACGGCCCTCATGAAGATGGCATAGAATGTGCAATCTTCTGCAGGGTTGATGTCCCATGAAACAGTGATGCGTCCACCATCATCTTCGGGTGTGTCGATGGCGTTGACATTTTCCATCTTTGGAGGGGCTGTGTTGTCATTCAAGCCACCAGTTGGGACAAAGGGGCCAACGATGAGGGCGTTCATGATGTCTTCTTGTCCGGCTTCGTCAACACAGGTGAGTCCAAGCCAGTACGGTTGACCAGGTGAGAGCGAAAGAACGGTTGAGTTCCCTTCCATCTTCATAACTTCACCTTCTGGCGTGAGGCCGAGAACGTCCGTCATTGGTTGGGTCGAAGCGTAGATGTTCGTTTGCAGAAGGTCGAGGCTTGTGCAGCGAGCCCATTCCACGTCCAAGTCACCATCTTCGCCTCCATCATGAGGGCCGGCGTCAGCCCAGTTCGGCGCCAACGGCACTTCGTCAGACGAGGTTGCAGGTCCAAGCACAGGCGAAGGGGTGCCGAGGCGTCCATCGTCGTATTCAACGACCACAACAGCGTAGTAATCGTTTCCATCAACAAGCGGTTGACCGTTGGAAGTGGTGACCTCGCTTGACAGTCGGCTGTGAAGGGAGATGGCTTTGTCGATGGTTCGAGTTTGTAGGAATGTGGTGGTGATTCCCCCGTCGAGCGACCAAACAGGTCCGTCGTTGACGTAGATGAGGTAGCGAGCGAAGTCATCATCGTGAACAAGGCTCCATGCTGCGGTCAAAGCCCCGCCGCCATCATCGGGTCGGTCAACCAGTTCAGTCAATGCAATCGGAGTTTCAGTCTTGACATAGTCATAGACGAGGCGAACATGCATCGACCCGTTGATTGGTGAGCGGAGGTTCAACTGAACAAATTGTGTTCCATTGATGATGATTCCATTGTCAACAGCGAGTTGCATGGTTGTCTCGAAGTCTGGATTGTTGTTGAGTTCAATCGTAGCGTTGTACTTCATGCTCACAGACTTCGCCCATGTTGCTGCGTTGCTCACAGGTGAGGTGAATGCGAGAGGAACCGTTTGGAACATGATGCCATTGGTTCCGACAACACCGAGGGTTGGGTCGAGTGCTGCCGTGTTGGTTAGGTTGGCAAGAACGATTGGCATGCCGGGGTGAGTCATGTCGCTAATGTCGGTAAATCCACCATTGAAGCCGACGTTGAGCGGGCTTGCTTTGCGCAGTGAGAACCGATCTAACGCAGCATATTGGGCGTTGTTTTCGAAGCCAAAGAGGCCAACATCACCGGTCGTCAGCCAAATAGCATCGGATGTGATGGTACCGCCAGTCAATCCGGTCTCTTGGAACATCTTCAGGGTAGCATGGGTCGGCGTACGAGCGCTCAGAATTGAAGCCCCATTTTCACCAATGGTGAGGACATGATCGCCATCGCTGACCATCTTCTGGATTGGCCATCCCGCTACCTGGAAGGAAGGGACTCCGTCTTCGAATTGATTCGACTGCCCGTTGTAATGCGTCATTGGACCGATGTCCGTTGCGATGTGCAAGCCCCACCAGTCTGCTGCCAAAGCATCAACAGTGTTCGATGATAATTGGTCGAACTTATGCCAAGATACAGCGTTCGAGGAGGTATCGACACTGGTGACACCCGGTCGTTCAGAACCTGCGCCATCATGGCCGATGAAGAGGGAAGTGGATGTTGTCGATGTGCCGTTGACAACCGTGGTTGTGCTTGCGGTGGTCAAGGATTGTGCAGAGGTTGCCATGAGACCAGTGCCACTTGAATAGAGCGTGGTTGCGTTGGTTAACGTGTCCATCTTGACAACACCAGCGGTCGTAGCAATCCAGAGGTCGGTCCCGATGAATTGAACATCTTCGACCACATTGGTCGGCAATCCATCGCTTGTTGTGAGCGGATTTGCCCAGTCTGATAGGGCGTAGTCCCATCGTCCGATTCCACCATCGGTTGCGATGTAAAGCATGGTTGAGGATTCAGTGAATGCATTGATGCTGTTTGACGGGAGGCCACCAAGCAATCGGCCGTTTCCGAAGCCTGTGCTCGGGTCGTAGACTTGTACGCCAGCAGCTGAGCCGGAACTTCCTTGCAATCCGATGACTAAGGTAGAGCCGTAGACGAAGAGCCCATCCATGTTGTTATGCAACGCACCGCTGACTCGACTGAGGACGCCGGTGAGGGTATCAAGTTTGTAGAGCCCGGTCGGTGTTGTCGTGATGTAAAGATCCGTGCCGATAAGTTCCATATCCTTGGCCACGGTGTTGGCAACCATTGTCCATCCTTGCTGCCAATCGATTGTTCCATCAGCTTGGCGTTCACCTTGGAGCAATCCAGCGCCTGCTGAACCACCTTGTCCGAACCCTTGGACTGCGCCTTGAGTTGAGATCCATAGATGCGTTCCATTGCCTGCCATGCTGGTGACCTGGCCGCTCACAAGTCCTGGGAAGTCAAGCAATGTGTTTTGCCCCAACGAACTGATTGTGTCGACGTGGCTGTATCCAGATGAACCACCTGCTTGCCCGATCAACCACTCATTGGTCAACCATTGGAAGGAAGTGACCGAAGATCCTTGTCCGTTGGAGGAGACTTGCGCAGTGGAGCCGCCAGAGGTTGCTACAGCGCTGTAGCCTCCACCGATGATGTTGTCACCGCTCGTACCGATGCCATGGCCCAGCACAAGCATGCTGTTGGAGTAATCAATAGCGTCCCACCACACACGATCGCTCGGCAAGTTGTGGTTGGCCGTGGTGATTGGGTTAAGCCAAGTGTTGGAAGCATAACTGTACTTTTTGACATCTGCTTGATCTGCATAGAAGGCCACATAGAGGGTGTCTGTGCCGTCGCATGCAACTCCCGATACCTCACCATAATTTTCGTTCCAGTCTGCCTCTCGGAAGGTGCTCAAGAAGGAATCATTGGCCATATCAAATCGGGCCACGCCTCCATTGTTGGCGTAAATACCGATGTGGACGATGCCGGCACACTCTGTCATTGTAATTGGGTAACCATTGGGCACTCCGTTGGCCCCAGTTTCGTAATTGGTCCATGTCGTACCATCCCAATGGGAGATTGCGCCATTTCTGAACTGACCAAACTGACTCACTTCGCCGCTACCAACAATCAAGTTTGTTCCATCGGTCCACAACTCGTAGATTTGGTCACCAGCATCGCTGGGTAAGCCTGATCCAGGCGTCCATTCTGTCAACCATTGGCCCGCAGATTCGTTGTATCGTGCGACCCCGTCTTCGGTAGCAAACATCACTTCGCCGTTGTATTCGACGATTTCACGGATTGGGAAATTGAAATCTCCATCGTCCCATTCTCCGAGTACAGTGCCGTTTGCGGCCATATACTGGAGGGAGTTTTCGCCCCACGAGACCCACATGTTTCCAGTGGAGGATTTGTACGCAGTCACTCGATCAACTTGGCCGATTGGGAGGATGTTATCGCCCCACGAATTGTTGCTGGTGTTCCATTGAGCGATGCCACCGGATCCATCAACTTGCCACCAATTTTGGGATGCTACACTGATCATAATGATGTCACCAATGAGGCTCATCCCATTCACATCGCCGTTGTTCTGACCCACTCGTGCGCCAACATCCAGAGCAGAAAGGGAGGTCAAATTCTGAGCGTCAAACCGATACAGATTATCGCTGCTGGCTCCGTCGTGGTAGTACATGATGTTCCCTTTGAGAATCATATCCAGTGGGTCGCCGTTTCCAGCAAACAGGCTGCTTGATTTTTCGATGTCGTAGACCTCGGCGCCGGTGACTGCGTTAAGCAATTGGAAACCGTCGGATCCCCCAATCCAAATAAGACTTGAATCGATATCTGCCGAGAGTGCAGTGGCGTCCTCGTTTCCGTCATCGAGGTAGTTATCCTCCGTCCAAAGGGTGAGCCATTCGTTGGTCGTAAGGTTGTATCGAGCGATGCCGATGCCGTCAAGGGCAATGAACGCTACATCGCCGATCATGACGACGGGAGCGTTGTTTGTTTGCTCACCAGCCGTCCATTCGCCGACCACATCAAATGGTGAAATCGTGATGATTCCAACGCCTGAATTCGTTCCTCCGAACAGGTATGTGTTTGAAATTCCAGCGCCGATGGAGTAGGTCGCCCAGTTTGGCATGCCGTCATACACGTTGAGGCATTCATCGATGTCGACGGTTGAGGTTGGGAATTTGCACACACCAATGTTGGTCGCAGCGTACACATTTGAGCCAACCACAACGAAATCAAAGAACTGTTGCGGGCGCTCGTTCCATTGGCGTCCAATCTGGAAGGAGGTCGCCGTCGAGGAGGATTCATCCCATTCAATGGCGCCTTGGTTGGTTCCGATGTAGAGCACGCTTGTGCCAGCTTCAAGGGCGTAAATGGTTGAGCTTGGGAGGACAGAGTTTCCTCCGCCGGCTCCCGGACTGTTGCTGACAGTGGTTAACGGAAGCAGAATTTCGTTGGTGGTCAGGTCCTTGCGGGCCACACCGTAGCCGGGAATTCCGAAGTACAACACATCACCGACAACAGCCACAGGGACATCGTTGGCGCCGTTAACGCCAGTGGAGATCCACGGGGTAAGCCAAACGTCATTTGTGATGTCATAGCGGAGCAACCCATCGTTTTGGGTGCCAATATATGCCACTTCGTTGTGGATTGCGGCATCGGTCACTGAACCCGTTGAGAGGGTGAGTGACTCGAAGACAAGGGGTTGTGCTCCCGTGAGGTTGACTGCCGCAAATTCACCGTAAAATTGGTTGAGGATAACGACGGTCGAGCCATCCGATTGGACGACGGTGACTCCGTTTCCAGACATTGGGGTGTTGGATGTGTCCCAAGTTTGCAACACTGTGCCGTTGCTGTGCATTTGATGAGCACCGTTTGCGGCTGCAATGTAGACATGGTTGCCATCAGTGCTCAGACGCGCAATGTCTGCTCCAATGAACACCGGTTCAATCCAACGAGAAGTTTGAGTGTCGAATCTGTTGAGGTATTGATCATCAGTGGCAACAAACAAGACGCCGTTCAACTCCGTTGAGTCAATCATTTGGCCTGATGTTGGCCCGCTACCGAGCAGCAGCACGCCTGTGTTGAGGGGTGAAGAGCCGGGACTCAATTCAACGAGGGCGCCACCGCCATCGCTGACGAGGATTAACTCGGAGCTGGGCGATCGTGCACCACTGCTTGGCCACAACACGAGGCCTTGCCCGTCGTTGGCTAAGCCGAAGGTGTCGAGGGTTTGAGAACCAGAAAACACATTGCTTGCTGCGTTGTAGGTGTGCAATGAATCGCCGTTGAGGATGTACAGGGTGTTCCCAGATCTTGCGAGGCCAGACACATCATCACTGGCCAACCAGTTTCCGCTGTCCCATGTTGAAAGCCAGAATCCAGAACTCCAGTCATACCGGGCAAGACCGGCATCCGCGGATGCCATGAGGAGTTGATTTCCAGATATCACCAGCTCCTGTACTTCGTCAGAGTGAAGACTGTTGGCAGTTGACCACGTGGAAAGCATTTGTCCCGAGGCGAGATCGTACCGCGCTACACCAGCGCTGTCCATCGAAATGTAGAGAATTCCATTGGCTTCTATCATGGCTAAGCATGCACCGTTTGTGTCGCCGACATTGGCCCATGCTCCACCGTTCCAAAGGACGAGTTCGTCTTCATTTGCGGCATAAACATCTCCAGTGCTTGCTATGAGGAATTGATGGAGTTCCTCAAATGCAACATCTGTTGCATCCGGAAGAACAGTCTGTGTGCTTGAGTCTGTGAGCGAAACTGCGAAGAAACCGTCCTCTTCAGTGAGGAAATGAATCAGGTTGTTTGCCACATCGATTTCCATGTCCATGACGTTGCTTTCGAATGGAATCATGTCGATAATTGGTGGATCGTTGTTGTAATCCAGAACAAGCACATCATCGAGAATAGCGACGTACATTCGGCCGTCATCAGGGTGGAGTGCATGAGCGCTGATGTCGAGGTTAATTGGCTCAAATGAGACCGCAGGATCGACGGGGGCAAGCGCTTCAATCACTAACTCGGTGATTTCAGCATCAGAAGGCAGGGTCCATGTGGCGCCAGAATCGCTGTTTGGTGAAAGCCTTCCTTCGTGGGGGTTGGTTCCTTCAAACGAGTCTGCCGCACCAAAGGTTCCGAGTCCTCGCCAATCGAGCAAATTGATGCCGATGTCATTTGCCACAAGCATCGGCTCTTCGATCATCAAGCCATCGCTTCCGTTGACTCGAATCTGGAACGACACGTTTGAGATGTCGGCTCCTGGGGCGAATTCCAATGTCCAGTCGGCTGTTGCTTGGCCACCTGTCAGTGGGTCTGCGCCCGTTGCGTCCAATTGCACCCAACCCGTGTCATTGCTCCCTGATTTTGGCCAGATTGTATCATTGAACGATTCATGCGCTGAAACACCGGGGACCATCATCATCGGGGCGATGGAGGAACAGAGCATCAAAGCGACCAACAGAGTGGCTCTTTTGCCGGCGGAACCGGGGGAAAATAGAGCAATTGCTGGCTTCATGTGTTGAAGGGGTCTTTTGGGGTATTTGAACGCGGCCCTTGCTCGTGCGCATAATTATCGCGGTCAAACCCCTCTAAATCCATTAAATGAGCAAGAAAAGTACGGTTTCAAAGCACCGATGGTGATGGTACACAGCCCTTCTTTTCCTCACCGTTTGTCCCGTACACACACAACACTCAAACCCAGAACCACATTCGTTGGATTCGATTGCCTATGAACCGGGAGAAGAAAGAGCGCTTGCTCAAGAAGGAAGCCCTCGAGTATCACGAGGCCGAACCTCAAGGTAAAATCAAGGTGGTTCCAACCAAACCCCACAGCACGGCGCACGAATTGAGCCTTGCTTATTCACCAGGTGTGGCCTATCCTTGCCTCGAAATCGCAGAGCGCCCAGAAGACGCATACCGATACACATCGAAAGGCAACTTGGTTGCTGTTATTTCAAACGGAACAGCTGTGCTTGGCCTAGGAAACATTGGCGCCCTTGCCAGCAAACCAGTTATGGAAGGCAAGGGTTTGCTGTTGAAAACATTCGCTGATATCGATGTTTTCGATATTGAAGTCGACACAGAAGATCCTGAAACATTCATCGAGACTGTGGTCAACATCGCCAAAACATTTGGCGGCATCAACCTTGAAGACATCAAAGCACCAGAATGCTTTGAGATTGAACGGCGCATTGCGGAAGCAACCGATATCCCAGTGATGCACGATGATCAGCACGGAACTGCCATCATTTCCGCTGCTGCCTTGTTGAACGCCGTCGAACTCCAAGAAAAGGAACTCTCAGAAATCAAGGTGGTTGTCATCGGAGCGGGTGCAAGCGCCATTGCTTGCGCCAACCACTACGTCGCCATCGGTGTCACCCGGTCGAACATCGCTATGGTTGACAGCAAAGGCATTGTCACCAAAGCAAGGTTGGAAGCGGGAGAATTGAACGAATACAAGGCTCCGTTTGCTCACGATCGAGAAGCAGGCGACCTTGCCGATGCACTCAACGGGGCAGATGTCATGCTCGGCCTTTCACGAGGTGGCCTGGTCAGCAAAGAGATGATTGCTTCCATGGCACCGAACCCGATTGTGTTTGCACTCGCCAACCCTACACCGGAAATCCTTCCAGAAGAAATTCTCGAAGTCCGCCAAGACGCCATCATCGCAACTGGGCGGTCGGACTATGCGAACCAAGTCAACAATGTACTCGGGTTCCCATACATTTTCCGAGGAGCACTCGATGTACGAGCCACAGACATCACACAGGGTATGAAAATGGCAGCGACCCGTGCGTTAGCAGCGTTGGCTAAGGAACCAGTTCCAGATTACATTTCTGCGGCCTACGACGGGGCAGTCATGCAGTATGGCCCGGATTACATCATCCCCAAACCATTCGATCGCCGAGTGTTGCTTTGGGAGGCTTCGGCCGTTGCTCAGGCGGCTGTCGATGAAGGCGTAGCCCGTGTTCAACCTGAGGATTTCTCGATCAAGAAATACCGTGAGGAACTTGAGGCTCGGCTCGGTCAATCGTATTCCATTATGCGCCACGTCATCAACCAGGTTCGTGGACGAGGGAAACGCATCGTCTTCCCCGAAGGCGACAACGAGATGGTGATTCGCGCAGCGGCCCAGTTGGTCGATCAGAAAATCTGTTACCCAATTCTCTTGGGCCCAGAAAAGCGCATCCGTCGCATGGTTGAGGATTTGAGTCTTCACTTTGAGTACGAAGTCTATGATCCAAGAAAAGACGAGCGAAGAAAAGGCATCTACTCTGAGTCGATGTTAGACCGACGCAACCGCAAGGGGATGACGGTTGCAGACGCCGCACGCCTTCTGAAATCACGCCCTTACTTCGCCAGCCAAATGGTGGCCAATGGGGATGCAGATGGCTTTGTTGGCGGTGTTTCGCGAAACTATGCCGATGTTCTGCGCCCGACGCTTGAGTTGATTGGTGCTGATGACGATGCTCATTGCATTGTTGGGTGTTACATGATGAACGTCAAGGGTCGAACGATTTTCCTTGCAGATGCCACAGTCAATGTCTACCCAGACAGTCGGACCCTTGCGGAAATTGCTGTTCAGACAGCCAAAGTGGCACGTCGATTTGGTGTTGCTCCCGTGGTTGCAATGCTCTCCTTCTCGAACTTTGGAAGCAGCCGAGCCCAACGTTCTGAACGGATTGAAGACGCCATTGAATTCGCCCGTGAACTTGACCCCTCGCTCGTGATCGACGGCCCGATGCAAGCAGATACGGCCTTGAACGGCAATGTGCAAGGCGAGTATCCATTCATGGAATTCACCGGCGCAGCGAATGTTCTGGTGCTTCCTAATCTTGCAGCAGCAAACATTGCTTACAAATTACTCGAGGAATTGGGTGACGCAGAAATGACGGGGCCAATCCTCGAAGGAATGGCGCAACCTGTACAACTGGTTGCTCGACAAGATGGTGTCCGTCACATTGTCAATATGGCAGCGATTTGTGCAGCGGATGCAATTCGTCAAGAACCATACTGGGAAAGCTTGGTTGACCCTGTAGAAGAGAAGTGAATTCACACATCATCATAGGACACAGTCGGTCGACGAGGGCGCCAAAACGCACCCGTCACAAAACCGGCGCATAGGCCCCCAAAGAGCAAATTTGGCCATCCAGAAACGGCGTAGTCTCCCATGCCCCTAAGAATCGGAATCACAAACGAAGGGATCACACCGAGCAACACGGTGCACACGATTTCAGTGCGGATGTTCGATGCCATGTCTGCGGAATTGGGGACCCGTTTTGGAGCGTTTTGGCGAATCGGCGTGACGACGAGGCGAGCCACGATGCCTTTGACAGGACGATCAAGGGGGACGCTTGAGAGCGCCGTGATGCCCTCTCTCGTGGGATGAGTTTCAATGGCGGCTCGATGCAGTGCCATCGGACCGAGGCCTTCGAATCTTCGAGGGCGTCCATCCATCATCGCACCACGGTAATTTGAGTTAATCGCATCTGCTAACACTTCGACTTGTTTTTTCTCAAGACCGAGCCCATGCACTTCTTGCGCGCATCGCCACTCAGCTTCCGAAGGGCAACGCACTTCCCAATGAGTCGCTTCATCCAACCCCTCAACACCAGCATCGATCGCGGCTTGTCCAGCGTTCATGAGGGCCTTCAGAGTTTCAGCAGTGACTTGAAACTGTTCGTCGTCCTTTCCATCCTCCGTGCCGACAAGAGCGTTGTAATCGGCGCCTGTCAGCGGCGCAGTCATGATGTAATACGTTGGTAAACGGACTTCGTGCCTTGGTCGTTGACCAGCATAAATCCAGCCACCCTTGTCTGTTCCAAGGTGCATCGACTGCGCGTCAATTCGTTGGAACTTCAAACCTGAAAGCACGATGGACTCCAACGGAATCCCTCACTTGAGCGTGCCTTCCATCCGACGGTACCATGCCATTCCTTTCTCATGATCTTCCAAAAGAGCGAACTGTGGGAATGGGGAAATTGAGCGAGCGTAGCCAAAGACAGCGAAGTCTACGAGGTCTGGTGAGGCCCCTCCGAAGAAAGGCTCCGTGCCGTGTTCACCTGTGAATTCAGTCAACAAGTCGTGCCAGAGTTTCTTTGGTGTTCGGCCGTCCTTCTTGACTCGCTTCTTTGCAATGATGCCCCACATGATTGGGAAGCCAGCCCACGCATAGAGGCGCTTCGAAATGAATCCAAATTTCTCAATTTTTGAGATTCTCGTTGTGGTCTTGAGGGCGGAGCCGAGGGTGCCGTAGAGGATTGGAACGGTTGCTTTGGAGACTTTTGCGTCGGCCCATTCGAGCCATTTTTGTTGCCGTTCTGCGTCACCAGTGGCTGCCAATTTTCCGCCATTGTATGCTGCATCTAGGTGCTTCATGACGGGAGTGGAATCTACAAAGTGTTCTCCGTTTTCGTCGGTGAACACAGGGACCTTTCCCCAGTCGCCAGCAAAAGCCACAGATTTTTTGATTTTCATTCCGTTGACTGGTACGTAATCAACATCCATTCCGATGTGCTCAATGACACCTCGAACCTTCCAACAGAAAGGACAGGTGTAGAGGATGTGGAGGGCGGGAGTTTGACCCATGAGAGGGCCTATCGCCTCCCCTTCTTCAAGCCTCGTTATCGTTCAATGGAGCAGGTTTCCAACCAGATTTCCAGAAATCAAGGTCGTCCAACCACTGCATCCATTCTTCATCTGAGCAACTCAACAACCGGAACGCACGTGCTTCCAATCCTTCTCTATTGGCGGCGGTTAAGACGCCCTGCTCGAGTGCGTCGTGCCATTCAACCTGCATGTGGCGAATCCTTCGGCGGGCTTCCTCTGGCTGTTCGAAATTCATTTCACAAAGGTCCCTCAGTTCAGAAATCCAAGTTCGTGCGTCTTTGAGCAGCGGGTCTTCAACCCGTATCCGCTTGGATTTGGGCTTTTTCGCAAACGGCCACCAACCCATGAAACGCTGAAGAACATGTCTTCCTTAACGCCATCTGTTGAAACTGATATAATCCGTAATAACATGGGGGGGTTATGGAGACCGACTTTTGGTTCGATATTCTCAGCTCAGCGGCCATTGAAGGCATTCTCTTTGGCGCTGTGCTTGGCTTGCTTTGGTCCATGGGATCGAAAGTGGTGCAATGGTTCCTTATCGGCGAGTTTATTCTGCTCAAGTGGCTTGAATCCCGGAACATTCTGGTCGTCGACTGGGAACGACTCACCCTAGGCATTGTCGAGAACAGCAACCGCGCCTTCGACGAAGTTCTCACCCTCGCACAATCGTTTGCCGATCTCGGTGCCTTCGGAGCAAGCACAGCCATCGGCTTTTTCCTCGTCAAAAAGATTCGTTCGTGATGCATCTTCATCAACCACCCATTCAACCCAAGGGGCATGGGTCGGGTGATTGTTCATCTTCATGGTTCAACTAAACAGAAGGATTTGAACCGCCTTATCGAGATGTACCGGGCACGTCTGAACAACCGTGGTGTCCGAATAGAAACCCACTCAAGCAAACTTTCTTCGGCAGCGTATCTTGATCTGTTGTGTGGCTTGGCCGGCGATGTGTACTTGTTGGACGAAGGAGGTCAAATGGAAGAATCCGTCGCTTTTGCACAGCGTTTCAAAGCATGGACTGTACAGACACACTCGACGCATTTGGCCATTGGCCCGGCGGAGGGGTGGACAACGAAACCGAACTGTGCCTGCAAGCGCCTTTCCCTCTCACCGATGACCATGCCTCACGAGTTGGCCAGTGTTGTGCTGATTGAGCAAGTCTATCGCGCCACCGAGATTCTTCGTGGAAGCGAATATCATAAGGCTTGACCAAAGGGTCAAGAAGCACCGATTCTTGGCAAAACCGGAGGCAATGAATGCTGCTCTTGGAACAGGAAAGCCTGCGTTGGATTCTCTTAGGGTTTGAAGCATTGATTGGGCTCGTGCTCATTCTTGCATCGAAAAGCCAACCGTTCCCCCTTCCTTCTCGCCGATTTGGCTGGATTGTCCTTTCAATTGCTCTCTTGTTGACATTGGGGCAACTCGCACCAAACCCTGTTTCAGTGCTTGGCCACCTGTTTATTCTCACTGGACTTGGCTCGTTTGGCCTCCTCGTCGGGATTCATCATCTGATTCGCACCCGCAGGGAAGTGCTCATCGCTCCTTTCTCAGGTTTCCTTTTCTGTGTTGGAATCGGTGGACTCATGGTTACAACATGGCCCGAATTGAACACCTTTGAACAATGGTCTGGATTTGCCGCCCTTGTGATGCTTGGAGGCGGGCAGACTTGGTTGGTGTTCCGTGGACTTCTCATCGGGCGACTTCCTCTTGCATGGAGCCAAGCAGGCATGGTCGCTCTTCAACGTGGTTTTATCGATGGACCTGATGGGGCAATTGCTTGCTTCGAAAAGGGGTGGGACGCTGAGGAAGAACATCTCAATCCCATGGCTTACGTGGCCCTCCATCGGTTGAACCTGTTCGTTGGCAATCAAGAAAAGGCGACAGAATGGTTGCACGCCCTCGAAGATGTTGGGGGCGAAAAGGGTGTGGCACAAGAGTGGATCAAAGCCATTCACGAAGCGCTCGTTCGTCTTGACCCTGAGGCAGCAACCCATCTTCCCGTAATGGCAAGCAGCGAAGAATAATTCCGGATTCCGGTCACGTTCCTTTTTTTTCCACGATATCTGTTCTTTTAAGCGCTGAATGAGCATTTATTGAATCAACAAAACAAAGTCCTTAATACGATGAAAGTCGATTATAGACTATGGGAACAAGTGAAACGGGGACAAAAGCGCTGACGATGAGCACGGTGATGTGGTACGCAATCTTCGTATGGTTTGCCTCAAGTCTGTTCTCACAATCCCTCTACATGGCATTCAACGGTGTCCCCTATGACGCCGTCGCGTTGCTCCAAAACCTCGGGCCAGTCTACTACCTCGTACTTGCAATCGAGTTGGTTGTCTGGATCAGTCTTGGTAGTCTTCTCGTCAAGAAAGTGGTCACCAAGACACAAGATCGTGGTCAGCCAGTTGCTCTTGCAGCATAATGTTCATTTTTTGGACAAAATCTGAGCAGTGTTCACCCAGTAGTTCGGCTACGAAAAAACCTATCACTGCTCAAATTCTCGAAAAATCAAAGGTTTTGTCCGATGACTTGAAGGTCCGCCAAGACAAGGAACCCATGTGAGAGAAACGGGGGATGTTCCATTCTTTTCTGGTCGACCAATGGACACATGTTCATTGAAGGACCAAGAAACAGCGATGCGAGTCCTTCCTCGCGGTGCCCGAATTGTGACGATTGAGGAAGCGAGGGAAAATTTACCAAAGGTCACCAGGTGGCTTGCTGAGCTTCAAGCGATGAGCGATGAAGCTCACGATTTGACGGAAGAACTGGAAGTGCTTCTCGAATCCCTTCAGCCAGAGCATGAGCACGTAGTGGAGGTTGCAGAGCATCTTGCGCAACTGGTGACGCACTGGCAACACACCACCGCTAAAATTGAAACCACAGGCACCCGAATCGCATGCTTGGAACCAGGTCGCCTCGAATGGTACGGTGTTGTTGATGAGCATCTTGCGCTGTATTCTTGGAGCCTCGGTGAGGAAGACATCGAATGGTATCATCCGATCGATGCCAGCTTTATGGCCCGAAAACCACTCATAGAAGCGTGACCTCGCAGGACTGAGGAACGAGCATGGTTCGAATCAATCGAGTGTACACCGGCGGTGGCGATGAAGGTGAAACTTCCCTTGTGGACGGTTCACGCCGGTCAAAAGCAGATCTTCGCTTTGAAGTGGTTGGAACATGCGATGAGTTGAACGCAGTGTTTGGGCTCGTTGCGATGGAAGCAGACCGCTTGCCTCCTCACGAAGATGGCGGCAGCAGGGCGACTGTGGAGCGCGTGCAAACCATCCTTTCGATGGTCCTCACACGTGTGCAAAACGAATTGTTCGATCTTGGGGCAGAATTGGCTTGTGTCCCCTCTGAACTTCCAGAATACATGGTCCTAATCAATGAGGCTCAATGCGCGGTCTTGGTTGAGGAAATGGATGCTTGGCTCGAACATATTGAACCCCTCACCAGTTTTATCCTCCCAGCAGGGCATGGTCCAGAAGCAATGCTTCACCTGGCCCGAACGGTTGCCAGGAGGCTCGAACGCGCTGTGATTCGTCTCAAAGAGCATGAAGGCGAAGGTTCTGTGAGACCGATTGTTCAAGTCTATCTCAACAGGTTGTCAGATTGGTTATTTGTCCTCGGCCGATGGGTCACTTCAGGGCTTGGCCACGACGAGATGCTTTGGCAACCGTTGGGAAAAAGAGGTCCTGAATCTGGGGTGGCCAACCGAATCAGACGCCTCTATGCTTCGGATGAAGATTTTGAAATGCTGTGATTACTCTAGGCCTAAGGCGGCCATGTGCTGACGTGCGCCTCTCAAGACGCTCCTCGTTTCTTCATGGGAAAGTTGTTGTTCAGCCATGTCCCAATCCAACCACATGTAGCCTCTGTGTTCGTGCGAGAGTTTCACCGTGATTTGATCTGTTTGTGCAATGTACCAGTACACTTGCTTCACTTTCCGCTTTCCTCGATGGCGATAGGCGTATTCACTTCGCTCAACAAAATGGTCGACAAATTGGATTTGGTCGATGCCAGTTTCTTCGGCTAACTCTCGCTGCGCTGTGCTGTGGTGATCCTCGTCATCTTCTTCGACGTGGCCCTTTGGGAAATCCCAATGGCCTTGGGGGTATTGGAGCAAAAGCACCGTCCCATAATTCACCAAGACAACGCCGCATGAAGTCTCCATATCTCTCACTGGCGGGCGCATGGTCATGTTACTTGCGGCCGGTATGGTTTCAGCAAATCTTCTTCAAGCCGTTCCTTCACGAGCCGCTTATGGGGAAATCATCGAGTGTTCTTGCCGAAGCCGGTCTCCCTGATTTCACAAGCATCGTTGCAGATTCAGATTTGGATGGGCTTTGTGCGGCCGCGGTCTTGAAGGCCGCCAACCCCGAAGCCGTCGTTCACTTCGCCCATGCTGCATTGATTCGGTCCGGTTCAGTTGATCATTTGATTGACCAACACACGGCAATGGTGGACCTTCCTTTCCATCCAGATTGTGGGTGGTACCTCGACCATCACCAAACCAACCGTCCAAACGAAGCTGAAGAGGCTGCGTTCATTGCACGCGGTGGAACGTGCCACTGGGAGGCCACTCCCTCTGCAGCAAGGCTTGCCTATGACGTGCTCAAACCCTACATTGATCTAAGCCATCTTGAGGAGATTATGCCTGTTGTTGATGCCTTGGACTCAGGACAGATTACGAGAGAGGAGTTCCTCGAAGACGGACCAATTCTCCAACTTGCTCGTTCGCTTTCCATGCGGGAAACACAACACATGCAGTTGTTGCTCAGCATGCTCTCCAAAGGCGTTCGTCTTGCGGACATTTTAGCTGATGAGCGAATACAGCCTCATGTCAATCGCGCCAAAGAAGAGCGCACAGCAGCGCAACGAGTTGTCGAATCATCTACAACCATCATCGATCGACTTGCTGTGTGCCGCATGGATGAAAAAGGGGTTCGCTCAAACGGTTATCTCGTCACAGCATGGGCAGGTGACCGCGCTGATGCTTGCTGCATCATTCACGGGTATGCAGACGGTTCAATCGACACGCCAGACCGCCCCGCTCTTTCTGCCAGTTTCTATGCCAATTCGTTCTTACCAGAAGGGCAAGGGCGTTTTGATCTGTCTCGAATGGCCACAGCCCTCGATCCGACGGGGGGCGGTCACGCCAATGCCTGTGGGTGCCGTGTCCAAGAACCAGGCCTCGAATCAAACCTCGAACATTGGCTTGACATGTGGGCAAAACGCAGTGAGACTTTGGCCATTCGTTGATTACGCTAGGACGATGAAAAGGTAAAGGAAGCCAAGGAACGCATGAAGGAACACAAGGACCACAATGAGGTCTGCAGCCCTTCCGTGTTTGAGTGAATGGTGGCTGAATTTCTCTCCATTGATCCTCGCATCTCGTGCTTTTCGACCCATTCTTGCCAGTGCGTACAACAAACCAAATCCAACCGGGCCCATGAATCCATGAAGGCTTTGTGGCATAAGGTTCGACAGCGCATCACCATCATTGCGCCATCCAACAATGGCCCGTGCAATGAACGCCACGGCAATCACGCCGAATGTGGAACGGAGCAACCGCTCACCCATTTTTTCGTGGCGATCCCTCGCTACAACACGCTGTTCGCCTTTGAGTTCGTGGCTTTTCTTTCGCCATGAGTACTGCCACCAAATCCACACAAGCAGACCCGTCGCCAAGAGTGGATGCAACAGGAGAATGAAGGCGTTGATTAGGTCCATTCAGTCACCCCACTGCTTCCTCGGAGGACGCCTTTCCTCATGGATGTTATTGGAAACATTTGATTCAAGCCGCTCAACGCAGGAGTGCTCCGTGCCGGTGGGTTGAAGGAGGGTAGGTTGAGGCACTGGATGAGGGGCGAGTATTCTGCAGGAGACCTATCTGGCAAATTGCCTTCAAGTTGCGTTCAAATCCAACGTGACAAAAGCACGTCGCCAGTCCCTCGTCGTTCGAACTCCAGATTGGCAACTTTTGGAAAAGGCATGGCGCCCTATTCTGCTTTTGGCGGTTGCTGAAACTGAACTTCCCGCAGCCGATGAAGAGGATCAATCCTCGTCAATGCGAAAACCTACGAACATGCGACGCACCAGAAGCCGCCGTGGCGGCCGGGGCTCAACTGGGCCGTTGGACAACCTCCCCCTTCCAGCAGAAATGCTCATTCCAAGTGACTTCTCAGATGCCTATCGGCTCGCTGTGCTTCTCACACACAAACTGCTCAACAAAGATGAATGGGACGCATCTTGGGAAACCACCGAAACCAGTCTGCGCGACTCTTGCCTCGAAAAGGGAGCCCACCCTGTTTGGAGTGACCTTGCACAACACACCCCAATTTTTGGTCAATTTGCAGCGTTTCCAGTCGCAAAACCAAAGAAAGCCTCTTCAAAGAAAAAGATCGACATGGGGCCAAGTTACATCGATCCAACATCCTCCAAGGATTTGGCAATGGCTCTTGAGGCACTTGCTCCTACGGTTGACACTGCAGAGGCTCAAGTGGCGCTCAGGACCGTGAGCTCTCAACTCTCTGCTGGTCGAAACCTCACCCCAGGTTCACTGTTGTTTGAACTCGAGGGCCAAGCCTCAGCTCTTTCTGCTCTCCTCCTCATCGCAACTGGTAACGATGCCAGCAATGCGTTGGATCGCCTCAAGAAGGCCGACAAAACCCTCGCTTCGGAGTTGAGCGACTTGGTCGCACTGCGAAACGGAGATGTCAACGATTGGTCTGCAAGCACCACCGCAAAAGGCGAACACTCCCTTGCAAAATCACGCCGCTTCCTCGCATGGCAACACCCGCCAGAATCTTCTGCAGAACTCGATGCTGAAACTCTCAGTGCGGGGCTTGACCTTCTGAAGGATGGAAAAGCACCGACTCAATCCATTGAACGCGTGACATGGTGGCGATTAGCAGCCCTTCACCGAGAAGGGAAAACCGAGGAAACGGTTCAAACGCTCACGGCCCTCAAACTCGACGCCCACGCAGAACTTTCCAACCTACTCCCGCTCGTCTCTGACCTTGGAAGCCAGGAAGTCCAATCTTGGCTCGAAGGCCAAATACCTCACCTTGACGACGGTGCCCTCGTCGACATCATTTGTTCAAAGGGCGTCGATACAGCTGCCCAAGCGCTTGCAGCAAAGCATCTGAGTCATGACAACAGCGAGGCTTGGGAACATGTTCTTCCAATCGTCATCGATATCTACACCCGCTCGATGAACCTCCGACGTCTGTCTGAAATCATCGTCAAGAACGATCTTACACCGATGTCTCACCCATACGAGACCTTGCTTGTTGCCCATCTTTTGGCTGCTGGTAAAGACAACGATTTGTGGCACATGGTTCGAGATGCACGGCAAAAAGCCCTCGACTCAGTCCACAGCACAGAAGCCCCTCCAGCCTTTTCCTCGACCAGCGAAGCCCTTCTTATGCTGTTTGAGGGAGAGAATGTGGAGGATGAACGCCTCGGCACCCTCCTTGACAAGAACGGGCTTCTCGCCTTCGGCGTCATCCGTCGCGCCCTCCGCGAGGGTGGTTCGGGTATTGTCGAAGATAAGGAACTCAAAGCGTTGGAAACAAGCGTGGCTGAAGCAGACCTTAGCATCATGGAGCAACACCTGTTCGCTGCTGTGATCGACACGCTTCGCTTGAACCGTGTCGCATTGATGTTGCAACACGGAACTTCTGATGATTCAACGGTCGAAAGCGTCAACACCTTACTCGGTAACGAAAATGTACCAACCGCAATGATTCATTCAGTGCGTCACTTGGTGCTTGAGCACGATTTGGGCCTTCCATCGTTGGTCCGCTGGTACCAAACAAACGACCCACTTTCTCCCTGGCACACCTTAGCCCGCGCTTCGGTGTCGGCGTCGATGCAAGATGAACTCAACGCTGCACGAGACTACCGAAGAGCTGGCGATCACGAAGGCTTCGATTATGAGCACAAGATTGTCCTCTACCGAAAGTCCCTCATTCACCTTGCCTTCGCAGGCCAATGGAAGGAAGCGGTGGAACTTCTTGATTCTCAACCTGCCCTCAAGAGCGCCATTACAAAGCGGTTCCAACTCTACTTGCGTGTGTCGTTCACCTCGACTCAAAACACCAATGAAGCAACTCGATTGTTGAAGGATTTCGTACGCTCCACGAAAACGATCACACAGGAAAACGAAGAAGGTGAAATCGAAGCAATTGATGTCACCTACTTTGCCGAGGATGACCTTGACATGCTCAAGACCTACCCTCTTGAACACCAACGCGTTCTCCCAACAGACCCCTTCTGCGGCCGAGTCACCGCCGCTGTGAACTCTCTGCAGAAGAATCGTCGCCGGCAACGAAACGCATTCGATACCCGATTCACCCAACTCATGCAAGGTTCCTCTCCTTCGCTTGACGAACTGTATGAGTTGGCAAAGGAAGCAGCCCAAGAAAAGCCAGTCGAGGGACTCATGTTCCTTGAGCGAGCCCAAAACAAGGGGCAATTCAGCGTTCGAGAAATCAAGCGGATTGCAGATGCCGAACAAGGCCTGTTTTCCGCTTACAAAGACCAGATTCCAAACGGCTCTCGCCGCTACTTGAGGAACCTCTCACTCTCACCGTTGGTTTTGATTGACACCAATGTGTTGGTCGATGCGCTCATGGATGCCATCAAGCAACGGTTGGAAGTCTTCACAGAAGTGAGCCTCGACATCGGTGGCCACGGCCACTTCCACCATGTCTTGTTGAAGCGAGCACAAGAAGGTAAAATTCAACTTTGGCTTCCAAAGATCGTCAAGCAAGAACTCACAGGAATTGCAAGCGATTTAGAGTTCCTACGTGGTCGCTTCAGCGGTCTCTTGGTTCCACCAACCATGCTTGACACCGTCTTTAGAAAAGATGTCATCAGCGAAATTATCGACCAAGTGCTCTCTGACTACAGCACATGGCGCCCAATGGACTTGCAACTCGAAGTTGAGTCTGAAGACGCTGAGAACAAATCTCGAGTGGTCGAGTTCTTCAAAGATTACACCGAGATTTACGAAGAGATCACGGCCATGAAGCGAACCAGAGGCGAACCGGCTCGAACCGTTGTCGATGGCTTGGATGTTTATCCTGAATCTCCCGATTGCACCATCATGCACCTCGCACTTCACTTGGCCAAGCAATCTCTTGGCAACCTCGGAACAGTCCTGGTTGCAACCCGGGACAGCGATTTCACCCTTGTTTCACGGGCGCTTGAAGAGCGCTTTGGATTCGGCGTTGCAAAGAACAGCCGAGCCCTTAACGGATTTTTGCACGGATGATACGAACTCACATGTGTGAGATCATTGCATCGCCGAAGTCGCTGCAGGAAAGCAATGTTGCGTCGTCCATCAATCGTTCGAAATCATAGGTCACAGTTTGGGCCAAAATGGCCCCTTCCATGCCCTTGACAATCAGATCTGCTGCTTCAGTCCATCCCATGTGCCGGAGCATCATCTCAGCGGACAGGATGAGGGAACCTGGGTTCACTTTGTTCTGTCCAGCGTACTTTGGAGCGGTACCGTGGGTTGCCTCAAAGATTGAAATTCCTGTGTCGTAGTTGATGTTTGCACCAGGCGCAATACCAATGCCGCCGACCTGAGCAGCAAGTGCATCAGAGATGTAATCGCCGTTGAGGTTCATTGTTGCGAGCACCGAGTACTCTGCAGGACGGGTGATGATTTGCTGAAGCATAGCGTCGGCAATCACATCTTTGATCAAGATGCTTCGACCAGTGGTTGGGTTTTCGAGGGTGCACCATGGGCCACCGTCAAGTTCGACTGCTCCGTATTCTTGCTTTGCAATCTCGTAACCCCAGTCACGGAATCCACCTTCAGTGAACTTCATGATGTTCCCCTTGTGAACGAGCGTGAGGCTTTCCTTATCGTTGGCCAAAGCGTATTCAATCGCTGCCCGCACGATTCGTGCTGTGCCTTCTTGAGAGATTGGCTTGATGCCAATCCCGGAGGTGTTTGGGAATCGAATCTTGTCAACACCCATCTCGTTTTGGAGGAAATCGATGACTTTTTTGACGCCTTCAGAACCAGCTTCCCACTCAATTCCAGCGTAAACATCTTCGCTGTTTTCACGGAAGATGATCATGTCAACATCGCCCGGTGCTTTCACAGGAGATGGCGTACCATCATACCAGCGAACAGGTCGAACGCAAGCAAACAAATCGAGCTTTTGTCGCAGTGCCACGTTGAGTGAGCGAATGCCACCGCCGACGGGGGTGGTCAATGGACCTTTGATAGAGACAAGACCACTTCGCATGGCGTCAAGGGTCGCCTCTGGCAACCATTCGCCGGTTGCATTGAATGCTTTCTCGCCAGCCAATACTTCAGACCAAACAATGCCTCGTCGTCCTTCGTATGCCTTCTCGACTGAAGCGTCAACGACCTTGATCATCACGGGGGTGATGTCCACGCCAATTCCATCGCCTTCGATGTAGTGAATTAATGGGTCGTTTGGGATGTTGAGTTTGCCATTTTCCATGGTAACGGGTGTTCCTGCCATTGCAATCGGTACGAGGCAGAAGCGTCCCCTTCAAGAATGAACCGCCCATGGGCGTTCTATGTACGGACGCGTTGATTGGACAGGAGGCGACACGGTCGCATGCACAAATGAACGCGGGGATCGGCTTGATTTGAACTGGGAAGATGGGCCAACTCCAATGCAGGTTGTCATGCAGATGATTGGTGCATGCTCAACTGCAGATCTCGTGTTGGGCCTGAAAGAACGCTCGTTCAGTGAGGTTTGGGTTGAAATGGACGGCACTCGGGCAGAGAGCGTTCCAAAAGTCTTCACAGACATTCACATGGTCTACCACGTACGAGGGGATGTTCCGCTCAAGCTCGTCGAGCGTATTGTCGCCAAGAGCCATGAAAAATACTGCACTGTTTCACAGATGTTCGTCAACGTCAACATGACTCACTCATGCGAAGTACACAACTGATGCTCAGTTTGTGACAACCTTGAGTGCAGTCAGTGAATTCATGGCACTGAGAAGCAGTTCGCGGAGGGCATTGTAGAGCGGATGCCAACTTTGTGGTATCTGAGGTGGAGGTGCTACAGGGAGTGTGCCCTGTTCAGTCGAAAGCACGGTTGCAAACGGTCGAACTTGACCGGTTCCAACCATGTCGATAATGAGGGAGAGGTGGTAGGCTTCTTGGTCCTTGATGACCTTGGCCGATTCGATCTTGGCCACAGCTTCTGCGGGTAGATCGCTCAGCCAGTCCTCGCCACGTTGGTGCCGAGAGTGCAATTCTTTCTTGACGAGGATTTCAAGAAGTTCCGAAATAACTTCGTTGGAGACAGGAGAGGCGAAGTTTGGTTTTCCCGAATTGTCCTGTTGCGAGATTGCCGTTGTGCCGATGGCTTCCATTTGAGATTCGAGGGGGTGTGCCGATTGACCAGCGAGCAACGGTTCATCCTCATCATCGTCCATGAACATTGCAAGCGGATCAGCGCTTTGGTTCTGTGATGGCATCTGTTGGTGCAATTGTGGTTGCGGTGCGGTTGCAGCCGGGCGGAGTGCGCCCAATTCTGCGAAGATATCGAGTTCTTCTTCCACTACTTCTGCTGGTGCTGTTTCCCATGGTCCCATCATATTATCATTCGGATATGTGATTATCATAGTACATATAAGGATGTTTTTTGAATCTTGAATTCTAGTGACGCTTGCCTCAGACGAGCCACCGATAGATTATCATGGAACAAGTTCCTCTCGACGGCCAAGTATCAAAGGGGCTGGCGTGTTCCATCTGTTTGAAGCAGATGCGAATCAATCGAGTTTCAACATCGGTGCTTTGGGCGAGCATGCTGATTGTTCTCTTGTTCGCTCCGTCAATTTCCAGCCTGCCAACCGGTGTAGGTGATATGGCGAACGAAGGATGCCTTTGCCACGGCGGAACTTCTGATGCTACCACTGTTCTCATCGGTGGCCTACCTGAGGAATTTGAATCAAACACCACCTACAACCTAAGCCTGCAGATTGAAAGTTCGATTGAGGCAAGTGCGGATGGTCACCAAGGAGGGTTCCGTTTCTTCATTAAAGGCGGCGGCGTGATCCAGTTCAAGAACGCATCTGAGGTTCAGGAACTCGATGATGGTTGGACGCATGAACTCGCAGGTACGTATCAGCGCCAGTGGAACTTGACATGGACCAGTCCTGAAAACTCCACAGAACCAGTCAAATTCTCGATGGTAGGAAATGCAGTCAACGGCAATGAACAATCAAATGGGGATGGCTGGTCGTCGTATGTCCACTCGGTTCCTCATGTCGATGGACCACCCGTGGAAGACATCGTTTCCGAACAAGCCGACATCAGCGCCCTTGACTGGACAGTGTTCGCTGCAGGCCTTGCCGCCCTTGCCTTTTTCTTGATCCGAGTGATCAAGTAAGGTCAATTGACGAATTCAATGTGGCGATTCTGCAAGGCGCGCAGTTGTCGGTTCTCACTTGCACCATGGATTTGTTCGCTTTTGACACCCGTCAACACCAGCATGACTCTAATTTCATCACCCAATTCTTCGCGAACAGCAGCTCCCCATATGACTTGAGCGTGAGGTGAGATTTGGTCAGAGATAATCTTGGCGCATTTTTCCGCTTCCCCGAGTGTAAGGCTTGGTCCGCCGACAACGTTGATCAGGGCGCCACGGGCATCCGAAGAATCAATGTCCAGCAATGGAGAATGCATGGCTTCCTCTGTCGCCGCTTCAACACGGCCAGGTCCACTGGCTTCACCAAGCCCGATCATAGCAACGCCGCTTCCAAATTGAATCACGGAGCGAAGGTCCTCAAAGTCGAGGTTGACCATGCCATCGGTGGTGAGCATTTCCGCCACACCTGTGATCGAGCGAACAAGCAGTTCATCGCCGACACGGAACGCATCGCCGATTGGGAGGTCCTTGACGCCTTCAATTTCCAACAATCGTTCGTTTGGAATCACGAGGATGGTGTCGCAGTGCTCTCGCAAGCGCTCCAATCCCCACTCAGCGTTCTGCTTACGTAAAGCACCTTCCGAGTTGAATGGATAGGTCACGACAGCGATGGTCATTGCACCTTGCTGCTTTGCCAGCCGTGCGATGTGACCTGCAGCACCGGTTCCGGAGCCGCCACCCATGCCTGCAGTGATGATGGCAAGCTGGGTGTCGTTGGTGATTCTTCGAAGGGATGCTTCGGATTCCAATGCGGCCGCTTCGCCCTTTGTTGGATCGCCACCAGCGCCCCGTCCTCGAGCCGTTCTTCCAATCAGGATTTTTTCCTCGATTGGCGACATGAGCAAAGCCTGTGCATCCGTGTTGATTGCATAGCCTGTGACGTAGGAGTTCTTGAACAATCGCTCATCAAACAATCGATTCACAGCGTTGCATCCAGCGCCACCGACGCCGTAGACCCGGATCCTTGGTTGAAGGGATTCGAGAAGGGCTTGAAGCTCCACTTCTGAATTTTCATCCATCGGTGGAGCGACGGTGTTCGCTGCTGCTTGTTCTGCTTCTGACAGTTCCAAGACTCGTTCCACAAGGTGTCGCATGCTGCTTCCTTGTCGATGTGACCTTGAATGTGCCGCACCTTGAATGGCCCAAATAGGCCTTTTCTAAGGGGCTATTCAATCACGGAGGCCTTCTTGCGTGACCTGATAGACACACTCGCCATCTGGCAAGTTTGGTGAATCGACGAGTCGAGCAATTCGGCGTCCTGCCTTGGCTTTGCGCAAGTAGAGCCTGAAGGTTGAGGCGTGTGCAAGCACGTGGCCACCGATCGGCTTTGTTGGGTCGCCCCACATTGCATCTGGCTTCGAATGCACTTGGTTGGTGACCAACACGAGGGCATTGTTGACGTCAGCAAGCTGCTTGAGATCTTTCAAGTGACGGTTGAGTTTTTGCTGGCGGTTTGCCAACATACCACGGCCAATGTACTCTGCACGGAAGTGGCTGGTCAGGGAATCGACGATGATCATCTTCACGTTGAGGCCTTTGCTCATTCGCTTGATTTCGTCAACCAAGAGCATTTGGTGAGCTGAATTGTAGGCTCGAGCCACGTGGATGCGTTCCAACACAGCGTCTGGATCAAGACCGTGGCCTCGCGCCATTTGTGTGATTCGCTCAGGCCGGAATGTGTCTTCTGTATCGATGTAAAACACATCGCCATCAAAGCCACCTTCGCTCATTGGAAGGGTACAGTTGACTGCCAATTGATGACCAATTTGGGTCTTTCCACTTCCAAACGCACCGTAGACTTCCACGAGCGCTTGAGTTTCGAAACCACCGCCGAGCAAGTCGTCAATCGATTGAACCTTCGAGGAGAGTTTGAGCACTTCACGTCGGCGCTCAAGGAGTGCGCCACCGGACACGAAGCCGCCGATGTTGGCCATTTTCTTTGCTGCTCCAATGATCTTGGTCGCCACTGCTTCGCCGAGTTCAGCTTGGTCTGCAAGGTCACCAGGTGACATCACTGCAAGTGCGAGGAGGTCGTCAAATCCGGCTTCCCGAAGCTTTTCAGCAGTCGCTGGTCCAACACCGGGGAGGTCTTCGATTTTCACCTCAGGGGCTTCTTCTTCCGTTGGCATCACTGCCAATGGCTTGTCTTGAGGGTCTTCATTGTTTTCAATCTCTATCTTTGCTTTTTTCTTCGATTTGGTCGCCATTTCTGTTCACTTCCAACCCCTTCTGGTCCGGCCAGGGTATATCAATGAACGAAGGGCGGCGCGGGAATTTGAAATGCTTGAATCCGGGAGTGTCGCCGGCCGTTAGGCTTCCAGTGGGCCGTTTTTATCACTTTCAGTTTAGATTCATCTTCAATGAAAGTGAAAATCACTCAGGAATCTACGTCGACTTATGGAGTGCTTTCATCCGAAGGAAATGGATTGGTTGTGCTTTCTTCAGCAGCGTAAGCAATGGTGACTATGTGCGAGATGTCCACTTGTTCTTGTTCTTGGTTCAAGCCCACTTCAAGCGTCCAAACGCCTGTCATCGGAGCGAATTCATTGTGGTTCCAATTTGCGTCTTGCCCGTCTGCGATTTGCTCAGGTGGTGATTCAACCGCCGCTCCCTCGGTGTTGTTGAGGTACCATGTCACGGTCACTGGGGATCCGCCAATTCCTCCAATGTTATCGCGGTTGGTCACCGTGGAGTCAATTTTGATTTGTTCCGGTAATGGGCATTCACAGTCGGGCGTTGCTTCGATGTCCATCGTTCTTGGGTCTGTGGTTTGAGTTTCGCCCCAGGTGATTTCCTTATCCATTCGAATTGTGATGTTTTCGAACACCTCGTTCCCTTGATCATCAATCGCTCCGATGCTCGCAGAGAACATGCCATGTGTGAGGTAAGTGTAGGTGATTTCTCCCGTATCTGCACTGTTGACAGAGATTGTGGTTGAACCGTCGCCAGGGTTGAATAGGAAATTTGAGATTTCACCTGCGGTTGATTTCGTGTACGAGTAATCAAAGACAACATCGACGCCGTCTTCAGACACTTGCTGGTTGTTTTGGATGGTCTCCTCGATGACACCCGACGTCACATCATAGTATACGACGAGGTCGATGGGGCTGTCATTTTCCTCGTCCCCACCACCGTCGAGGCACCCTGCAAGCATGGCCGTCAGCAGCACCGCACAGAGCAGCACGGGTCTGAAGGTATGGGAGCGCATGTTCTTGAGAGGATGTTCTCCTTCATCAAATCAGCACCTCTTTTTTTCACTCACTTTTTTTGCGGTGCACGCATGGCTCACAACGACAACCGAGCATCGGTGGTTTGAAAGGAGGGAAGGTCGGCCCTTTGGTTAACGAGGTGGGGTAGTCTGGATATCCCGTCGGGCTCATAACCCGGAGATCGGTGGTTCAAATCCATCCCTCGTTACCAAAAACCAGCCTAACTGTACTCGTAATAGTCGTGTTTTGGCGTGAGCGAATCAAGGGCGCTTTGCAACCGAGCATTGGCGGCTGCCTCACCCTGGAGGATGGCCGTCTTTTCATCTTCAATGCGCTGGGCTTGTGCTGCGCACAGTGTCGAATTTCCAATACCGTGGGGCACAGCACCCACCAATGCTTCAGCAACCTGAGATGCATCGACTGATTTGTTTCCAATTGGTTCGAGCATGAACACACCGCCTGTGTAAATGACGGGGCCTGCGGCTTCACAAGTGGTTGCAAGGCGGTCGATGAGCTTGGCTTCATATCCAATGTACCGGCATGCATCGAGGGCCGCAGCCAGGTTTCCTGGGGCTAATTTTTCGGCTTTGGCATAGGCTTTTCTTGCGGCCCGCTGTTTGCCGCCAGAAGCAAGAACATTCCCTGCCCGATGCTGATCTTCGGCCTCGGGCGTCATTTTTTCAAGCAACTGAGGTGCGCCATTGCGGAGTGTCTTGACGAGTTTTGCACGTTCCTTCAGAAGAATGTTGACGCTTGCAACAGCGCGTGCACCTTTTCCTCTTGATACAAGCACATCGCACAAAATACGAAGGCCTTTGACCAGCATAATTTGGTCTTCTGCAGAGCGTTTCTTTCTCCCAAGAAACATCTCTGTGAATTGCATCGCCATGACTTCGGACATCTCCATCCGTCCATCGAGGATGTATCGCTCAAGTTGTAGGAGCGTTTGGGCGGGGTCATTCATTCCAAACATGTGAGCAAGAAGACGGTGAACCTCCCACCTATTGATGCCTTTGTCCTACGGATTCAACGAAGAATCATCACAACATGCTGTTGAATCTTGAGGTGGATGTAATAATGGGCATGCGTTGGCATGGGCATGGTTCCACCTCGTGTTTTTGCGGTCACTGGCACACCCGGTAGCGGGAAAACCACCCTTTGTGCACATCTTGGTGAACAAGGTCACGCCATCGAGTCGGTCATCGATTTAGCAAAACACTTCGACTGTCTTGGCGAAGAAGATGCTTCAGATGGGGCAGCGCCGGTGGATGTTCACAAACTGGCAGAGGAATGGATTGACGAATCTGAAGGGACGGTTTTTGTTGATGGACATTTGTCGCACCTGTTGGAAATCGATGCCATCATTTTGATCCGTTGCCATCCAGATGTACTCAAACAACGCCTCGAAGAACGTGGCTACAACGAGGCGAAGGTACGCGCCAATGTTGAGTGGGAGATGATTGCTGGCACGTGGTCTGAAATTCTTGAGTTTGAACTCGATGTTCCTGTGTTCGAAGTCGATGCTGGCCTCGCCACAAGCGAGGTATTGGCCTCGGAGATTCTCCAGTGGATTGACGATGGTTGTCCAAGCGACGGTGTCGAAGCAACTGCTTCAGAAGCCATCGATTGGTTGGCTTGACCACCCAAAGAACAAACACCCCCCAACGAAGGAGCCCTACCGATTGGTATGGCATTAGAGAAACTTCGCAGTTCATGGGAGCGCATGGTCGACCCCGTACTTGATTCAATTTCTACCTGGAAACCCTCCACCTTGACATGGATCGCATTGCCGATTGGCGTGCTTGGCGGTTTGTCTGTTTTGATGGCCCCAAACACCACCTATGGCGCAAGCATGCTGTTCGGTGGGGCGTTGCTGATTGGATTCGCAATGGTGCTCGATGCCCTTGATGGGCCATTGGCTCGTCGGACTGGACAAGTCACCCGTTGGGGCGATTATCTTGACCACACCTTCGATCGCCTTCTTGACATCATCTGGACAGTCTGCCTGGCTGGCTCTGTGTTTGTTGGCGATTTTACCTTCGGACTTCTTGCCGCATTGTTCACGTTGCTCGGTTCATACATGGGTACGCAAGCTCAAGCAGTGGCAGGCACCCGCAACTACCGAGGGTTTTCTCGTGCAGACCGAACCATCCTTGCTCTTGTTGCGCTTGTGATGATGGGTGTTTTCATTCATCTTGAAATCGGAGATTTTGGTACCTTCCCGGGTGCGCTTGACCATATTGGAATCAACCCAGTCAGCGTTGCCGTTGTGATCTCGGCTTTCGGTGGACTGTGGACCTTTTTGATTCGGTTTGTACAAGCCAAGCATGAAATTTCCCAAATCGACCGAGATGACCCACTTCCACAGCCAAATCAAGGGAACGAATCAGAGTGATTCCGCCACCCCTACGGGGTGCACTGAACCGCTCAATTGGCTGGTTTAGAGGCGGCATACTCATAACGGTAGCATGCTACAAGAGCAATGATGACAGACCAAACGTTCGGTAAAGGCATTGAAAGGAAGGCACTTTTCCTCGTCCTATGCATGATGCTTGCCATCATGCCACTCTCCAATGTCGCGGCAGAAGATCTCGGAAATCCTTCTCACTTGCAAGCACAAGACATCGCTGCAACGTTCGACCCGTCAAGCGAAACCACCACCATCACGTGGCGCAACATCGACTTTGATGGTTCAGTCCTTCAAGGCCTCTTTTCAGCAACATACAGCGTGTACCGCTCGGCAGATATCATCACCGAGTCTTCCATTGGACAATTGACGCCATTTGTTGAGGACATCGTCGCATGCTCTTCAGTTGAGGTAGCCAATGATGCGTTCAAGTGCCGTGGTCTTAACGGAACCGTCGACTACCACAGCGCCTCGTTCCTTGTTCCTCCCGGTGTCAATGGCACGTTCTACTACGCTGTGACCACAACGCTCGGCGATGGTACCGAATGGCTTGATTTGGACGACAACGCTTCGGTTCTTTACACACCAGTGCAAGAAATCACAACACCGATTCGCACGCCGTACAACCTTGTGGCTGATTTCGACCCAGAACAAAGCATCACCACCTTGGCTTGGGTCAATTACAATGACATCTTCCCAATTCTCCCAGAAACGGGGGACGACGCCTATCAGATCAATATCTGGCGAGCCGACTACCCAATCACTCGAGCAAATGGGGCAGACCTGCTTAGCAACAGCCAGCCAGTTGCAACCTATCCTGCTGGAACCTCCTCAGTCGACTTGGTGATTCCAACCAGCACTGACCGCAGCGCCTACTACGCAGTCACCTACCTCTTGCCAAACTGGACGGCCCCCGGCGAAAACTACGAGGATGTTCGTTTCCTCTCGAACAACGCCCTCGAGGATGCGTTGCTCGAAGACAACATGCCCCCTTCTCAAGTGAGTGCTATGTATGCCGAGTTCATTCCTAACGCAAACTCTGGAGGTGGAACAACCACCGTCTCATGGACCGATCTGCCTGGTGAGTCTGGAGAATCGTATCGTATTTACATGTCTGGAAACCCATTCAACAGCATTTTGAGTCCCAGCGTTCAATTGATTGCGACCGTGGCCGAGGGTGTTGGATCCTTTGATTATGAAGTTCCAATCGGCCGACTTGGCTATGCGAACTATTGCATTGTGACCATCGATCTGTTTGGTGTATTCAGTCCGAACACCACCGTAAACTCATGTGCAGGTCCCCTTTTCGAAGATGCATTCACTCCATGGGTTGCTGAACCAACTCAAGTTCATGCCGAGTTCGTCGGCGAACGAATCACTCGAGTCACCTGGCAAGACCAGCTTGGCGTCGAAGGTGAGCGATACCACATCTGGCGCTCGAACTTCCGTGTCACTGGCGCCGAATTCGTCGCCAACCAATCCATGGAATGGCTCGGCTCAGTCAGCGATGGTGTTGGCACATTCGATGTTCTTCTTGATGGCGACCTCCTTCGTGACAACGCCCACTATTATGTCACGACAGAGGCATTGTACGGCCACATTAACGGGACCTACATGGACACTCGATTGAATCAGAATCATTTCGGTCCGATTTCTGAAGACACCCGCGCACCAAATCCAGCGAGGATTAAGGAAGCTACATCGCTCGGTTCTCTCGAACAAATCACCCTCGAATGGTTCAATGAACCTGACTTTAACGAAGGGTACGAAATTTGGCGACACTACGGAGCGCCGTTCGGTGAAAACGAAGACCAAATCGGCAACATCGCTGACCAAGGTTGGGAGTTCGTCCTTGGTGATGTTTCACCCGGTGAAAGCACCGCAAGCACCCTTGTTCGTCAACTTCCAATCCCTTCCGGCGTCGATCGAGACGTGTGGTATGCCGTCATCATCGAAGACCAATGGGGCAATCAGAATCCAGAGATGTTCAATGGTATTGGTGGAAACGCAGTGAAAATCAATGAGGACACCAAGTTCCCTGTGGCCACCATGATGCTCCTTGATGACGCAGGCTCTGCGTTCCAAAGCCCGTCGTTGGTTTCAGGCACCTACGTGCTCCAGATGGAGATTGATGAGTACTTGCAAGGCAACCCTTCAGTCAACATCACCACACTGGCTGGCGGCGATATCTCTGGCGGCGATGTCGAAATGAACATGATTGCAGACAACAACAACGATCCAGAACGCGGCCCAGTCTATGCTTTCGAATTCTTTGTGAGCCAAAACACCATTGCTGGCGACATGTTGATTGAACTGATTATGGAAGACGAATCTGGCAACCTCATCAGCCAGACATGGACCGACCGTGCTGTGGATGCAATGCGACCATCTGTGGAAATCTATGCACCATCTTCCGGTAATGATGGTTCGAAATACCTCTATGGAAATTCCATCCAACTTTTGGCAGGCGCAACCGATGATGTGATGATCACATCATTCCAATACAAATTCACGTACAATTACGGAACAGGAAACTCACAATCCACTCCTTGGTCTGAATCCACCTACGTGACTGACCTTGAAGGCGATAACCGCTCGATGGTGCTCGACATGGAGTTCTCTGCTGGAAACTTTGAGCCAGGCCAACATGCTGTGTATGTTCGTGCAGTTGACTCCGCAGGAAACGAAGTGTCGAAGAACGTCGTGTTTGTCGTGGACCAATGCCGAAACCGTCTCGACGGTACCACATCGTGCAACTATGTTGAGTCCCTTCAGCCAGAACCTGAACCAATCACCATCAAGCCATCAATGTCCGACCCACCGTATGTGCTGGTTTGGGTTCTCACTGGTGTCTTTGTTATGTCGTTGATTGTCATGGCACTCATCCTCAAAACAAGCATGTCTGGTCCAAAGAAGAAGAAGTCGAAGGGCGATGAGGATGATGAAGAAGACGATGATTGGATGTCTGAATTTATCGGCACTTCACAAGAACTCGACATGGGCGCAGTCACTGACACAAGCGGCGGTGAAAAGAAGGAAGAGGAGAAGAAGGAATCCGCTCCTGCTGAGCAAGTGGAGGAAGACGATCCGTTTGCCGTCAACCTCGTTCAGCGAAAGACTCGCAGTAAGAAGGCCGTTGTCGACCTTCCCGAAGATGACGACGAGGAGGATGATGACATGTTCAACTGGAACGATGATGAAGATGAGGAGGAGGAAGAACCTGCTCCAGTCGCAAAGAAGCGAACAGTCGGTCGCCGTGCTGCCCCCCGAAAGGCTCCAACCCGCCGAAAGGTGGGTCGTGCCAAAAAGGATGATTGATGCAATTCCACGAGCGGTGCACTCAAGGCCTCTCGCTGGCTGCAACCGTGTATGGGCGAGAATCCTGTTCCTACTGAGGACAGCATCGAAGAACTTTCCGAACACATAGAGGAGGCCTTCGAGCATCTTCTTGATTCAGTGAATCCAATGAAGAATAAGCTCAACTGGCTGTTGTTAGCACTCCCAGTGGCTTTGTTCATGAATCAGCAACACAACACAGGCCTTGCCTTTGTCTTCTCAATGGTGGCCATCATGCCACTTGCGTTCCTTATGGGGAAAGCCACTGAAGAGATCGCCCTGCGAACCGGGGAGACAGTCGGAGGTTTGCTCAATGCCACCTTCGGAAATGCGGTTGAGATGATCATCGCAGGGCTTGCGCTTTACGCTGCGTCGAAATCAGTCGACCCAGATACAATCGAGACCATGATCACCGTTACTCAAGCCTCCCTCATCGGCTCTATTCTCGGCAATCTGTTGCTGGTGCTTGGCTTGGCAATGGTTTGGGGTGGTGTGAATCACAAAGTTCAGCATTTTAACCACGAATCAGGACAAATGAATGGTTCACTGCTGCTGCTTGCTATTGTTGCGTTCATCATCCCCAGCGCCGTTGATATGGCGGGTGGTGATTCAAGCGCCATCAAGGACCTCTCCCATTACGCAGCTCTCATTATGCTCGCTATCTATGGATTAGCTCTTCTTTTCCAATTGAAAACCCACGTCGATGTCTTTGCTGCTGAAGCAGGCCATGGGACACACGAAAACCCTTCCATGAGCATCAAAGATGCGTGGACATTGCTCATTCTTTCCACCGCCCTTGTCGGTTGGATGGCGCACATTCTGGTTCACAACCTTGAGGATGCAGTCCACGAATTGGGCATTCCAGAACTCTTCGTCGGCGTGATTCTCCTTCCGTTCTTTGGCAATGCAGCAGAGCATTTTGCTGCGGTCATTGTCGCTGGAAAAGACAAGATGGACTTGGCAATAGCCATCGCAATTGGTTCAAGTGTCCAGATTGCCTTGTTTGTCGCACCAGTGATGGTCATTCTCGGATGGGTCCTCGGGGTTCCTCTCACGCTCGAATTTGGAATTCTTGAGACTTCGGCCACGTTTATTGCCGTCCTTGTGGCCAACTCCATTCTCGCAGATGGGAAAACAAATTGGCTTGAAGGCGCCATGCTTCTTGGGAGTTACATTATTCTTGGAGCGGCATTCTTCTTGATTTGAGAAGGGGTGAGATGGTGAAGAAGACCGGCTTTGTATTGATCGCTCTCTCAACCCTGCTTCTCCTTGGTGGCACAGTTGGTTACACAATGGAAGGAGCCGTTGACGATGTGCCAACGCCGAATGTCCAAGGCATGGTGTTCTTCTCAGATGACCCTCTTCCTGGCAATCCAGCCTCGCTGATCATCAACGCTGATACAACCATCACATGGGATCGAGAAGATATTTTCTTGGTCATTGCTGATGGTAACAAGAAAAAGCAGTGTGATGACATCGCAAAGAACGGAGGAGCACTTGGTGGATTCGACACCACAAGCAAGACCTGTACATACGGCGATGCAGGCTATGTTGCCGCAGGCGACAAAGGCGACACCGGCGTCGACTGGCGCGTTGAATCAGGCGACTTCTTCGCAGGCATTGGAACAAAAGAGGGGGTGCTTCCCGAAGGAACGGAATTGAATTTGAATTATTCAGTCGATCTCAAACTGAGCGCAACCGGGTACATGTTCCTCATCATCGCTGAAGGTGCAGGTGTTCTGCTGTTCCGCCAGAAATGAGGCTTATTCAACGCCTTCATAGTATGTCTGAACGGCCTCATCGAGCGCCATCCATGATTGTCGCTCGTCAAGTGAATGCGTTGCCCCATTGAACCGCAATGCTTCGCCATCGACCCAAAGATCGAGGCACGTGGCTCCATTGAACAAGAGGTTCGTGATGTGGCGATTGTTCGAACGGCCAACAGGGCGCATGCGAATGTCATCAATGTCCCAAACCGCCCAGTCTTGGCTTCCTTTGGTGGCCATTTGGAAGGCATCACTTGCAGTCATCAGCGTCGGGTCCCAGTGATCGTGGCGTTGAACCAAGGCGGCCAATCGTGCTTCTGCTAGCAAGTTAAGCCCACTTCCAGAAGAGGCTGCACCGTCGGTTCCGAGGCGAACATCGACGCCCGCTTCATTGAACGCGGGAAGCGAGAGGGTTCCTCCGCAGGCGAGTTTCATGTTTGACGAAGGGCAATGGACCGCCGTGGCTTGGTGCCTTGCCAACATTCGAATTTCGTTTTTCTTGACCCACGAAGCGTGCGCACAGATGGTTCCTGGTTGAAAGAAATCGATGCTGTCCAAGTATTCGACAGGGTACATCCCAGTTTTGTCATGGCAATCTGCTACCTCTTTTCGAGTTTCACTGACGTGGATGTGGAGACGGGCGTTTCGCTTTTCAGCAAGTTCCGAGGCCCTTCGCAACGTGTCTTCGCTGCACAAGTACACTGAATGGGTCGCAATGGCGTATTGAATTCTGTCGAGAGGCGACTGATTCTTGAGCATGGAATCAAGTTCCTCAAGCGCCGAGGCTGCATCGTCATGCGAAGGAAGTGCGGCGTCACTGACAGGGCCTCCAACCAAGCCACGAAGGCCAGCGTCATCGAGGACTTGGCCTGTCACTGCTGGATAAAAGTACATGTCAGCGGCAAACGAGGAGCCCGTTTTGATCATTTCAGCAGCAGCGGCCTGCGCTCCAATGCGAACAAATTCGGGTGTTATTTTTGCCTCGGTAGGGAAGATGGCTTCGTTGAGCCATCGATGGAGTGGAAAGCCATCGCTGAAGTCCCTCGCGTTCAATTGCATGGCCAAATGAGTGTGCCAATTTTGCAGACTACGAGTGATGAGGCGATTGGAACCGTCAACATCCTGTTTGACGTCTTCATCTCCGTTCGAGTTGGCCCATGAGCCGTCTTCGAGCAACAACACATCGCCAATGTGCTTCTTGCCAAGTTCATCAATCAGGACGGTGTTGCGATACCTCACCGAACCATCGTCGCCCATGGAGGATGGTGGTGCCCCCCCCTCATCAACGCTGGGTTCTCAACCGTGTTGCTTATGTTCACCAGCCACCGCCCGTGACATGCGCCACTGTGGCTTAGCTGGTATAGCACCTGATTCGTAATCAGGAGGTCGGGAGTTCGAACCTCCCCAGTGGCTCCTTCTCAACGCGTGTTGATCGTTGATTCCGATTGCATTGAGAACGCTTTAGCGCTCGCTTCGAGGCTTGCAACTGCTGGTAGACTTCGGCCTGAAATGTAGTCGAGGCAAGCCCCACCACCGGTGGAAACATGACCCATCCTAGGGGCGAGGTTGCGCTTCATGATCAGGGTCGCAGTGTGGCCTCCGCCAACAACGACGTATGCACTTGATTCAGCACATGCGTTCAGCATCTCAATTGTTCCAAGAGCGAAATCAGGCAATTCAAAGACGCCGGCAGGACCGTTGAGGTGGACGGTTCCAGCCTGTTTGATGGCCATGGAGAGGTTTCGAATGGATTGAATGCCCAAATCAAAGATCGGTGCAGAGATTGGAAGTTGTTCGACGGCGAGGTCGACTCGGTTATCTTCGATGTTTGCAGCCACATCCACAGGCAGGCGAATTTTTTCTGGGAAATCGAGCAACAGCGACTTGGCTTTCTCAACGGTCGGGTTCCATTGCTTTCCCATTTCTCCAACAAGGAAGTCATGATTCACAAGGCCAATATCATGGCCAGCCAACTCAAGCATCAAGTTCGCCACGCCGCCGGTGACCCATACTTCGTCGCAGATGTTGTTTCGAAGCATGTTGTCGGCAACAGCGATTGAATCGTCCACTTTCACGCCGCCAAGCACGGCAATGCATGGTCGTGCAGGGTTCTCGAGGGCTTGGTCTAATTTTCGAATTTCATTGGCCATGAGTTCACCGGCCACGCACGGTATGAGGTTGGTGAATCCAACGCCGGAAGGGGTTGCACGGTGTGCGCAAGCAAATGCGTCATAGACGTAAAGATCTGCAATGCTGGCCAGTTTTTGCACCATTTGCGTCTCTGCCATGGTGTCAAAGGTCCCTTTTGTATGGATCTCTTCATCATACATCCGAACGTTGTTGAGCATCAAAATATCTCCAATCTCAAGGTTTTCGATGGCAGCCATTGCCTTGTCTCCAGCGAGGTCCTCGACCCATTTTACAGGCCGTCCGATGATCCGTCCAAGTTCACGGGAATGGCCGAGGGTGCTTGTGAAGTCCTTCTTTCCTGGTCTTGATTGGTGGGCAAGAAGCACTACCTTGGCTTTTGAAAGTTTGTTGAGGGTTGGTACAATGGCTTTGATTCGTGTGTCGTCCAAGAAGGATTGGTCAGGTGCCATCGGGGAATTGACATCGACTCGAACGATGACCGTACGCCCTTCTACGTTGACATGCCCGAGGGTGAGAACACTCGCCATCAGTCTGTCCAAGGGCCGTCGGTTTTTCATCCCCCCGCATCAAATTGGCGTTTGTTGGTCATTGCTTTGCCCTTGCAAACCGCGCGCCTTCGGGTGGTTGCGGGGCCGAAAGGTGATAAAGCCGCGAACACCGCTTCCGAAGGATGGCGCGCGAAGCACCCGAAAGGGACACATCGCTGGAGGGAGCACGGCGCCGCGCCAGCACCAGTACCTCTGCGTTCGGGGTCTCTCGGCGTGAAGGCCACGACGCTTCGACCTACTATGGCAGTCGGGTCAACGAGGGTCTTGTCTCAAGCCGTGAGGTTGGCGAAGAGCAACCCCTTCCGCCAACCATGGCCAACAGCATCATTTCAGGTGATTCAAGAAACCTTGACTTGCCGGACAATTGTGTTCACCTTGTGGTGACTTCCCCGCCCTACAACGCCAGCAAGGAATACGATGAAGATCTCTCGCTTGGGGAATACCTCAACCTCCTGCATGGCGTGTTTGCCGAGTGTTACAGGGTGCTTGCACCTGGGGGACGCATGGTTGTCAATGTCGCCAATCTCGGACGAAAGCCGTACATTCCTCTCTCGAGCCACATCAACGTCATGATGGCTGAAATTGGCTTTTTGATGCGAGGCGAAATCATTTGGGATAAATCAGCAAGCGCAGGCTCTTCATGCGCATGGGGCTCCTTCCAGAGCGCAAGCAACCCTTGCCTGCGCGACGTCCACGAATACCTCCTGGTGTTCTCAAAGGGCGACTACAAACTCAAGCGTGACAAGAAAGAACGCGCTGAGGGGCGCATCGACACCATTCCTCGTGACGATTTCATCAAACATACGAAATCGATTTGGTCCTTTGCGACAGAGCGTGCATCGCGAGTCAACCACCCAGCTCCGTTCCCTGTTGAACTTCCAAAGCGATGCATCGAAATGTACAGTTTCGTTGGTGATGTCGTTCTCGATCCGTTCAATGGTTCGGGCACAACATGCGTTGCAGCAAAAGCCACTGGCCGAACTTACGTGGGCGTCGATCTTTCGGATTCATACTGCGAGATTGCACAGCAACGACTCGAAGTCACTGAGGCATGGGTCGCACCCGAAGTACAGGTTTGAACCGGTTTCAGAGGTTGTCCCAAGGGTTCTGAGCAGGTTGCTCAGATATTGGAGGCGTGATTTGTGATTGTTGCGCCTGTTGTGGCTGTTGGGTTAGCGGAGGGGTGATTTGTGGTTGCTGTCCACCCATTTGCTGCATCGGTTGCCCATATCCTTGCTGGATGTTTTGGCCAACTGGCACTTGTGTTTGGACCGGGGCTTGGTAGACCGCTTGGCCTGGTTGCATTTGTCCGGTTGGCATGACGATGTTTTGCTTGGGGTCGTCAAGAACCAAGGCCAGAATGATGCCAAGAACAAGGAGTGGAACAGAACAGCAGAATCCAAAGAACCCACCGGCTCCCGCAAGAATACCTCCACCAATTGCTTCTTCGCATGCTTGATCACAATAACTACCACGTATGCTGACTTCTACATTGCTCTCGAGCGTGTACTGCATGCCTTCGGTGTTATGGTCCATGGTGCCATAGAATTCCTCACTGCCGTCAGGATAGAACTCTTCATTGCCTTGACCTCCATCAAGCATGCAGAAAATAGGTCTGACCTGGTTCCCATCGCTGTCGACGATGCTGAGGTCGAGTGTATCACAGTCCGCAGGGTGAATCACATAAATGGAAACATCCCATGTTTTGTTTTCCTGAATGGTGAATGTTTGGCTCATCGAGCGATCAACGTACACTTCCTCTTGGTAGCCGGCATCACTCAACGACACTCCGGCAATCACAACGCCGGCAATACTGCCAACAAAGATCAGTGCGCCAAGAATAAGGGTGATTTTACTCGCGATGTGCATACCTCGCACACGAGAGGTCTGGTTATCAACATTTAGGGGCACAGCGGCACAAAACCGTTCGGATGAATCGGAGCCATTTTGAACGGCTGACATTCACATCTGCTTGATGACCGGATGGGATGTGGCGGATTTGACCGGCCCCGATGGTGAGGATTGGCGGGTGCCAGTCTCGGAGTTGGCGGCACGGCAAGTCGAACTCGGAAGGTTGCTTTCGGCAGCCGGCGTGGCTGGGGCACTGCTCCAACATCCAGTCGACTTGTATTACTTTGCAGGCGGTCGTCAGAACGCTTCAATGTTCATTCCAGCACAAGGTGCAGGTGGGAGCATTGAGGCTGGGGGAAACGGACCAGTCTTGTTTGTTCGCAGGTCCCTCCAACGAGCTTTGTTTGAGGGTGGCGGCTCAGATTGCCCGCACGAAGTTGTCGATTTTCCACGGATGAAGGAGTTCTCAGAAGTTTTGAAGCAGCGAGGGGTAACTCTTGCCCCGGGACTTCAGTTCGGAGAAGTTCCCAAGACCTACTCAGATCGATTCGTCAGCGCTCTTTCACCCCTGGGAGCCTGTCCTGATGTCACAGGCATTGTACACGCTCAACGTGAAGTGAAATCTTCGTGGGAACAAGAACAGATGAACGCCGCCGCAGATGTTCAACTCCGCATGTTCGAAGCGGTCCAAGCCGTCGGCGGAGAAGGAATCACTGAACTCGAATTGGTTGCAGCAGCAGAGGCAGTGAGTCGCTCAGAAGGCTTCGGCGGCCACATTCACATGCGCCGGTTCCCGCTCCAGTGTGACCGTGGCGTCATCGTTGCAGGTCGAGCAGGTGGGATTCCTTCATTTTTCGACTCGGCAGTCGGTGGTACAGGCGCCCATCCCCTCAACGGAATGGGTTCAGGATTCACTCGAATCAAAGCGAACGAACCAGTTCTCGTCGATCTTGTCCACGCCCATCGAGGGTACATCGTCGACATGACGAGAATGTTCGTAGCAGGCTCACTGGATGCGGCGTGGGTTTCGCGGCTCGAAGACATGGTTGCTGTCAAGGATACAGTGGTTGATGTGCTTGACCGTGGCGGCTTATGCAGCGAAGCTTGGGATGAGGGTTTTGCACTGGCAGATGAACTCGGTCATGCGTCACACTTGATGGGCATGGCGCCCGATCAGAGCCGTTTCCTCGGTCACTCAGTTGGCCTTCAACTCGACGAGTCGCCCGTGGTTGCCAAAGGATTTGAACGCCCGTTGCCGATTGGAGCAACAATGGCAATTGAGCCAAAGGTGGTTCATGCCGAAGGCAGCATTGGAACAGAAGACACATGGATTCGAGATGAGGACGGCATGCGCCCAATCACAGCAGGTGGGCTTTGGCCTGCAATCACGGAGTGGTAGATATGACAGAACAGGAAGAAATGGACAGCGATGTTTGTGAGAAACTCGAAGGATGGACTCACGAAGATGTAGGCAAGCGAATTCTAAAGCGCAGCACGCCGAATGGCACGTATTACAATGAGCCAATTGTCGCGGTCTTCTGTCAATTCTGTGGTTCAGAATTCGTCGGTCCCAGTCGTGAAGCGGGCGGTTTTTTGGGCGGCCACGAGTGCCTCCACGCTTGGGAAATCTCCCAAGCCATGAGCCGAGAAGATGGACTGACGGAATGAAGACCCCATCTTGAACGACCATAGTGTTCAATATGCTTCCTCGCTGAGTCCGGGGTATGGCCAAGCCCTATTCCTCGGGACACATCGGTGCAGTCGCATCAAACTACACGGAAATGCGCCTTGCAGGAGCCGTGAAAGAACGGCTTGTTGAATTGGTGTGCGAGGAAATTGAACGCCTTGTTCCAGAGATGGAACAAGCCACATTGGCACAAGATCCAGACCGGAAAACGCTTGACGATGCAAACAGAACACGTCTGAATTACAACCGAACTCGGGAACTCATGATCGACCAACTGGGATCCGTTGAATCCGTTGGTTCAGCTGCCGTCCAAGCCGGTATTGAACACATAGAGCGTCACATGGCGGCGATGATTAAGCACGCAGAAGCGGCCGCAGAAAAAGACCGAGTGGCAACCATCAAACCCCGTCATCTTGAGATTGCCATCCAAGGCATGGGCCTCGATGACGATGACGATGTAGAAAAAGCAGTTGAAGCGATTCCAACCGAAGATTTCGTCATCAGTCAGGGCGGCGGCGTGTTGACCGAATCATCCCTGCTCTCCCTCGCCAAAACTCATGCGAAGATGCCAGTGACTCGTGATGCTGTGGAAGAACTGCTTGAAACCTATTACATGGTGGTAGAACAACTTGAATCTGATATTCGTAAGCACGCCCAGTTAGGCGGGAATCCAGTTCAATTCATCGAATCCATTGGTCGAATGAAGACCCTGATGTCCCTCGGCTGGATGCGAGCAATGTTGAGCAAAGCGGCCGAAGCAGCACGAGAACGAGGCTACAAGCGCATTGATGTCGAACAAATTGTCCACATCGATCCGTTCGAATGAAATTGCAATCGGTCCTCGCCACCGTGTTCTTATACCTCCGCTCTTTGGAAAGACTGAGGAAATAACATGGAGAACATGATTGGAAAACCCGCACCAGCCTGGAACGCCCGCACCTACATCAGCGGAGAAAGCGTCAACATTAGCAGCGACGACATGAAGGGTAAGTGGTACCTCATGTACTGGTATCCATTCGATTTCACATTCATCTGCCCAACTGAGATTGTCGGCTTTGAACAACTCAAGGAAGACTTCCAAGATGACGGCATCACTGTGATTGGTTGCTCAACCGACTCATGGCACTCCCACAACGCTTGGTTCAAGGATGAAACCATCTTCCCAGGCGGCGTCAACCACAACGTCATTGCAGACTGCACTCAAGACATCACCCGTGACTTCGGCATGCGAAACGACGCTGTCGGATGCTCATTCCGTGGAACCGTCCTCGTCGACGATGAAGGCAAGGTTCAGATGTGGTCCATCAACAACATGGACGCAGGACGCTCCCCAGCAGAAGTTCTCCGCACCGCTCAAGCAACCATGGCTGGCGGCCTCTGTGGCGCCAACTGGAAGAAGGGCGACGACTACGCTGCTTGATTACCTCAAATCACAACTCAAGGAGGTTGAGACATGCCAGAACTTGAATTGCTCGACCGTGCAACGTGGGAAAATTGCCTTTCCGCTCCAATTGCCGTGTTGATGCTCGGAAAGAATGGATGCGCAGCATGCGCTACATGGACAGAAGATTTGTCGGCTTACCTCGGCAGTGACGATGCGCCAGAACACGTCCGTTTTGGAAAACTTCTCCTCGACACACCCGGCCTTGGACGATTCAAAATCGCTCAACCATGGGTTGCTGAAGTCGATGTTCTCCCTTACAACGCCATCTTCGTGAACGGTGAGCGAGTCAAAGAATGGGCTGGTGGCAACATCGATCGTTTGGTCAACCGATTAAATCGGTACCTGTGATCCATGCTTGCTTCCTCAGTTCTCATCTCAGCACTTTTTGCAGGACTTGTCGCAACATGCGTCACGCTTGCCATCGAACGGTGGGGCGGACTTGTTGGAGGCGTGCTCGGAACCGTCCCATCCACGATTGTTCCCGCTGCAGCCGGAATGCACCTTTCGGGGAATGAAGAACAACTGATGGAAAGCATGGCCATTGTTCCTCTCGGTATGCTCCTCAATGCCCTCTTTCTCGCCGTGTGGGTCGTGCTCCCGCCGAAGATGTCAACCCAACGTCCGTTGGTTGCCACCACAATAGCATCGCTTGGCGTTTGGGCGTGTGCCGGCGTTCTGCTGCTTCTTATCATCGACCAGATGCTTGATGCTGGGATGTCCAATTGGTCCGTAGGCGGTCTTGGACTCGTGCTTTTGATCGCCCTTGCGATTCGGTTCAATTGGGAACCAAAGGCAGCGCCAAAAGGCAGTCAGCATGTTCGCTTGCCCATCCTCGTGGGAAGGGGTTCTGCAGCGGCTATTGCGATTGGTTGCGCCGTTTGGCTTGCCGGTCAAGGCCAACCTTTGTTGGCAGGTCTTGCGGCCGTGTTCCCTGCCATTTTCTTGACCAGTATGGTAGCTCTCTGGCTTGCACAAGGGAAAACAGTTCCTCAAGGTGCGGCAGGGCCGATGATGCTTGGTGGCGTGAGTGTGGCCGTATACGCTCTGATTGTGATGTGGTCGATTCCATCGTATGGAATCTTCATCGGTTCCATCATTGCATGGGCCGGGTCCGTCGGTGGGTGGTCGGTTCCGACGTTCTTTCTGTTGCGGCGAAGAAGCCTCAACCGTTCACTTCTCGAGTCCAACGCTCAGAAGCAGGCACACCCGTCACCGTGATTGTAACATCGGTGACGCCTTTGATTGAAGCTGTCTTTTGATGCAGCGAACGCAGGTCCAGTAAGCAGCATGGGCAATGCGGGCGAGCGGGTTGAATGGTCATCTCGATGTGACCATCTTGGCCAATCTCGATTGCGCTCATCGCTTTCGTGGCCGTGTAAGCCACTTCATTGTGCGGATCTTTCCAGCCATTGAGCATCCGCACCACCCTTCTGGAAAGGGATTGATAGTGGCGTGGCTTCATCCTGGGCACCTCGTGTTGCGTGATGATTAGGGCGCTTCCGTTTGAAGTTCTTGCTCCAAGTCATCGAGTCGCAATTCGTTCAATCGTCCTTCAGCAGCGATCAGTTCTGCCTGACATGTCTTGAGCAAGGCAGCCCCCTCTTCATACATTTTCAGAGTTTCATCCAAGCCCATTCCGCCCCGTTCTAAGGTGGCGACGATGGCTTCCAATCGTTGTGCTGCTTCGTTGTATGTCTGTTTGCTTTCTGTCATTGTTCTTCCTCCATGGTGTGAATTTGGGTGACGGCAGCCTCGGCGCTTCCATCGACAAAATGCAGGCTGAACTCTTGTCCGAGTTCAAGCATTTTGGTGTTGGTCACCACGGTGCCATCTTTGGTTTGCGTCATCGCATAGCCACGCTCGAGGACGCGCTTTGGGTGAATTGTGTGGAGGCTTGCTTCGATGCTGGCAAGGCGGGTCCGCTCGTTCGCAAGCTTGCTTTCAGTCGCTCTGTTGAGTCTTGACTGTAGCGAGAGCATGGAGCGTCGTTCCATGTTAATGCCGGCCAACGGTGCGACTTTCAGCCGTGCATGAAGCCCAATCAAGCGTTGCCTTGCATCTCCAAAAGTTCGCCGTGTGGCATGGGCGAGGCGCTCGTCCAGTTCGTCCAACCATTGCTCAAGCTCGGCCCGCACGGGGACCGTACGTTCAATCGCATTCGATGGCGTTGAGGCCCGTACATCAGCCACAAGATCGGAAACCAGAAGGTCCGATTCATGGCCAACGGCGGAGACGACAGGCACAGGACTTGCTATGATGGAGCGAATGACCGGTTCGAGGTTGAACGCCCACAAATCTTCAGGCGAGCCTCCGCCGCGACCCACGATGACAAGATCGACGGGCGGCTCACCTCGTTGTGCCGCAACAACTGGGTCTGCCAATCGGCGGGTAAGGGCCAATGCGCGGACAATCTCTTCACTTGCTCGCTGACCTTGAACCAACACACCAATGACCGTTCGGCGTAATCCTGGCCATCGGTTCTCAATCAGTTGTTGCATGTCAGCAAGGGCTGCCGAACCTGCGCCAGTAACGATTGCAATATGCTTTGGAATAACTGGAGGGCGGGTCCTTGGGCGGTCAAGTTCGCCTTCATTGCGAAGTCGTTCAACCAACAAGCGCTTTGCCTCTTCCATTGCACCTAAGGCATTCACCGGCTCAATTCGCTCGACGATTAACTGGATGTTGCCTCGTTTGACATAGACATCCACATTGGCAGTGACCACAACTTCTGTGCCTTCCTTGATTGAAGGATGAATCGCACATCGCCCTTTCCAAATGACGGCACTCATTTGCCCATCGTTGTCTCGGAGCGTGAAGTAGGTGTGGCCTGATGCATAGGATTTCCACTGTGATACTTCACCTTTGATCGCTTGCCGTTGGAACAAAGGTTCGCTGGTGAGGGCGCGCTTCACCATGGTCACAAATTGACCGACTGGAAGCGGGCCAGTCGTCACCTCGCCCCGCCCCGTCATAGCGGTTCATGGGCGTCTACGGTTCTTGAACCATCTGCGTTCATTGCGTGAAGGTCTTCAACCAACCACGCCGCCAGAAGAACGACAGCATGAGCACTGCGAAGGCAACCATCATGGTGATGATCCCCCAGAAACCTCCAACAAGTTCCAAAGGCAAGTCATCATTGTTCATCCCAAATATCCCAGCAATAAGCGTGAGGGGCAACATGATTGCACCGATAATGGTCAATGTTGTCATCACTTCAGTGAGTTGGGCGTTTGATTCAGCCAGTTGCATGCTGATGTTCGAAAGGTAGCTGTCTCGGGCGGAAGTGGCTCCAGAAGCGTAGTTGTTGGCTCGTTTGACAAGCGCTAATGAGAGTTGATTCAAATCCGAGAAATACGGCGTAACCCCTTCGCTGATCAGCCGTTCATTCGGTTTGAGAAGCCTCATCGTAACGGTGTTCAACGATTCAATTGATTTGCTTGATTCACGCAATTGCCGCTTCAAATTGTGCAAACCCTCGAGCACCCCATCATATTGGATGTTCGGGTCAAAGACTTGAAATTCCAACTCATCCAATTCTGAGGAATAGGTGTTGAGGATTGGTGTCCAGTCGTCCGCAATAGCGTCCAGCATTTCGTAGAGCAAGAAATCAACGCCCAAGGAAAGTTGTTCTTCATCTGCTCTGCGGAACCGTCGTGCAAGGATTTTCAGTGGTGGAATGGTGCTGTGACGCACAGTGATGAGGAGGTTCTCGGTGATGAACGCTGCCACAGGCTCCGTGTCCAATCGGTTGTCTGCGTCACGGGCCTTGACCACAATAAATCGGTGGTTCTGAAATTTTTGAGCGGTGGTGTTGGCGTCACCAAAGACGTCTTCCACGGCCAATTCTTCGAAGTCCATGGTTTCAAGCAAGAACGTGCGCACTTCTTCGTCTGGTCTGAGGATGTCTAACCAGGCTAAACCTTCTCCTTCAATGGCTTCCAGCACCCCATCAAGCGTAAGGCCTTCAGTTGAAATTCTGCCCGATGCAGCAGTTTGTAAACGCAATTCGGCCATGGTTCCCCGTCAACCTTCTCTCACAAGATGGTTTCAGTCCTCTTCGGATTGTGAAGGAGACTTTTCCCTCGAGGCCTTTCGTTGATGAAGAGCGTATTTCTGGCGTAGTTCGACTTCCTCTAACTTTCGTTTGACCTTTCGTCGAAGAAATTCAAACACAATGGAAACGGCAACAACATCCACAGCGAGGATGAGCCATTCGACATAGGTCCATTCTTCGAACATAGTGCGTCCTCGTCATAGCGGTGGTCGAATGTCAACGTCAACGTCGCCATTCGGCAGGCCAATACAGCCGAGGCGTGCGCCTTCCTCAGCCATGAAATCATCAAGGCCAGGTGGCAATGGGTCGGGCAAGGGAATGTCGCCCAAAAGCAACGTCACCATGCAGGCTCCACATGTGCCAGAGGTACAATTCGTTGGAATATCAACACCCGCTTCAATCGCATGCTCGACAAGCGTTTTTCCTGCTACGAAGGGTGTTTGGCCGAGCAGATGGGGCCCTTGTAAGAAACGAATCACAGGTTTTGTTTCATCGCTGCTCGGATCGAGATCTAAGGTTGCTGCAACCGCATTTGCGGACATCACAAGCACCTCATCGCATGTCCTTGTGGCGTGTCCAACGACCGGTCTGCTTGTTGAAGAACAAACCAGCCTTCTTCATCCACTTGTTGAACTTCGTTGCTCCAGCTCCAGTTCGGAGGATGAAGTCTTCTCGGTCTTCTTGAGCCTGGATGTATTCCTTGGCTGCGAGTGTTTGGTCGATCCAATCGTTGATGTCCATGAGGCCACCCGTCAAACCACCTTCTTCGACGACCTTTGTCATCTCGTCGGCGGTTGCGCCGGTTTGTTCCAAATCCTTTCGGATCAGTTCGTTCACGCTGCTGAAGTCCATTGATGCAGGCTTAGGAGGGACTGAGTTACGTGGCGGCTTGTCTTCATCGATGACGATGCGAGTGCCGTTTGCCATGCGTTCTTCGACGAGGTCAGCAAGTCCAGAGGTGAAGCTTGTCTCACATTCCCAGCACATGAAGGCCCAATCATCAGGGCGGTCTTGGTCCCTCGATTGACGAGGGTCCATCTCATCGCCACAGTGAGGGCAGGCGTGGAAGATGAGCGCTGGCACGTGGTTGCGACGGAAGTCCACGATGTCTTGGGGGGTGCCTTCCAATTCGAGCATCTCGTGGTCACGAGCGGCTTCAAGCCCACGTGTTTCGAGTTGGTCGCGAATCTTGACCTTCTGGTCGTCTTTGCCTTCATCATGAAGGTTGTTTTCGAGCTTCACAATCAGTTCCACAGTCTTGCCCAAGCGGTTCATCACCAACTTTTGAGCACGGAAGGCTTCGACCTTTGCAATCTTGAGCCGTTCTTTTTGCTCAGCGAGTTCGGTGAGAACGTCCTTTTGCTTGCGCTGGAATTTAATTTCTTCAATCTTGGATTCCTGCTTTTTCTCGGGGGCGAGAACCTTCGACAAATAGCGCTCTTTTCCGTGACTTTGAGGTCCGGCTGTGACGATTGAAATCACACCGTCAGCAATATCCGCTTTCAGCCCGTAATTCTCGATCAGCATGTCCTTGTCGATTTTCTTCAAATCGCCAATCTTCAGACCAGAATCGGCCAACTGCTGGGCGGTAGTATCGTCAATTCCTCGACGTAGTAAAGCGAGATAAGTGTCCTTCTTTGCCATAGCATCCCCTCCGACAAGTCCATGCGAGGAGGCACCACTAAGAAAAGGCTCTCCCGCATCAGCGTCTTAGAAATACAGATTTCGACGGTATTTGAACTCAAGAATCCATCGAGGATTCTGTGAAGGAAACAGCCAAAGAAATCCAATCGTCCAGTTCAAGTTCTTCGGGTCGTGATTCCATGCGTTCATCTTCTGAATGAGCGGAGTATGCAACTTTCCACCGGGCGCTGTGCCAGCCCGACACACGGTTGATGCGTCGAGGGGAGCGCTTGAGGGTGGTGCGCAACTTCTTTCGGCGTTCTCCAAAGCACTGGTGGATCATTTGTCGGACAAGACGCACATCGCACGGCCAGTCTTCGTGATGGGCTTCGAGGGTCACATAGCGGGAGTTGACTTTTGGATTTGGACTGAAATGATGAGGGCCAACTTTGTCTTCAATCTCACAGTCCCAGTCGAGGGCGGCGGTCATTCCGAGGGACCCAACATCGCTTTCATATTCCATCACCAGCCGCTCTGCAAACTCTTCTTGGACCAACAAAACGACTGAGTCAAGGGCACTCGTGCGGGGGTTGCGCAAGTATCGGGTGAGGTGCTCAATCAATGGTGAAGAGATTTGGTAAGGAATGTTAGCGACCATTTTGTCAACATCAATGGGCCATTGTACCACCAATGCATCGCCTTCAATGAGGACGAGTTGTTCTGTTTTGATTTCAGGAGCGAAGGCCCCACGAAGGTGTTCGGCCGCCACAGGATCGATTTCAATGGCCGTCACTCGACAACCCACTTCGAGCAGCGCTTCAGTCAGCACGCCTGGGCCTGGGCCAACCTCGAGCACGTGGTCACTTTCGGTGACTTCACCAAGTTCAACAGCGCGTTGAATTAAATCGTCATTGACGAGAAAATGCTGCCCGAGTGATTTGTCAAAAGGCAATTTTGCTCTGAGGCTATCGACCAACCAACGGGCGCCTCTCATGCCTTCACCGGAAGGAGCAGGTCAATCAAACGTGGTTGGATATTTCGGTCTTCCAGTTCGGTGTGGAAGCGTTTTGCGAGGAGATCCGCTGCGTCAATGTTGCACGCTTCATTGAGGGCAGCAAGTGATTCAAAGCCACTTGAGCCTCGTGCACCGACCATTTGCATGGCCTTCTTGTTGCCAACGCCCGGAAGAAGTTCAAACGAATGTTGCTTGAGAGACATGTTGCCTGCTCGGTTGAAGAATGTGTCAATGAAGTGCTTTTCGTTTTCTTCAATGAAGATTTGAACGACGAGTGGTAGGTCCGCCTTGATGTGGTTGGCAACCCGGCCGAGGTTGGTCATGCCGAGCACGCGCTCCACGTTGACCCGCTTTGCAGCATCCGTGCCAATGTAGACACGGGATGTGGTCAAGAGGGGGTCGATGCCTGCTTTTGGCTCCAAGCGGCACAGCAACATCTTGCCTTCACTGATGGCGACGATGACATTGTCGTTGAGGTCATGATCGATGACCCGTGCCCATGTCTCTTCCATGAGCGGTGATTTTTGTTGCGGCCGGTTGCTGCGTTGTCCACCCTGTCGGTTTCCACCTTGGCGATTGTTTGGCCTTCGTTGTCCACCCTGTCGGTTTCCACCTTGGCGATTTGTATTTTGGCGCTGTCGAGGTGCTTCAGCCTTCTTTGGCTGAGGCCGAGGAACGGTTGGGCGACCTTCAGCAGGCCTGGAGGGTCGATGACTCGATCCAGCGTTGCTGTCGCTTTTGCTGCCGCGTGTTGGCACCTTGATGTTACGGTCACGACGGGTTCCAGACATAACGAGTCACCACAAAGGGGAAGGTTTCACTCGACGCCAACGTGCTGTCGAACGATGTCAAGAATTTCTTGAATTTCGCTGTCTTCAATACCAAGACGGCGGGAAGCGAGAACAGCCTTCACATCATCAGGGTACATTGGCATCAACTCAGCCAGCTTTGCTGCGAGTTGTGGGTGCGGTGCGAGTTTGTCGGTTGCGGTCAACGCATCACGGAGTGATTCAAAGACCTCTGGGAGTGTTTTGTAGCCGTTGCGGTGATCGCTTGCGGCCCATTCTGCGTGCTGGAGTGCTGCCTTCTGCTCGTAGGTCAAGTTGTTGCGACGCTCTTGGGCGTTCAACAGCATCTCTCGAACAGTAGCAAAGTCAACGAATCGCTCTTCATCAGTCATGTGAATTCCTCACTGGAGTGGTCGCAAGTGCTCTGGGCGAGCAATCACTGTCTTTGGCATGTTTCCGTCCTTGACCGAAACAACCCACGCAACACCTTGGCGCTTCTGGATGAATCCAGTTCGGCCTTGGAATCGGCGGTGGGGCATACCCATTTGTTGTCCTCCATCGAGGACGATAGCGACTCGGTCGCCTTCTTGATATTCATGCATTACGCGGCTGATGTTCACTCGGCTGCGTTCGTTCTTGCGGCGTCGTAGAACGCTTCGTGTTCCGACTCGCAGGCCCTTGGATCGCTTCATGTTTTTCGCCTCCTATTCGCTCAGATGTGATGATGGACAACTTCCGAGCAATTTTGCGACCTGCCTTCCCCATATAAGCACCGCGACGGATGCATGAGGTGAGTTGGTCGCGAAAATCACCCAAATTCCACCTTTTTTTCTTGTCAGATCGACTCAATCAGCGTGAATGTCGCCCACATCGAGCCACAACACATCGCACTTGGCCTTGATGAGCGAGGACAGACTTGGTTGGGTCCGGCCACCATCTCCGTGAACTGTTTCTTTGACGTAGGTTCCCGATTCACATCGCAAGGTGAATTCGACTTCCACGACGCCATCTTCCATCGTCTCGATGAGTGGCTTCGATGTTTCAAAGACGGTTCGCTTGCGGATTAGATCAGCTCGTCGATGCGCCACGCGTTCTGGCGTGCGCTGGAACAGTTTGACACCAGCGAGTTTCTCGATGGTTTCTTTGATGAATTCGCCCTTCGGTAAATCGAACATTACAGGGGCCGGTGGTCCAGCGTTCATGATTCGCTCGATGAGGTCGCTCTTTGTACCCGATTTTGGCAAACCAAGTGCTTCAGCCTTCTCAACCAATTCGGCCTTTTTGAGCGCCTTCAGTTCGTCCTCAGACGGTCCTTCAACCACTTCAATTACGGCAGGTAATGGCTTCTTGTGGTCGTTTTTACGGTCGCCCCTTCGATTGCGTCGCTTTGGATTCTTCTTGCCCTTGCCACCTCGTTCTTGAACGTCGTCATGGGTCAAATCCACCGGTGCGGTGAGCACTGCGTGTTCAGCCTCGCTGAGCGGCATGACTCGGAAACGGATGGTGTATGATTTCTCGGCAGGTGTGTCCTTGACACGCACCACTTCGCTTCTGTTCGATGCACGAAGTCCCGTGATGTTGATGCTGCCTTCTGCAGCCTCGTTGATCATTTGCATGGCTGCCTCGACATCGACCGTGCGCACCTTTGGCTCCTTCATTTCAATGACAAAAGGCCGGCCTTGGCCCATGCAACGAACGTCAATGTCCTCTCGGCCCATGCCGTGGAAGGCGTGTTCCTTTGCCTCAAACAAGCCGAGCAATGGATTGCCAATGAGGTCCTGGACGCTTTTCTTGTACTGCAAACCAGTGCCTTCACACTTCTCACAACCCCGTCCTTTGCAGGCACGGCAAGGCCAGCGAGTTTGCGGGATTCCACGCTCCAGTTTCTGGTACCTCCCATAGAGGTAGTGAGCGCGAATGTCGAGTTCCACCGTCAGGGTAAGGACATCGATCAGGGCCAAAATCTGTGGTTTGTCGTTGACTAATTTCTTTCCTTCCATTCGACCATTGAGGTTCCGAGCGATTTCGGTCACAAGACCTGATTTCAACGCATCCGAACCGCCGGCTCCAAGTCGCTTACGCAACTCTTCTTCAGCAGTAATTTGGTCCTTTGGAATGCGCGCTCCGAGTTGAAGTCGGGTGGCTTCGTAAGGTTGGATTGCATCATGGATAATGTCGGCAAGGAGGTTTGCCTCTTCGTACAAATTTTCACAGAAAGGGCACAGAGGGATCTCAGTTCGAACGTTCTCGAGGTGGGAGTCCCTTCGAACCACGCTTGCTCGGATTTCTGCACCGGATTCGGTGATGGTTTGTTCATAGCGTTTCTTTCCGCCAAGGCGGCCCAAACAAGGGTCGCACGTTCCAGTTCGAACAAGGTGCTTGTGGCCGGCAGGAGAAGGGGCTCGTGGAATTTCTTCCATGTGAGTTCCCAATTGGTTTGGTGATGAGTTGAGATCAAAGTCCGGTTCGTCATCCACCTTTTCCACGGTCTCAGCAGGCTGGTCGTCCCAGAGCGAATAGTCGGTTTCTCCAAAGCCAGCATTGGCGTAGTTCATCCAATCTTCTTCGTCTTCATCTTTTTTCTCTGGCGTGTTGTCCGTCATCAAAATCACCGCGTTCTCGGGGCCAACCCCTAAGACAGCGTTTCTTGCGGACGCTCAACCATTGATGAACGCACCGGTCGCAACAAGCTCATCGCCGACACATGTTCAGGTTCATCAGAAGTTGCTTGACGCTGTGAAGAACAACCATACCAAGATGGCAGCGATGAGCAATGCGCCAAAGCCGGCAATGTAGGAGAGGACTGAGCTCCCGCTTTTTCCAGATCGTTGTTCCCACCGACCGTATTGGAACGAATACAAACCAAGCGCAGTCAGTGACAAGGCATTGCCGTTGCAAAGAACACAGCACGCCGCATCTACGTCAAGTCCGATGATATCAAAAATCCCAGTAAACGGGGCGACCATTGAAAACATCATGCCGAGCACGGCCAAAATCGGGATTGCAGCTGGTGGTTTTCCATCTAAGGGGAGCATCATTGGTTGGCCGGCTTGCGCAGGGGCTTGGGCTGCCATGGGAGCGAATTGTTGTGCGCTCTGCACTTGGCCACTGAACATGTTCACTGGTTGCTGCTGTTCAGGTTGAATGGCTCCTTGGAGTTGAATTCCCTTTGGCGGTTGCCATTCTTCCATGCTTTGTCCTCGTGCTTCACCGGTTTCAATTCTTCCCCGGTGGTAATTGTAAGGCACTAATTCGCTTTGCGAATGTACATTGTTACAGCCTTTTCACCGGTCTCAAAAACACCAATCTCGTCAAATCCATGCCGAGCGTGGAAGCGTACTGAACCAGGGTTTGGTGGTCGAAGGCTCACCTCAGCGGTCACTGGGCAATCAAGACGATGTGCGTGGGCAATGACGCGCTGGTAAAGCAACGAACCGATGCCCCCATTTCTTGCCTCATCGGCCACAGCAATCCGGTCGACATAGAGGAATTGTTCGAGGCGCTGATTGAACCACGCATAATTGAGGCTCCCGTAACGAGTGCCGGGCAAAAGACAGAGGACAAAACCGGCAAGGCCACGTTCGTTTTCAAGGCCGAGGGCCAATTCGCTTATTCCTAGAAGATCAGCCATTTCTTGGTGTGAGACCTTCCCCGTTCCCGGAAGTCCTTGCTCATTGATCTCGACCATTCGAGGAATGTCATCGAGTGTTAAAGCGCGGCATGCATCCATCAAGCCTCCTCCAATGGAGGGGCAGGGTCTGGGTCAAGCGAGGCAATCAAGCCGAGGGCAGCAGTGGTCAGCACAAGGCTAGCGACGAGGGACAAGGCAATCATTGCTGCGGAGAAAAGACCGAAGTTACTGAACAATCCCATCGGGGAGAGTGCAATCATGGAGAACCCTGCGATGTCCGAAGCGGCACTGCCGACGAGTGCAAGACCACATGCACCGCCAACACCAATCAATGCTTGACGGTGGGTTTCCCCGTTTTCACGACCTTCCCTATACCGTTCCGTAACGTGAATACAATAGTCGATGCCAACACCAAGTGAGATGGTAGCGATGGTCACTGTGACAATGTTGAGCGAAGATCCTGCGACATACATGAGGCCGTACAACCACACAACAACAAGCAAAATTGGCACCAATGTGACGCTTGCTTGCTTGAACGAACGGAATCCAACCGAAAGGGTACCAAAGACAAACAATGAGCCGAGAATCAATGATGATTGCATTTCTTCTTGCATGGTTGTTGATGCAACAAATCGGGTGACAGGCCGCCCGGTTGGCATCACCCATGTGAGTGGTTTATCCTCGCTTTCAGGCCCAGCTTCCAGTTGGGTGCCCGTGGACAAATTGGTGAAGGAGGAGAGGTCTCTCCAGACTTCTTCCATTCCACCTGCCATTCCAGGGAAATCTTCGGGCGAGGTCATGCCGAAACGAATCAGCATGTGGTCGTAGGTCGCTTCTTCGCCGTTGACATCAAGCCATGGTTTGGTGGGGTCAAGCGCAGTGTCAGGTGTAATGTAGAGGCTGACAATGCTTGGCGGAATATCAGGAATTGGCCCGACGCCAGGTACCCCGTTAAGAGAAAGGAACCCGTAAAAGAAGGCGAGGCAATTCCGGTTTGTTAAATCCATGAGCAGGCCACCGCTGTCTTCTGTGCAATTCATGCCGTGACCTGTTTCGTTGACAACCCAACCTGCCTCGACAAATGGGTCGGGGTTGAGCAACAACGAGCCCTGAGCGGCGAAGACCATTTCGTCGAGTGCCAGAATGTCAATCGTACCATCGGGTTGACGCGTGATTTTGTCAGGGACGCCTTCGGGCAGTACATCCATGTCTTGCCTGAAGATATCGATGGCAGCGAAGACTTCGGGATCGAGCACATCGCCAATGATGAGCAAATTCGCGGGTTCGCCTTCATCAGCAAACCGCTTTGAGATTTCATCCACGCCGATGGCGAAATCCGATGATTCGTCAAGGAAGTCTTCTACGGCAAAGTCCCCCTCCAGTTGAGCCATTCCATAGGCTGCAGGAAGGGTGATGAGCACGGCAACAACGGTGATGATGACGGAGTTTCGCCATTTGCCAGAGGCGGTCGAAATCCGCTTTAGGAAATCTTCGGAAACGAGATGCGTTGCTCCAGTCTTGGGTTCAGTGGAGCGGTTTCGTGAGGCCAACCAATCGTCGACAGAGAGCCGAATGAGCGGCACCCAGAGTCCTGTGAGAATGAATGCAGAGAGAATACCGAGCGCAGCCTCGATTCCAAAGGACCGAAGTGCTGCGATGTCGCTGAAGAGGTTTGCAGCGAATGCAGCCATCGTGGTGACCGAAGTGAGCATGATCGCTCTGCCGACGCGAGAGAGGGTGATTTCGGCAGACTCTGTTGGCGTCTTCTTCTGAGAACGTTCCTCTTTGTACCTGTGAAGGGCGTGCAAGGAGTCATCGATTCCTAAGGCTAAGACCAAGATCGGGAGCAAGTTGGAAAATTGCGATCTCGCAATCAAACTGAATCCAAACATCGAGGTGAGGCTGGAAAAGTGACCAATCATACCTTGCATCCAAAGAAGGGCACAGCCGAGTGCAAACATCACAATGATGACATCAGAAAGACGACGCAGGCTCACGTACAACAACACAACAATCGCAATGCCCATGAGCAAAATGAGTCCGGCACTGGCTTGCAATTCACGGTTGACTTCAACGTTCACGCCTTGGCCGACGAGGAGCGTGATGGTGGTGCGGTCATGCGTTCGCAACTGACCTTCGAGGTCCATGTACGACCATTCTGTCGAACAGCCACCCGTTTCTTTGAGCAATTCAAGGCACAGTGTCTCGTTGTACTGCGGTGGGTGGAGGACAAGGGAGTTGTCGGCAATTCGGTACCCGCCGATGCGCGTGCCTTCATCGGACAGGACAACGCTCTTTTCGGGATGAGCGTCCTTCCAGACGACTTCCCAACCCATCGATTCAAGCGTGGCTCGATCGAATTGAACAAGCAACCAGGTGGAGGAAGCAGACCAGCGTCCTTTGCCAGTGAACCCGCCTTCCCATGAGCCGTCTGTGTTGAGCGAACCGCCAACAGGACCGTCTTGGAGCGCATTCATGTCAGCAACAAACCCTCGGTCGAGGGACAACCAGCGCAGGAAGTTGTTATCAGACGCTTCAGCCATTCGAGCTGCAGCCAAGTCAATGTGTGCCTGCGTGACGTTTGCATCGTCAAATTCCAAGCAATCTAAGACGCCACAGTCATACCAATTCGTTGGCGGGTCGGTGATAATCCCTTGTGCTGTGAGACCAGGTTGAGTGAGCACGGAGGTGTTGTTCATGAACCCACGAAAGTGGTCGGAGAGCGAAATTGCACCGGGCGCTTGCGAACCCGTGACGTCGTTGACGAGTGGCTTCATTGCAGGTGCCAAGGGGTGGTCTTGAATCATGTTGATTTTACCATCGATCTCTTGTAGGATGGTCAGGTTCAGAATGCCACCGGTTGGAGCGTAGATGCCTTGCCACGGTTCGCCGAACTCCACCATTTCTGTGGCGCTGGGTAGATTGGCATAATCAGGTGCGCCATCGGACATCAGGGGGACGGGCTCCCAATCTTCAGCGGATGGAACATAGGTTGGGTCACGTGCTGAAACGAGGAAGCCGAGGATGATTTCAGAGTTCGCAAATTCGTCATCGATGATGGCTTGGGCCGTCAGTTCGGGTGACTCCATTTCATACGATTCCATATCGATGGGTTGGAGCGCCGTCATGGCGCCTGGAATCATTAGTAAGGAGAGGAAGAAAATGGCGACGTGCACCTTTTTCCTGTGGGGAATGAGCCACTTAGAAAACGAAGCAAAGGACCTATCCATAGATGCGGGTCCGGCTTTTGCCTTTTCAAGTAATGTTTAGAAAATCCCGCGTCTGAAGGTCGGCGGTGGCTTCAAACACCGTCAACCGGTGGAAGATACATGGCAATTTTGTTTATTCTCAATCAGCAACCCTATGACGGCACCGATGTGACTTGGAACGCCCTTCGATTGGCAAAGCGTTTGTATGAGGATGGTGAAGAAGTTCGAATCTTTTTGATGAACGACAGCGTTGATTTGGCAAGGGACGGCATTGTTCCGCCAGAAGGCGCAGACGACATGGTTGCGATGCTCAAGGGGTTGATTGCAGTTGATGTGCCCGTCAAAGTGTGCGGCACATGCCAAAACAGATGTGGTGTGCTGAAGGGCCAACCGTACTATGAAGGCGCTGAATTTTCCACAATGGGTGAATGCGCAGCATGGGTCGCTTCGTCTGACAAAGTGCTCACATTTTGATCTTGTACAGGTGAGGCAGTTGAGGGAAATCAATCTTCACGGCCACACATTGTACGCTGCAAAAACAGCTGCAGTGGAACACATTGGCAATGCTTACAACACGGATGAAGTTGGTATTTCGTTCATTCATGGCCACAATGGCGGAACTGCGATTCGCGATTACCTCCGATCAACAACCCTCATCGCTGACTTGGCTAAGGATGGCTTGAACGTGATCAGGCGTCTGGACACATCGAAACCGGGGAGCACTGTGATTTACTTCACTTGATTCCAAATTCAGCGGCCAAAGCCTCGGCCAGATAGTTGTACTCATCGACGTGGTTGTAGACTTGAGCAGAGATTCGGAAGTAACGCCCTTTGGGTGATTCCCACGACCAAACGGGAACTTGGATGCCGTACTTTTCTTGAAGCACCTTGTGCAGTGGATCTGGTTCGTGCACCGGAAGAACAGTTTCTCCACCAGCTGGAATCATCATGGTGGCAATGCAAGCAATCATCTCATCGGGGCAAGGCGGCTCGATCCCAAGCCGGTCGCAGAGGATGGCTCGCCCCTCAACGGCGAGGCTGTGGTTATGTTCCATAATGGCCGGCCAGCCGCCTTGAATGAGGTTTGCCATCCACTCAATGGTGGCCGGAATCGAACACCATGCTGAAATGTCCCGCGTACCGGTCCAGTCGAATTCATGTCGGAATCGGGTGGTATCGCCAAGCGGAAATGACATGCCGTGGCTGATGGTCAAAGGATGGATGTCCAGTTGGCGATCGTTTCGAACATGCAGGAACGCAGAACCCTTTGGAGCGCACAACCACTTGTGACAGTTGCTTGTTGTGTAGGAGGCCCCCAAAGCGTCGAGGTTGAGGGGCACCATGCCGATTCCATGTGCTGCATCCAGCAACACGGCGACCCCCATGCCTTCGAGTGCCGGCACGAGTTCTTCGAACGGCATTCTCAAACCAGTCGGGCTAGTAACCGTGTCAATCATCGCCAACACCGTACGCTCAGTCACGCCCGACATGATGGCGTCAAGAGCGACCTGTGGTCCCTCGATGGGGAATGGAATGTTCACGGTTACAACGTGAACGCCCCACCGATTGGCGACGAAATCAATGGCGTTCCTGCACGCTTGATAGGCATGGTCTGGAACAAGAAT
>ERZ1049444.136-NODE-136-length-80029-cov-8.378611_pt1 | contig 80029 bp, 71 predicted proteins | sample MGYA00383101_ERZ1049444 | MGnify/ENA primary metagenome ERZ1049444 (study PRJEB29581, sample SAMEA5548371) | metagenome | biome: marine; feature: coastal; material: water | depth 50 m | study: Short-term variability in the microbial, nano- and picoplankton... | reverse complement strand
ATGTTGCAGGCCCTGGGCATTCATAAAAGCCTGAATAACATCCAGCCCATAAACAAAGCCGGAGCAACCCAATGAAACATCAAAAGCCGCGACATTCTCTGATAATCCTAGCTTATGCTGCACAATTGCGGAGGTGTGTGGTAAGCCAAAGCCATCAGGGTTCTGCGTGACAACAATCAGACAATCGATGTCCTCCCGCTTGACGTCTGGCTGCTTTTTGAGCAAAGCGTCGAAAGCCCCAACACAGAGGTCTGAAGTTTCCTCGCCATCACTTTTTCGCTGCAAAGAGGTAAAACCAACTTTGCCGGTGATGAAATCAACCTCCTTTCCCACCTCTTCCGCACGATCAACGTTACTGACCCGTCGCTCAGGAATATAACTAGCAATCGCTTTTATACCAACCATTAAAACCCCAGATTTTTTAACGAGAAGAAAGACAGGTAGCTCCCAGAGGGCGGGAGAAATCTTACCTCGAACACCTTCCCATGTGTTGCATAATACATTCTACCATTTGTTGATTTAGCGCGCCCCTGACACCAAGTTCATTCAAAGCGCGCCATCGGTCTGGACAAACCCCTGTAAGCACCGCTTGAACACCGAGCACGCGAGAACTATGTCTCGCGAGACGCTAACGAGTTTTTAGCAACGACGCGAAAGCGCTATGAAGAATTGCACCGAAATAAAACCGCACATTGATTAGCAAACCGGGAGGCTATGCTGACGTCGTGTGAGGTGCGGAAATTTTTGGTCCGGCGGTCTGTTCTAGACGCCCGGATCATTCAGGTCACCAAGCCCAACTTACGCCAGAATACAGCCCTTTTAAAACTGAAAGTATAAGAATTCACTGACCTGAGTCAGGTTTAGACAACTGGCGATAAAAAGCAGGGCAATAAATAACGCCCATACCTTCCCCGGTTGCCAACTGAAAGAAAGTACCGCCGCTCGCCCGATGGGCGGTTTATCCAGGGCTATATCGAAGGGTTGAAAAAGCTGCCAGGTGCTTGGCAGGAACCAGCATCCCATGATGGCTAACACCAGGCTGCCAAACACCAATGTAACCGCCTGACCAGCCAAGCCCACCATATCCGCAATGGCAAAAAAATTAGTGGCCTGCAGCACCTGCAAATAATGAGGGGAAAAGCCCCAATAATCGGCATTCATCAAGCCTTGATAAACATCTGCAGCTGCAGTCACCGTCTCCGCTCGAAACAAGACAAGGGTGAATACAACCACCAGAAAGGTGAACAACTGAGCCAGAGCCTTGTACCAGCCCTTGCCTACCAGGCCCAGAGGGCCAGACACTCTGATACGCCAGATTTGATGCAGTACCACATAAACGCCATGAAAGACGCCATACAAAAAGAAAGTCCAGCCGGCACCGTGCCATACACCACCGGCGAACATGGTCATAAACAGATTGAACCGCTGTCGACGAGGACTGCATAAAAAGCCGCCCAAGGGAGCGTAAACGTAATCTCGAAGAAAGCGCGACAGGGTTGCGTGCCACATACGCCAGAAGTCACTGATATTTTGCGCCCGGTAGGGGGAATAAAAATTCACCGGCAGCTTCAGGCCAAACAGGCAGGCCAGACCGATAGCCATATCACTGTAACCGGAAAAGTCGAAGTACAGCTGCATGGCATAGCTGAATGTGCCCGCAAGGGATTCAAGCGTATAAAGCGCCACACCACTGTCCGCCATGGTGAAAATCGGTGTCGCAAACAAACCAAAGCTGTCAGCGATAACCACCTTCTTAAACAGACCTATCACCAGAATAGAAAGACCAATACTAAGATTGCGCGACGTCTCTTGCGGCGTTCCCAATTGCTTAAACTGCCCCAACATCTCCTGATGATGAACAATAGGTCCGGCGATCAGCTGTGGGAAAAAACTGACGAAAAGACAATATTCCAAAAAGCCGTGTGAATCAGTCAAACCTTTACTCGTGTCAACCAGGTAAGTGATTTGCTGAAAGGTATAAAATGATATTGCCAGCGGTAAGACAATATGACTGAAGTTAAAACTAACGTCGTTTAGCACAGCAATACTTTCGACGAAAAAATTGCCGTATTTGAAATAGGCCAGCAGGCCGATGTTAAAAGCTATGCCACAGATCAGAAGGGCTTTCTTAACCAATCCCTGCCAACGTTGCAGAGCACCGCCCAAACCGTAGTTGACACCGATTGACAGAGCCAATAGCCATAAGTAGATCGGGTTCCACCAGCCGTAAAATAAAAATGACGCAAGTATCAGCCAAGCCATAATCAGACGTGGCCGGCCCAGGCGCTGCAGCAGCCAGAAGCCGAACCACACGGCAGGCAGAAAAATGAAGAGAAATTCTATGGAGTTGAACAGCATTAAGTTCGACGAATGCCCGCAGCCTATTAAGTCCGTATACCTGAATCGATACAGGCAGTTTTCCCGCATTAGACACTATACGCGCTGTATCTGTCACCCTGTGCTAACATCCAATGCGTAATCTCGATGTCTACCCGGCGCAACTGGCAAACACCTTATGTACCGCACCTACCTTTTGATGAGCACCGTTTTCGCTACGCTGCTCGCCCTTATGGTCGTTGTGTTCTGCTTTTTTGTAGATCCCTACAATTTATATCCATCCCTTAATTTTTATGAGAATGAGCAAGAAGCGGACCTGTTCTATCATCTGCGGCTGCACAAGCCTTACGCTATGGAAGCTCTGAAGCCAGATCACCTGATTGTAGGCAGCTCGCGCTCTGCTCGACTGCCGCCAGACTCTCTTGCAGCAAACGATGAGCAATCCTATAACGCAGCTTTGCCAGGCGTGACCCTCCGTGAAATTCGATTACTAGTCGAACACGCGCAGGCCATTAAACCACTTAAGTCAGTGCTCATCGGTATCGATTACTATATGTTTCGCCAGGGCTACTCATCTATTAGTGCGCACTTCGAAGCTGCGCGCCTGCGCAAGATTCAACCAACCATCAAACAAAACCTGGCTCATTACTTTCAGCGTTTTGAGGATAACTGGAAGAGCCTTTTATCAGTAGATGCTTTGATTCATGCCTGGGAAACGCTATACGTCAAAGTAGAAAGCCAACGAAACTATAAGTCCGATGGTACCTGGGAGGCTAATTTAGATGGGCCAAAACGCGGTACCTGGCTTTTCTCCATGCTGGTGAAGCAAAAATATCAGGACTTTACTCAAAAAACAGATCAACTCGATATGGCAGAGTTAAATGCCCTGCTGAAATTTTGCGATGACCATGATATTCAGGCGTGGGTCCTGATATCACCCCTTCACGCCAGTGTCATGAATAGTGTGAATATGGCGGGACAGTGGCCGCAATACATTGATTGGCAAAGACAGGTCATCCAAGTCAGCTCCACCTACTCTAACAGCGCCCGCGTCTTCGCTTTAGAAAACAGCCCAAACCTGGTGCTGGAAGCAATAGATCAGGACAGCCGCTTTTTTCTGGACGGTGTTCATTACACTAGCCAGGCCGGGCGGCAGATAATGGCTTGTCTGGCTGGGAGCGACTGCGATTCGACAATCAACCTGGCCACCCTAAACAATACGAACAGCACGCCCTACTTAGACGCGGTCACGGGACTCATGGAAAATTATCGCCATAGCAATGCAAGGGATTTCGCTCGCGTGCAAAAGTGGCTGGACCTTTCTGCTCAGGCCGGGCGGTAGTTACGCCAGAGAACCAGCAGGGCTAGTCTGCCCTCTCTACCCCCAGCCGTTCTTCAACCTGATACAGGGGGCGGCCCTTGCTCTCGATAAACGTTTTACCCACATATTCACCCGCCACACCAATAGCCAGCAACTGCAGACCACCCAGCAGGTAAATAGGTATAACCGTTGAGGCCCACCCAGGCACGGTTCCCGGACCGAACAAGGTCGCAGCCAGTGCCCAGCATCCCAGCCCCAGTGCGATAAAAAACACCATCATTCCCAGTACCGAAATAATACGCAGAGGTACGATGGAAAACGAGGTAAGGCCCTGTAAAGACAGGCTCAGCATACGTCTAAAAGGGTATTTCGATTCTCCTGCCAAGCGAACCCCTCTACTGAAATAGACCTTGTCAGAGCGCAGGCCCAACAAGGGAACAATACCCCTGAGGTAGAGATTAGCCTCTCGATACTCGCCCAGAAAGTTCACGGCTCGGCGGCTCATCAAACGAAAATCCGCGTGGTCTGGCACGGTTTCTATGCCCATTTTTGACAGCAACCAGTAATGGGCGGCCGCCGTGTAACGCTTGAAACGGGTGTCACTTTCGCGATTATTGCGAACACCATAAACAATTTCACTGCCTGCACGAAAGGATGTCACCATTTTTTCGATCACAGCAACATCATCCTGCAAGTCTGCATCAAGGCTGATCAGCGCATCTGCCTCGGTCTCCATCAGACCTGCATAAAGGGCATACTGATGTCCGTAATTCCTCGCTAGCTTGATCCCGGCGAAGACGCTATCCCCAGCGGACAGCTGTTCGATCAAAGACCAGGTGCTGTCGCAGCTGCCATCGTCGACAAAGACAATCTTTGATTGCGCCGACACCAGACCGCTATCGACCAGACGCTGCAGCTCACTGGCCAGCTTCCGGGCAGTCAATGGAAGTATTTGTTCCTCGTTGTAACAAGGCAGCACCAGTGCAATCACTGGATTAGTGACCGTATTCATCAGATTGCCGTACCTGATTCAAATTGATTAGGGTCGTCAAAAAGTATCATTATTATTTCTCAGTTAATTTGCTGCGCAAACCGACTCACGCCTGCCTGCGTTTTGCTTTCAATGATAACCCAAATAGGGTTTTTTTGAGGATTGCCAGTAAGGTACTGATCGGCGAGGGCAAAAGCCGAATCAGTTTTTTGCGCAGCTGGTACAGGGCCGGTGAAATATCTGACGCGATTTGCTGATCCCCAACGCGATAAGGCAACAGCGCGTCAGTGACCGACGCAGGCACGGTTTGCCTGACAAAGAGGAAGGTATTGTACCGGTACCAGGGCATAACTTCGTTGGCACCCTGCAACGCAGCTCGTATCGGGTCATACATATCATAGCCCTGACCACGAAACAGTTGGCGCCAATATTCGTAGGGCTGTTCATTAATATGATTTTCCCCACCCTGCCCTGGCGGAGCCGCGGAGAACATCACAAGGTCTGCATGACGACAAAGGCTGTCCACAAAACCGGCGGCCGCTGATTCTGGCAAATGTTCTGCCACTTCTAAACTCTGCACCAGGGTAAAACGCCGTTCCAAATCAAAGCTGGTGCTGAGGTCCAAGGGCATGAAGTCATCCGCATCAATCATTAACTGGTCCGCATTCAGGTAATCACCATCGAGACCAACAATCTTTGCGCCCATGGACTTCCAGACAGAGAGCCACGCCCCTGCGCCACAACCCACATCCAACACTGAGTCAACAGGGTCTGGCAACACCGCCAATAAAGCCGGTAGCAACTGTTGCGCAGAATTCACTGCACCCTGGCTGATGTATTGATAAAACTCCTCGTCATATTCATACATCACCAGGCACTCCGGATAGATCTTTTTGCGACGCAGTCGCTGCTGTCAGGCGATCAACCTCCACCAGGCACTGTCGCGAGGTTCCTGCAGGCATATTCATTGTTAGTTGCACATATCCATCCAGTAATTTCTTGTGGTCAACATAACCGATCCAGAAGTTAAATGAAGGGTCAATCAGCTGCGCGGGTGAATAGTTACCCTGATGACCGGCAACCAGTCGTCCTAGCAGATTACCATCACGGGACAGCAGAACATCCCGAGTGAGCATTGCTGCAATACCCTGAACAGTAACTATTATCTGCGCAAAACCAACTTTGGGGCTATCGCCTGCGCTGAAGCTAACGATATCGGTAGAACACACGGGCAGTTGCCTCAGCGAGGTTGGGAACTGCACAGGCCGTCGATAAGCCAACTGGCGGCTTTCAAAAAGCGGATCAAAAGTGAAAACGTACTCAGGCTTAAAGCGCAGTAAGCGGCCATCCACTTCTTCCCTTAACTCAGGCGTTTCACCCTCAGCATAAAGCCGCGCTGCGGTTTCCAGGCTGCCTATCTCTTGCTGTAAATAAGAGCCGCTAGGCACCAGTAGCCAAGAAACCATTAGCATGACCACTAACATAGTGATGCCTTTACCCACTGCAGGCATTCTCGGTACTACAGCCATAACGAGGCTAATAATCCCCAGCCAATAAAGGGCTACAACAGTGTTATAACGCTCATAGCTGGGACCATGTGCATGATTGGGCTGTTCTATCATCCGCCCCAATTGAATAGCCAGTGCCACCCCCAGGGCCATGGTCGCTAACAACAGGCACCACTCAACCCAGGGCGCAAGACGCTGACTTACGTGTGCGGCTCTGAGAAACTGAATCCATCCAACGACGAGGGCAGCCAGCGAAAACACAAAGAAGACTGCCGCCAGTAAAGGATGCTCACTGCTCATGGGCCAGCACAGCACTTTCGAAGCGCCCTGTGCGATTCGCAGCAAGGAGTTCTGCTCGAGCGCAGCCCGGCCCGCCTCCTGTATGCTGGCGGCTATCGTCGGATCGCCTGCATCCCAGGCAGCGGCGATATCCGCATCAGAAGCTATGCCATTGAGATATGCCAAAGTCAGTAAGGTGCTGCAAACCACCGTGATCAGGAGTACACGTCGCCCAGACGATAGTGCGATAACAGGCAATAGCAACCAGACTATGACTCCCGCAAACGTGGTAAAGGCCGCCACTGTGGCCAGGCCATAGGCCATTAGCCAATCAAGCCCGGAGGCGTTGTCTGACTTTTTCACCAAGAGGAAAAAAGCGAGTGCACCAAAAGCAAATGATAGGTGCCAGCTACTATTGATCGCGTTGACCGAATTCCAGGCGTGGGCGGGCGCAAACATTAATACTCCCAGGATTCCATAGCAGAACCAGGCGATCGCCTGGTCAGCACGAAAATAGTCCCGGGCCAATCGAACATAAAGCGCGACAATGACCAGCAGCCCGGCCCAAGCCGTGGCGTACAACAAATGTCCGCGCCCAGATAACAAGGTCAGATCCCAAAACACCAGTAGGCGCGGAAGCGTTATACGATGCGCTGAATAATGCGCCTCAAACAGGAACGACCAACTCCTCCAATTACCGTCGCCGGACAGTATGGGTTGCAAATCATCAAGAATGACAAATACATCGCGCCAGGGCAGGTGCGGATGCCAACGGGACCAGAACAGCAGCGTCCAGAACAATAACAGCAACGCGGCGGCAACGGACATCGCTGCGGCACAAAGAAGCGCGTACTGCTGGAGGCCAGGATGAGAACGCTCTTTCATATGCTCGCAAATTCTCGCTGTTGAAGTGCCGTAAGCAGTTGGCAGATAGCGCGGGCTAGACTCCAGCAGGAACCAACTTTAGAATAAGAGCCTATCGTAATCCTCAACCTGGCATTTTGCACGCCGGAAGAACCTTTATTCGATGCCTGATGCCCGGCCAGCCTTAAAATCCGTGAACCTCCCTCGCCCGGTGGTGTTTTTACACATTGCCAAGACAGCCGGCACTTCCATTGTCCATTTTTTCCAGCGACGTCTGGCCGCAAATCAAATCTGCTCACATGGAGATTTTCTGCGGTTTCCCGCAGACAAGGCTTCATTCGATTCAAAGCTGCGGCGTTACCAGTTTGTGTCAGGTCATTTTGGTTACAGCGACGTAGCGTCAATATTGACAGAGTCTTATGCATTTACTTTCCTCAGGGATCCCGTGGACAGGGTCTTGTCCCTGTATAAATTCTGCATGCACGCCGATATGCAGAAACAGTTCGCTGTAGCAAGGGCAGCCAGAGATCTGGGACTGGAAGCGTTTCTAACGTCCACACGACCCGAGGTCAGTGAAATGCTCGACAACCAGCAGACCTGGCAACTGGCGCGTATGTACTGGCATAAGGATAGGCAGGCCCTGGCTGGTATAAGCGACGAAGAATTACTGGCCATGGCCACGACCCACCTCGAGGAATTCGACCATGTCGGCCTCACCGAAAGTTTCGACAGCGATTTTCGCCGCATTTTGTCTGATCTTGATATCGACCAGCCAGTGCCCCGAACCCGTCAGTTCAAAACTATTGACCCACTGTCGAGAGACCATTTGTCTGATGCAGCGCTGAGCGCGCTTCAGGACCGACTTGGGCTGGACTATGCCTTGCTCGCGCATGCCAAACACCTAAACTCACAGACCACAGCGTTTCATGCCAACTAACGCTACCAGAGGTAGCCAAGGCCGCTGGTTGCTGCCTCTGTTGATCACAGCGGCCGTGGCCTACTACTTTTTTTTCCTGTACCAGCACGCGTTGAATGTACCCCTCGGTGACGATCTTTACGATGTGCTACAAGTACTATCTGGAGTGATCAATGCGCCTGACGCGAGCTCCGGTTTCGACATCCTCTACGCTCAACACAATGACCACCGCACGTTTGCGTCCCGGCTGGTATACGGCGCGACTTATCTCCTTACTGGTGAAATCAACTTTCGTACACTGACCTTTATTGCCAGCCTGGCGCTGCCGCTATTGCTGACCTTGCTCTACCTGGCAACGCCCAAAAGCCTGCCGCGACTTTTTATCCTGCTCCCGGCGACACTGCTTCTGCTGCAGCTCCGAGCCTACGGTATTACACTTTGGAGCATGGCAGCGTTCGCCTATTTTTATGTTTTTCTTTATGGCTTTGCCAGCCTGCATTTTTTGCATGAAATTAATCCTCGTCGTTTCGCATTAGCTTGCTTGCTCGCGATTATGGCGACTTTCACTCTTGCGTCAGGTCAGGTGGTTTGGGTGGTGGGACTAGTTAGCCTGTTGCATCAGGTTTTACTGCGCCGCTCTGCTTCATGGCTCTACATCCTTAGCTGGATAGTAGTGGCGGGGGGCGTATTGGTGGCTTGGCGTGCGGGACTGGAAACACCCAATACGCTTTGGGCCATGCTGCAACAGTTGTTCCTCACCCCGGGACACCATGTACTGTATACGCTAACCTTGCTGGGAAATGCGGCCAGCGAGCAGAGTGTAGGGCCTCCTGCCCTGGTGGGCGCCTTGATGTTAGTTGCCGTTCTGATCTGTTCGATCCATTCCCGTCGCAGTCAAGATCCGCGCCTAGAGCTCTATTGCTGGTTCATTGTCTTATCAGTTGCTGCCATGGTGCTGGGCAGGGCACCGTTTTCTAGTGTGGATTACGCATTGTCTTCGCGTTACAGCTTCCCCTCGGTGCTGATGCTGGCGACGATCTGGGTCACTCTGGCAGCGCGACTGAAACTGGCTTCCTGGCAACCCCTACTCGTAGCTTTGTTGCTGGCAACCCTTTATTGCATCAATTCCTACAAAGTCTATTCGGTGGCGCTACAGCCCTATGTGGAAAAGCGTGTACAGAACTTCAATCAAGGGAAATACTGGGCTTGGACGCGTCCGATGAAAGAAACCAACGGCATAGTATTAGAAGCGGTCTCTCTAGGCATATACCACCCTCCCCAGAGGCCATTACCAAAGCCGGTTATATTTGTGTCTGAGTCAAAATCAGGTGCCGGCAAAACGATGGAGCAAAAGTGAGCATCTTACCGAAAGTATCAGTCCCAAATAATTTACGCCGCGGCGGTAAAAAAAGCGACCAATGGGAATATATCAACAGCGGGCGGGGTTTATTGCTATATATGGCTCAGGCACTGGGGCTTGAGACCCTCGCAGATAGCCGCGTACTGGACATGGGTTGCGGAACCAAGTTCACTCAAGCGATTCTGGAATACGACATTCCATTAGGGGAATATATCGGTGTCGATGTCTATGAAGAGATGATCGATTTTTTAGGCAAATGTACAAACGATCCGAGATTTTCTTTCTTTCACATTGATTCCCACAATGACATGTACAACACCGATGGGGAAAAAATCTCTAGCGATACGCGCCTTCCTATCGAAGAAAATTCCTGCGATATTATCTGCCTTTACTCTGTTTTTACTCACCTTGCACCCTCTGATTATGGCAGCATGCTTAAACTCATGCGACGCTACGCCAAGCCAGGCAGCCAACTAATTTTCAGTTTGTACCTGGACGAAGTTACCAATAATGGGCACGGTTTAATCGAACAAATAGCCCTCGAACAGAACAAGCCTTTCACGCCCAGTGGCGAGCCTTTTCGCGACGCGTTTCCGGGGAAACCGCTGCAGTGGGCTCTCTATTCGCGTGACCATGCCCTCGAATTAATAGAGGGCACAGGATGGGAAATTGTTGAGCTCTGCATGCCCAATGAGTTGGTGCAGCATCACTTCATTTGTCGGGCTTGTTAACGCCAACATGACACGAAGCTCTCAATAAGGGTTCAACCTGCTCCTGAATTTCTCTTTCGCTTAACGCGCGTGTCGAAACAAATGGTTCCATCTCCGACGACATGGACCACCCTGCACTTCCAGTAGTAATTCGTAACGGGTTTTTGGGAGAAGCACTGCTGATTTTTGGATTGTAATACCTGAATTGTTCCAGCTGCTTGCCGTTAACAAAGACCACCTTTATGCTCGGGCTTTCCTTGCGATAGAACACCATGTTGGTCTTCACCATCTGGCTTTGCACCACCAGACTGAAACACGTCTCGTTAACCGGTAATTCCACCTCCGCCTCATGGCCATCGATAAGTACCCGCAAGGACCCTGCAAGCTCACTGATATCAATATAGCCCTCTTGATACGCAAGCGTTTGGCGTTGACCACCTGCAACCTGCTCCGCCCCACGTTGAAAAGCCAGACCCAGCGTATGAGTGCCACCCATCGGACTGCGCCGGAAGGCCTGGCCGGTGTAATCTGTCCAGTTTTCGGCCGCGGTCGCAGTCAGCCCGTTAACGCGAGTGACTGAACGAATCCACTGTTCCATGGATTCGCGCATCTGAAGCACTTTCTGCGGATGTTCGGCGGTACGACTCTCAGGCTGCTCCCGCACAAAATCACTCTCATGAAACAATTGATGAGTGACGCCTTGCCAACTATTCAGGCGCCATTGCCCGTCCGGAGACAGCACACCGTAACGGTCGCCATAAAGCCCGTGGCTATACCACCTTAAAGTACGTGGCGGTCGATCAGAGTCGAATAGGTCTGCGCCGTCAAGCCCTTCTGGCTGCGCCTTACCCAACGCGGCCAGGATGGTCGGGTAGAGATCAAATATCATCGCAATCTGGTCGTCTTGCTGCCCAACAGGCCAGTGCCCTGGCCACGACAGCAACAGGGGCGTGCGCACCCCGCCCTCCGTATACGTCGCCTTGGATCCAAAAAACGGCAGGTTACTAGGCCAGGATTTAGCGGTGCCTCCATTATCGCTGACCACAATAATCATCGTATTGTCGATCTCTCCAGACTCTGTCAGCCAGTCAATAATGCGCCCTATATTACTGTCTAACTGGTCTTTCATAGCCTGATAGCGCCCTGCAGGATCGTCGGCATAACGCTCTGAAAATCTGGCGGCGGGCTCTATCGGCGTGTGCGGCGCGTAATAGGACAGGTATAGAAACCACGGATTTTGCTCCCTCTTAATCACATCCAGCGCCCGGTCAGTCAAAATATCCGTGAGATGACCCTCGTATTGTTGTAAGTCACCCAGTTCATTTTCCAACCACGGATTAATGTAGGTCGGTTTACCGCGCCTGTAATTAGCAGAACGATGCGGCCCACGCAGGTAAAGTTGATTAATAAACCCAAACCAATGGTCAAAGCCCTGGTACTCCGGCCGTGACTCACGGTGAGAATCACCCGTGTGCCATTTACCGACCATGTGGCGGATATAACCCTCACTGCCCAGAGCATCGGGCAATGTCATCAGTTCATGGTCGATGCCATTCAGGTAAGGATGAGCGCCGACACGGGCGGGATAACGTCCGGTGAGCAAGGCAACCCGACTGGCGGTGCAACTGCTCTCCGCGTAGTGCCGGGTAAAACGCACACCCTGCGCTGCAATTGCATCCAGGCGCGGTGTAGGAGAGTCAGAACCGTTGTTAATAGCGAGGTCGTTATAACCAAAGTCGTCCAGTGCCAGCAGCAGGATGTTAGGCTTTTTATTGTCCTGATCATGCTCTACCTGACACCCGGCCAGCATCGTAAGCAGAGCCATCAAGACCAGCGGTGTGCCGCGACCCAAGACAGTGAGCGATAGAGTCACGGCGCACTGCGTCGCTGTTTGGGTCGCCACACGGCGATATCGTAGGTTCCACCCCCGTGGCGGTCGGTCATTGACAGTTTGATCCTCTCGTCGATCGCATAGTAGCGGGCAAGGAATTTCTTGCCAGTGATGTCTTCATCGGGTGGTGGATTCCTCAAAAATATGCCTCGCATTTCCCAAGGCGACACCAGAATCAGGTCAAATTCCTTCCGCTTTATTTTGCCGTAAAGTTCGTCGATATATTCAGCCCAAACAGTGCCTACCCTGTCCTGCTCAAGCTCCTTGAGCATCCACTTCGGCTTGTTAACCGCAAGGGGAAGGTAGAAGGTGTGTCCATCCTGATACACCTTCTTATCGTGCTTCAGCAGCGTAGCAACCAGCATCTGACTGGCCAACACCTCATCACTGGCGGCGACCATGCCGTCCACCCTCGCCCAGGCATTCATATCAGCGCTGAAGTCTTTATGCAGGATCGCCCAGCTCTGGTAAAAACTCAGCAGCAAAAGTGGCAAAGCGAGTCGTGCTTTCCCTGATGCTCCGGCCACAACAGTAAATCCCCCTATCAGAAGAAAGGGCGACATCAACTGGAACAGGTAGGTCATATAATTACCTGGATTGCGGCCTAGCCAAAATACAATGATCAGCGTGGCCCAAAACAGGCAGAAGGCAAAGAAGTCTACTGGATGCTTGAAGAGTGAACCCGGCCAATGACTGGCCCGTGGTGTCGCCTCTACGGTTGACAACACGCTGCGCGCATCGAATCGGGCCAGCCAGCCAATAAAAACAAGCAGCAACACTATCAGTAATCCCGCATAAGTATGCAGATAGAGACGCAATTGCAGCAGGAGAATATCCCAGTGCTGCAATCCGCTAATGGCGGCAGAGGGTGCGAACAAGGTATTGTCGAGGTAATACGGGCTGGATTGATGGACTAACACCAAGCTCAGTACCAATGCCAGCGCATACATTACCCCCAGAATCAGAGCACGACGCATCGAAACAAAGAGGAAGAGATACAAGCAAAGTATTGCCATGTTCAAGATAAAGTACTGCTTGGCATAAAAGGCCAGCAAACCGCACAACAGGGCAAACAGCAGACTGCCATTGCTGAAGCCGCGCCACCAGGGAACAATCAGACCTGCCAAAAATACGACCATTCCCACGGCATTGGTGCTGGAGACCGGGGTCGCGTAGAACAATAACGCGGCATACAACATAACGCCTGCAGCGAATCCCTGCTGTCGCGACGCGCTTTTTTTCCAGGTTGCCAATGCCGCTAGTGCTGCAGCACAGACAATAAAAAATGCGGAGACAGAGCGGTGCAGCTGAAAGCTGTTACCAAAAACGTGACTCAGAGGCGCCACCAATAAATTGTACAGCGGTGGGTAAACGTCGGCCGCGTAAGGCTGGAATTCGCGAGTATAAGGATTGCCCCCGTCGGCAATAATCCCTGTCACCAGCAGCATCGTGCCCTCGTACAAGTCCAGCGGGACCGGCGCGACAATAATTTGCCAATGGTGCCAGAACAGCGCCAGCAGCAGGACTGCAGCCGACGCCGGATAAAAATACCGCCACAGATTCTCGATCAAAATTGTGCCCCGCAGGCCCTGGAATGTGAATGAGAGACTAGCCCGCACGAGAGTATACAGGCTCATCGCCGATCTGGCAGTTACGGCCAAGCAGGCTGGATTTACACCATTCTTGACGCTGGAAATCGCGGCTAAGGAGCATTATTCTGGGGAATGAAACGAAGCCTAGCGGTCGCAACAGCAAATGTCAGTTAATGTAGGTAGCCTCAAGCAACCGAGCAATACCATTTTTATTCAGGTGGCGGCGGTCTATGCACTGCTGGTTAGCGCTATTTACGCGGCTTCCAGGCTAAATCCAAATGACACCGTGCTGTTCCTGACCACCTCGGTGCTGGCTTGGGCAATTATAGGTTGGTGCCAGTTCGCGCTCTTCAATGCGTTACACGAAGGCCTGCATCGACGATTTGGCCGTCCCCACCGTGAAGGACTGGCTTATGCACTGGCGGCATACCCACTCGGATTTGATGAGACCTATCGTCAGGTCCACCTGGATCACCACAAATACTTTGGCGACGCGCAGCGGGATCCCGATTACCCCAATTACGGCGTATTCCCGACCAGCAAAAGGGCCTTCCTAGGGCGTTTTTTACTGAATGTGTGCGGCTGGTATGCGCTTCTGCAGTTTCTTGGCTTACACCAGGGCGGCGATGCTATTCCCGTCGACAGTGCGAAAGCGCCAGCGAAAAAAAGGCCATTGCTGAAACTCCTGGGGGCGCAGCTACTGGTGCTGCTACTTTTTTCCGTCACGGTCGGCTGGATTTATTACTTCTGGCTATGGTTGGTACCACTGGCGACGTTCGGCAAGCTATTTACCTCCACGCGGGCTTTCTGCGAGCACGCCAGCCCCGATAATGAACCAACAATTCGCACCATCACCGGCAGTTATATTGGCGAGAAGATTTTCGGCGTGTTTTGCTTTCATTACCATGCCGAACACCATTTATACGTTGGCGTTCCCTACAATCAGCTCAAACAGGCTCATGTATTACTTGAAAACACCCTGTTTACTGCAAACGATGAACAGCAGCCACGCTATGAACTGTATCAGCGCGGTTATTTCCAGCTATTGTCAAAATGGTTCAGAGAGCTTCCGCTGTGAGTCAGGCCACAGAGCAAACCATTTTCCAGTGCAACTACTGTCACTACACAGACTACGCACCGGTGATTAACAATATTCGCGACTGGGAGTACGGCGTGACCGGTAGCTATGACTACTACCAGTGCAGCCACTGCGAAGGCGTCCAGCTTAATCCGTTTCCCAATCTGGAAGATCTCAAACTGGCCTACGACATTGACTATCACGGCTATGCTGAAGGCCAGAAGCGCGGCCTTCTATTTTCGGCGCTGTATGCAGCGAAAGAAAAACTGTTCCGGCGACATATGCGTAAATTTGTGAACCCGTCTTCGAAGGTACTGGACGTAGGCTGTGGCGCAGGTGATTTTCTGGACAATATGCAATCGCTGGGTGTCTCGCGCTTGGAAGGCATCGACTTCAGCCAAGAAATGATCGACAAGCTGAACGCTCGCGGAATCACTGGACATTGCGGCACGTTCCCCCAATTCGACGCTGAATCCCAAAGCTACGATCTTATTTCGATGAATAACTATCTGGAGCACACCCTGGCGCCGGTGCAGGAACTGGAAAAATCATTCGACCTGCTGCGGTGCGGCGGACACCTGGTCGGTGAAGTGCCGGGGTTCGACTCCTGGGAACGTCGCCTCTTCGGGCGTTACTGGGGAGGCAATCATGTACCGAGGCATACCTACCAGTTCAATACTGACTTTTTGTATAAAATTCTACAGTCAGCAGGCTTTCAGGACATACAGATTAGCCACCAACTCAACACCGGTCATTGGGCACTTTCAGTGCAAAACTTTCTCCAGCGCAAAGCGCCCGATCTGAAACATAACCCTGCGATAAGCAACGGCAGAAGCAGGGTCTACGTGCCAATGCTTTTATTGTTCATACCAATCAATATTTTTTGTGTCCTGATGCGTAAGTCCGGCTGCATAAAATTTACCGCGCAAAAGCCCCTAGCCAATAGCGACCATGACTGAAACCTTTAACCAGTCAGGGTATACAGAGGGCTATCCCTCCGGCATTGAGCAACACTTCTGGAATATTGCGCGCAATGATCTGGTATATCGGTGGCTGCAGCCGCGGCTAAAGGAGCATGAACTAGTCATGGACGTCGGCTGCGGCACCGGGATTGTGGTTAATGATCTCAAGTCGAGGGGACTGCACATGCAAGGGGTAGAACTCGGGCCAGCGCCAATCATGCCCGGGCTCACAGGCGATGTACGTACAGAAACCAACGTTTTTGACCTTGACCCGGACCTGAAAAATGAAATCAGGGCGGTACTGCTACTGGACGTTATCGAGCACATGCAGGAACGCAGGGAGTTCCTGCAAAAAATCTATTGTGAACTACCTAATTGCCATACCTTACTAGTGACGGTTCCCGCCCGAATGGAAATCTGGTCAGAATACGATCGTTACTGGGGTCACCACTTACGCTTCGACCGGCACGGCCTGGAAAACGATCTCGTTGCAGCGGGATATAATATTGATAAGAACGCCTACTTTTTTCATTGGGTCTATTTGTCTTCGCTCTTATTGAAACTACTTCGAATCAGCAAGAGCAATGAGTTCAAGGCCATCAAGCGGGGCGGCTTCAAAGCCCTCTGCCATCGTATTTTGGGGCTGTTCACTTGCCTGGAATCGCGACTGATACCAGGAGCGATAGCCGGTTCTTCCATCATCTGTGTGGCGTCGCGCAACGACAATGCAGCCACCGATATTGATTGCTAACGAGCCTCGCTTGCCGCTTGCGTCCATTAAGTTATACTGGCTTCGCTCTGCGGGGATAACATAGCCAAGATGCTGTTCAACTCTGTCGAATATTTGTTCTTTTTCTTACCCATTACCGTACTTGTCTTCCTGATTTTAGCGCGTGCACCCAGCACTGAGCGACAAATCACCTGGCTGGTCCTTGCCTCGCTCTTTTTTTACGCCAGTTGGAAGCCGGAATATCTGCTACTTATCATCAGCTCGGTTGTCATTAATTTCTTGCTGGGGAAGCAACTGGCAAGACCCGGTTCTGGCAAAGCACTGCCCTGGCTAACGCTTGGTGTCTGTTTCAACCTGGGCTTACTTGGGTATTTTAAATATACCGGGTTTTTCCTGGACGGCCTGAACGCTATTGGCTTATGGCTCATACCGGTGCCAGAAATCACTCTGCCGCTGGCAGTTTCATTTTTTACTTTTCAGCAGATAGCCTATCTCGTCGATGTCTCGCGGCGTGACTGCGAAGAATACCAATTTCGTCACTACACATTATTTGTGCTTTTTTTCCCGCAGTTAATTGCCGGCCCCATCGTGCATCACAAGGAAATGATGCCGCAGTTCAGTACGATGCGGCCGCGCGCCAATATCCCCACGGACTTTGCAGTCGGCATCACGTTTATAGCTGCAGGACTGTTCAAAAAAGTGGTGATGGCGGACTCGCTCGCACAGATTGCCGACCCACTATTCAGTGCCGCCACTGCAAGCGACCAGCTAAACACCATAGACGCGCTATTGGCCGGTTTTGCATTCAGCTTTCAGGTTTACTTTGATTTTTCCGGCTATAGCGATATCGCTATCGGCAGTGCCCGCTTGTTTGGCATCAGGCTGCCTGAAAACTTCCGGTCGCCCTATAAGTCACGCAGCGTCATTGAGGTCTGGCAACGCTGGCATATGACCCTGTCGCGATTCCTCAGGGATTATCTATATTTCAGCCTGGGCGGGAACCGTCTGGGCGCCTTCAAACGCTATCGCAACCTGGTGATCACCATGGTGCTGGGCGGCTTATGGCACGGCGCAGCATGGACCTTTGTGCTATGGGGTGCGTTACATGGACTATTTCTCTGCCTTAACCACACCTGGCGTGCATTTACCTACCGTGCTGGACTAGAAAAGCTTTGTCAGACAGCGTTGCTACAGCCGATGTTTGTATTGATAACCTTCACTGCCTGGACTATCGCCGTGATCGTATTCAGGGCCGAAGATGTGCCCAGCAGCTGGATTATCATTCAATCCGCGTTCGTGGATATTAACTTCAGCCAACCGTTGATACTGCAAGAAACATTCAACAACGGTCTGCTACAGCGACTACTGACATTTGTCGGAGTTCCAGTCGTCACTTACAGCGAGGTTTCTATCGTTATGCTGGCGGCGGCTCTCATCTGCTGGGCGCTGCCAAACACACAGGAACTTATGATCAAGTACGATCCCGTCATCATCGCAGACAATGCTCCAATAAAACCTGCAGGCATGAGCTGGCAGCCAACCTTTTTCTACGCTGTGATCACTGCCCTACTGCTAGCCGCTTCACTGATGAGCATGTCTTCAATCACTCGATTCATTTACTTCCAGTTCTGACAACATGACGAGATATCTGATTACTGTAGGCGTAATTTTACTGCTATTTATCGGCACTTTTGGGGCGTTCAATTATTTTGTCGATCCACTGTTACTCTATCAGCAACAAGGTTCGAGTAATGCCACGCTGAATCGCGTCGACCAGTTCGACAATATGCGTTTCTCCAAGCCATATCACGTGCTCGAACTTAAGCCGGATGCCATTATCATCGGCTCGTCCAGAAGTGGAACAATAATACCGAAACATGCGCAATGGCTTGGACTGAAAGGCTATAACTTCTCACTTCCTGGCATGACCCTGAACGAGATAAATCGCTCTGTCCGACACGCCCATGCCAATCATCGCCTGAACAAGCTGATGATCGGCATAGACTATCAGGCTGTCGTTAGCCCCCTGCCAACCTCACGCTCCGGCTTTGAGCCGGATCGCTTGGTCTCATCAGCCACAGGCTTTCGCAGCGCCACTTACTTAGGCCAGTACCTGACAGATCTCCAGGCCTCTTTACTTTCCCTGGATATCGCCAGCGAAAGCCTGGCAGCCATGTCTCCTCCCGGCCCCAGAGTCAGAAAATATTTTTCCAACGGTATCTGGCGCTCAATCACCAATCAGTTGACGGGCCGCGGGGGTTATATTTTCTCTGCGAAAAACACTGCCAGAACACGTGAAGTTACTCCTTTTGAAGCTGACACTAATCTGGCGATTTACGAAGACCTGCTGCGTTTTTGCTATAGCAACAATATTGATACTCGGCTTTTTCTTACCCCCACGCACGTATTCGTTGTCGACCTCTGGTTTGGCCTGGCCTCGGAAGCGCTGTGGCGTGACACACATCGCCGCCTGCTCGCTATCAACCAACAACTCGCCTCTGAATATAATAGAACGGCATTTATCATTCGTGGATTTGGCAATGAAGCGCAGGTCACGGATGAACCCATATACCTGGCTCGACATATTGAGCGGGCATGGTTCGATGATGGGGTGCATTATCGGGCCAAGATGGCCAATGGCCTTATGAAAGGGGTGTGGGACACGCATTCGGATTTCGGGCAGAACCTGAGCAGCGATAATATCGATCAATATCTGGATAGCATTGATGCGCTGCGAGTTAATTTTATGCGCGATAATCAGGAAGTGATCGCCCAGCTACAAGCTAAAATAGACGCTCAATGACAATGATGAGATTCCCCCCAGCTGAGTTTTGTTCGGTATAATTTGAATCCGATTGTATGCAGATGTTGACGGCCAGATCATTACAACCCGCTAGTCCTTCTTTGGAAATGTTCAGATGCGCAAGTTAGTCCAACGGCTTTTTAGTAAAACCGACGAGCAACAAACAACCCAGGGCGTCGAGACCACAGCGATGCCAGAGCACCACGCCAAAGCCCCGCTACCACCGCTCACCCCCAAGCTGCCCAATGCCCCCATTCCCGTTGACCGATTTGATCCCGAGGTCGCGGTCCCAGGGGGATATACCGATGCACCAAGGCCAATGGTGAGCTTCGTGGTAATTGTCTACAAAATGCCAGATCAGGCCGAGAAAACCCTGCTATCCCTCAGCACGCGGTACCAGCGCGGGGTGACCGAGGCCGACTACGAAGTCATCGTGGTGGAAAATTCTTCTGACTCGGTACTGGGCGAGGCCAGAGCCTGCCAGTTCGGCAATAACGTCCGTTACTTTTATCGCGAGGAAACACAGCCCACTCCAGTACCGGCAGTTAACTTTGGTGCCGAGAAGGCCATAGGTACACATATCAGCATTATGGTAGACGGTGCCCGTATGCTGAGCCCCTCCGTCGTCAGCTATATGCTCGCGGCCACACGAATGCATCCGCATACTCTGATTGCCATCCCGGGCTATCATCTGGGCCCAACCCTGCAGCAGAGATCCATGCTAGAGGGCTATTGCCAGGAGGTCGAAGTAGAATTGCTGGCATCTATCGACTGGCCCAGCGACGGTTATCGCCTGTTTGAAATTTCCTGCCTTAGCGGTACAAGTTGCGGCGGGTATTTCAAGCCCATCGGGGAGAGTAACTGCCTATCAGTACCATCAGACATCTGGGATCGCCTGGGGGGGTTCGATCCAGACTTTACTGAGACCGGCGGTGGTCAGGTCAATCTGGACTTTTATAAGCGCGCTGTGGAGTTGCCAGATACGCTACTGGTAATCCTGATGGGCGAAGGCAGCTTTCATCAGTTTCACGGCGGTATTACCACTGGAACCAAGGGTGAGGAGCGCATCAAGGCCATGGATGATCACTTTAACCAGTATGCAGCGCTGCGCGGTAACCCCTATAAATCGCCCACCCAACGCCCAGTGTATCTGGGTAGCCTGCCTGACAGCGCGATGAAATTCATGCATCACGGCACCACTCAGGCCATGCTAGTGTTGGAAGACTAATTCACAGGCTCCATCGGTTCATCTTGGAGTCCTCCTTATGAACAGGGTAAACTAACCGCTACTGGCACTGCCTGGGAGAACTATCATCGCACGTATTTACTTACCGCCCTCCATGCGAGGATTCCAACCTTTGCGCCGCGCGTTCAGCACCTGGATGGACCATATTTCCTTTGGCTACGACCTGGTTGAAGCGATACGACCCAAGCGGCTGGTGGAACTGGGTGCCTACAACGGCATGAGTTACTTTGTGTTTTGCCAATCGATGATCGAAAACAACATTGACGGTCTCTGCTACGCCGTAGATACCTGGGGCGGCGACGATCACACCGGCGATTACGATGAATCGATTTTCGAAGAAGTGCGCCATCACGCCAGAGATAATTATCGTGGGATCAGCTACCTCATGCGGATGCTGTTTAACGACGCGGTCCATCATTTTGAAGACGACTCTATCGACCTGCTGCACATTGATGGCCTTCACACCTATGAGGCGGTGCAGGAAGACTTCACCAACTGGTATCCCAAGGTCAGGCCTGGCGGGATCATCCTGTTTCACGACATCGACGCCCGGCAATCCGATTTTGGCGTATGGAAGTACTGGGCGGAACTGGAAGCAAAATATGACACTTTTGCGTTTCACCACGGGTTCGGCCTTGGCGTGTTGCGCAAGCCGGGCGGACCCGATACCGATCTGGATCATCCTCTGATGGATATTATGTTTCACGGCGATGAGCAAGAGCAGCACAAACTGCGTCAAATCTATATTTACAACAGCGAATACATTGAGGCTCGGAACAAAGCCAAACGGCTCAAATGGAAACCCAATCACGGGGCCGATGGCAAGAAGAAGAGTGACAATGGCCCTCGCGAACGTCCCGCTGAAAAGTAAGTCAGGCGTTTGTACGCGTCGACCTAGGCGGGAGTGCTCTGCCAAAGAGTACCGTGCTCTATGTCTCCTTCCTCCTGCGGCCTTCCATTAGAATAGTAGTATAAAGCGATAGATCGGCGCCCGCGATCAGGCGGACAAGTCATGGGGTGAGGATGACCATGAAAGGACGTTGTGGTTGTTTGGAAGATGACACAACGACCAGCAACTGGCGCTATTTTCTTCGCCATATTGCCCATATCAGCTGTCCAAAGCTCCAGATCGCCGCCATATTCTGGCGGCCAGTTCTCATTGAGATAAATGAGCAGATTGAGGCGCCTGTCCAGGCCATACTGGGGATGCTTGTTGAAGTCTGCGTGAACCTTCAAATAGCCCCCTGTGCTGGTATTATGGACGCCACCCCCAGCCATGTGAGGGTCGGCAAGCAGACCGGATATACCGGTGACTTTCTCCAGCAGACCAACGAACGGGTTGTTATTCAACTCCCAGTACAACCGACGATAAACATGCGGCACCAGTCGCTCCCGTGAAAGCCACTCCTTACCCTGTTGCGCCTCGCTACCATCATCCAAATACACAGGAATGTGCTTTGAACCTGCTTTCCTCTTCGCCGCCAAATCAGGAAACTCCCGATTAAGGCGCTCGGTAAACTCTGGCGAGATAAAGTCATCGATTACGATATGAGAAAAGGGCTGTGCGTGGCCAAAACTCTTTGCCATGTCATCTGACTCAGCATGCAAGCGGTCGTAATCAATTATTGGCTTTTCGGTCATTGGATTGAATTCCTACTCGTGGCCTTGCTTCACTGCAGAGGCGGCAATTCTACTTCCGGCAGAACTTGCCAGTCCGTTTGCGAGGTAGGTTCAACCTCTTTATCGTTCCGGCCCAAAGTGTAATAATAAATCGCTATCGATTTACGCGACATGTCTTCAGGACACTGCAGTGCACGCGGATGTCCGTGGAAAGAATCTGCATCTGTGTTAAAAATGACACAGCGTCCTGCCAATGGGCGAAGACGCTTTACACAGGAACTAGCATCCCGACTCCATAGTTCCAGATGCCCCTCGTATTCATCTTGCCAATCCTTGTTAAGGTACAACAACAGGTTAACGCGTCGCTGAAGATCGTAATCAACATGGTGAGTAAAATCAGCGTGCACACCGAGCAGGCCACCGGGCAAAATTTGGTGCAGGCCGCCTCCGCGCAAAGAGGGGTCCGGAATCAGATTTTCTATGCCAGTCAGCTTTTCCAGGCAACGAATGAATGTGCTGGAGTTGAACTCCCAAATTAACTGACGGGCAATGGCGGGAATTTTAAAAAGGTGAGGCATACCCTGCTTGTTAAACTGGACTTTCTCACCGTCACTGCCGGTGGCCATTAGCTGGCGCCAATTGATATCCGCTTTCGGTGATGGAAAACCGTCAAGAACCGCGTCTGTAACTCCCGAATCGATAAAATTATCGAATACACTATGCGGGAACGGATCCGCTCCCACATAGGCGTCATGCCCTTCCATAAACTGTCGACGTATACGACCGTAGTCTAAAAGTTCATGCTCTGGATAAGCGCCTGCTAATAGGCTCATCTTGTTCTCTCCACAAATTCACAGCCAGTCAATGCCGAGCGTTGCGACTCACGCATTGTCATTACCCGGTGGTGTGCCATATTTTTCTGCCAGCGCCGCACGCGACTTGTTAAAACTCCGCTGCAATTTTATCGCGGTGCTTAAATGATCATCGGGCAAATCCCCTAGCGTGGCGTCAAAGGGAACGGTGGTGACGTTCTTGTCCTCCCAATAGTACTTCAACTCCTCACGGCTCCAGTCCTGGTATATCTCTGCCCAGCCCTCCCGCTCGAAGTGCGGCCGCAGGCATCGCTCAATCATCTCGTCGCCTTCAGCCTGATATCGATAGTCCACGGAAATTCGCATGCGATTAGTGTCATTGGGCAAGGCGCGGTGAATCGCCAGACTATGAAAAGCGATGACATCGCCTAGTTTAAAATCACTGGACAACCACTGCATGGATGCTGCCTCCGACGGCATACTGGTCTGTCTATGACCAGCACCCAGAGAATACTCTACCGGAAGCAGGCCCAGCTTATGGGAGCCCTCCAGCACCGCCAGTGAACCCATGGACTTAGGGCAGTCGGAAAGTGGTATCCAGCAGGCGTATAGGTCCTGTGTACCCTGATTATTGACGAAGTCTTGGTGTGGCGGCGTACTCCATTCTTGACTCTCAGGAAATACGAGGCGCGCGATAGATAGTGGGTGGGGAAACGCCGTTTCTCCCAATAAAGCCTGCATCAGGGTCATCACCGCCGGATCGTGGGCAAGACCGTGAAAGTCCTGCAGACGCTGAATACGATCATAGACTTGAAAATACTCTTCTTCGCCCTCGACCTTGGGAGCAGTCCAGGTTGTGGCGGTCATGGGTTCTACACCCGGCTTTAGCCAGCCACAGTCATCGCAAATAGCAACAATCTGGCGCTTCAATTCCAGCAGTGTTCCTGTATCCACAAGCCCGGATAGGTACACGTAGCCATCACGATCGAATCGTTGCTTCATAGCCCCGGGATCGTGGAGCAGCTCGGATGAGTCCAGAAAAGCCTTCATTTTGCCTCGTGATGGTGTAAAAAAGCGATCTCAACAAGCCCTAACTATCAGGGCTAGGGTTCAAAATCCAACGGTTGATTATAGGTCCACGGAGCGGCAAATTCTAGCGACGAACTGTTTGGCAAAAGAGCTGACTAGACTGTTAGCGGCGTTCCCCAGTCAGGAAAGCCATTGGCCCTGAAAAACCAGCTGATGGTAACGATTTGCTCGCATAACCTCCAGGGCTTGAGCGCAGTTTGGTGGACGGACATTTCATCAAAAAAAACAGCGTCTCCAGGTTCGAGCTCAATGTTTACCGGAGCATGATCGCGGGTGACTTCAGCGAATAATTCCTCAGGCATGGCTCGACCATAGTCCAACGGTGCTATACCTTTTCCCTCATCCCAGCCGAGCCGTTCCTCGATGCGCCGGGGAATGATATTCAAACCGGGGTTATCCACACCACACGATGTGACGGCCGCCCAGCAATTGACTCCATAGGATTTTTGTCCGAAAAAATTGACATCCTGATGCCAGGGAATGGCAGCAAATTTGTCCCGGTCAGCACGATGGTGACGCAGCTTTGTGCGCTCGCCAAATAGTAAAGGCTCACCGTCCAGGTATTCTCTCACTACATCCAATAAGCCACACTCCCGATAAACTTCCAGTAATTCAAAGAGTGTATGGGGGGAACAGCCCAATGGACCTGTATTTCCCCGATTGACTTCCTCTTCCTGCCTAGCCAGGTCTTGCAGTCTATCGACCTGCTGCGAGCCGTAAAGTCCACGAACTAACAAGCCACCGTGATAGATCAATCCTGCAGCCAATTGTTCTGTGTTGAAATCTTCAGCCGAGATTACAGGCAGTCCGCTATCGCCTGCGAACAGGTCAGGGTAATCAGGCTGCTGGGGTTCCAAAGCGCCGCGCCGCTCACGCAATGCATCGCCATCACGGATGCGAAGGTCCAACAAATCCTCCTCTAATCCGGCATTATGCGCAAGACGATTTCTTGCCGACAATTTTTCAATTTCCTCAATCATGTGCTGCTCAACTGCTAATAGCCAGTGGGGGCGGCCCTATAACCAGGCCCACTGAAAAGCGAATTCTGCCCGGCTTTGGATCAAAACTGGAAATAGAGAAACTCACTGACCGCCGACAGATTAAGGCAGCACGTCAGTGCCATAACAGCCATTATCCAGGCCCAGTAACCATTAGGCTGCCATTCGAAAGAGAAAAAAGCAGGGCGACTACAGTCGATCTGGTCAATAGTAACGTCGCAGTGCCGAAACAGCTGAAAGGTACTGGGCAGTAACCAACAAGCGAGACACGCCATTACGATCAAGCCATATATCAGTGCTACTGCGGGAACAACCGGTGCTATTGCATCCGCTACTCGCAGCACATTAGTACGCTCTATTAATGCTAACAATTGTGAATTGAACATCCACCCTTCCGGCTGGACGAGCTGGGTATAGAGGTGGCCAGCTGTGGCAACGCTATCGGCGCGAAATAAAATCAGGCTAAGGACCACGACCAGGAACGTTAATGCCTGCGCTAACAGCTTATAACCGTTTCTGTTAACTAGCCCCAGTGGACCGGAAACACGCACTCGCCATAGTTGGTGGACAACAACGTAAAAGCCATGACAAATGCCGTATAAGACAAAAGTCCAGCCAGCACCATGCCAAACACCGCCAACAAACATCGTCAGGAATAAATTAAAGCGCTGCCGTCGCGGACTACACAGGAACCCGCCAAGCGGCATATAGACATAATCACGCAAAAACCTTGAAAGTGTTGCATGCCACATCCGCCAAAAATCGCTGATATTCTGCGCTCTGTAAGGAGAGAAAAAATTTACCGGCAGTTTCACACCAAATAAGCAGGCCAGGCCGATGGCCATATCGCTATAGCCGGAGAAATCGAAATATAGCTGTAACGCATAAGCCATACTGCCGGCGACCACGTCAACCATACTCAACTCTGACTGTGCCGCAGCAAGACTAAAAACGGGAGTCGCAATTGTCGCAAAGCTATCGGCAATCACAACCTTCTTAAACAAGCCAATGACCAGGATAGATATGCCTACTGTAATATTGCGGCTGCTGTCCGCTGGCTGATGTAACTTCTTGAACTGCGCGAACATCTCACTGTGATGCACAATAGGTCCGGCAATCAGTTGCGGGAAGAAGCTGACAAAAAGGCAGTATTCCAGGAATCCATGCGCCTCGGTCAACCCCTTACGGGTGTCCACAAGATAGGTTATCTGCTGGAAGGTATAAAAAGAGATCGCAAGCGGCAGTATGATGTGGCGCACGTTCCAGCCCAATTCAAAGGCCGTATTAATATTACCGAGGAAAAATTCCGCATATTTAAAGTAGGCAAGCAAGCCGAGATTAAACAAAATGCCCAGCGCCAACCAGACTGCACCTCGCTCTGACCGTGCCAACAACAAACCCAGACTGTAGTTTATTGACGCAGAAAACAGCAAGAGCAGTAAATACGCCGGATTCCACCATGCGTAAAAAAACAACGACGCAGCTACCAGCCAACCCATAAGCAATCGAAGATTACCCAGGCGTTGAAGCCACAAAAACACCAACAAAACCAATGGCAGGTAAAAAAACAGAAATTCTATTGAATTAAAAAGCATGATTTATTGTAATTGTTGTCCCGCAATCCAGCTCAGCAACGGGTGACGTCGACCGCTGAAGGCACCATAATAGCACTCAAGAGCAGGCAACATTGAAAATGTTTTAACCGGTTTTGGATATAACCCGCATGAACCATTATATCAGGCAGAGCCTCTACGTATTCGCCGCGCTGACCACGGCTATTTTTGTGTTCACCATGTGGGCCGATCCTTACAATATTTATCGTTTCGGCTCAGCCGATGCCGAGCGCATGAGCAGAATTGATCAGGGGCTGACTATGCGCCTTTCAAAGCCTTGGCAGGTAAATCAATTAAAAGCTGAAGCGGCTGTTGTTGGTAGCTCGCGCAGCGGCTCCATTGAACCGCACAATAAACAATGGCAGGGGAAGCGCTCCTTCAACCTGTCCATGGCAGGACTCACACTGTATGAAATGTTGAGCACCATTGAGCATGCCCATGCAAATGGCCCTCTAAGCGACTTAGTGATAGGTCTCGAGTACGAAACATTCATTGCCGGTGATTACAAGGTTGGGATTGGATTTTCCGAAAAACGACTAGCTGCCAGCACGAGTGCGGAATTTTATCAGCAGGTAGTGCAAGACTTCCTGATAACAACACTGACCACTTCGGCGATAACGCGAAGCACAATGGCCATTAATCACAGAAAGCCGATCACAACCCGATACTTTCCCGATGGGCATTGGGAAAACGAGTCGCGTGCTTGGCGTGGCGAATCAGGCTATGTTTCTGTCGGTAAAAACATGGCCCGACTGACCAAAGGCGCATCTTCAATCTACAGCGAGAACCTGAAAACCTTTGCAGACATTGTTGAATTTTGCCAGCGAGAGAATATCAAAACTACGCTTTTTATCAGCCCGGAGCACGTTTTTCTCACTGGCTTGCGCAAAGTCATCAATCCACGTTCCAACTGGAAAAAGTTTCATCGGGACCTCAAGAATATCAATCGCAAGGCCGCCAACCAATATGATCAGCAGCCTTTTCCACTTTGGGGATTTAACCATTTGAAAGGTATTGTTGACGAACCACTACCCTCAGGCGATATCGACCCGGGCGCATGGTTTCGTGACGGCATACACTTTCACAACAAACTAGGAATCAGGCTTATGGATCAGATGCTTGGAGAATCTCATCATCAGTCGTTCGAACTCAGCCAGGGCAGCATCGATGATTACCTGCAAAGCGTCGATAAACTGCAACTGCATTTTTTCAGCAATAACCAAAAAGTAACTGCGCGGTATCTGGCGAAGATTCTATGATCAATAGCGCAGGCGCTGGGTACTGTCGGAGACAGTGAGCCTTTTTTTCATTACTGTGTAAGGACCTATTTCTTCACTGATTTCGAAATGTAGCTCTATCCAATTGGTCCCATCAGGATCCGATTCAACAAGCCCTGATTTCTTGATAACCAACATCGGTCGTGATGCATTCAGCACGCCGGCCTTTCCCCACTGTTGCTGTTCAGGTGTTGCATGCCTTAACGGGTATTGGGACAGGAACCCCGGGGATGGAACGTGAGCACCAGTCCAAAAATACAAACTATTAAATCGAGAGTTAGTTAAAACCACATCAGCACCATTAAGCGACTGCACCAACTCACGATAAAGTTTGGCACGACCGGGTTCAATCTTGATGAACTCTGTGCCCGCTAAGCGTAAAGGCTGGTAGTTGGCATATTGTTTTTTGGCTGTCCCGTGCAACGATAGCAGCAGGGTGGTAACTGCCACCACTAGCGAGACAGGTAATAATTTTTCACGCAAAAAAATCGAGCTTCCATTAAACCTGGCATTCAATACTGCACTTGCATCAGCCGCACAAACTATCGATGCAGTGAGAACAAAAAGCCCTCCAAAGTACAGTTGGGTTCCTGGAATGGGATATGCAAGCAGCGGCATCCAGACAGCAATCGCGACCAGTAACATGCGACCTAGCGGTACTGCATCGTTCGAGGTTTTGAACGCCGCCACCCAACACCAGGGGGTTGCGTAAGCAATCAAAGCCTGCGAGTTGGCCGGACCATCAATCACAAGCGCATAGATCACGCCAACTAGAAAGATGCCCCTGCTAAACCATAATATGCAACCGACAATAGTCGAATTTCTTACGGTAACCGCAACCAATGCCATGACCAAAGACAGTCCTGCCACGAACACTTGTGCCAGAGAGTAATCGCGAAAGAAATGAAAGAATTCAACCTGACTGTTCGATAAGCGCATCAGGCTCAAGAGTATATCCAGAGGACTGGCTCCCTCCGCAGCAGCAAAACCCAAGGCGAAAAGGCTTACAGCAGTGAACCCCGTAACAAGTGCTACCACGTTATGGTTTAAAAGCTCTCCTGCCTGGCTTTTAAAAGAAACGACAAGGGCAAAACTGGCAGTGCTGAAACCAACAATAATGGCAAAGTAAAGACAGTTTTCGATGGATATCAATGGATACATCAGGAGCACCGGAAGCAACATTGATGCAACGACGACAATGGCACAGAGCGGATAAAATTTCGCCTTTAACCTGCTCGGACTGAGCAGCACCACAAGCACAGCGGCAACGCAGAATGCACCTGCATTGATTTTGACATTAATAATGGCTGCGGCTACAGCGCCTAAGACGACCCAGGGTAAACGCCCGCCCCGAGCATCGTACCAGCATCCAATCAAAGGAATGAGCAAAGCGAGTATCGCAACAAGCACCTGAGGGTGCCCAGGCTCGTTAACCAAAGATCTCGGGTACAAAAAAATAAGTACAAACGCGCTCGCCGACCACAGCCACGAGCCGGTAAAACGCCTAACGAGCCAATAGCCAACACAAGCTAGCAACAACCAATGAGCCAAGGTCAGAAAGCGCACCGAACTATTTGAGATGGGTATCTCGCACCAGCCGTGTACAAACTTCACTGCAGCCAACTGCAGTGGGCCAAATATCCAGGTGATTTCGCTGTAAGGTATATAGCCATCGAGGTAAAGCTTGTTACTCAACATAAACAAGCCCTCATCGTCATATTCTCGATAGTTAGAAAAGAGTTCGTAAAAGCCCAACTGCACACACACAATAAATATAAGCAACAGTGCGAGTAACTCAACAGTGATTCGGCGGGTATTCATAATCGGGTCAGGCTAAAGCACCTTGGAAACCTCCTGAAAGCCAGTGGCCAGAGAACAGGGTGTCATCTTGGTTTTGTAGCAACAATGAAGAACTGCTTTCCGAGAATTTTCCAGGCCATTGGGATCGATAAGTAGGCCCTGACGAGCGACGGATGCGTGGGCAAGGCGCCCTGTGTTGTATACGGAAGAAAGCGATCGACACACCGTTCAATCTGAAAACCTTTGATAGCCAGAATTTCACAAAGCGACGCGTGAGTCAGACCCAAGTGATGGTCGTAGAAATCCCAATATTCACCAGGCAGGTAACGCAAGTTAGGACCCATAATCATATAACGCCCACCGGGTTTAAGGGTCAACCAAATTTCGTCCAGCAAACGCTCAAGTGCTGTTTTATCCGGTAAGTGTTCAAGAAAATTTGAGGTAAAAACTACGTCGGCCTGGTCTCGAAGTTGCGAAGCAATCTCAGTAGCACTAATGGAAATAAAGCGCACATTTTCAGCCAGGTGCTGCTCAGAATCAGGATTGAGGTCTACGCCAATTTTTTCGCCTGCAGAGATATTATTGATAAATTCACCGTAGCCACAAGCAACATCTACCACGGTATCGGAGGGCGTAACAAATTGCTGAAAATAATTGGCACAGATGACTTTCCATATCGCATCTTTCCTGACCAGGTCTTCCTCTGGAAAGCGGTTCCGGTAGAGCTCGGCCAGATGCTTATCATCCATAGTAATTTTCTCTAAACGCAAAAAACTTATAAAAGAGGAAAGTTGCCATAACTGGCAGCGTGATTGCAATCGCATGAGCGATCTCTTCGGAGTAGCGCACGACGCCCTGCCCTATCAACCACTGCTTTAAGAGTAATGACGCAATCCATACCACTGGCAAAAACAGCAGGTTGATCGCCAGGAAGTCCCGCGCCTGTTTGCGAACCGGTTTGTCCGATTTCGGAAAAACGTACCAACTATTGAGAGCAAATGCGATACCCATGCCAACACCATAAGCAAAGAAAACTGCCCAGGCATAGGGCATGGTGAGACTTAACAGAATACGAGCAATCCAGTGCAAAAAAGCAGCCGAGCCACCTACCAGCAAGAAGCCGGCAAACTGTCTCGATAAAAAATATTTCAACATGCTGTGACCATACAGGCCAACTTACGACCCAAATCTATGCTCTCAGAAATACCTCTATCTTCAGGATAATAATAGGAGGTATCAGCCACCCATAAACCTTTAACCGGAAGCTCCACTGGCGGCAACTTATCGCTAAAGCCCGGCTCACAGATAGGCTGCGCAAATCGATAACGACTGCTGCGCACGTCAATAATATCCTGCTCAGTGAGCTCAGGATTTATAACTTTCAAATAGCCGCATACACGCTCTTTAAACCACTCATCAGGCTGCGCAAAACTTGGGTGGTCCCCGGGCAGGTAGTACGGAACGTAAACCACATGCTGATCCAGCGATTGCAAGTTGGAGTATTCCACCAGCCCGGGAATATCCATATCCGGGTCATTTATATTGACCCAGAAATTCTCTGACAGTGGTTTCGCCAATTTGACGATCACGCAGACAACGGCAATATTATTGACCGAGCGATAAGCGTCTAAAATCGACGCGGGCAGATCGGGTATCAGGCGCGGCACAAACGGCAGCGGGATTGTGCTGACGACCCTGTCGAATGTTTCCAGTAAGCCATCGCTCTCGACGGCATGGACAGCGCCATCGCGGATATGAACCTCAGTAACGGGAGACTCCAGGCGAATTTGACCACCTGCTGCCTCGATGTGGCAAACCATCGCATCCAGTAAAGTCTGGGAGCCATTTTCCAAATAACCGAGTTTTTCCTTAAACAGGTTATAACGCGAGCGTCCAATTCGACGAATCCGACTCCATATCCATGCCGCAGATAAATTATCTGTGAAATCATGAAACTTATATTCGAACAATCGTTGCCACATGACCTCATAGGCCTGAGGCCCCACCCAGCGCATCACCCACTCTTTGGCATTAACTTTATCCAGTGGCCTCCAGTCGTTTCTCTTAGTGCATAGAAAAGCAAACAAACCATAGCGTATCTTGGAGATCAGGCTGAGGCCATCAAATTTCAACAGCGCAATAGGATTGCCCCAAGGCTGCAGCTTACCCCGGTACCAATACGCCATTTTAGTTTCCGTCCAGTGCATCTTTTCAGCAATACCCAGTTCCCCCAGTATTTGCAGAAAGCCTGAATCGGAGGTGCAGTGAAAGTGGTAGTAGCGCTCTATCTTCATGCCTGAAAAATCGAACGCAGCCGTCATGCCGCCCACCCTGTCGTCCGCTTCAAAAATAACTGGCTTATAGCCCTGATTCACCAACTCGTAGGCTGCCGCAAGACCCATTGGGCCAGCGCCGAGAACGGCAACACGTTTATTCATGGTCAGAACTCCAATACAACCTGGCTGTAAGACGGGTTATTAAAGGTTTCGTCGATGGCTTCCCTGAACGGGGTTGATTTGACGTCAAAAATATTTGGCCAATCAATGACCTCAAAGTCATCGTCAGCAACGAGTGCTTCCAGTTGCTGAGTCGTAAAGGGTGGGTCGCGGTCAAACCAGCTCCAGACACGCAGCAAAACGTGAAACAGCGGGTAGGGAATGTGCAAGATCATCGAGTTGGCACCGGTAACCTTGCGGATTTCGCGAATCATTTCGACATAATCGAAGTGCTCCTGGCCCGAAATATTGTATAGCCCCGCCGCTCGCCTATTTTTGACACAGCTGAGAATGATGTCGCAGAAGTCACCCACATAGAGTGGCTGACGACGATAGTTACCGCGCCCCGGGATAGGAAAAACAGGTACGCGCTTCATGAAACGTGACAACCAGCCAAAATGCTTGCGATCAAACCAGCCGAACATCAAAGTGGGGCGCAGCACCGGGCAGTCTAGACCGCTAGCGAGAACCAACTTCTCTTGATCGCGCTTGCTGCGGGAGTAAAAGTCATCCGCTACAGACTCAACCACGGAAGAACTGATATGCACCAGGTAAGGAGGACGTTCTCTGTCGATCGCGTCCAGGATTAGACGGGTAGCGGACACGTTGTTGTTTTCGAAATCCTCTGGGTTCAGTCCACCAATCTGTGCCTGCAGCATGATTAAAACATCTGCATCCCGAATATGCTGCTGCCAGCTGCCCGGTTGAGAGAGATCGACATGCTCGACGAACACATCTGGATGCAGGGCTGCCAGAGACGCTAAATTTGCCTCATGCTTATCGAGCACAGTAATGTGACGATAGCCCCGGGCCTTGAGTCGGACGACCAGATTCTGCCCCACAAGCCCTGCTCCGCCGGGAAGCACTACCCGGGTTTCCTCAGCCTCCATCGTATCCATGTCTTTAGACTCAGGCATCAAATATCAAGCCTGTTAAAGACAAATCTTGGCAAATGACGAATGACCCACATAATCACTGCCCATTTACCCGGGGCGTAAATCACCGCTTTACCCTTATCCACCCCCTTGACTATCACGTCTGCCACTTCAGATAGCTCAGCCAGTGGAAGCCCACTATCGACAAGGTGTGCCGTCATTGGACTATGCGTAGGTCCGGGCTTCACCAGGCAAAGTGTGACACCGCTATTGTGTAATCGGTGCTGAAGACCCTCGACATAACGTTCTAAGAGCCCTTTGGCAGCGCCATATATATAATTGGACTTACGGCCGCGGTCTCCCGCCACGGAACCCACAACGACTAAGGTGCCACGACCCTGTTCAATCATTTCGGCAGCAATGGCCTCGGCAAACAAAGCCGGCGAAACACCATTCAATAAAAGCGCCTGATCAACGCAGCTCAAATTCTCTTGACACTCATTCTGTTCAGGAAGTGAACCATGGGCGATCATCGCCAGGTCGATAGGACCATCCTTGGCCTGATCATCCATGAATGTCTGTATGCTGGTAGGGGCCGTAAAATCCAAAGTCACAGTTTGCACTTTTGATAATGGGCTGCGCACACTGAGGTCCCGCGAGAGTCGCTGCAAACGCTCATCACTGCGTCCCACCAGCACTAACTCGACGGGCTGGTCTGACCAACGCCGCACACATTCGGTGGCGATAGCCGAGGTCGCGCCTATCACGAGTATTTTTTTCAATTTCATACCGCCATTCTAGTCGCCCAGTAGTCGGCGAGACAGTCCGGAACTAATACCCGGGTCTCGATAAGCCAGAAACTCCTCAAGTCGAGGATACCCACTCTCAAACAAGCTTCTGGGCATTCTTGCGTCTTTAGCAGAGTAAAGCCTTCCGCCAACTGATCCTACGATTGAGTCCAGCCGCGCAAAAAGATCGTGCGTTTTAAGCCCTCGATTTGGAAAATCCAGAGCCAGAGTGGTTCCTTCAGAGGGAAAACTAAGCAGGCCAGCAGCTGGGCGCTTAGAAAACGTCTTTAGCACGGCAAGAAAGGATCCACAATTTGCAGCGCTGATCGCGGCCAGAAGTTCTTCTACCACTGCTTCTGTGTTTGTGCCCGGAATCAGGCATTGGTACTGGTAAAACCCTTTAGGGCCATACATCCTGTTCCATTCTCCTACTTTGTCCAGGGGGTAGAAATACGGCTGGTAGTGACTCACAGACTTTCCCGCACGCCATTTATGAAGCCGGTAGTATGCTGCATTAAAAGGCTTTAGCGTCAAAGCGTTCACCAGCGACACCGGAGGTGTAACGGGAAGACTAAACTGGCGCGGGATCCCGGAGTCGGAATTATCTGCACTGGCATCCCTATGGTTTGCTCGCATAAAAATACCGCGGCGACTTCCCGGGTGTGCACAATCAATCCATGCCACAGCGTATTCCCATGAGGCCTTCGCGTCCTCTGACATTTGGTAAAACTGCCCTAAGCCGCTGAAAGCCTGCGTGTCGACATCGAGCAAGGGACCTGTCACCGGGCGCAGTTGCAGCTCGGCCTCAACAATCAAACCAGTAAGACCTAGTCCACCCACGCTAGCGGACAGCCAATCCTGATTGGTGTCGCGCGAGCAAGTCATCCTTTGCCCGTCAGTGCGCTGAATGACTAGGGATCGCACGTGATCGCCAAATGTCCCAAAACTATGATGATTCTTTCCATGCACGTCGTTGGCTATGGCACCACCGACCGTTACAAACCACGATCCGGGTGTTACGGGCAACATCCAACCCCGGGTGACGGCGAGTAACTGGATATCTCGCAGTAATACGCCAGCCTCACAGCGAAGCAAGCCTCGCTCTGGGTCAAAATCGATAAATTTATCCAGTCCCAGACAGTCCCAAACTGTGCCGCCCGGGTTGAGGCAGACATCTCCATAACTACGCCCCATTCCACGCGCCAGTCCGGGCCCTGCAGAGACAACGTCTTTTACTGAGTTGGCATCATGAAGATAGTGCGCCTGATGCTGCTCAGCGCCCAGCCGACCCCAAGAATCAAGCATTACCAAGGAAAACTCACCGTACCTAGAATTAGCACTGCCAAAAAAAGCATTCCCGATATCAAACTAGCCGGCTCCTTCACTGCAAATACCAGAGGATCATCGTGCATCAGACCTCTGTGGGCCTGCAGCCACATCCAGCTAATCCAGTAGACCAGCACTACCACTGCTCCCCAAACGATTTCTGGTGCGCCGTATAGCAATAGAATCTGATCGCTGTTGAGGTACATCGAAAACACCAACACAGCAACAAAACCTGCACTCACCCCCAGTGTTTGGATGAGGGGACCATCTGATGTCTTGTAACCTCTACCGTGCAACTCGTCTCGACCAGCCAGTACCTGCACTTCAATTTCAGCGTAGCGTTTAACAAAAGCCAAGGAGAGAAACAGGAAAACTGAAAACGCTAGTAACCAGAAGGAGAGGCCCATTTGAACCGCAGCGGCGCCGGCCACAATCCTTAACGTGTACAACATAGAAAGTATGATGCAATCGAGTAATACGACTCGTTTCAACCGCCACGAATACACACCAGTGAGCAGGAGATAAGCCAACAGGCACAATAGAAAACCTGATCCGATCAGCGCTCCCAGACCAATACCCGCAGTCAACAAACCGGCGGCAACCACCATAGCGTTGGAAATCGGAATTCGACCGCTCGCAAGCGGTCTCAGTCGCTTGCGAGGGTGTATGCGATCGCTTTCCAAATCAAGGAGATCGTTCATGATATAGGTGGCGGAGGCACACAGACTAAAAGCAAAGAAAGCTATCAGTAGTAATCCCAGTGCGCCTGGTTCGTCAACCCGATGAGCGGCGAGAACCGGGGCAAACAGCAAAAGATTTTTTAACCACTGCTGCAGGCGCAGTCCGCCACGCCAGTCTGTTGAATCTGGTGCTGACGGAGCGAATTGCCGGGTGACTTGGCCCCGGGCAGAGACAGCACTCAGCAATTTCTCATCCTGGCTTACGACAATAGCATTTCTGGCACTCTCCCAGACGGGGAGATCCGCGCTGGAATTACCAATGTAGTCGTACTGACCGTGACCAAAGCGCTCCACCAGCGCTGACGCCTTTTCTGAGCCACTTAGGTTCCTACTCCCCGTAGTGGACATAACTTCATCAAAAAGCTGCAGATGCTCAGCTATCTTTTGCGCATATTTTTCACAAGAAGCAGTGCAGAGCAGCAACTGACGGCCGCGTTTCTTCTCCTCGGACAACCAATCTATCAAAGGCTGGTTATACGGTAGGTTTTCTACGCTCAGGTCAGTTCGGTCCGCGACATAATCTTTCAACTCTGCTTTTCCTTCAGCCCACCTGAAGGGTAATACTGAGATTAATGCAGGGCGATTTCGTAACAGCTGCAAACATGACTCATGGAGAACATCCGTCAACAACAAGGTTCCATCCAGATCGACTGCCAGTGGCAACTCATCGAGCTCGGCAACATGCGGCTCAGTCATAAGCGTGCACTAATTAAACGCATATTGCTTTCAGGCGTTTATACAGATAACCGACTTTGAGTGGCAGCCGGCCTGAGGACTGATGGTCAAAATTTTTCAGATCGCCATCGTAGAAATTCTCGCCCACTTCTGCAGGCTGAAGCTCCAGAGTCTTTATCACTCCGGCGAGATGCTGCTGGAACTCCTGCTCCGATGCATCAAAACAAAGTACAGGAAATGGTGTCCGACGAAATGCATTCAGCAAACGCTTGTTATACTCATACCATAGGCGGAGCGCTTCCTTTCTTTTCATCTTGCTGCGCCTTGCCAGTGATGCCGCAACCGCATTGGGGTGGCGGAATATACCGACAAACTCCATTTTTGGCTCGAGCTGCTGCCAGCCCTCAAGCACCAGTAAAGTTCGCGGATCCTTAAACCCCATCACCGGCAGGTGAGAATGGGCTGCGACCAGCTCGCGCCCCATAGCTAAGTGGCGCTCACTCCATTGCACGTTCGCAGGCGGATGATCCCAGCTGCCCCCATTGGCTTCCAAAATGGCATCGTGCAGATCTACAAATGCTTGATTTTCGCGATTACCTTTTAAATTGAATGGGTTCCAGGTATGACAGTCGCCTAATTGCAAGCCAGCTTCTTGCAGAGAGCCGGTGAGACAACTAGTGCCACTGCGATGCATGCCCAGGACACAAATTGTCCGGCTTGGATGATCACCTTGTAACCCAGATGTAGAACTTGCTTCCACTGAACTGTCTGCTCCGCTCGCCAAGTTTTAATCGAGACACCCGGGCCGAGTAATCGGACACCGCTATGGTGGCGCCTTAGTATATCTTACTGGGGGCAGATATCTAAAAAACCTGTATTTGCCGTAATGATCACTCGCTGGCAATTAGCACAGTAGACTGCATTGATCTATGCGCTGCAGGCCCAGGGATCTGAAGACTTGTTAACTCACTGCTCAACGCGTCTTTTCTAAGTCCAGTAATGACAGGCGGGGCTGGTTTGTCTTGGCGAAAACCGGTGCAAAAAAAAGCCGGCAAATATGCCGGCCTTTTTCTTTGATATGGTGGGTCGTACTGGATTCGAACCAGTGACCAATTGGTTAAAAGCCAACTGCTCTACCAACTGAGCTAACGACCCTCAGAAGGAGTGCGTATCTTACGGATTTGAATCTAAAACTCAAGACCTCGAGAGTTTTTTTTTGCTCGTCAAAACTTGATCGGAATCAGTAGCTTAGACGTATCGGGTAGGATCCTCTACACCGGCGTCGCGGAAGCCTTGCGAGCGCAGACGGCAGGCGTCGCACTTGCCACAGGCCAAGCCTTCATCCGTTGCCTGGTAGCAAGACACCGTCAGCGCGTAGTCCACACCAAGCGCTAAACCAGCTTCGATAATGTCTCCCTTACTCATTTCCATCAGTGGCGTGTGAATACCCAGTCGATTGCCTTCGACTCCGGCTCGGGTGGCCAGGTTAGCCATCACCTCAAAGGCGCTGATGTAATCCGGGCGACAATCTGGATAACCAGAATAATCGACGGCATTTACCCCAATAAAGATATCCTGGGCTCCCAGCACTTCGGCCCAGCCCAGGGCGATTGAAAGAAATACCGTATTCCGCGCTGGCACATAAGTCACCGGAATACCCTCGGTCTCCTCCTCAGGCACTGGAATACCTGAGTCGGTGAGCGCTGACCCGCCGATACTGTCAAGATTGAGTGTCACAACCTTATGCTCTACGTCCCCCAGCGTCACTGAAACCCGCTCGGCAGCAAAAAGCTCAGCACGATGGCGCTGGCCATAATCAAAGCTCAGGGTATAGCAGGCATAGCCCTGAGCCTTGGCCATAGCCAGTACCGTGGTTGAATCAAGGCCACCTGAAACCAGGATCACTGCGCGCTTCTCGTTCATCGCTTAATGTCCCGGCTCATCGTTCCAAAGAATTTTGTGTAATTGCAGTTGCATGCGCACTGGCAAGTTATCCTCCAGCACCCACTCTGCCAATTCGCGGCCTGAAAGCTGGCCATGACTGGGCGAAAACAACACATCGGAAACACGGGCGGGCAGCTGATACTCGTCCAGTTTAAACCTCGCCCATTCGTAATCATCGCGATCACAGATCACAAATTTCACCTGATCATCGGGCAACAGCAAGGGAATATTGTCGTAATCATTGCGACCCATCTCAGCGGAAGCCGGTGTTTTCAGGTCGATGACCTTTACCACGCGCGAATCTACCTCGGCGACGGTCATTGCTCCGCTAGTCTCTAGCGAAACCTCGTATCCAGCGTCGCAAAGCCGGGTCAAAAGCAGCAGGCAATTGGGCTGAGCCAGCGGCTCCCCGCCAGTAACAGTGACAAATCGAGGCTGGTAGGCAGCAACCTTAGAGACCACATCGTCAATACTGAACAGATCTCCGCCACTGAACGCGTATTCGGTATCACAGTAAACACAACGCAGCGGGCAGCCAGTCAGGCGCACAAAAACGGTGGGCACGCCCACCGTACGCGCCTCTCCCTGGAGGGAGTAAAATATTTCAGTGATTCGCAGCGCATCAGCGCTGTGGGTCTGAGAGATCGACATGTCTTATTCCCGCCCCGGCCTAGAAATTCTCGGCGAGGAAGTCCCTGGACAATTGGACAGCAGAGCTGTTGGTACTGCCGTACTTGCTTATCACGCGGTCCAGATACTCTTTGGACTTTTCCCGGTTACCCTTGAGGAACTGCACTTTACCGAGTTTATACATCGCATCTGGCGCCTTAGGATTATCCGGATACTGGTTAAGTAGCAGCGTAAACGCTTGTCGGGACGCTTCCAGGTCAGAAGGGTCTATCACCAGGTAAAGCTCTCCCAACCAGTAGTGTGCATTGGGCGCGTACTTACCATCAGGGTAGTTACGCAGGAATTGCTGGAATGCACCCACGGCCTGCTCGAACTGCTGACTGCGCACCAGGGAATAGGCGCCGCGGTAGGCATCCCCTTCGCCGGGAATTTCAGAAGCCTGTCCCGTCGCACTGGCGGCCGATGGACCGGGCACAGCCGACGAAGAGCTGCCGTCACCTGACGCTACTACTGCTCCAGCGCCCATGGCACTGACTCGCTTATCCAGGTCTACATAACGTTCCAGGCTCTGTGACTTCAGTTTGCGCACTTCATTGGCCTGCTCCTCAACAATACCATTGAGGCGCATCACTTCCTGTTGCAACTGTTGCATCTGGATATACAGGGTGCCCATACTCTGGCCTCCCCCTGAGGCGGGGGCAGGCGCAGCCACTGGAGGCGCCGCTATCGCGGCCCCGGCTGGCGCATTATTCAGGCCATAACTAGTCGCTGGGTATGCTTGACTCGGCTGCACGCTGTAGGGGTCGGTACTGGCAGGCGCAGAATACGGTTCAGAAGGTCTGGCATAAGGATCGGTCGCGGTCGTACCTGGCGCAGCGGCGGCTGGCTCTGAGGGAGTAGTGCGGCCCCTGCGCTCAGCTTCGACATCCACATAATCCTGTGCAGGTACCTGTAATGACAACGGGCCAGTCACAAGGACCAGCCCGCTCGCCACAAGCAACTTGCTCATGTTTGCCATAGGCGTACTACTTCAGTTCTACGCGACGGTTCTGTGCCCAGTTAGACTCACCGGAACCGTAAGCAATGGGGCGCTCTTCGCCGTAGCTCACAGTCTCGATGCGATAGCTCGAAACACCGTTGACAACCATGTAGTCGCGAACGGCATTGGCACGACGCTCACCCAGAGCCATGTTGTACTCGCGGGTACCGCGCTCGTCGGTGTGACCTTCCAGTCTCACGTTCGCTTCGTTGCCCTGCATCGCGGAGATATGTGCATCAAGTGCACTCACCGCATCTGGATTCAGGTTGTAGCTATCATAGTCAAAATAAAACACATTGCCGTAAGCGGCAGCAGCGTCGCGCAGACGCTGTTGCTCAGCGGCAGCGGCAGCGGCAGAGGCCTGCTGTTCTTGCTGTGCTGCGGCAGCAGCAGCTGCTGCGGCTGCGGCTGCTTCTTCCTCTTCCTTCTTGGAACTGCCGGAACAAGCCGCCAGAAGTGATGCCGCGAACAGCAATGTGATAGCCTTACCGGCAACAGGTAGATGCTTCATAATACCCTTCCTTCAGATACGTAGTTGTTTAAACTTTTATTGTGAACCCGATCAACGACTCATGTAGGGCGACCATGCCGGTTCACGCACATCGCCATCACGCGATGGCAGCCGAAATTTCACACCTCCGTCTACCGAGACGGCTGCTAAAATGCCGCGACCCGCGTGCTTCGTTCCGTACAATACCATAGAGCCATTGGGCGCGATACTGGGACTTTCATCCAATTGAGTGGATGTAAGAACCTGTAGCCGATTAGTTACTAAATCCAGCAGCGCAATGTGAAACTGCCCGTTTTGCTGATGCACCAGCACCACATTGCGACCGTCCTGAGCGACCCTTGCCCGGGCGTTGTAGCCACCCTCAAATGTCACCCGCTCAGTCGTACCAGTGCGCAAGTCGTAACGATAAATCTGCGGCCTTCCGCCCCGATCCGAGGTAAACATCAGCGAGCGACCATCGGGCATCCAGGTAGGCTCGGTATCAATAGCATAGTGCCGGGTGATCCGGGTTAACTTCTTGGTCATCAGGTTCATCAGGTAGATATCCGGGCTACCATCTTTCGACAGCACCATAGCCATGGTATTGCCGTCGGGAGACCAGGCAGGCGCGCCGTTGAGTCCCTTGAAATTAGTCAGCTGCTCTCTGGCACCGGTAGAAAGGTTCTGACGGTAAATTGCCGGTCGCCCCGATTCAAAAGACACGTAGGAAATCTGGGTGCCGTCGGGAGACCAACCTGGCGCCATTACCGGCTCACGGGATTCCAATAACACAATGGGTCTTGCGCCATCGGAGTCAGCCAGGGTCAGGCGATAATAGTCTTTACCACCAGGAACTCGGGTGACCGACACATAAAGCAAACGCGTTGCAAACGCTCCACGTATGCCCGTCAATTTCTGGTAAATGGCATCGGACACACGATGAGACAGCATTCTCGCTTCGTTAACAGAGCCGACCTCGACACCTTTGTGCGCCTGCTTCTGACGTAGCACATCATAGAGCTCGTACTCTATGCGCATCTGGGTTCCCTGGGCCGAAACCCGCCCAATTAGCAGATACTCAGACTCAATAGCACGCCAATCGCGGTAGAAAATATCATTCTGGGTGCTGGGTCTGCCCAGCATGTCAGAACGGGACACGGGCGAGAACTGACCGCTGCGCGCCAGATCCGAGTCCACGACCCAGGCAATATCCTCAGGCGCCGTTCCCGGGCCCTGCCAAGCAAAGGGGACCACAGCGATCGCAGTGGGGTTATCCATGCCCTGGGTAATTTCAATCGTCAGTTCTGCCCGGGCGCCCAGTGCCGCCAAGGCAAACAGTAGGGGCACGATGGCCAATATCAGCCGTTTCATCAGTAACGTAAATCCTCTGGTCTGAACAACAGGCGGAAGCGCCTGAACGTTTTTTCAAATTCCCGGTTAGGAAGCTTCTGCAACTCCGGAAAACTGCCCGCCTTCTCTACCGCGTTAATTGCAGAGCGATCAAAAGCCGAGTTGCCGCTGCTTTTGAGCACGCTGACACTTACCACATCACCGGTGGGTATCAATTGTATTTGCAACAGTGTTTCCATGCCATTGCGCGCACTGGGGGGTCGACTCCAGTAGTTAATTACAGTCTGCTGAATGAGAGAAGCGTAGCTGGCCGCCATTTCATCTGCTGTGGCAGTAGCCTCAAGCACATCGTCCTCAGCAGCCATGGCCCGCGCCATATCGGTGCGAGTGATAGCCGCAAGCTCCTCCTCGGTAATACGAGGGTCGGGTTTAGGTTCGACTTTGGGCTTGGGCGCTGGTTTGACCGGAGTTTTCGCCACAGGCTTTGGTTTGGGCTTGGCCACAGGTTTTGGCTTAGAAACGGCAACCTTGGGAGTCGATTTGGGCTTTGCCCGAGGTTTTGGTTTTGGTTTTGGTTTTGGTTTTGGCTGGAACTCACTGACATCCACCAAACGGGCATTAATCACCTTGGGTGCAGGCTTCACCTTTATCACCTCGGACTCAGAGTTAGCCCAATTAAAGGTTAAAGCAACCAATAGCAGAGCATGCAGGGTCAATGAGACCAGCGCCGGTCGCACGATAATGCGCGGCGCAACGGGTTTAGCGTAGACGGAGTCGGAGCTCACTAGGGGTTCTCTGTGACCAGGCCAACACTGGGGGCACCGGCCTGCTGGAGGGCCACCATAACAGTGACTACCTCGCCATAGGATACGGCCTCGTCACCCCAAATGAGCACGGGCTTATTGGGATTGCGCTTCATAACCTTGGAGACCCGGTCTTTAATCGTCGCCAGCGCCAGTACCTGCTTTTCGTTGCCCAGATTGAGAAACAACTCGCCGCCAGCGTTGACCGAAACAATCAGCGGCTCGCTGTCCTGATTCTCAACCGGATCGGAGCTGGCCTCAGGCAGGTCCACTTTCACCCCCTGCATTAACATTGGGGCTGTGGCCATAAAGATAATCAGCAGCACCAGCATCACATCGATGTAGGGCACCACGTTAATCTCCGCCATGGGCTTACGCTTACCTCGACTCCTGCTCACCGTTACCTACCCCGCTCTCTTTTCCTTAGCACGCAGGGCATAGGCCTGGCGATAGAGGATACTGGAGAACTCATCCACGAAGGTGTCGTATCGATTACCGAAGACTTCCACTTTGGCAGAAAAACGGTTGTAGGCCAGCACGGCGGGGATAGCGGCAAACAGGCCCATGGCGGTTGCCACCAATGCCTCAGAAATACCCGGCGCTACCGTAGCCAGAGTCGCCTGAGTGGAATTAGCCAAGCCCCGAAACGAATGCATGATGCCCCAGACCGTACCAAACAGGCCAATATAGGGACTGGTGGAGCCCACCGAAGCAAGAAAGGCAAGGTGTCTTTCCAGCCGCTCTTCCTCACGCATTACCGCAACGCGCATGGCCCTACGAGAACCTTCCAAAATAGCCTCTGAGTCCATTTCAGACTGTTGGGCCAAGCGGGAAAACTCCTTGAAACCTGCCCTGAAGATACTTTCCATGCCCAAAATCGCCTGCCCGTCTGACGCCTTCTCATTACCTTCCCGATAGAGCTGGGACAAATCGATACCAGACCAGAAGCGCTCTTCAAAGCCGTACATTTCCTCCCGCGCATTATGCAGATAAAGAAATCGCTGCACGATCATGTACCAGGACAGGATCGATGCCCCGACCAGAATAAGCATGACCATCTGCACGGTAAAACTGGCGTTGATCACCAGGTCTATCAGGCTTAACTGCTCTTCCAATTCAAGTCCCCTTGATATTTTTATTGTGCCGGAATCAACCGGTCCTTCATTGCTTTGGGTATGCGCCGGGGAGTGATTCCACCTCGATCTACACAGGCGATTGTCAGCTCACCGCGGGCCAGGTCTTCACCGCCTCGCCGCACTATCTGCTCAAAAGTGATGGATGCGCCACCAAGGCCAGCGATGCGGGCTGTCGCCTCAAGCTGATCATCCAACTTCGCTGGTTTTAAATACTTAATCGCCGCATCTCGAACCACGAACATCAGGTCATGATTGAATATAAAATCCTTGCCGAAGCCCAGGTTACGCATAAATTCAGTGCGCGCCCGCTCCATAAACTTCAGGTAATTGACGTAGTAGACAATTCCCCCGGCATCGGTGTCCTCAATATAGACACGCAAAGGCAGGGAAAATTCCTGGGCCGTCATCAGCTTTCTTCCCCGTCCAATTTGAGGGAAAGATTACCACTATCCCGATCCGAGGGCTGCGGCAATCCAAAGTGCAAATAAGCATTGCGAGTGACCATTCTGCCGCGGGGGGTCCGAACCATAAAGCCCTGCTGGATCAAGTAAGGTTCCAACACGTCTTCAATAGTCCCCCGTTCCTCAGAAATCGCAGCAGCCAGGCTGTCTACTCCCACCGGCCCGCCGTCAAATTTCTCGATCATAGTTAACATCAGGCGTCGATCCTGGTGATCAAAACCGTGCTGATCTACGCTCAGCATATCCAGAGCACGATCAGCGACCGCGTCAGTAATATAGCCATCCGCCTTCACCTCGGCGTAATCCCTGACCCTGCGCAACAGCCGATTGGCGATTCTGGGAGTACCTCGGGAGCGACGAGCAATTTCTGTGGCCCCCTTTGTATCGATACCAATCTCCAGAATGTTGGCCGAGCGCTCCACAATATGGGCCAGATCTGCGACCTCGTAGAACTCCAGGCGCTGGACGATCCCGAAGCGATCGCGCAACGGCGAGGTCAGCAGCCCAGCTCTGGTAGTCGCACCTACCAGGGTAAATGGCGGTAAATCCAGTTTGATGGAACGAGCCGCGGGCCCCTCACCTATCATTATATCTAACTGGTAGTCCTCCATCGCCGGATAGAGCACCTCTTCCACAAAGGGGCTAAGGCGATGAATCTCGTCAATGAACAGGACGTCGCCGGGCTCTAAATTGGTCATCAATGCAGCGATGTCTCCAGCTTTTTCCAGTACTGGCCCGGAAGTCGTCTTCAGTGACACCCCCATCTCATTGGCGATAATACTGGCCAGGGTTGTCTTGCCCAGCCCCGGAGGGCCGAAGATCAGGGTGTGATCCAGAGGCTCATCACGTCCCTTGGCTGCCTGCAGGAAAATAGACATCTGGTCACAAACGACTTTCTGCCCAACGTACTCAGCCAGCGACTTCGGTCGAATAGCGCGATCCAGTGCGTCTTCCCTGGGGCTCACCGGGTCTGGAGCAATCAGGCGGTCGGTTTCTATCATCCGCTCACCATTGACTTGAGAGCCCGGCGAATTAAGTCTTCGCTGTTCTCTATAGAATCATCATTAACCGCAGCGACCATCCTGGCCGCTTCCGCGGGCTTATAACCGAGCGCAATCAGCGCGCCCTCGGCATCCGCCACCCTATCTACCGGCGCAGCCGACTGCGCCGGACCTGAACTGGGCAATTCACCGTCCAATTGACCCAACCAGTCCTTGAGCTTGTCGCGCATCTCAACCAACAAGCGCTCAGCAGTTTTCTTGCCGACACCTGGGAGAGCGACCAGAGAGGAGATATCATCGCGCTGCACGCAGCGAGCAAAGCTGGCCGAGTCCATTCCGGAAAGAATGGTTAAAGCCAACTTCGGGCCTACACCGCTGACCTTGATCAACTGACGAAACAGGGCGCGATCGCGCTCTTGAGCAAAACCATAAAGCAGTTGGGCGTCCTCGCGCACCACGAAATGGGTGACCAGGGACACTTCCGCCCCCAGCTCGGGTAATTGAAACAGGGTGGTCATGGGAACCTGAAGCTCGTAACCAACACCTCCGACCTCGACCAGAATGACCGGCGGTTGTTTGTGGACCAGGTTGCCCCGAATTCTACCTATCATTTATCGAATCCGCCGCCGGCGTACCGATTTGGCGCCAGCCATATTGATCATACTTTGTTGTGTGTGGGCGTGGCACAGTGCCGCCGCCAGAGCGTCGGCCGCATCTTCCTGGGGCTCACCAGGAAGTTTAAGCAGGACTTTAACCATGTGCTGCACCTGAGACTTTTCCGCGGCCCCGGTTCCCACAACCGACTGCTTGATCTGTCTAGCGGAGTACTCTGCCACTTCCATATCACGGCTGGCGCAGGCAACAATGGCGGCTCCGCGAGCCTGTCCGAGCTTTAAGGCAGAACCTGCACTCTTAGCCATAAATACCTGCTCAATCGCCAATTCCTGAGGACTATACTGCTCAACCAGCTCTGACACGCTGTCAAAGATGATTCTCAGCCGCGGCGCCAGCTCACCCTCCGGCAGGCGTATCACGCCACTGGTGACGTATTCGCTGCGGCCAGATACATAATTGATTATGCCGAAACCGGTTTTGCGGGACCCTGGATCAATCCCCAATATTAGCGACATGTTAGTTCTGCGCCCTGTGCCCCGTTGGCTCATTATGTACAAATTTACAGGCGGGGTCAGTATTTCGCGGGCGGATGGTCAGAATAAGCTGTAATTTTTTGGTGGCCAGCGACCAGTCCGAGAGCAGCAACTGGCGCCGCGAGCCATATCAGCCGCCTGTAGCAAAGATCAGCCCCTGCACTTATTTCTTATTTTTAGGTACCGGGGCTCTGTCAATCAGTCCTGCTCCGCCGCTTTCGCCTCTTCTCTGCTCTGCCGCAGACGAATATTCAGCTCACGCAATTGCGCCGCATTCACATCGCCTGGGGCATCAGTCATCACACAATGGGCGGTCTGGGTCTTGGGAAAAGCAATAACATCACGAATGGATGCACAGTCAGTCATCAACATAACGATGCGATCCAGGCCAAAGGCCAGTCCACCGTGAGGAGGAGCGCCGTATTGCAGGGCCTGTAACAGGAACCCAAACTTCTCGTCCGCCTCTTCGTCACTAATTTCAAGGATCCTAAATACGGCTTCCTGCATGTCTCGCTGGTGAATACGAATGCTGCCACCGCCGAGTTCACAACCATTGAGAACCATATCGTAGGCTCTGGACAGGGCTTCAGCAGGCTTGTCCACCAACTCTTCCACAGAACAGGAAGGGGCGGTGAAAGGATGGTGCAGTGGAGTCAAACCGCCATTTCCATCCTCTTCAAACATCGGGAAGTCCACTACCCACAGCGGTGCCCAGCCTTCGCGAATCATGTTCTGGTCCGCAGCCACTTTAATGCGCAGTGCGCCCAGCGACTCATTAACCACGCGGGTCTTGTCAGCGCCAAAGAAGATGATATCGCCATCGGCAGCGTCCAGGCGCTCCATCATCTGCATAACGACTTCGTCGGGCATGAATTTGAGGATCGGTGATTGCAAGCCTTCTACGCCTGTGGCCAGCTCGTTGACCTTGATCCAGGCTAATCCCCGGGCGCCGAAAATAGAAACATACTTGGTATAGTCGTCAATTTCCTTACGGCTAATGGTCGCCCCACCCGTCACTTTCAGAGCGGCAACGCGACCGGCGACGTCATCGGCAGGTCCACGGAAAACCTTGAAATCGACCTGCTGCATCAGATCATCAACACTGACAAGCTCCATATCGATACGCAGATCGGGCTTATCAGACCCGTAACGTTCCATCGCCTCCGAGTAGGGCATGTGCGGAAACTCAGGAAGTTCTACGTCCAGAGTTGACTGGAACAATTCCCGAACCATGCGCTCGGTAATGCCCATGATCTCCTCTTCCTCGAGGAATGAGGTCTCGATATCGATCTGGGTGAACTCGGGCTGGCGATCGGCTCGCAGATCTTCATCGCGGAAGCATTTGGCCACCTGGTAATACCGATCGAACCCGGAAACCATTAGCAACTGCTTGAATAATTGCGGCGACTGCGGCAGCGCAAAAAACTGCCCGGGATGGGTGCGACTGGGCACCAGGTAATCGCGAGCGCCTTCTGGTGTTGCGCGAGTCAAGATTGGCGTCTCAATATCGAGGAAGCCCTCACGATCGAGAAAGGTGCGCACCGCTGAGGTAATTTTCGAGCGGGTAATCAGGCGCTCCTGCATTTCGTGCCGGCGTAAATCCATGTAGCGGTACTTAAGGCGAACTTCCTCGCCGACAGAGGTGTGCTCATCCAGCTGGAAAGGAGGTGTAGCAGCGGTATTAAGAATTTCCAGTTCCTTGCCCAACACTTCGATTTCGCCAGTGGCCATTGCCGGATTCACCGTACCCTCACCGCGGGCGCGGACCCGACCAGTGATTTTTAGCACATATTCGCTGCGCACGCGGTCCGCACGCTCAAAGTGTTCCTCGGTATCAGGGTCGAACACCACCTGCACAATGCCTTCCCGGTCGCGCATATCCAGGAAGATAACCCCTCCGTGGTCCCGACGACGATCCACCCAGCCGCAAATGGTGACTGTCTCGTCAATGTTGGCTGTGTTTAGAACGCCACAGTAATGGGTGCGCATAATATGTATCCGTTTAAATGGCTAACCGGCCAACGGGCCGGGGCTTAAGCTGTCTTTTTGCTCTCGTTACTACCTTTGGCTGAACTGCTACCTGAAGCAGAACTGCCACCTGAAGCGGAACTACTGTCGCCAGAGGAACCTGACTCAGAGGCTCCGTGAAGGTTCTTCTTGCTGCCGGTCTTAAAATCAGTTTCGTACCAACCGCCACCCTTAAGGCGAAATGCGGCTGCGGAAATCTTCTTTTGCAGCTCCTGGGCTCCGCATTCCGGGCAGTCTGTTAGCGGAGCGTCGCTGATTTTTTGCAGCGCCTCCAGCTCATTGCCACACTTTTGGCACTGGTACTCGTAGATCGGCATGGTCTTAACCCACCAGGAATCGGTTACGTAGAGAAAATTGAGGCGCGGATTTTACCCCAAGCGAAGGTAGAGTCCAAGCTTAGGAGGGTGGGATATTTTGGGGGTACAAGACCCCGGCACCTTACGGTGCTATCGAAAAATTTTAGCAATCGATCATCCCGCCACAGAGACGGGACGATCAATCAGGGTACGTCGCTTAGGAAGCGGCGTATTCCTTCAACTTCTTCAAAGGACGAACTTTCACAGCAATACTCGCTGGCTTCGCCTTGAATACAGTCGCTTCACCAGTGAAGGGGTTAATACCTTTGCGCGCTTTGCGGGCGGGCTTCTTCACAGTGGTGATTTTCATAACGCCTGGAATAGTGAACTCACCGACCGCGCGCTTTTTGATGCTGCGCTCAATCAGGGCATTCAATTCATCCAGAACGGCATTGACCTGCTTCTTGCTCAGTTCAGTGCTATCAGCCAAGCTCGCAACAATCTGACTTTTAGTCATTTTGGCCTTGATCGCTGTCGCCTTCTTAGCAGGAGCCGCCTTCTTAGCAGGAGCCGCTTTCTTGGCTGCTACTTTCTTTTTGGCTGGAGCTTTCTTGGCTGGAGCTTTCTTAGCTGGGGCTTTCTTGGCTGGAGCTTTCTTGGCTACTGCCTTTTTCTTAGCCGGAGCCTTCTTCTTCGCTGCTTTTTTAGTCGCCATGTTATTTTCGACCTTCCCTAATAGTGATTATGATACGAGTATGTGTCTCATTGCTCCGCATCCCTACTGACTGAGCGTCTCACCGAGCCACGGGCATAGTATTAATCCATGAAACACTGCAATACAAGTGTTTTTCGAGGTCGAGGGCAAAAAAAACCCTATTTTTTAAGCCTCACCGAGAAATTTTGCAGTTCGGCACAACGCAATGATGCCAATCACCAACGTTTACCCCTGAGGTTATCGGCTCTAGAATAGGCGCCCTTGTTATTTATCCTGGATAAACTTATCACCATGCGCACCAGTAACTTCTTAATTGCGACCCAGAAAGAAACTCCTGCAGACGCCGAGGTCATCAGCCACCAATTGATGTTGCGAGCCGGTCTCATTCGCAAACTCGCCGCCGGGCTCTACAGCTGGCTTCCACTGGGACTGCGCGTATTGCGCAAGGTCGAAAATGTGGTGCGCGAAGAAATGAATGCAGCGGGAGCACAGGAAGTTAGCATGCCGGTGGTTCAGCCGGCCGAGCTATGGCAAGAATCAGGGCGCTGGGAACAATACGGCCCAGAACTGTTGCGAATACAAGACCGCCACCAGCGCGATTTTTGCCTTGGCCCCACCCACGAGGAAGTCATCACCGACCTGATTCGCAACGAGGTAAAAAGCTACAAACAGCTTCCCCTGAACATGTACCAAATTCAAACCAAGGTGAGAGATGAAATCAGGCCTCGCTTTGGCATTATGCGCTCTCGCGAATTCTTGATGAAAGATGCCTACTCCTTTCACGCAAGCCAGGCCTCACTGGAGGACACCTACCAGATCATGCATGGGGCCTACACAAAAGTATTTACCCGGCTGGGACTGGATTTCCGCCCGGTGATTGCGGATACCGGCAGCATTGGAGGCAGTGCCTCCCACGAATTCCATGTCCTGGCTAACTCTGGCGAAGACGACATCGCATTTTCTGACAGCAGCGACTATGCGGCCAATATTGAAATGGCTGAGGCGATTTCCCCCGCTATTGAACGCCCCAGCCCCAGCGAAGAAATGACCGAAGTGGCTACCCCAGGGGTGAAATCTATCGAAGATTTGGCAAACTTTCTTTCCATAGAGGCTACTCAGTCGGTGAAAACCCTTATCGTGAAAGGTGAGGATGAAGGCAAACTCGTGGCTCTGGTATTACGTGGGGATCATCAACTCAATAGCGTTAAGGCAGAAAAGCTCGCCAACATCGCCAGTCCTTTGCAAATGGCCGAAGAAGCGGACGTCAACAAAGTGCTGGGGGCCGGTTTCGGCTCTCTGGGACCTGTGGGGCTGGACATTGATGTCATCGTGGATCGAAGCGCTGCCGTACTCGCCAATTTCACTTGCGGCGCCAATCGGGATGAACTCCACCTCACCGGTGTCAATTGGGACCGGGACTGTCCGCTAAGCCAAGTGGCAGACTTGCGCGAGGTCGTTGAGGGCGACGCCAGCCCCGATGGCAAGGGCACACTGCAAATCAAACGAGGGATTGAAGTAGGTCACATATTCCAGCTCGGCACCAAATACAGTGAAGCCATGAAAGCCGAAGTACTGAACGAGAACGGCAAGAGCGTCACCATGACCATGGGTTGCTATGGTATCGGGGTTAGCCGTGTGGTGGCCGCCGCCATTGAACAGAATCACGATGATAAAGGCATTATCTGGCCCGAGGCCATGGCCCCTTTCCAGCTGGCTATTGTGCCGCTGAACATGCAGAAGTCCGAGGCCGTGGCCAACTGCGCCGAGGCCCTCTACGCGAATCTGCAATCAGTCGGCGTCGATGTGCTACTGGATGATCGCAATGAACGCCCTGGCGTCAAGTTTGCAGACATGGAGTTAATTGGCATCCCTCATCGCATTGTCATTGGCGACCGTGCCCTGGCCGAAGGCCAGATCGAATATAAGGGACGCAGAGATGAGGATTCCCAACTCATCCCGCAAGAAGACATCGTCAGCTTCCTCCAGGAACAACTGCGGAGCTGAACATCGTGCGTGACCTCTTTATTGCCCTGCTCTGCCTTATTCTGACCAATCATGCAATTGGCCAGCCTGCAGATGCGCAGGAGCGAGAGGCGCTGCGCAGCTTCCTGGAAGACACCATTTCAGATGCCAGCAGCTTCGATGACCGATACGATGCGGAGGTATGGCTAGTCGACATGTCCGCTCGCCTGGCGCGCTTTGTTAAAGACCCCAAGCACCGCCTCGAGCTACTTCAGGATATTCATGCGGCATCTGCGCAAGCGGATTTACCCCCGGAACTGGTGTTATCCCTTATCGAAGTGGAAAGTCATTTTGATCGTTTTGCGATTTCCAGAGTAGGCGCACAGGGAATGATGCAGGTAATGCCGTTCTGGAAAAATGAAATTGGCCGCCCAGACGATAACCTCACCCTGAACAAAACCAACTTTGCTTACGGCTGTCGCATTCTGCAGTTTTACTTGCAGCGGGAGAAAGGGGATTTACACAAAGGACTGGCGCGTTATAACGGTTCAGTGGGCAGACGCGTTTATTCCGATAAAGTTTACCGAGCCTGGAATGACCACTGGCGGACCGAACCGCTGGATTGGGGTGATTAATGGCTAGCGATAGGAGCCCGGCGACAGGCCAGTCCACTTTTTGAACGAGCGATGAAACGCTGAGGGGTCAGAAAAACCCACTCTCTCGGCTACTTCACTGACTGTCAAACCCTCTCTGCTCAGTAAAGAAATCGCGGCGTCTCTGCGGGCATTATCCTTAATACGCTGGTACGAAGTACCTTCTTTTTCAAGCCGCCGTCGCAAAGTCCTGGCAGACATATTTAGCAAACTAGTGAGCTCTTCGAAACTGGGCATTTCGGCACGAAAATCATCTCCTAAAATCTTCCGGATACGGTGCGTCACGCTAAAGGTACTTGCCTGCGGCTCGATAATAACGTGGTAGGGAGCGAGCTTGAGGAACTCCTGAAGCTGTGGTTCATCTCGCAATAGCTCCGCCTCGAGGTGACGAGCGCTGAAACTCACCGAGTTGGTTGGCTGCTCGTATTGCACCGGGCAGGGAAAAAAGTGTCTTACGCCGGCGGTAAACTCAGGCTCTGGACCAGCGCAGGTCGCACTGCTGATGTCGATATGCTGGCCAATAAGCCAGCCACAAAAACGCAGCCACATTGCCAAATTGCATAAAACGCTGTGTTGAACACCGGGAAGATCTTCGCCGTAAAGATAGCTAAGCGTCGCCTCTTTGCCATCGGCGTCTACCTTCAGCCGGTTGATAACCTCAACACCTTGACGAACACGGCAAGTGGCATTGAACTCAATGGCGCGGCGAATCGCAGCGCTCAGGTTTGAGCTATTGAGCATACTGAGAAGTATCAGGCGAGTCGTTCCCACCGGGGTCTGCACATCCGGCATCACCCCGCCGGACTCATCTCCCAGCGCGCGCACCAGCTCGACACAAAGACGGCTGTACTGCTCACGCGACACGAAAGCCGTCTGGGCGCTCTGGCGCAGGGGGTCAAACGGAAACCGTGCAGCGCGAAGCATGGCGTCTACATCCTCTCCATAAGCATGTGCCTGCACTAACAGCGCCCGGGTAAATTCCATGGGAACGGTGTCGTTAAACCACTGATTGCTGTCATTCGGGGTTGGCAAGTGAATACCTCTGGCTGCTCTGACCATAGTATATAGGATGCCCGGTGTTCTGACAGAACACCCTGCAAGCAACACAGCAAAAAGCACAGCAGTGCGCTCGCCCAGCAAATGAAAGCTTCAAGAGCCCGGTTTGACATCATGCTGCGCTCTGCCCAATATGGGGTAGGGGCTGTGGTAACCAAAGCATAAGAGACGATGAATAACATCAACCAACTGAGCAAGTGGAACCGGGATATCTCTAGAGCCATCGCCGCGCTCGGTGGTGATGAATTTTTCCCTAGGCTGATTGAGGCGGTGAATGGCCAGGTGCCAATCGACTACCCTCAGATCTGGCTATATCATCGCGACCTCCCGCCCCGCGCGCTTTACCACCAGATCCCGCCTTCGGCCATTGCCTCGCAGATAGATACGTACCTGGAAGGTCCTTACCGGGAAGACCCTTTCTACCAGGCGTCAATGCAACAGCCCAAATCCAAATTGTACCGCCTATCTCGAGTCACCTTGGGGAATCTGGAGCAAACAGAGTACTACCGACAATATTACGCCGACACCGGCACCGTCGATGAGGCTGTCTACCTCGCGCGACTGCATGCGGGAAACGTCATCAACCTGAGCATGATGCGCCTGCCGCAGCACGGTCCCTTTACCGAAGAAGAATACGAGAACCTCTACTTGCTGGCGGAACCTGTCTCAGAATTACTCAAATCCCACACAGAGCATGACGATTTTGCCGTCACCAACTTGATCCAGCCCGGCATAGACCACCAGATCGATCTCGCCTTCCGCACCTTTGGAGAATCACTGCTGTCGCCCCGCGAAAAAGACGTGTTGGAGCTGATGCTGAGAGGCTACGGCACCGACACTTCAGCCTCGCGTTTAGAAATTGCGGTAGAAACAGTCCGCCGTCATCGCAAGAGCATCTACCGAAAACTCGACGTATGTTCACAAACCGACCTCTTCTCGCTTTTCCTCAACTCCATGTCCTGCCTGGGGGCATCGGCTGGAGAAGACCCGCTAAAAATTTACATGGCTCCGCGCTGAACAGGGATTTTTTCATCAATTTCAGCTATTTACTGCCCCATCGGGGGCATTGCCAATTATCGTTAGCAGAGCGATAGTAACCGCTAACATATAAATGGATAGGTAGCATGTCGGTAGAAGCCGATTGGTTCCTGCGAGCACACCCGGAAGTCACCACAATCGAGGCGTTACTTCCCGATTGTAACGGGGTAATGCGGGGTAAGTGGGTACCAAGACACAAACTGGGTAAGATTTTCGGCGGTGAGCTAAAACTGCCCAAAACTGCGCTCAGCCTCGATATCTGGGGAAGAGATGTGGAAGAGCTGGTGTTCGCGACTGGCGATGCCGATGGCATCTGCCTGCCCGTAGAAGGCTCCTTACTGCCAACTCCCTGGTCGCCTGACGGCCAGCATGGCCAGATCATGCTGTCTATGTTCGACGGCGACGGGGCTCCTTATATGGGCGACCCCCGCCACATACTGATGCAGGTAGTCAGCCGTTTTAAAGCGGCTGGCTGGCGCCCTGTGGTCGCCGCTGAACTGGAGTTTAGTCTGGTGACCTGGGATCGCGACATTCCCGCACATACCTGCCCCTCCCCCGTGGGCAGCGGTCCGGTAGGAGGCAATACCTACGGATTGGACGTTCTCAACCACCATAGACAAATGATGGAAGACTTGCGGGTCGCCTGCGAGATTCAAGATCTGCCTTTTGATGGAGTCGTCAAGGAGTCGGCACCCTCCCAATATGAAATTAACATGCAGCATGTCGATGACCCGGTTAAAGCAGCTCGGCAAATCATCATGATGAAGCGCTTGATCAAAGGGGTGGCCGCCAAACACGGGTTAATCGCCAGCTTCATGGCCAAGCCGTTCGAGAACGAAGCAGGCAATGGTATGCACGTTCACTGCAGTGTGCTGAACGAGAAAGGGATCAATATCTTTGACGATGGCACCGATAAGGGCACGCCGCTTCTACATCAGGCGATCGGTGGATGCCTGACCTACATGGCCGAGTCTGTCGCCATTTTTGCCCCCACCTACAATGCCTATCGACGTTTCCAAAAGGGCTGCCATGCTCCCACCTTCCCCAGCTGGGGCTATGAAAACAGAACCGTAGCGATTCGCGTGCCTGCCAGTAGCCCGATTTCCAGGCGACTCGAACACCGGGTTGCCGGGGCCGATGCCAACCCCTACTTGTTGTTCGCGGCGATTTTATCGGGAATGCTGGAGGGGATTAATGAAAACCTGTCGCCGGGAGACCCCATCTCCGGGGATGGCTACGCACAGGAAGAGGCGAGCTTGCCGATATACATGCCCGACGCTGTGAGCATGTTCAAGGAGTCCGATTTCATCCGCAACGCACTGGGCAGCGAGATGCAGCGCATTTTTACGCTGAGTAAGGAACAAGAGATCGATGAATTTCGGCGTCGCATTACCACCCTCGAGTATCAATCCTTTCTGGAAAAGCTCTAGCCAAGCCGGACCATGGCTGTGAGCGCCATCGCTAGGTAATTTCTGACGTTTCTGGCCATGTACCTGAAGCCGCAGGCCTGCCAGAATCTATCCTGTGAAAAATACTATGACTAAGAAAAGTCTGCTGCACCTGGCAATCATTAGCCTGTTCCTGGGCGGTCTCCATGTCGCCGGCGGCAAAGCCAGCAACTCCCTGCTCAGCGAGCAAGCCCGGGCCTGCTCGGCCAACCTTGGGCTACTGCCAGTGGCGGAAGGCCAGGTACTGTCAGCGCCACTGGATATCCTCAGTTGGAACATCCAGAAGGCGAGCAACAGCGGCTGGATGGAAGACCTTTTAATGCTGGGCGGTGAGAGCCACATCACCTTCATTCAGGAAGCCACATTGCGCGCTGAACTCGGTGAGGTCCAGCTCCGCGGGCCGCTTTACCAGTCATTTGCCCAGGGCTATACCACAGCCCGCGATCGCACTGGAGTGATGACGCTGAGTACACACGCTCCAACCATGCAGTGCAACTTCACCCGCACAGAGCCCTGGTTGGGGACACCCAAGGCGGCAACGGTCACCGAGCATGCATTGGAGGGGCGCGACGACAGACTACTGGCAATCAACCTTCACGCCGTCAACTTCACTTTTGGCCTCGAGGATCTACAGGAACAGCTGCGACCCCTGGTAGAATTGCTAATCACTCATCGTGGGCCGGCGATACTCGCTGGTGACTTCAATACCTGGAGTACCGCCCGACAAAGGCTGATTGATCAGGTATTGTTCCAGCATGGACTGGAGCCTCTCGCCTTTGAGCCAGATTTGCGAACCACCGTTTTCGGCATGGCTTTAGATCACATCTATGTCCGTGGTCTTGCGGCTGAGTACACTGAAGTCATCCCGGTGACCAGCTCCGACCACAATGCTCTGCGTGCACGACTCAGGCTAACGATGTGAGGCTTACGTGAGCAAACTATTAACGACAGTCTTCATTCTCATTTTTAGCAGCACAGGCTGGGCTGGCGATCAAACCGATTCTGAAGTGGAATACCTGCTGAGCTTCGTCGAAAGTAGCGGCTGCATCTTCCATCGAAACGGCAGCGACCACGATGCCGCTGACGCCGCTGATCACTTACGCCTGAAGTACCGACGCGGGAGTAAGTACGTTGGCAGTGCAGAGCAGTTTATTGACCGGCTTGCCAGCGAAAGCTCCTGGACAGGCAGTAAATACTCAGTGACCTGTGAGAGCGAAAAACAAGGCTCTGGCGCCTGGTTGCATGAGGCCCTGGAAAATCATCGAAAGTCTAAAACCCTCAGTCAAAATCAGAGTGGCGCCTGACGGTCAACCTCAAGGCAATCAGGCCCATTAGGCTCTGGAAGCGCCACATGCTCACGCTCCAATCGACGAATCAGGTAAAAGGCGGCAACGACTGCCAGGCTGCCGAAAATTACAGACCCCAACGCCTCCCCCAGTAAAACCCCCTTGGCGCCATACCAATGTGCGCCCAGATAAACAAAGGGGATAGTCCCCAAAAATACGCGACCGAAATTAAATCCGGTGGCCCATTGGGGATGATGCAGGTTGTTAAAGCTGGCGTTAGAAACAAACAAGGCACCGTTAAAGAGGGACGCCCCCACCAGAAAGTGGCAGTAAAACAAGATCAACTCCGCTGCAGTGTCACTGGCAGAAAAAACTCTGACGATTCCGTCGCCGGCAAGAGCTAGAAGCCCCCAGGCCACCAACACATAAATAACATTGAATAACATGGCATTACGCAGGGTTGAACGCACGCGGTCATAATGCCCAGCTCCCGCATTTTGGCCGATGATAGGACCCACCGCGCTGGATAATGCGAAAATCGCACAAAGTGCCACGGGCGTTATTCGACCCATTATCGCAGCGCCCGCCACGGCACTATCGCCAAACTGGGAGATCGCACGCAGCACAAAGCTGCCTCCGATGGGAGTAGCAAGATTAGTGAGCACAGCAGGGGTCGCAATTGCTAACAGCGGTTTCAGGTCAGCAAAAAATTCCTCCCGAGAGATACGCCGTGGCAAGCGATGCACTACATAAATAGCGTGCCAGGCAACAACCAGCACAACCAGGCGGGCCACCACGGAAGCCCAGGCAGCGCCTTCAAGACCCCAGCCCAGAGTAAAGATAAATAACGGATCGAGCGCCCCATTGACCAGTGACCCGGCAATCGTTGCCCACATTGAGCGCCGGGCATCACCCAAGGCCCTGACTCCGGCCGCTGCGCTCATTCCCAACACTAACACCGGCATATTGGGCAAAAGAATACCTGCGTAGCGAGTCGCGTATTCCAGCGTTTGTCCGGAAGCACCCAGCAAACTCAGTAGCTCTTCGAGATATAGCCAGCCAAAGAAAGAAATCACCACAGAAAAAAGCACGCTGAATAACAAACCGCTACTGCAATAGCGGCTAGCCAAATCACGTCGCTGCGCACCCTCGGAACGGGCGACCAGTGCACCCAGGGAGATCTGCAAACCAATACTGATCGCCACCAGAAAAAACATCAGGGTGCCAGCAAAGCCAACCGCTGCGGCCAACTCCTGTTCGCCCAACAGCGTAAGAAAGTACATATCAACCATGTCCACGCCGAACATGGTGAGCAAACCTGTCGCCGACGCCGCTGTCATCACCAGCACATGGCGCATGGTGGAACCTTGGGTAAACGCTGCCTGCTGTGACATGGTCTTTTTTCAGACTGGCTTGAGGGACAGGCATCATACTTTAGATTGCCCCGGCTGTGTGTGGTGCTGGCCGTTTCACAAACAAGTTCCATGTACGGCATTGGTTACGGGAGACTTTTAGGGTTAAAAAAGTTACGCTACGCAAACTTTTTCGAACTCAGGAGACCTGGCGCGCGCCATGAACACTACCGAGCAAAAGCCACCCTTAAACCCTATCAATGCAGCCATCTTTCTGGGATTACCGATCGCAGCCCTCGTGCTGGTTCCAGCCTGGGGTGTTTACCATGGTTACGATGCCTTCCAGTGGCTGTGGGCCCTGGCCTTTCTTTACTTCAATGGGTTATCTATCACCGGTGGCTATCATCGCCTTTGGTCTCACAAGGCTTACGAAGCACATCCGGCACTGAAATGGTTCTATGCGCTCTGGGGCGCGGGTGCGTTGCAAAATAGCATTCTGATCTGGTCATCCGATCACCGTCGTCATCATCGCTATGTCGATGATAACGATCGCGATCCCTACTCTGCGGGCCGCGGACTATGGTTCAGTCACATCGGTTGGATGTTGCGGCACTACAACACCAATGAACCGGACTTTAGCAACGTAAAGGACTTACAGCGCGATTCTGTCGTTATGTTTCAGGACAAGCATTACGTCGCCTTGACTCTCTTGATGAACATTGCCCTACCGCTGATGCTGGGAATCTGGCATGGAGATATCATCGGGACATTGCTGCTGGTTGGTTTGCTGCGCCTCGTGGTAAACCACCATGTCACTTTCTTCATTAACTCTCTGGCACATTACTGGGGTACCCGGCCCTACACTGAGTCCAACAGCGCCCGTGATAACGGCTTCCTTGCATTTCTGACCTACGGCGAGGGCTATCACAATTACCACCACATCTTTCAAACAGACTACCGCAATGGCATTCGCTGGTGGCAATGGGATCCTACCAAGTGGCTGATCAGCGCTTGCTCACAGTTAGGCCTAGCCAAGAATCTGGTCCGTGTGCCAGATTTCAAAATCCAGCGAGCTATTCTGGACACCCAGTTCCAGCGCGCACGCGATCAACTGGAGCTGTCCCACAGCCCAGACTCACTGCGCGCCACTTTAGAGCGCGAATACCAATTGTTCACCGAATCCATCAACCAATGGACCGGTCTGCAAACAGAGCGCTATGAATCGAAAAAAGCGGAGATCGGCGGCGCACTGAGTGAAAAGAAACAAAAACTCCAGCTGCGCTGGGAAAGCGCTGCATTGCGTACCAAGTTCAAGGAATTGGAGTACTCACTAAAAATGCAACGCAAACGATTGAACCTGCTAATGGAGCAAATGCAGTTGCAGGCACAACCAGCTTGATCCCGAAATAAAACACAGGCTCCGCTCCGCGAGGACCGGGGCCTTTTTTTGGCGTCTATAATCTGTTCAGGGTCTCACCTCGTATATACTGGGCAATTAACGAAGCGACATCAGCACTACTATCGGTTCGCCGCGAGCTCCTAAAAAGCAATCGCGAACCCACAGACAGGAACAAAAACATGAGCGACTCAGTATACGATTTCACTTGCCAAACCCCTGGTGGCACAGACAAGCCCCTGGCTGACTACAAGGGCAAGGTCCTGCTGGTGGTGAACACCGCCTCCAAGTGCGGTTTTACACCACAGTTTGGTGGGCTGGAAGAAACCTACGAAAAGTACAAGGAAGACGGGCTGGAGGTACTTGGGTTTCCCTGCAATCAGTTCGGCAAACAAGACCCGGGGTCCAATGACGAAATTCAGGAATTCTGTCAGCTCAATTATGGGGTTTCCTTCCCCATGTTTGGCAAAATTGAAGTCAACGGCTCAGGCGCTGACCCACTGTTTAAGCACCTGAAGAAAGAAGCACCCGGCACCATGGGCACCCAGGGAATTAAGTGGAACTTCACCAAATTCCTGATAGATTCCTCAGGCAATGTTGTCAAACGCTATGCACCGACGGTTAAGCCCAAGGACATTGAGAAAGACATTAAGCAACTGCTTGCCTGATTAAAGGCACTCAGGCGTTATCGAGACCCCTGATTAATCGCCGCCACGTCCTGCATCGGCCAGTAGTTTCACAACACTGACACTCTGGACGTGGTTGGAGGCGCTTCGATTCAACGCTCAATGAGTACGGTCTGTACTTCATTAACAGAATCTGCAGAAAACACTAAATTACACGCAAAAAAAAGCCCGGCCTAAGGCCGGGCTCTTCGCGTTCGTCATTCCCGCTTTCACAGGAGCGACTAGCGTCGATTACTCGATGATTTTAGCTACAACTCCAGCGCCAACGGTACGGCCACCTTCACGAATCGCGAAGCGCAGACCATCTTCCATGGCGATAGGAGCAATCAGCGTCGCTACCATCTGTACGTTGTCACCCGGCATTACCATCTCAACACCTTCAGGCAATTCACAAGCACCAGTTACGTCAGTCGTACGGAAGTAAAACTGCGGACGGTAGCCTTTGAAGAACGGCGTGTGACGACCACCTTCGTCCTTGGACAGAATATAAACTTCTGCTTCGAACTTGGTGTGTGGATTAACTGTACCCGGGTGAGCCAGAACCTGGCCACGCTCAACTTCTTCACGCTTGGTACCACGCAGAAGAACACCAACGTTCTCGCCTGCACGACCTTCGTCAAGCAGCTTGCGGAACATCTCAACACCCGTACAGGTTGTCTTCTGAGTTTCCTTGATACCGATGATCTCGATCTCTTCACCGACCTTGACGATGCCACGCTCAACACGACCCGTTACCACGGTACCGCGACCAGAGATAGAGAATACGTCTTCAACCGGCATCAGGAAGGCACCGTCAATCGCACGCTCAGGCTCAGGAATGTAAGAGTCCAGAGTCTCAACCAGAGTCTTAACCGCACTTGTACCCAGCTCGCCTTCATCTTCGCCGTTAAGCGCCATCAGCGCCGAACCACAGATGATCGGAGTGTCGTCTCCAGGGAAATCGTACTGGTCAAGCAGCTCACGCAGCTCCATTTCAACCAGCTCTTTCATCTCTTCGTATTCTTCAGAGTCCGTACCGCCACAATCTTCAGCCAGCAGGTCTGCTTTGTTCAGGAATACAACGATGTAAGGTACACCAACCTGGCGAGACAGCAGGATGTGCTCGCGAGTCTGGGGCATGGGGCCGTCTGTAGCACCACAAACCAGGATAGCGCCGTCCATCTGGGCAGCACCGGTAATCATGTTCTTAACGTAGTCAGCGTGTCCGGGGCAATCTACGTGAGCATAGTGACGAACAGGCGAATCGTACTCAACGTGGGAAGTCGCGATGGTGATACCACGCTCACGCTCTTCCGGCGCATTGTCGATGCCGTCAAAGGCAACCATTTCGCCACCCCAGACTTCCGCGCATACGCGTGTCAGGGCTGCTGTCAGGGTAGTTTTACCGTGGTCAACGTGACCGATGGTACCCACATTTACGTGGGGCTTAGTACGTTCGAATGTTTCTTTTGCCATTTGCAGGCTCCTCTATATTGAAGGGAACAGAGTTTTGCCCTGTACCCGGTTTTAAATTACCTAATTGTGTTTCGAGAAATAATGCCTTCAGCGACAGCGGCAGGCGCTTCCGCGTATTTGGAAAATTCCATCGTGTAAGTTGCTCGACCCTGAGTCGCGCTGCGCAGATCAGTCGCATAGCCAAACATTTCAGCCAGCGGCACTTCCGCGGTTACCACTTTGCCGGAAGGATTTTCATTCATACCGTCAATCAGTCCCCGGCGTCGATTAAGATCACCAACAACATCACCCATGTTCACTTCCGGCGTGACAACCTCAACGGACATAACCGGTTCCAGCAGCACAGCGCCACCTTCAGCCGACAGTTTCTTGGTTGCCAGGCTACCGGCAATTTTGAACGCCATTTCGTTGGAGTCCACATCGTGAAATGATCCGTCGTACAGTGTTGCTTTCAAGCCCAGCAGGGGATAGCCCGCCAACACACCGTTTTTCATTTGTTCTTCAATGCCTTTTTGCACCGCTGGAATATATTCACGGGGAACGGTACCACCAACAATTTCGTTGACGAACTCCAGGCCTTCGGCATCGCTGTCCTCTGCCGGCTCGAACTTGATCCACACATGACCATATTGCCCGCGGCCACCGGATTGACGGACAAACTTACCCTCAATCTCAGAGATATTGCGAATCGCTTCGCGGTAAGCCACCTGGGGCTTACCAATATTTGCCTCTACGCTGAACTCGCGTTTCATGCGTTCGACCAAAATATCCAGGTGCAACTCACCCATTCCAGAGATAATAGTCTGACCGGTTTCTTCATCGGTTTTGACCCGGAATGAAGGGTCCTCTTGGGCAAGCTTGCCCAGTGCAATACCCATTTTTTCCTGATCCGGCTTGGAGCGAGGCTCCACCGCCACCGAAATAACCGGCTCTGGGAACTCCATACGTTCCAGCACGATAGGCTTGTCGATGTCGCAAAGGGTGTCACCCGTGGTGACGTCCTTCAAGCCAACTGCCGCTGCGATATCCCCGGCCAGTACTTCCTTGATTTCTTCACGGCTGTTGGAATGCATTTGAACCATGCGTCCAACACGCTCTTTCTTTTCTTTTACGGAGTTGTAAACCGCGGTACCTGATTGGAGCTTGCCAGAGTAGACCCGAAAGAAAGTCAGCGTTCCAACAAAGGGGTCAGTGGCTATTTTGAAGGCCAGTGATGAGAACGGTGCGTTATCGTCGGCTTCGCGAGTCTCAACCGTCTCGTCTTTGTCCAGCAAAGTCCCTTCTATCGCCTTCACCTCGGTAGGAGACGGCATATAGTCTATGACCGCATCCAGCATGGCTTGTACGCCTTTATTCTTGAAGGCAGAGCCCCCCAGCACAGGCACGATCTCGTTGGCCAATGTGCGTGCTCGAATACCGGATTTGATCTCTTCCTCGCTCAGCTCGATACCGTCGAGATATTTTTCCATCATCTCGTCGGTAGCTTCAGCGGCATTTTCGATCATGAACTCACGCATGGTATTCACTTCATCGAGCATGTCTTCTGGCACATCGGCATACTCAAATGTCATGCCCTGATCTGCTTCGCTCCAGAGGATGGCCTTGTTTTTCACAAGATCTACAACGCCCTTAAACTCGTCTTCAGCACCAATAGTCATCTGCAGGGGCACGGCGACGGCACCCAGGCGCTCCTCTAACTGACTGACCACCATGCGAAAATCAGCACCGGCACGATCCATCTTGTTGACGAACACCATGCGCGGTACTTCATACTTGTTGGCCTGTCGCCACACCGTCTCGGTTTGGGGCTGGACACCGGATGAACCGCACAATACAACGACAGCTCCGTCCAGCACTCGCAGGGAGCGCTCTACTTCAATAGTGAAGTCAACGTGTCCGGGCGTATCGATGATATTAATGCGGTGGTCGTCAAACTGAGCGTCCATGCCCTTCCAGAAGCAGGTCGTTGCAGCAGAGGTAATCGTAATACCCCGCTCCTGCTCCTGCTCCATCCAGTCCATGGTTGCCGCGCCATCATGCACTTCACCAATCTTGTGAGACAAGCCGGTGTAGAAAAGAACACGCTCAGTGGTCGTGGTTTTACCCGCGTCCACATGAGCGCAGATACCGATATTTCGGTACCTGTTGATGGGCGTTTGACGTGCCACGTTAGATTCCCCGTATAAATGTGACTAAGCAGCTGCTTAGAAACGGTAGTGAGAGAACGCCTTGTTAGCTTCTGCCATGCGGTGAACATCTTCACGCTTCTTCACGGCATTACCTTTACCCTGGGAGGCGTCGATGATCTCGCCAGCAAGACGCTGACGCATGGACTTCTCACCACGGTTACGGGCGTACTCCACCAACCAGCGCATAGATAGCGCAATACGGCGAGCGGGACGCACTTCAACAGGCACCTGGTAAGTTGCACCACCAACACGGCGGGACTTAACTTCCACCATGGGTGCAATGTTTTCCAGTGCTTCGTCGAAGGCTTCCAGAGGATCTTTGCCCAGTTTGTCCTGAACAATGTCCAGAGCACCATAAACGATGGTCTCTGCGACTGATTTTTTACCACTGATCATTACGTGGTTCATGAACTTTGCCAAAGTCACGTTGCCAAATTTGGGATCTGGCAGTACTTCGCGTTTGGCGACTACTCTTCTTCTCGGCATGATATTGCCCTTCTATCTCTTCAGGTTTCCCGAACACCAACCTGCCACATTCGCGGGGGAGGCAGAGGTTCGGCCTTACTTACATCTTCAGCCAGTTTTCGCTAGCAGAACTTACTTGGGTCGCTTGGCACCGTACTTGGAGCGACCGTTACGACGGTCTGCTACTCCAGAGGTGTCCAGGCTGCCACGTACGGTGTGATAACGCACACCGGGCAAGTCCTTCACACGTCCGCCTCGAATCAAAACTACACTGTGCTCCTGCAGGTTGTGACCCTCACCACCGATGTATGAGGAAACCTCATAACCGTTGGTCAGGCGTACACGACATACTTTACGCAGTGCAGAGTTCGGTTTCTTGGGCGTAGTGGTGTAGACACGAGTACAAACACCGCGGCGCTGCGGACAGCTTTGCAGGGCAGGTACGTCGCTTTTTTCTACTTTGCGCTTCCTGGGCTTACGAACCAATTGGTTGATCGTTGCCATTCAGTTAGAACTCCAAAAAATATGTTGTATTTCATAGCCTTATGGCCATGACCGCTAATCGGAGAAGAAAACGTGTCAATTAGAAGTATAAAAGACGCGCGAAGTCACCCCCGAAAAGAGGAGGCGGCATTCTATAGACGCGTGCTGAGGGAGTCAACCCGAAGGACGTGCTTTATAGTGTGTCTAATTGCATCAAATACAGTAGAAATATGCTGGTTTAATACTCCCAATGAAGCTCTTTTTCCTGTACCCTAGCGCCCTATTTTTTCCTGCCCATCTTAAAATCGACTGAGAAGCACAATGTCTGACTTATCGCTGTATAGAAATATCGGAATCTTCGCCCACGTGGACGCCGGCAAAACCACCACCACTGAGCGTATTTTGAAGCTCACGGGTAAAATTCACAAGACAGGTGAGGTGCACGATGGTGCAGCTACGACCGACTTCATGGAACAGGAGCAGGAGCGCGGCATTACTATTCAATCTGCTGCTACGACCTGTTTCTGGAAAGACCATCGCCTGAACATCATTGACACACCCGGACACGTTGACTTTACCGTTGAGGTTTATCGATCGCTGAAAGTTCTGGATGGCGGCGTAGGCGTATTCTGCGGCTCAGGCGGTGTTGAGCCCCAGTCAGAGACTAACTGGCGCTATGCCAACGAATCAGAAGTAGCGCGTATCATCTTCGTCAACAAGCTTGACCGAGTTGGCGCTGACTTCCTCCGCGTTGTCGACCAGGTAGAGAACGTACTGGGCGCCAACCCACTGGTCATGGTTCTTCCCATTGGCCGTGAAGATGATTTCATTGGCGTAGTAGACCTGCTGAGCCGCAAGGCCCACGTATGGCCCGATCCGGGCAATCCCGAGAAGTTCGAGATTTCCGACGTTCCAGCCGACATGGTCGATGACGTTGAAGAATGGCGTGAAAAGCTGATCGAAATGGCTGTAGAGCAGGACGATGACCTGATGGAAGCCTATCTCGACGGTAACGAGCCGGCAGAAGAAGACATCAAGCGCTGTATTCGCGAAGGTACCCGCAAGCTGGACTTCTTCCCCACTTACTGTGGCTCTGCATTCAAGGACAAGGGTGTTCAGCTCATTTTGGATGCGGTTGTAGACTACCTGCCAACGCCTACCGAAGTTGATCCCCAGCCACTGACTGATGATGAAGGGGAGCCCACGGGTGAAGTGGCCCTTGTTGCGATCGAAGAGCCACTGCGCGCGTTGGCGTTCAAAATCATGGACGACCGTTTTGGCGCACTGACCTTTGTACGCATCTATTCAGGCGTCCTTAATAAAGGCGACACCATCCTCAACACCTTCACTGGCAAGACCGAGCGAATCGGCCGCATGGTTGAAATGCACGCCAACGATCGTAACGAACTGAGCGCTGCTCAGGCAGGCGACATTATCGCTATCGTCGGCATGAAGAACGTACAGACAGGCCACACCCTGTGTGATCCCAAGAATCCATGCACCCTGGAAGCCATGGTATTCCCCGATCCCGTTATCTCTATCGCGGTTGCCCCTAAAGACAAGGCAGGCGCAGAGAAGATGGGTATCGCTATCGGCAAGATGGTTGCTGAAGACCCCTCCTTCCGTGTTGAAACCGACGAAGACTCAGGCGAGACCATTCTTAAAGGTATGGGCGAATTGCACCTGGACGTGAAGGTCGACATCCTCAAGCGTACCTACGGTGTTGAGCTGAACGTTGGTAAGCCTCAGGTTGCCTACCGTGAAACTATTACCACGGAAGTGGATGACTCCTATACTCACAAGAAGCAGTCTGGTGGTTCCGGTCAGTTCGGTAAGATCGACTACAAAATCAAGCCCGGTGAGCCAGGTTCAGGTTATGTGTTCTCGTCCTCTGTTGTGGGCGGTAACGTACCCAAGGAATTCTTCCCAGCTATTGAGAAGGGCTTCAAGGGCATGATGAACGAAGGTACCGTCGCTGGATTCCCCGTACTGGATGTCGAAATCGAACTTTACGATGGTGGCTTCCACGCTGTTGACTCCTCGGCCATTGCGTTCGAACTGGCTGCAAAAGGCGCCTTCCGTCAGTCGATGCCCAAAGCGGGTGCTCAGTTGATCGAGCCCATCATGAAGGTCGACGTATTCACCCCGGACGATCACGTAGGTGACGTTATCGGTGACTTGAACCGTCGTCGCGGCATGATCAAGGACCAGGACGCAGGCACTACTGGTGTTCGTATCAAGGCTGACGTTCCCTTGTCTGAAATGTTTGGCTACATCGGTCACCTGCGCACAATGACTTCAGGTCGCGGACAGTTCTCAATGGAGTTCTCTCATTACCTGCCTTGTCCTTCAGCTGTTTCAGAAACAGTCATTGCTGAAGTGAAGGAACGCAAAGCCAATAGCTAAGTGTTTTGAGCACATTAAAAAAGGCCGGCATATATGCCGGCCTTTTTTTTGTCTGCGTTAACCTGCTGCAACAAAAAAGGGGCGACAGGTTATCCCCATCGCCCCTTGTATCAGGCAGAAAGCGTGCTGATTAGCTATCCGCTTGCAATGCCTCAGTCAGCGCTGCTTCGATTTCCTGAGCTGACACGACCATCTCGGAGTCTGCATCACGGGTGCGCTTGCGCTCCTCATGATAAGCCAGACCAGTACCCGCAGGAATCAAGCGGCCTACGACCACGTTTTCCTTGAGGCCACGCAAGTAGTCACGCTTGCCAGTCACCGCAGCTTCGGTCAACACACGCGTAGTCTCCTGGAAGGAGGCTGCGGAGATGAAGCTTTCGGTAGCCAGAGAAGCCTTGGTGATACCCAGCAGTTCGCGCTCACCAGTAGCCGGAACCATGCCCTCAGCCAGCAGTCGCTCGTTCTCTTCCAGCAGTGTCGTGTATTCCACCTGCTCACCCTTGATCAGGGTAGAGTCGCCGCTGGAGGAAATGACCACCTTACGCAGCATCTGGCGAACAATCACCTCGATGTGCTTATCGTTGATCTTCACACCCTGCAGACGATAAACCTCCTGGATCTCGTTGACGATGTACTTGGCCAACTCCTCGATACCCTTGAGGCGGAGAATATCGTGCGGGCTGGGCGGTCCTTCAGAAACCACTTCACCCTTCTCAACGAATTCACCCTCAAACACACTCATGTTACGCCACTTGGGAATCAACGCTTCATAGTGATCGGAACCATCGGCCAACAGCTTGCCGTCGGTAGGAGTGATAACCAAACGACGCTTGCCTTTGGTTTCCTTACCGAAAGACACGGTGCCTGAGATCTCTGCCAGGATGGCAGGTTCTTTCGGCTTACGCGCTTCGAACAGGTCGGCAACACGCGGCAGACCACCGGTAATGTCCCGAGTCTTGGAACCTTCCTGTGGAATACGAGCAATGACCGAGCCCGCGCCGATGTTGGCGCCATCTTCCATTGACACCATCGCGTGGGGCGGCAGGAAGTAATGTGCGGGGACATTGGTACCCGCAAGACAAAGCTCTTCACCCTTGTCGTCCACAAGCGTTACCGCTGGGCGGATGTCCTTACCGGCCGCGGGGCGCTCAGCAGCATCCATTACGGAGATAGAAGACAAGCCAGTCAGTTCGTCCGTCTGGCGCTTAATGGTAATGCCCTCTTCCATACCGCTGAACTTAGCAGTACCGGCCACCTCGGTGATGATCGGGTGAGTGTGGGGATCCCAATTAGCGACAATAGCACCGGCGGTAATATCGTCGTTGTCCTTGACCTTCAACACCGCGCCGTATGGCAGCTTGTAACGCTCACGCTCACGACCGCGAATATCCAGCACAGAAAGTTCGCCGGAGCGACTTACCGCTACCAGGTTACCGTCAGAGTTCTCAACCGTCTTGAGGTTATGGATACGCACTGTACCGTCGTTCATTACCTGAATGTTGTCCTGGGCAGTCGCCCGGGAAGCAGCACCACCGATGTGGAAGGTACGCATGGTCAACTGGGTACCGGGTTCACCGATAGACTGAGCAGCGACAACGCCGACAGCCTCACCCATATTGATGCGATGACCACGGGCCAGGTCACGACCGTAACAAGCGGCGCAAATACCGTGACGAGTCTCACAAGTAATCGGTGAGCGAACTTCGAATTCATCGATGCTCATTTCTTCCAGACGCTTAATCCACAGCTCGTCCAGCATAGTGCCGGCAGTCACCGCAATTTCGTCTTCAGAACCGGGCTTCATCACGTCACGAGCAACGATACGACCCAGCACCCTGTCACCCAGGGATTCAATGATGTCGCCACCATCGATAACCGGTGTCATCAACAGACCCTGGTCGGTGCCACAATCGACTTCAGTCACAACCAGATCCTGGGCCACATCAACCAGACGACGTGTCAGGTAACCGGAGTTCGCTGTTTTCAGTGCGGTATCGGCAAGACCCTTACGAGCACCGTGAGTCGAGATGAAGTACTGCAGTACGTTCAAGCCTTCACGGAAGTTCGCCACGATGGGCGTCTCAATGATGGAGCCGTCTGGCTTGGCCATCAGACCACGCATACCCGCCAACTGACGAATCTGTGCGGGGGAACCACGAGCACCGGAGTCCGCGTAGATATATACCGAGTTGAAAGAAGCCTGCTGCTCTTCTTCGCCATCGCGGTTGATCACGGTCTCTTTAGACAGGCCTTCCATCATCGACTTGGAAACCAGGTCATTAGCGCGTGACCAGATATCGATCACCTTATTGTACTTCTCACCCTGGGTTACCAGACCGGCCGCATACTGCTCCTCGATCTCAAGTACCTCGGCTTCAGCGCTCTCAATGAGACCAGCTTTTTCAGCGGGAATCTCAAAGTCGTTAACACCAATTGAGGATCCAGAGCGAGTTGAGTACTCGTAGCCGGTGTACATCAGGCGGTCTGCAAAAATAACCGTAGCCTTGAGGCCAACAGCGCGGTAGCACTGGTTAATAATGCGGGAAATGGACTTCTTGGCCATGTCCTGGTTGACCATATCAAAGGCAATACCCTTGGGTACAATCTCCCACAACAGGGCGCGGCCGACAGTAGTGTCCGCGATAAAGGTACGATCGATTGGATCACCTTCATCCTGAACCACAACCTCGTTAATACGAACCTTCACTCGTGCCTGCAAGTGCACATGACCGGCAACGAATGCGCGGTGCACTTCAGAGATGTTCGCGAAACGAGTGCCCTCTCCCTTGGCGTTAATACGCTCACGGGTCATGTAGTACAGGCCCAGGACCACGTCCTGTGACGGCACGATAATGGGCTCACCGTTGGCGGGCGAGAGAATGTTGTTGGTAGACATCATCAACGCACGAGCTTCCAACTGCGCTTCAATAGTCAGCGGCACGTGTACCGCCATCTGGTCGCCGTCAAAGTCAGCGTTGTAGGCCGCACAAACCAGAGGGTGCAATTGAATCGCCTTACCTTCAATCAGCACGGGCTCAAACGCCTGGATACCAAGACGGTGCAAGGTAGGCGCTCGGTTCAACAGTACCGGGTGCTCGCGAATGACTTCAGCGAGGATATCCCATACTTCTGGCGGTTCACGCTCAACCATTTTCTTGGCGGCTTTAATCGTAGTCGCAAGACCACGGGCTTCCAGCTTGCCAAAAATAAACGGCTTGAACAGTTCCAATGCCATCTTCTTGGGCAGTCCACACTGGTGCAGACGTAAGGTTGGTCCTACCACGATCACCGAGCGACCAGAGTAGTCCACACGCTTACCCAACAGGTTCTGACGGAAACGACCTTGCTTACCCTTGATCATGTCAGCCAGTGACTTCAGTGGACGCTTGTTGGAGCCGGTGATCGCACGACCGCGACGGCCGTTATCAAGCAGCGCGTCCACAGATTCCTGCAGCATACGCTTTTCGTTGCGCACAATAATGTCCGGCGCATTCAGGTCCAATAGACGCTTGAGGCGGTTATTTCTGTTAATCACCCTGCGATACAGGTCGTTCAGATCGGAAGTTGCGAAACGACCGCCGTCCAGAGGTACCAGTGGGCGCAAATCCGGTGGCAGCACGGGCAATGCGTTAAGCACCATCCACTCTGGCTTGTTACCGGACTTAGCGAAAGCTTCCATCAGCTTCAGGCGTTTGGACAACTTCTTGATCTTGGTCTCGGAATTGGTAGCGGGAATCTCTTCACGCAACTGGGCAACTTCCTGCTCCAGGTCCAATTGAATCATAAGATCCTGAACAGCTTCTGCACCCATTTTGGCCGTGAATTCGTCGCCAAACTCTTCCATGGACTCGTAGTACTGCTCATCAGACAGCAACTGGCCCTGTTCCAGGGTAGTCATACCCGGGTCGGTCACCACGTAGCTCTCGAAATACAGTACGCGCTCAATGTCACGTAGCGTCATGTCCAGCAGCAGACCGATACGAGACGGCAGGGACTTCAGGAACCAGATGTGAGCCACAGGGCTCGCCAGCTCAATGTGTCCCATGCGCTCTCGGCGTACTTTCGCCAAAGCTACTTCTACGCCACACTTCTCGCAAATCACACCGCGGTGCTTCAGGCGCTTGTACTTGCCACACAGACATTCGTAGTCTTTTACCGGGCCAAAAATCTTGGCGCAGAACAAACCGTCCCGTTCCGGTTTAAAGGTACGGTAATTAATAGTCTCGGGCTTCTTCACTTCACCAAAAGACCAGGAACGAATCATTTCAGGAGACGCCAGACCAATACGAATGGCGTCAAACTCGTCGTTGTGTCCCTGGGACTTCAGTAGATTAAGTAAGTCTTTCAAAGTATTTCCTCCGCAAATTCGTTGGTTAGTTACTCGCTCTCAAGCTCGATATCGATACCGAGAGAGCGTATTTCCTTAACCAACACATTGAAGGACTCGGGCATGCCCGGCTCCATGCGATGATCGCCATCAACAATGTTCTTGTACATCTTGGTCCGACCTGCCACGTCATCAGATTTCACCGTCAGCATTTCCTGCAAGGTGTAAGCTGCGCCGTAAGCTTCCAGTGCCCACACTTCCATCTCACCGAAGCGCTGGCCACCGAACTGCGCCTTACCACCCAGCGGTTGCTGAGTGACCAGGCTGTAGGAACCGGTAGAACGAGCGTGCATCTTGTCGTCCACCAGGTGGTTCAGCTTGAGCATGTACATGTAACCAACCGTGACCGGACGATCGAATGATTCACCGGAACGGCCGTCATACAAAGTGAACTGACCGCTTTCAGGCAAGTCAGCCAATTCCAGCAAGTCCTTGATCTGTGATTCTGCTGCACCGTCGAATACCGGCGTTGCCATAGGAACGCCGCCGCGAAGGTTCTCTGCCAGATCCATAACTTCTTTGTCGGACAGGGACTTGAGGTCCTCCACTCGACCAGCGCCATTGTTGTAGATTGCTTCAAGGAACTTGCGCACCTCTGCAACCTTCTTCTGCTCTTCAATCATGACGTTGATCTTGTCACCAAGACCCTTGGCAGCCATACCCAGGTGAGTTTCAAGAATCTGACCCACGTTCATCCGCGAGGGCACGCCCAGCGGGTTCAGGACGATGTCCACGGGCTCGCCGTTTTCATCGTAGGGCATGTCTTCAACAGGCATGATTACCGAGATAACACCCTTGTTACCGTGACGTCCGGCCATCTTGTCGCCAGGCTGGATGCGACGCTTGATCGCCAGATAAACCTTGACGATTTTGAGTACACCGGGAGCCAGGTCATCGCCAGACTGCAGCTTGCCTTTCTTGATTTCGAAGCGCTCTTCCAGCAGCGTATTTTGCTCTTCCAACTGACGCTGGGCAGAAGCCAAAGCTTCGTTCAGTTCTTTCTCAGACAGCTTGAGTTTGAACCACAGTTCACGCTCCAGTTCGCTAAGCACCTTGTCGGTTAGCTTAGTGCCCTTGGTCAGGCCAGCGCCGGATACAACGCTCTTGTTCTTGATCAGGTTGGACAGACGGGCAAACGTGGCCTCTTCAAAGATACGATACTCTTCTTTGAGATCCTTGCGGTAGTCGTCCAGCTGGCTCTTCTCGATCTGCTGGGCACGCTGGTCTTTTTCGAGACCGTCGCGGGTGAATACCTGCACGTCGATAACAGTACCCTTGGTGCTGGATGGCACACGCAGGGAGGTGTCTTTAACGTCGGAGGCCTTCTCACCGAAAATTGCACGCAACAGCTTTTCTTCCGGAGTCAGTTGGGTCTCGCCCTTGGGCGTCACCTTACCGACCAGAATATCGCCGGCGTCAACTTCAGCGCCAATGTACACGATGCCAGACTCATCCAGCTTGGACAGAGCGCTCTCACCAACATTGGGAATATCAGAGGAAATTTCTTCCGACCCCAGCTTGGTGTCACGTGCAATACAGGTCAGTTCCTGAATATGGATCGTTGTAAAGCGGTCTTCTTTCACCACTCGCTCGGATACCAGGATGGAATCCTCAAAGTTGTAGCCATTCCAGGGCATGAACGCAATACGCATGTTCTGACCCAACGCCAGTTCGCCCATATCAATAGACGGGCCATCGGCAAGAATGTCGCCTCGGGATACCGCGTCGCCCTGTTTAACAATAGGACGCTGGTTGATACAGGTGTTCTGGTTTGAACGGGTGTACTTGGTCAGGTTGTAGATATCAACCGGAGCCTCGTCTACGCCTACGTCTTTATCATTGACGCGAACCACGATGCGACTAGCGTCAACTGAATCAATCACACCGGGGCGGTTAGCGACCACACAAACACCGGAGTCAGAAGCTACATAGCGCTCCATGCCAGTACCGACCAGCGGCTTATCACTGGATAGCGTGGGTACGGCCTGACGCTGCATATTCGAGCCCATCAGTGCCCGGTTCGCGTCATCGTGCTCGAGGAAGGGGATCAGGGCCGCAGCCACCGACACCACCTGCTTCGGTGACACGTCCATATAATTCACGTCTTCCGGTGCCTTCACGGTAAATTCGTTCAGGTAGCGAACAGCAATCAGTTCCTCGGTGAACTTCTTGTTCTTGTCCAGAGGAGAAGAAGCCTGGGCAATCACATTTTCAGCTTCGTTAATCGCAGACAGGAATTCAATGTCGTCGGTGACCTTACCGTTCACAACCTTGCGATAAGGACTTTCGAGGAAGCCATAGTCGTTGGTGCGAGCGTAAGTTGCCAGCGAGTTGATCAGGCCGATGTTCGGTCCTTCAGGTGTCTCAATAGGACATACACGACCGTAGTGGGTCGGGTGTACGTCACGGACTTCGAATCCAGCGCGCTCACGCGTCAAACCACCAGGGCCGAGAGCAGAAACGCGACGTTTGTGAGTCACTTCTGACAGCGGGTTGTTCTGATCCATAAACTGGGACAGCTGGCTGGAACCGAAGAACTCCTTAACTGCCGCAGACACTGGCTTGGCGTTAATCAGATCCTGGGGCATCAGGCCCTCAGACTCTGCCATGGACAGTCGTTCCTTGACGGCGCGCTCCACTCGGACCAAACCGACGCGGAACTGGTTTTCAGCCATTTCGCCCACAGAGCGAACGCGACGGTTACCCAGGTGATCGATGTCGTCGACAATGCCTTTACCGTTACGGATGTTGATCAGGGTCTTGAGGACCTCAACGATATCTTCTTTATCAAGAACACCACTGCCGGTCACTTCTTCGCGACCCAGGCGGCGGTTGAACTTCATTCGACCAACAGCTGACAAATCGTAGCGATCCGCAGAGAAGAACAGGTTCTGGAACAGGTTCTCAGCAGACTCCTTAGTCGGTGGCTCGCCAGGACGCATCATGCGGTAAATTTCTACCAATGCTTCCAGTTCGTTACGAGTAGTATCCTGACGCAAGGTGTCGGAGATGAATGGACCACAGTCCAGTTCGTTGGTGTACAGCGTCTGTACTTCCTTGACCCCGGCCTCTTCGAGCACGGCCAGTACTTCTTCAGAAAGCTCAGTATTACACTCGACCAAAACTTCGCCGGTCTTTTCGTCAACCAGGTTCTTGGCGAGCGCACGACCGTAAAGGTAGTCAGCCGGAATCTCAAGCTCAGTCACCTTGGCTTTTTCCAGCTCGCGAATGTGCCGCGCAGTAATACGGCGGCCTTCTTCAACAACTACTTTCTTGCCTACCTTGATATCAAAGGCAGCAACGTCCCCGCGCAGGCGCTCGGGGATCAGGGTCATAGTGAAATTGCCTTCACCCGCAGTGTGGAAAGTATTCACGTCGAAGAACATTTCCAGAATTTCTTCAGCCTGGTAGCCCAGTGCGCGCAGCAAAATAGTAGCCGGCAACTTACGGCGACGATCAATTCGCACGTAAACCATGTCCTTGGGGTCGAACTCAAAGTCTAACCAGGAGCCACGGTAGGGAATCACTCGGGCAGAATAGAGCAGCTTGCCGGAAGAGTGGGTTTTACCCTTGTCGTGATCGAAGAACACACCTGGCGAACGGTGCAACTGGGATACGATGACGCGTTCAGTACCGTTGATAACGAAGGTACCGTTTTCAGTCATCAGGGGAATCTCCCCCATGTAGACTTCCTGCTCTTTGATGTCCTTGATGGTCTTATTGGAAGACTCTTTATCGTAAATGATAAGACGAACCTTCACACGCAGGGCGCAGGAATAAGTGACACCACGCAGCTGACACTCATTAACGTCAAATACCGGAGTACCCAGAGCATAGTCCACGTATTCCAGAGCGGCGTTGCCGCTATAGCTGACGATCGGGAAAACCGACTTGAATGCAGCGTGTAAGCCATAGGCACCACGCTCATCAAGGGCAACCCCTTGCTGGGTGAATTTGCGGTATGAATCCAATTGGATCGCAAGCAGGTAAGGAACGTCCATTACCTTCGGCAACATGCCGAAATCTTTGCGAATGCGTTTTTTCTCAGTGTACGAGTATGCCATCGGTACTCCCCAGCGTATTTAAATCCAGCCCTACTTACAGGGCTCTTCAGACCGTAAACTACGGCCTCAAAATCTTGCTTGTTTCAAGCGGGAAAAGGCCGGTGGGGCAAATGCCTCACCAGCCTTGTCCGTGCCCGACAGTCACCCGTCGAACAAATGCTGAACTTACTTAAGTTCAGCTGCGCCGCCGGCTTCTTCCAGCTGCTTCTTAACGTCTTCGGCTTCTTCCTTGGTAGCGCCTTCCTTGATGGCGGAAGGAGCGCCGTCAACCAAACCTTTGGCTTCTTTCAAGCCCAGGCCAGTGACTGAACGTACTACCTTGATGACGTTGACCTTCTTCTCACCAGCAGAAGTCAGGATTACGTCAAACTCAGTCTGCTCTTCAGCAGCTGCGCCCGCGTCGCCGCCAGCGGCCGCAGGTGCGGCTGCAACTGCAGCAGCAGCGGTTACGCCGAATTTCTCTTCCATTGCTTCGATGAGCTCAACAACTTCCATTACGCTCATTTCTGCGATTGCATTCAAAATGTCTTCTTTTGACATGACTTGTATCTCCGTTAGCTGTAAAAACGTTGAAACCCTGGCTTACGCCGTGGCTTCCTTCTGATCGCGTACTGCTGCGAGTGTGCGAACCAGTTTTCCAGGTACTTCGTTCATTGTCTGAACCAGCTTGGTCGCCGGCGCTTGCATAACACTCATCAACATCGAGAGTGCCTGGTCACGCGTAGGCAACTTAGCCAAAACATCCAATTGTTCAGCACCCAGCATCTGGCCGCTTACCGCCAGTGCTTTAACTTCAAAGGCTTCATTATCTTTCGAGAAGTCCTTGAAGATTCGAGCCGCTGCGCCAGGATCTTCCATGGAAAATCCAAACAGGGAGGGACCAGCCAACGAGTCATTAACGCACTCGTATTCGGTACCTTCCAGGGCACGCTTGGCCAGGGTATTCCGCACTACACGGAGTGTTACCTGGTTTTCACGCGCATCTTTGCGCAGAGCTGTCATTCCATCCACGGTTACGCCACGTGCATCGGCGATAACCAGGGACATTGCACTGGTGGCAGTCTCGTTAACTTCAGCTACGATCGCTTTTTTGTCTTCGAGTCCAATTGCCACTGGAATTACTCCTGGATTGCTAAGTTAAGCAGTAACAAATCTATGCGACTGCTGCTTTTGCGTGGTGAACACGTTCACCATCTGCGTAGGTTTCGGCACCTGCCTCAATTAAACCGCTGTCAATCAACTGCCTCGACATTGGCACCTACGGTCTTTGATGGCCTTTAGTTTTCAGCTATACGGGCTTTGATACCCTTGCCTTGTCCAAAGACCTCAAAGTGGATCGGTTAACGCCTATTGGCACGCTCCGATCTACCGCTTTCCATCCGTGGAAAGCAATGAGAGCCCGCCCCTTGTGAGGGCGAGCCAACAATTACGACTCCAACGACCCTTGGTCGATGACTACACCTGGGCCCATCGTGGTGCTCAGGCTGATTTTCTTCATGTATATGCCCTTGGATGCAGCGGGCTTGGCCTTTCTCAGGTCTGCCAGTACTGCCTCAAGGTTGCCGCGAATGGAATCCAGATCGAAATCGATCTTGCCGATGCCGCCGTGGATAATGCCATTCTTGTCGGTTCGGTAACGTACCTGACCAGCCTTGGCGTTGTTGACTGCCGTCTCCACGTCAGGAGTCACAGTGCCAGTCTTGGGATTAGGCATCAGACCACGGGGGCCCAGTACCTGGCCCAACTGGCCAACAACACGCATGGCGTCGGGCGAGGCGATGACAACGTCAAAGTCCATCATGCCGCCCTTGATCTGCTCAGCGAGATCTTCCATACCCACCAGGTCAGCACCGGCGGCCTTGGCCTTCTCAGCTGCGTCACCCTGGGTGAATACCGCTACACGAACGTCAGAACCTGTGCCGTGAGGCAAGGTAGTGGCTCCACGCACAGCCTGGTCAGATTTACGTGCGTCAATGCCGAGATTTACTGCAACTTCCACAGTCTCGTTGAACTTGGCAGTAGCCAGTTCCTTGAGCATGCCTACCGCTTCGTCCAGCGGATAAGTCTTCTCGGGATTAACCTTCTCTTTAAATGCCTTTTGGCGCTTGCTCATCTTGGCCATCTTAGTTAACTCCCTCTGTGTCGATACCTGCAGAACGGGCACTACCAGCGATGGTACGCACAGCGGCGTCCATGTCAGCGGCAGTCAGGTCTGGCCACTTCTGGGTAGCTACTTCTTCCAACTGGGCACGGTTTACCTTGCCAACCTTATTAGTGTTGGGGGTGCCTGAACCCTTCTTGATCTTGGCTACTTTACGCAGCAGCACAGACGCTGGAGGAGTCTTCTTGATGAAGGTGAAAGAGCGGTCGCTGTAAACAGTGATCACAACAGGAATCGGCAGCCCGGGCTCAGTGCCCTGGGTCTCGGCGTTAAACGCCTTACAGAATTCCATAATGTTCACACCATGCTGACCGAGGGCCGGGCCCACCGGGGGGCTCGGGTTGGCCTGACCAGCAGGCACCTGCAGCTTGATATAAGCTTCGACTTTCTTAGCCATGACTTTTCTCCTGGGTTCAAACGCTGTTTCGGCTTGCGCTTACTTCAGCTCCCCTATCAGGGCGACCGTGGTCGCCATTAACGCCGTCATCCCCACAAAAGCAGGGACAACATTTTAAGATCAAGCCTTCTCGACTTGACCAAATTCCAGTTCCACCGGAGTAGAACGACCGAAAATCAACACTGCCACATTCAGGCGGCTCTTTTCGTAGTTAACTTCCTCAACAACGCCATTAAAGTCGTTGAAGGGACCATCGATAACCCGCACCATTTCACCGGGCTCGAACAATGTCTTGGGACGAGGCGCTTCTACACCCTGTTCCACTCGCTGCAAAATGGCACTTGCCTCTGCTTCAGTGATTGGCGCCGGCGTGTCAGCCGTGCCACCAATAAAGCCCATTACCCTGGGCGTTTCCTTCACCAGGTGCCAGGAATCGTCACCCAATTCCATCTGAACCAGCACATAGCCGGGGAAGAATTTGCGCTCGCTGCGACGCTTTTGACCGCCTCGCATCTCCACTACTTCCTCGGTAGGCACCAACACCTCGCCGAAGCGATCCTGCATGCCATGCAACTCAATGCGTTCTTGCAGGGCAGTCGCGACTTTCTTTTCGTAACCCGAGTAGGCGTGAACTACATACCAACGCATTGCCATCGACTAACCCTTAATTCTCTGTCTTATCCAATTGCCAGCGAGACCAACCACCCCAGGAACGAATCGAGTCCCCAAAGCATCAACGCCACCAGCACTACAAAAACAACAACAATCATCGTGGTTTGAACAGTTTCCTGGCGAGAAGGCCAGACCACCTTTCTAATTTCAGTCCGGGAGCCTTTTACCAGCGTCCAGAAAGCGGCACCCTTCGCAGTTTGCAGCGCCACCAAACCAGCGACAGCACCCAGCGCAAGAATACCCAACACGCGATAAAGCAATGACTGGTCCGCGTACATGCTGTTACCGACTACCGCAGCGCCCACCAGGGCAAATACGACAAGCCACTTCAGTCCATCAAACCGACTTTCGGTTGTGTCCACACTCATTTATAAAACCCTTACCTCGCAAGCAAGCTCCTCGGTCGCACAAGCCACCGGGGAGCGAATCCCTGCAAATCTTTTGAAGACGTCACTCGCTTTTCGAATGCCGCCCCTGCCATAAAATGGCAGGCCAGGAGGGAATCGAACCCCCAACCTGCGGTTTTGGAGACCGCTGCTCTGCCAATTGAGCTACTGGCCTAAATTTCTTGTCTAGACGACGAAGCCGAACTGCTGTTTCAGCGGTTCGGCTCATCGTTTTCGTCATTTCTGCCGGAGCGGAAAACCAGTGATCTCAAGTCACTGGACCCCCGCTTTCACGGGAGCGACTAGCGTCGATTACTCGATGATTTTAGCTACAACTCCAGCGCCAACGG